>Ga0315312_1002665_pt1 | contig 12152 bp, 12 predicted proteins | sample TDP7_MG_FD_203629 | JGI IMG/M metagenome (GOLD analysis project Ga0315312, IMG submission 203629) | Freshwater sediment microbial communities from Lake Towuti, South Sulawesi, Indonesia - TDP7 | ecosystem: Environmental > Aquatic > Freshwater > Lake > Sediment | place: Indonesia: South Sulawesi... | reverse complement strand
GTCACGATCATCTCGATGAATAACCGTTGCGGCAAAATAGGTGACCATTTCGCCGGGCTTGCCACCCCCTACCAGGCTGATTTCGAACACAAAATCTTCGGTTGTACTCTTAGAAAAGCGCCTTTCTGCCGATGTCGGCTTGCGATTGCCGCTGCCGGTGCCGGTTCCTCTGCTCATGCTGCCGCTATTGTTTGTGATGGTCACGGATTTTGTCTTTTTCAGGCCGAATTTAGCGACTATGCTCTGGCCTTCCAGGCTCCCATTTTCTGCATCCACCACTCCTCCGGCATCGATGTTAAAAGCGGTGCCGATCAGGGCCTGGAAGGTTTGCAGGTCGATGACGTTGCCAGGCCCCGCATGTCCGTTATGGCTGTTGTAAACGCCGCTTTGGTCGACCTGATTGTAATATGGGCCGTCGTTAGGATCATAGACACCCACCGTTTCAAACTCACCCAGTGCCGCGCCGGCCATTAGGAACACAAGACAGAACCATAGACACGGTTTCGCGTGCATGATAGTCCTCCTTCCATTGATTTCGCTGTTTTGCTTCTGTTGGACTTAAGTATTTTACCTGATTTGGCTGAGAAACGCAACGGTTACCAGAATTTTTTGCCAAACAAATTTGACAGGTGAGTTTATCCTGAAGGAGAAACGCGGGAACCAGCCCTGCGCCCTCGTCCTTCCGAGCAGTCATCCCAACAGGTGGATTGGCGTTAGGTGGCACACAACTTCCCCTTCAAGGCCTGTGCAATGTATGACAGCAGAACGACAGAGGCTTGTCCCCGTTGGACATAGTGACTGAACTTTGTCCCCCTCACCACTGGGTTGCCGCGAAGTCCGCCGACCCGCCACCGGACGGGCGGGGTCCCTTCGTATCTGTATTTCCGTACCACATTTTGGGGCAGAAAGCAGATCGGTCACTCGTGCTCTGTCGGAGCTTGATTGATGGATGTCATTGCGAGGCCTGCTTCGCAGGCCGTGGCAATCTCAATCACCGAGGGAAGGGAGATTGCTTCGCTTCGCTCGCAATGACAACTCCTCAAATGATGTGCGACAGAGCACTATCTACGCTGCTCAGCTTCAGCAGGGCCTTACGTTGGTTGCACAAGGACGACCCTTGTCGCCTGTGCCCATCTCGTACTCGACCTTCTGACCTTCACGAAGGGATGCCTTGGCCCCTGACTGGATCTCCGAGTGATGGACAAATAAATCATCGCCGCCATCGTCGGGAACGATAAAACCGTATCCCTTTCTCGCATTGAACCATTTTACCGTACCTGTACTCACTTGCTCTTCTCCTGAAGCTTTGTATCCGCCAATCAAACAAGTCCACGACCAGGAAATCAGGAAAAAATAACCCAGGTGACCTGATAACCTGATGCCCACTTCCTGATACCCTGGTTACCAGATACTCTGCTCAATCCCTTTAGGCAACGGAAGATTGGCTGATAAAGTTGATTTTTTTATGCAGACAATTAAGGCCTATAGGTCCTGCGGTTTAACTGTAGTGCGCCGGTTAGCCTTTGTCCTGGCTATAGCCTCATCCAATACTGAACAAACCTTGTCACTAAGAGCGGCGATCACATCAGATGAAGTTTTCATCTTCTTACCCTTGATGTAAGCCTTAACTTTGCTCGCCACTACCAGAACTTCCTTTTCAGGCATTGCTTATCTCCTTGCTAATAGTTCTTGCTAATTGCTGGCCCGAATACAGAACGAGCAAGCTGCGCAGTATTTTGAGCGTTCAGCGTACTTTCTGCAACAACAAAAACCTGTAAGAGTACAAAATATCGGGCTTTTGTGGCCTAAGGCCCGCTCCAACCGTCTATCCCATCTGCGCACAAACAGGCTGATCGGCACCCCCGCTGGTTCGCTTGGCGAACGCAAAGCAGCGGGTGCTTACTGCCGACAGGCGAAAAAAAACTGACAAAGACGCGTTAAATGCTTGTATTGTTCAATCAGTGCTGATATTGTAATCAAAGAAGAGCTCAACAATTTAGCAAAGTCGTTGAAGCCGAAAATATCTATTAGAAGGTCAAAAAGGGAATCGAAAATGAATATCTATATAGGAAACCTGTCGCCTGAGACTACTGAAGACGATTTGCGTCAGGCCTTTGAGGCGTTTGGCCAAGTCAATACCGCTACTGTCATAAAAGACAAATTCAGCGGCGAGTCCAGAGGATTTGGGTTTGTGGAAATGCCCTCTAAGAACGAAGCCGAAACGGCAATCGCTGAAATGGACGGCAAGGATTTGAAGGGAAACACCGTTAAGGTCAACGAGGCCCGTCCGAGATCCGACCGTCAGGGTGGTAGAGGCGGACGAGGTGGTTTTGGCGGCGGAGGTCGTGGCAGACGCCGCTGAGTTCCATTTTCACCGCCGAGTTCGCAGAGGACGCTGAGATTTTTAATTTCAATTTCCTCTGCGGCCTCAGCGTTCTTTGCGGTTACTCGAGTCGAGCCCCTTTTGGCTGTCGAGGCTTTTTTCGTATCGCGTATTGCGCCGTGCATGAAAGATTGACACAATACCGGAGACGAAGTCCGGCTACGGCTCGGCGCTCTCGCCGCCGGCAAAGCCTTTGACGGAGCTGGGCCGCCGAGATGAGTACGAAGAAAATTCCACCACCTCAGAGCACTTTTTCTCATCGCTTCATCGCCATAGCTTTGGAGCGTCGGCGACTGTCAGAGCGTTGGCAATTCGAAGCCTTTGCGGTATTGTTTTGTCAGATATGTGTTCGCCTCAACATCGTCGACGAATTGCTCCCGGTTAGCATCGAATCTGAGCCGTCGGCCGACGCGCATCGCAATGTTAGCCATGTGGCACAGAGCTGCCGAGCAATGTCCAACCTCGACACCGGCGTTCAGGTCGCTGACCTTTCGCGTCCGCACCGCCTTGATAAAATTTGCAATGTGCGAGCCACCTCCGCGAGGACGGCGCGGACCAGGTTTCCCATCCTTGAATGTCACTTGCCAGCCGTCCCTGCCAATAGACATTGTCCCGTTATCTCCGTAGAAAATGTTGCCGTTCTCGTGACCCTCGTGCGGATACGGAGTCCACAGTCGCATCTCAAACATCAAGTACACGTCATCGTATTCGAAGGTAGCGATCTGCGTATCCGGTGTCTCGTGGTCATCGTCGTAGAATAGTTGTCCGCCGCTACACGACACGGCCTTTGGCATTTCGACTCCCAGTCCCCAGCGTGCGATGTCGATCTGGTGAATGCCGTCATTGCCTGTGTCACCAGTGCCGTAGTCCCAGAACCAGTGCCAGTTGTAGTGAAATCGGTTGGGATTAAACGGGCGTTTTGGGGCCGGCCCCAGCCAAAGGTCATAATTGACATTTGGCGGTGGGTCGGTATCCGGCTTTCGGCCAATCGGACCCCGCAACTGACTGTTAATTGCCTTTGCCATCCTGATTTTGCCGAGTTGGCCCGATCGCAGATACGCAATCGCCTCCATCAGTCCCTCAGAACTGCGTGACTGGGTGCCATGCTGGACAATCCGGCTGTGCTTGCGCGCCAGATTGACAAGTAGACGTCCCTCAGCAATCGTATGGCTGAGCGGCTTTTCCACGTAAACATCCTTACCTGCGACCACAGCATAGGCCGCCAGAGGGACATGCCAATGGTCAGGCGTAGCTATCGAGACCACATCGATTGACTTATCTTCGAGCATCTTTCGACAGTCAATGTAGGCGTCGATCTTTTCATTACGGTCCTTGAACTTCTTGACTTCACGCTCCAGAATGTTCCCGTCCACGTCGCATAATGCCACGACGCGAACTCCGACAGTACTGCGGAACTCGTCGATATGGCTGCGGCCTTGGCCGCGAAGACCTGCAACACCAACGCAGATTTCGTCATTAGCTCCGCGGACTCGCGAAAACGGCATCACCGTCACCAGACCAGCGGCCATCGAACTTCTCACAAACTCCCGACGTGTAATACTGCTCATAATCATCTCCTATAATCACGTCAACTCTGTTTTCTTCACCCCTTTTGCGGAAAAACGCCAATTGGTGGCTATTTTATCAGATGGGAAAGCAAATTGGAAACATGGACTTTAACTCATTTCACAGATGTGGTATTCTAAACCCATAGTATTGAGGGTCCTGATATTCTCAACCCTAAGACGCAAAAGATACATTTTGGGGCTCACGGTTGCGAGTGAGTCGAAAGGCAGGTGGCATAATGAGTATCTCACGAAGAAACTTCCTGGGGTCTGTGGCGGCAGGGTATCCTGCACTGCACAGTTTGCTCGGGACCCAGATTCCATCCCGTTCGACAGGCTCAGAGCAGGCCGAAGTTAAACACTATGTCCGTTTTCAAATTCATGGCCGGATAGCTTATGGCCTGCTCGAGGACCAGACAGTTCATGAACTTAAGGGATCAATTTTCGGCCGACACACAAAAACCGGCAAGACCTATCCGCTTGACGAGGTGAAACTACTGGCACCTTGCCAGCCGACTAAGATTATAGCAGTTGCCGCAAATTATGCCAGTCATCTGGGAGAACGTCCCAAGCCCAAAAACCCGGAACTGTTTTTTAAGCCCCCATCGGCTGTGCTCGAACCGGGTGGTTCCATCATAATACCGCCGGGGACAAATCGCTGCGATTATGAAGGTGAGCTGGTCATTGTCATAGGCAAAAAAGCAAAGAATGTTTCCGCTAAAGAGGCAGCCAGTTACATCTTTGGCGCCACTTGCGGCAACGACGTCAGCGCCAGAGATTGGCAGCAAAACGACATCCAATGGTGGCGGGCAAAGGGTTCTGACACGTTTGCACCGTTGGGACCAGCGGTTGCTCAGGGGCTCAACTACAATGATTTATTATTAACCACACGCCTGAACGGCGAAATCAAACAACAGCAGAGAACCTCAGATTTGTTTTTTGGCGTACATGAAATCGTGAGTTTCGCAAGCCGATTTGTGACGCTTTATCCAGGGGATGTTATTTATACAGGCACACCCGGACAGACTTCGCCGATAAAATCCGGTGACGTGGTGGAAGTGGAAATTCAAGGGATTGGCACATTAAGAAACCCTGTGGCTTAACCATTTTATCCAAGGAGTACAAATCATGCAGAAATCCAAAAGAATAAGCCGGCGCCAGATGCTCAAATGCTCGGCAAAAGCCGTTGCAGCTTTTACGATTGTGCCGCGTCACGTGCTGGGTGGAGCTGGTCATACGCCTCCGAGCGAGACCTTTGGCGGGGCGCTAATCGGCTGCGGCGGCCGAGGCAACGGCACCTTCAACGACATGGGACTGAACGCTCGCAAGCTGGCGATCTGCGACGTGAAGTTTCTCGATAAGGAAGATAACCAGACTGTCTACACAGATTATCGCCGCGTCCTGGAACGCAAGGACATCGACGTTGTGGCAATCGCTACGCCACCTCACTGGCACGCCTTAATATCCATCGCGGCTATGGAAGCGGGCAAGGATGTTTTGTGTGAAAAGCCGATGACTCGCTTCATTGCAGAAGGGCGAGCCGTAGCCGAAGCTGAGAAACGCTACAAGCGCATCTTCCAGGTGGGAACTTTTGGCAGGTTCGACGTGAGCAGAAACCCACAGAATATACTGACGCATAAGATTATGAAGAGCGGCCTGTTGAAAGAATGTAAGGCGGTGCACATCAAGCGAGGCGGCTTAAAAGTCAAGGAATGGAGCGGCATGGTCAATGTTAAGCCGCAGCCGATACCGACATATCTTGACTGGGATATGTACTGTGGACCGGCGCCGCTGCGGCCCTTCCACCCTCACCGTTTCGGAGGCAGTCATCGCGGCTACTGGGACTATGAAGGTGGTGGTCTGGCAGATATGGGGCAGCATCACTTCGACCCTATCCAATGGATTTTCGCCAAAGACGACACCAGCCCGGTTGAGGTCGAGGCGTATGCCCCGCCAGCTCACCCGGAAGCCTGTGGAATGTGGGGCTGGGTGGAATTGAAGTACGCCGATGGCTTGACGTTCGTGATGGATAGCACCGAATGGCCGGTGCCGGGCAAACCAAGCTACGACCGGAAGGAGCCGCGGGACGTTAGCCTGAGCGACCTCAGCGAGCAAGACCAAGAGAAAATCAAACAGATGCCCGATCCTGAGCCGCTGGTTAACTTCGCTGAGGCCGTCAAGACACGCAAACGGGCCGGTGGCAATGCAGATGCCGCACACCGCTCGGCAACGATTTTGCACCTGGCAAATATTGCCATTCGGGTTGGTCGCAAGATCAAATACGATCCGGTCAAAGACCAGATCATCGGTGACGAAGAAGCTAACCGCCTGGTAAATCAGCCGATGAGAGCACCTTGGCATCTGTAAGACCGTCAGCGCGGCCGCGGGCCGCAGAAAGGAATTCAAGCATGGCAAAGAAACGTCAAGATATAGCCACCCTCGTCAACAAGCTACCAGACCCGGATGAACACGGCTTGCTAAGCGTTATCGACAAAGAGGTAGTCGAGAATGTTATCGACGAATTGCGCAGGGGTGGACCCGTTCGACAAGCTCAGGGCCAGCTACGGAGTCTCAGGGCCCTGATCGACATGCTGGCCGTACCCGGTGAAGGCGAGGACTTTAATCCGCCAGACGTAAGGCGGATTAAGGCCCGATATGCAATTCACGTCTGGGCCGTCAAGGTCTGCCAGAACGCTGAAAAGGACCGTCGCCTGTTTGCCACGACACTTGCCTCGCAGCTCGGCGGCGACCGGCCTAAACCCGTGCAGGAGTTTCTCATTCAGCAACTCCAGGTAGCCGGCCATCAGGAAGTGGTCCCAGCACTGGGAAAGCTGCTGTGTGACGATGAGCTTTGTGACGCTGCCGCGATGGCATTGGTGGCGATTGGCACCGGAGCCGCGGAGCAACTGCGCGCGGCCCTACCTAAAGCCAAAGGCCGGTGCCGGCTGATCATCCTGCAGAACCTCGGCGTTGTCCGGGACCACGGAGCCATTGACGCATTGAGAGAGGCAGCTCACGACCAGGACAGGGAGAACCGAGTGGCCGCTATCTGGGCATTAGCAAATATAGGCGACAGCCAGTCAGTCGATTTGCTCCTTGAGGCTGCTGATAAAAGTCAAGGCTGGGAAAGAATAAAGGCAACTAAGGCATGTTTGCTTCTGGCTGAGAATCTAATGACGGCAGGGAAAAAGACTGAGGCCAAGAAAATCTATTCCCATTTGGCAGATACGCGTACTGGCCACGAGCAGTACATCCGCGAGGCGGCTGAGTCGCCCCCCCCGCCCAAGGGCGGGGGCTAATTAGCCTCGGCCTCTGGGCCGAGGGCTGGCTCAGAATAAAACTCATAAAACTCAAGGCCCGCACACTGGACTAAAAATTCCAAATTTCTTGCCACACATCGCTTGGAGCTTTGCCCGCATATTATTATTTTTTTACGGGAACGGTAATAATCCGTAGATACGGAAACGAGGACATGAAAAAATTGACAGTAAATATCGACGAGGATACTTACCGCCTATTGAAAGGCAAATTGGGATATAAAGGCCTGTCGTTTCAGAAATGGGCCGAGCAGCAGATAAAGACCTTCGTCCAAAAATCGCCTGAAATAACGCCCCCGCCGGTTCGCTTCGCGAACGCCAAGCAGCGGGGGCCCATCGAGCACATAAATCAAATTGCCCGACCAGAGCCTATTATGGCCGCACATGCCGGAAAGGGGGCCGATAATGATGAAACACATCTGTAAATTCGTCCGCAGGGCCCGCGCAGCGGGCCCATTAGCCTCGGCCACTGGCCGAGGTACCCCCGCCGAGATGCGGGGGCTAACGACCCTGCTCTGGGCAGGGGCAGTTTTGCTTTCAATGGTTTGTCCGCTTCTATCAGGTTGTTCAGGCCCTCTGGAACAGCAAGCACGAACAGTAAGGCTGGCTCCTGTTTCTCCAGCATACAAGCTAACCAAAAGATTGGAAGGCAAGGTCTACATTCTTTTGGCAGAGACAAGTACCGGGCAAGAGCAACACAGATACGCAGTTTCCGATTCTTTAACACGAACTCTGGAAGAAAGTGCTAACGGTACCACCGTCTCATCACTGTTAGATTTCGCAAGTAAATCAAATAAAGCCAGCGTGTTCAATGACAATCTTGAGGTTTTATCATTCTCGGATTTGGCAAATCAGTTGAATGAAAACGGTATCTCTGAAAGACTGGCAAAGATGAGGGAGTTCTATCAAGAAAATGGCATGTTTAGAAAATCGGACCTTGAGTTCTTAGCAAAGGAAATTGGAGCTAATTATCTAATTCTTCCTTGCCTAATAGATATTAGACGGTGGGGAGCAGGAAGGCTTTCAATGTTTGGCCTGAAAATCGTTAATACGCAGGTAATCTCCAGCGTAGTAAGTATGGAAATTTGGGATGTAAGGACCGGGCGTAAAGTTTTTGCTGCCACTTCAGATGCGACCATAGCTGGCGAGAGAGTCACAGAGGAGCCAATTGCGTTAGAAGAGGCGCTTGAGCGGGCTTGGTCTGGGATAATTGCCGAGCTGCCAGGATCGAACCCGCCGCCCCGACTCTTGCCCGCCAGACGTAAGGCGGGCGAGTCGCCAGACGCGGTGTCAGGAGCCCCTGACCCGATGATGGCTGCCGCCGTGACTATGCCGCAAGACTATGGCTTCAGTAAGAAAGCCAAAGACAACGTACTGGCTAAATAGCGGGACTCGTCTCGGCGAATCTGTTTTACCGCCGAGCTCGCAGAGACCGCTGAGGTAGTATCTTTTTAACTTTTTTCATCTCTGCGTTCTCCGTGTTCTCTGTGGTTAATTTCGTAATGCAAAGTATAAAATTAAGCAAGTCACCCCGCTCCGCAAGAACCAAGTCATTGCCGGAAAGCGGCAACTCCACAATCCTTCGACTTCGCTCAGGACAAGTTTTGATCTCTTATTTAGTTTTTGAATTCTCTCTCAGGACAGCATGTCTGGGTGGCCTAATCTTGTGCTCTTCGTGTGCGCATTACCAGTGCGACCCGGCTTATACCGGTCCGAGCAAACCAACCGCAGAAATACTGAACTACTACAGTTATCCGAAAACCCAGCATACCAGCGAAGCCAAAGTTGAGAAGGTTAGCGAAAATAGAATGTATGCGATCAAACAAGTAACATTTCCTTCCGCAGTAAATGTTTTTGGAACAGAGAACATAAAGATTGATTACTATGTGCAGAAAAGACAGGGAAAATTTCCTACCGTGCTTATTTTGCCGATAGCTGGTGGAATAGATTTTTCTGTCAGAAGTTTTGCCGACCATTTTGCGCGAGCCGGTTTTAATTGTGCCATTGTACACGGCAGGAAGGTTAACCTGGCTGATGCCAAGACTGCAGAAGAGGTTGAGGACTACTTTAGACAAGCAGTTTTGGATACCCGACAAGTGCTGGACTACTTAGTTGAAAGAGAAGAAGTCGATGAGAATAGACTCGGTTGTTTAGGTTTGAGCCTGGGGGGCATAAAGGCAATTATATTATCAGCAGTAGATGAAAGATTGAAGTGCTGCGTATTGGGTCTTGCTGGCGGCAGCATTGCGGACATAACTATTCTTTCCAGAGAGAAAAATATCAAAGCTCACATCAAAGCGCTCATGAATGAGGGGATCAGCGCTGAAACCATACATGCTGAATTATCAGACAAGGTGGCAACAGACCCCCTAAAGTTGGCCAAGTATATAGATGCCAGAAATGTCCTGATGTATATTGCGGCGTTTGATAAAGTTGTTCCCAGACAGTGTGGCGATAGATTGTGGGAAGCTATTGGTAAACCTGAAGTGATTTACCTTTTTTCAGGTCATTATACTTCGTTCGTCTATTTGCCTTACGCCCAAATGAAGTGTCTGAGTTTCTTCAAAAAGAAATTCGGAATCAGATAGCTACTTGAGGAACCAGTTACGCGGCTCCTTTTGATAGTGCTGCTGCAGCCCATTGAGTCCAAGACGTCGGAAGCATCGAACGTGCGAACAGCTCGATCCTCGATACCCGACAAGGATGGAGGATTCAGCATCGAGAACATAGGCGGTGCCGGGAGACTCAAACGCGCCCGGCAGGGCTCGAACCTGCAACCTTCGGATTCGAAGTCCGGCACTCTATCCAGTTGAGCTACAGGCGCAACTTACTTAAAAGAAAGAACTTAAGCAACTCTCAAAACCTGCTTTTTTATCAAATACGACCCTAACTACAACCGATCGGGTATGTATGATGTTATTAAACTGTCTTGTAATTCGGTTATAGTTAAGGGTATTAAACATGGCAAAATCCAACACAAAAAGAAAAACACGTTCAGACAAATTTCCACTTACTTTACACAAAACTGGCCAGTATTGCAAGAAGATTAGAGGCAAGCTTTACTATCTTGGTACTGACAAGAAAGTAGCTTTGAGTCGTTACATAAAGCAAGCCGATTATTTGCATTCAGGCAGAATACCTAAGGATCAGTTCGCTGAGAGGGAATTGTCTATCAAGACTCTGTGCAATTTGTATTTGGACCATCAGGAGGCTGTAGCTTAGTCCTACAGCGCAATGTAATGTCGAAAATTCACTTTTCTTGATAAAATTCGAAGCACGAAATCCCAAATTCGAAACAATATCGAATGTTCAAAATACGAATTTCCAAGAGGATGTCCCTATCATAGTTGAAGGTTGATGGCTACTCCTATCCCACATCCTAAGCCACCTTGGCTTTATCGTCAACATCTGTTTGCGCTGCCAGTCCCTTTAGGGCGGACTCTAACATCCACATCTGCTGGTATCCCATGATACGGCGAAACTTCTTCTCTGTCGCCAGCAAAGCCGAAGCTGTCCAGCGTAAAACCATAGCTCCATCACGCCAACGAGTCACACGCCCGGTCTTCTGACGAATCCCACAATACGGCGACTCGATTATGTTTGTCGTACACAAACAACGACAAAGTGTCTTGGGCAATCCCAAACGATTCACAGTAAACATCTCCTCAAGACCCTCCAACAAGCTCTCAGCCGCCGATGGATATTCCTTCTGGAGCCACTGGGCCAACCTCTTCAGCTTGGCTATCCCTTTGGATACCTCCAGGCCAAACGCAGCCTTCATCGTCAATCTAACCTGCTGCTTCTGCTCATCTGGCAGGTAAGAAAGCACGTTGCGAATCTTGTGATTACGACAACGCTGCACCGCATTGTTCGGGCCAAAAACACTATCTATCGCCTTACGTAATGCCTTGCTGCCATCGATCACAAATAAACGCAGCCGCTTTGGATCCAATCCCCGTTCAACTAAGTCCATCAGCAAATCCGTAACAACGATGGCATTCTCACTGGCTCCTTCTCGCAGCCCCAAAACATGCTTATAGCCCCGAGAATCAACCCCAACAGCCACAATTACATGAACCCAGCCAAATTCAAGACCATCAATGTAGACTATCAGGATATCCTTATCACCCAGCCGGCGTTCACAAAGTTCTTTTAGCGCCTGCTCGCTGGCCTGGATAAATTCTCGGCTGACGCTGGACTTGCTTACACCGACTGTCTCGGCCATCTCTGGCAGTATCTGTTGGTAGTTACGTGTGGAAATCCCTTTCATCAATATCTCCAGAATCCGTGTGCCTAACCGGCTGTTTAGAATCATCGCTTCATAGGCGGGAATCTCCAGTTCCTTACTGCTGCCCTTACCTTTGAGTCGTAGCCGAGGCTTTTCCAGCCGTAGCTTACGCTCTGATAAATTAACCAGGCCTTTCTGGCTGCCGTACCAATAGATATCACCAGCTTTTTTGCCCGGATGTTTTGGTCCGGCTACTTGTTGGGCAGACATAATCAAGATCGCCTCGATCGTTGCCCTGCCAGCTACGTCAATCAACTCATCTACAGCCATCTCTGCCTGGGTTATCAGCTCCAGCATGGGCAAAAGTAGCTGTCCTTCCTTGCTGAGGAGCTGTGCTAATTTCTTGCTGTCTTTTTTGTCGATGATTTGATATTCTGGTTTCATTGGCTACTCCTTTCCTTTTTTATTGTTAACGCTTTTTTGCCTGATTCTATCACTAAATCAGGCAGGGAGTAGCCATTCTTATTTCCCAACCTTCAACTATGGATGGGACAACCTCATTTCCAAAACGCAAATGCTTGATGTAGTATGTGCACACTTTTGAGGGTTCCCGCTGGGCGGGGTCCCAAATACCCACCAACGAGGGCAGAAGTTTTGGA
>Ga0315312_1002664_pt1 | contig 12153 bp, 12 predicted proteins | sample TDP7_MG_FD_203629 | JGI IMG/M metagenome (GOLD analysis project Ga0315312, IMG submission 203629) | Freshwater sediment microbial communities from Lake Towuti, South Sulawesi, Indonesia - TDP7 | ecosystem: Environmental > Aquatic > Freshwater > Lake > Sediment | place: Indonesia: South Sulawesi... | reverse complement strand
CTGGCCGAGGAGGCCTGCCTGGTCGGAGGGGACCCTCATTGCCTGAATGTGCTGTTCGACAACCTGATTATCAACGCCATCAAGTACAACCGGCCGGAGGGGCGGGTGACGGTTTCAGCCGCGCGGCAGGGCGAGGAAGTCGAGGTGGGGGTGGCGGACACCGGAGTGGGGATCCCGCCCGCGCAGCAGCAGTTCCTCTTCGACGAGTTTTTCCGCGTACGGGGAGAGGGGACCAAGAAGACCTCGGGCACCGGGTTGGGGCTGGCCATCTGCCGAAGGATAGTCAGTGAGCTGGGTGGCCGTATCGCGGTGGAGAGCCAACCGGGAGCGGGCTCGACCTTCTGCGTGCGCCTGCCGGCCTGGCGGGAGCCCGCTGCGGAGGCGGGCGGCAGCGAGAGTAGCCCATGAGCGCAAGCGAGAAAACGATTCTGATTGTGGATGACGACGCCGATCTGAGCGAGGCCCTGAGGTTTTTCCTGGAGCAGCACGGCTACCGCGTAACGGTGGCACAGGATGGGCGGGAAGGCCTGCGGCTGGCCCGCCTCGAGCAGCCGGACCTGGTCATCATGGACATCATGATGAACGAGCGCACCGAGGGCCTGTTCACCATCCAGGAGCTCCGGCACACGCCGGAGCTGAAGCACCTGCCGGTGTTCGTGCTGAGCGCGCTTTATGACAAGGAGCCGGATTTCCGCATCGCGCCGGAGGCTGGCTGGATGGCGCACGACGAATTCTTCCCGAAACCGGTGGACATGCCGCAGTTGCTTGCCAAGATCCGGCAGCGGATCGGGCCGGAAGCCCCCCGGGAGGCGCCCGCGTGAAGATCCTGAAACTGCCCAAAGAGAAGCTGGATTTCTTCGCGGTGGTGGTGCAGCAGTTCGGGGAAGTGCACGCGCCGGTGGAGCAGGACGGTCAGTACGCTTTCAAACGGCTGAGCCGGTGGTCGGAGGCGCGGCTGGACTACCACCGCACCATCCTGCCGCCCAAGAAGTATTTCCTGCCGCCGTGCGAAGTGTTGTTCCGCTACCGGCCCGCGGTGGGCTACCAGCCGGAGACGGAGGGCCTGGACGACCGGCTGGTGCTGTTCGGGGTGCACGCCTGCGACATCTACGCGCTGAACATCCTGGACCAGGTGTTCGCGGGGCCGTATCCGGACCCGTATTACCAGGCGCGGCGCAGGAACATCGCCATTATCGGCATCGAGTGCCAGCCCGACGAGCGCTGCTTCTGCCGCTCCATGCGCGCCGGCTTCGTACATCACGGTTTCGACCTGTTCTTTTACGACATCGGCGACTACTACCTGACCATGGTGGGCACGGCCCGCGGCGACGATATGGTGCTGGCCACCGGCCCCCTGTTCCAGTCGGTCACCGACGCAGACATCGACGAATACAAGCGCCGCTCCGCCAGCCGGCACCTGGCGTTTACACTGGGCGTTGAAATTCGTGACCTGTCCGAGATCGTTGAGATGGAGTACCACGCCAGGATCTGGGACGAGTTGGGGGAGCGATGCCTGTCGTGCGGCAGTTGCAGCATGGTCTGCCCGACCTGCTACTGCTACGACGTCAACGACGACGTGGCGCTCGGCTCGCGGGCCGGCCGTCGGAGCCGCACCTGGGACTCCTGCCTGTTCGCCCAGCACGCCTTGGTGGCCGGCGGGCACAACTTCCGCTCCTCGCGCGCCAGTCGCATCAAGTTTCGTTACTACCACAAGCAGCGCGGCTTCGTGGAGGAATACGGCCGCCCCAGTTGTGTGGGCTGCGGCCGCTGCATTGCCGCCTGTCCCGTGCACATCGACATCACCGAGGTGATCAACCAGTTGCGAGGAGTGCCGCATGTTACAGGCGGATGAGTCCCCGGCCCGCCCGGCGGTGCTGACCCAGAACCCTTACCAGCCCCACATGGCACGCATCGTGCGTGTCTACAAGATGGTACCGGACAACTACCTGTTCACGGTGCGTTTCCTGGACGATGCGCTGGCCATGCGGTTCAGCTACCGGCCGGGACAGTTCGTGATGCTGAGTGTCCCCGGGGTGGGCGAGGCACCCATTTCGATTTCCTCGTCGCCCTCGCGGCCGGGGGTGCTGGAGATGTGCGTGCGCCGGGTGGGGCGGCTGACCAATGCGCTGTATCGACTGAAAACCAACGACGTGGTGGGCGTGCGGGGACCTTACGGGAACGGCTTCCCCACGGAGCAGATGGCCGGCAGGGACCTGCTGATCGCGGCCGGCGGCCTGGGCATGGCTCCCTTGCGCTCGCTGGTGTGGTATGCCCTGGACAACCGCGAGAAGTTTAGCCGCATCGTGCTGATGTACGGCGCCAGGAATCCCGGCGAGATGCTCTTCCGTGAGGAGCTGGTTTCGCTGGTAGACCGCAGCGACATGACCTGCTTGCTGACGGTGGATGCCGACCCCACCGGGACCTGGACCAACCACATCGGGCTGCTGCCAACTATGTTCGATCACGCTACTCTGGATCCGCCACGCACCTACGCCGCCGTGTGCGGCCCTCCGGCGGTCTACAAGTACATCCTGGAACGCCTGGTGGAGCTGGGCTTCTCGAAGAACCGCATTCTGATGTCCTTGGAGCGGCGCATGAAGTGCGGGGTGGGCAAGTGCGGGCACTGTAGCGTGGGCTACAAGTACACCTGCCTGCACGGCCCCATCTTTACCTACTGGGACGCCATCAACCTGCCGGAGATGATTTGATGACGAAACCGAGAGTGGGCATCTTCGGGCTGACTGGCTGCGCCGGCGATCAATTGGTCATCCTCAACTGCGAAGACGAACTGCTGGACTTGGCGGGGGCGCTGGACATCCGGGACTTCCTGATGGCGTCTTCGGACAACGATACGGGCTGCGCGCTGGACGTGGCGCTGGTGGAGGGGGCGGTGCTGAGCCGGCGGGACGAGGAGCGGTTGCGCAAAATCCGCGACCGGTGCGAGCTGCTGGTGGCGCTGGGCACCTGTGCAGTGTGGGGCGGGGTGGCGGCCATGGACCGCGACACGGACCGCGCGGCCCTGCTGACCGACATCTACGGCGTCCAGGGGGCCCTCGATGACACACAGCCGGCGCGGGCCCTCCACGAAGTGGTTCGGGTGGACCTGAACATCAGCGGGTGCCCCGTCGAGAAGGAGCAGGTGCTGGGGGCCGTCGCCAACCTGCTCAACAGCGACCTGCCCGCCTTCCCAGACTACCCCGTGTGCGCCGAGTGCCGCGTGCGAGAGAACAACTGCCTGCTGATCGAGGCCGGCGCGGTGTGCTGCGGACCGCTGACGGTGGCCGGCTGCCAAGCGCGGTGCCCTGCGCTGCGCGTCCCCTGCGTGGGCTGCCGCGGGCCGGCCAGCGACGCGAACATCGCCTCGGCGCTGGCGATGTTCGGCGAGCGGGGCCTCCCGCGCGAGCAGATCGTCCGCAAGCTGCGGACGTTCGCGCCAGCCAACGGCCACTGAGGAGAACGGCCATGGGCAGCATTCGAGTCGAACACCTGGCCCGCATCGAGGGGCACGGCGGCATCACCGTCGAGCTGGACGGGAATGAAATCCGCAAAGTGCAGTTTGACATCTTTGAGGGCGCCCGGCTGCTGGAGGGCCTGGTGCGTGGCCGCAGTTACAAGGATGTGGCGCAGATCCTTTCGCGCATTTGCGCTATCTGCTCGTCCTCCCACGCGCTGACCTCACTAAAAGCCACCGAAGCTGCCTTCGGTGTGGAGGTCAGTCCGCAGACGACCCTGCTGCGCGACCTGCTCTCGCTGGGCGAGAGCATCGAAAGCCACGCATTACACCTGTTCTGCTTGGCCTTGCCGGACTACCTGGGCTACGCCGGCGTGGTGGCGCTGGCAGCGGAAAAGCCTGAGACGGCCGCGCTGGGCCTGCGGCTGAAGAAGCTGGGCAACCTGATCCAGGAGACTATCGGGGGGCGGGCGGTGCACCCGGTGAACGCCCTTCCGGGCGGATTCGGGCGTGCGCCCACGCTGGACCAGTTGATTACCTTGCGGCAGGCGCTGCGGCAGGGCGTGGCCGACGGCGCGGCCACGCTGCACCTGATGGCTTCCCTGCCCCCGGCGGAATTCTGCCGCTCCCAGACCGTCTTCGCGGCGCTCGCTTCCGGCAGTGATTACAGCTACTACCAGGGCGACCAGGTCGTGGTGCTGGCCGACGGGCGCCGCGAGACCATCGCCGCGGCCAATTACCGCTCGCTCACCAACGAGCGCACCGCCCCGTACTCGCACGCCAAGCATTCTTCCTACAACGGGCGGCCCTTCATGGTGGGGGCGCTGGCGCGGCTCGCCGCGCGGCGCGAAGTGCTGAACGGCCAGGCCGGAGAAGCCCTCGATCGGCTCGGACTGCGGTTGCCGAGCGACAACCCGATGGACAACAACAAGGCGCAGGCGGTGGAGCTGGCGGGAGATGTGGAGCGTGCGCTGGCGCTGGTGGAGCGGTTGCTTCGGGAAGGACTCGACCAGGAGCGCTGCGTCCCGGTGGTCCCGCGAGCCGGAACCGGAACGGCGGTTACGGAGGCGCCGCGCGGCCTGTTGTTCCACAGCTACATTTACGACGACGAGGGCCGCGTGCTCTGGGCCGATGTGGTCACGCCCACGGCGCTGAACGCCGCCAGTATCGAGGAGCATTTCCAGGCCGCGGTTCGGCAGACCGCCGGGGCCGAGCCAGCGGCGCTGGCCAAGAAGCTGGAAATGATTGCGCGGGCCTACGACCCTTGCGTGTCGTGCTCAGTGCACTTGATTCGGAGCTCCGATGCGGCTTAAGTTCTCCCTGCGCCGGACTTCGCTTAAGGCCCAGTTGATCTCCAGCTACCTGGTGATCCTGGGGGCGGGCGGTCTGATCACCTCGCTGGTGGGCTCCTGGATCGTCAGCACCACCATCATGCGACAGGCGGGCCGTTCGGTGGAGGACACACTGGCCATGGCGCGGACGTTGTACGAGCAGCAACTGGCGACGCTGAAGCAGGCGGTGCAGCTCACGGCCGCGGGGCGCACTATTCAAGATGCGCTGGCCTCGGGAGATCGTTCGGCGTTGCAGGCGCGGTTGCAGGGCGTGCGCGCGGACGCCGGGTTCGACTTCGTGAGCCTGACCGACGCCGGGGGCCGGGTGATCTTCCGGGCCACCCGGCCGCAGCGCGAGGGCCAGCAGGTGGGCTCGATTCCGGTGGTGCGCAGCGCGCTGGACGGACGGGTGGCGGCCGCCACCGAGATTTTGACCGCGCAGCAACTGGAGGACGAGGATCCGAACCTGCGGGCGCGCGCTTACTTTCGCCTGGTGCCGACTCCGCGCGCCAAGCCGGCCGCCCGCGCCGAGCAAACGACGGGCATGGTGTTGATGGCGGCCGCACCCGTCAGGAACCGCCGCGGCGAGATCCTGGGCGCGCTCTACGGCGGCGTCCTGCTGAACCGAAACTTTGCGCTGGTGGACCGCGTCTGGGAGCTGGTCTTCAAGGGCGACCGCTTCGGCGAACAGGACGTGGGCAGCGTGACGCTGTTCCAGAACGACGTGCGCATCGCCACCACAGTGAAGACGGAGACGGGCGAGCGGGCCCTGGGCACGCAGGTTTCGGCGGAGGTCTACGATGCGGTATTAGGCCGGGGCGGGAGCTGGCACGGGCCGGCCTTCGTGGTGCGGGACTGGTACATCAGCGGCTACGAACCCATCCGCAACTGCCAGGGGCAGGTCATCGGCGTCCTGTATACCGGCCTCCTGGAGAAGGCCTACACGTCGGTGCGTGACCGTGTGATCCTTTCGTTTTTCGCCATCGCCACGCTGGGCTTTATCATCATCATCGGTGTCACCTACTACATGATCCAGGCCATCACCCGGCCCCTCGGGGAAATGGTGGCTGCTACCGAGAGCATCGCGGCGGGCCGCTTCGACCACCCGGTGTCGGCCGGCGCCCCGGGCGAGATTGCGCTGCTGGCGGAGTCCTTCAACACTATGCTGAAGAGCCTGCGACAGATGAAGGCCGACCTGGAGGAGTGGGCCCGCACCCTGGAGGAGAAGGTCCGGCAGCGCACCGAGGAACTGGTGGCCATGCACGACCGGGTGGCGCAGTCCGAGCGGCTGGCCTCGCTGGGCATGCTGGCGGCCGGCGTGGCGCACGAGATCAATAACCCGCTGGGCGGGATCCTCTCGCTGACCGCGCTGAGCCTGGAGGACATGAAGCCGGAGGACCCCAACCGCGAGAACCTCGAAGAGGTGGTAAGGCAGACCCAGCGCTGCCGGGACATCGTGCGGGGGCTGCTGGAGTTTTCGCGGCAGTCGCGGGTGAGAATGGAGCTGGCGGACCTGAACAAGATCCTCGAAGACGCTCTGGCACTGGTGAGCCGGCAGGCGCAGTTCTTCAACGTGCAACTGGTCATGGATTTGGATCCCAAGCTGCCCTCGGTGATGGCGGACAGGAGCGAGTTCCAGCAGGTGTTCATCAACATTCTGGTGAACGCGGTGCAGGCCATGGAGGAACGCGGCACGATCACCATCGTGACGCGGGGGCTGCCAGCGGAGGGTTGCGCGGAAGTGCGCATCTCCGACACGGGCTACGGCATCCCCCCGGAGCGGATCCCGCGGCTCTTTGATCCTTTCTACACCACTAAGATCAGCGGGCACGGCACCGGGCTGGGCCTGTCGATCGCCTACGGGATCGTGCGCCGGCACCAGGGCGCCATCAGCGTGGAGAGCCAAGTGGGCAAGGGGAGCACCTTCATCATCCGCCTCCCGGTGGCGGAGCCCGCGCCCGAAACCCCCTCCTGAAAACGGACGGTGTTGTGGGACAGGCGGTTCCGCCTGTCCGATTTCGCTACAATGGTCCCCCATGTCGCAACCGGGTGGGGTGAGTCTGAGCGTGTTTTTCCCCGCGTACAACGACGCACCCTCGCTGCCCGCGCTGCTGGAGAAGACCTTCGCCGTGCTGCCGCAGTGCGCCGACGACTTCGAGGTCATCGTGGTCAACGACGGCAGCCAGGACCGAACCGGAGAGGTGCTGGAAGAGCTGCGCCAAGAGTACGCCCCGCACCTGCGCGTGGTGACCCACCCGGTGAATCGCGGCTACGGCGGGGCGCTGCGCAGCGGCTTCGCGGCCGCCGCCAAGGAGCTGGTCTTCTATACCGACGGCGACGGCCAGTACGACCCGGGCGAGCTGCCGCGACTGCTGGAGCGCCTGACGCCGGAGGTGGGCCTGGTCAACGGCTATAAGCTTCAGCGGCACGACCCTTGGCACCGCGTCTGGATCGGCAAAGTCTACAACTTCATGGCGCGGCTGCTGTTCCGCATCCGCATCCGGGACATTGACTGCGACTTCCGGCTGATCCGGCGCCGGCTGCTCGAAGAGATCCGGCTGACGTCCACCAGCGGCACCATCTGCGTGGAGTTGGTGCGCAAGCTGGAACTGAGCCGCTACCGCGTCGAGGAAATAGGCGTGCACCACTACCCGCGCTTGCACGGTCGTTCGCAGTTCTTCCGCGTGCGCTCGCTGGCCACCACCTTCTGGCAGCTCCTGCGGCTGTGGGTGCGGCTAGTGCTGCTGCCGCGCGTCAATGGTACTGACCCGCGCGTAGCCTGAGCCGCGAGGGGCGATGCTAGACTGAGAGACGGATGCTCTCGGTCGTCATCCCCATCCACAACGAGGAGCCGTCGATTCTGCCGCTGTATGACCGTCTCACGCGGACGCTCGAAAGGCTCCAGCGGCCTTACGAGGTCGTCTTTGTGGACGACGCCTCCACCGACCGCAGCTTCGAGCTGCTGGCCAACCTAGTGGATACGGACGCGCATCTGAAGGTCGTCCGCCTGCGCCGCAACTTCGGCCAGACGGCGGCGCTGTCGGCAGGCTTCCACGAGGCCCGCGGCGAGGTCATCGCCTCGATGGACGGCGACCTCCAGCACGCGCCCGAAGACCTGCCGGCGCTGCTGGAGAAAATCGACCAGGGCTACGACATCGCCAGCGGGTGGCGCCACAACCGCGTGGACCACCCGTTGACCCGCAGGCTGCCCTCGCGCATCGCCAACTGGCTGATGGCCAAGGTCTCCGGCGTCGAGCTCCGCGACTTCGGCACCACCTTCAAGGCTTACCGCGCCGAGATCCTCAAGGACATCAACCTTTACGGGGAGCTGCACCGCTTCATTCCGGCGCTGGCCAGCTTTTACGGGGCGCGCATCGCGGAAGTGCCCATCCAGAACACAGTGCGGGCCGGGGGCGGCTCGCACTACGGCCTGGGCCGCACCTGGCACGTGCTGTTCGACATCCTCACCATCAAGTTCCTGCTGAGCTACTTCACCCGGCCCATGCACTTCTTCGGCAAACTTGGCCTGGCGGGTACCTCGGTGGGCGGCGCGATACTCGGGTATCTGGCCTTCCGGAAGTTCACGGGGCACGAGATCCTGGTCGAGCACGGCCCGCTGATGCTGGCCGGCAGTATCCTGCTGTTGGCCGGGCTGCTGATGTTCTCCACCGGCCTGCTGGGCGAAGTGCTGATGCGCACTTACTTCGAGAGCCAGGGCCGGCGCATCTACGCCATTCGCGAGATCCGCACGCAGGGCCAGGCGCACCAGAGCGAGCGCGTGCCGTAGGATAAGCTTTAGCTTGTCCACGGCTGTTTTGTTATCATGGCCGCTCATGTCTAGCCTGTTTCGCTACTTGTCTTTCGCCGCGTGCGCGGCCGCAGTGGCGATGCCGCAGGACAGCCCGCTCGTGGCACCGGATGTATACCGGCTGTTGAGCGGGGAGATCTCCGGCGACATCGCCTACGACCACATTCGGCACCTGACGCTGTATCACAGCCCCAACTCCGGGTCGAAAGGCTACCGCGACAAGACCCGCTGGATCTTCGATAAGGCCAAGCAGGTGGGCCTGGACGACGTGCGGCTGATCGAGGACCTGAAAGGGCGCGGCCCGGGGTGGACCGCGATTTCAGCCGAGCTGTTCATCGTCAGCCCGGAGTACCGCCGCCTGGCCAGCTATGACGCGGCCGCAGTGGCAATCGCCACCAACAGCCGCAGCGGCACCTGGGAGGGCGAGCTAGTGGACGTAGGCGAAGGTATCCGCGACTCGGACTACAAGGGCAAGGACGTCAAGGGCAAGATGGTGCTGTGCTCGGGCGCCCCTGGCCTGGTCATGGACCAGGCGGTGTGGAAGCGCGGTGCCCTCGGCGTAGTCTACTACAACGTGGCACGCGGCCTGGATCACCCCGACCAAGTGGCCTGGATCAACCTCCGGTCGGAGCCGCCCAAGGGCAAGCAGACTACCTTTGCCTTCTCTATTTCCTACCGCGCGGGGATGGAGTTGAAGCGGCGCCTGGCTGCGGCTCCCGCTTCGGCCGCCATTCCAGGCACTTTCAGCGAGGGCAAGCGGGCCGGCGAAAAGATCGTGCTGCGGGCCACGGTCGAGACGCAGTTCAGCCAAGACGCCAACCAGTGGATGGTCGAGGGCTGGATCAAGGGCACGAAGATTCACGATCAGGCCATCGTGCTGACCGCTCACCTCCAGGAGGAGAAGTACTCGGCCAACGACGACAACAGCGGCCTGGCCAACCTGCTCGAAATCGGCCGCGCCCTCCAGAAGCTGATCCGCGAGGGCCGCCTGGCGCGCCCGGCCCGCGACATCCGCTTCTGGTGGTGCAACGAGATCTCCGGCGAGTACGCTTACTTCGCCGCGCACCCGGAGGAGCGCGGCAAGGTGCTGGCCAACATCAACCAGGACATGGTGGGCGCGCGCCAGACCCTGGGTGCGCGCATCCAGCACGTCACGCGGACGCCGGATTCGCGGCCCAGCTTCCTCAACGACGTCATGGAGAGCATCGCCGTGGCCGTGGCCCAGGGCAACTCCGGGTATCTCGCGGCCGGTCAGGCGGGCAGCCGGACCCCTTTCAGCAAGCCCATCGTAGCTCACTTCGGCTCGCGCGACCGCTACGGCGTCGAGATCGTCCCCTTCTTCACCAACACCGACCACATGGTGTTCAACGACGCCATCATCGGCGTGCCTGGCGTGACGCTGACCAACTGGCCCGACCCCCACATCCACTCCAGCGACGACGACCTCTGGCAGGTGGATCCCGCACAGCTCCAGCGGAACGCTTTCGTGGTGGCGGCGGCGAGCTACTATCTGGCGGCGCTGGAGCCGGCGGGAGTGCCGGTGCTGGCCGCCCAGGTGCACTCCGGCGTGGGGCGCTCCTTAAGCCACGCCCTGGCGCGCGCTACCGAGCGCCTGGCGCTGGCGCCGCCCTCCATGCGCGCCGCCGAGTATCACGACGGCGTGAACCTGATCGAGCAGGCCGCCCGGCGCGCGGCGATCACGCTCGACTCGCTCAGCGCCTTCCAGCCCGAGCCGCGTCTCAAGACGCAGCTTGAGGAGTGGAAGAAAGCGATCCGGGCGGCCGGGGACGGGCGCAAAAGCGCGTTCGCGGACCACTGCCGGCTGCTGACCGGACAAAACGAGTTGCCAGCGCCGCAGCCCTCGGACGTCGAGAAGCGCATGGCGGGCAAGGTGCCGGAGGTGGCGGTGGGCCCGACGGAGTACATCGAGAAGCGCTTCACGTTACGCGGCGGCGGGTTGCACGGCGTGATGGCTTACGAGTTATGGAATCTCGTCGATGGACGGCGCAGCTACCTGGACATTTACCGCGCCCTGCGCGCGGAAGCGCAAGCGGCGGGCGAATGGTATTACGGCACGGTGGAGGCCCGACAGGTGGAGGAGTCGCTGGAGCGGGCGGTGAAGGCGGGCCTGCTGCGAGTAAAGAAGTAAGCCGGGCGCCGCAGCTCAGACCTGCCCCAGCAAGGCCAGCAAGACGTAAACCGTGGGGATGCTGAACAGGCTGGCGTCCACGCGGTCCAGCCAGCCGCCGTGGCCGGGCAGCCAGTTGCCGCTCTCCTTGACCCCGGCGCCGCGCCGACATTTGCATGGGCTAGTCAGCGGTGCTATCGTCATCAACCGAGGCACACGGCACATCTGATGAGCCAGACTTTCAACGTTTACTGCGACGAAAGCTGTCACCTGGAACGCGACCGGCAAAGCGCGATGGTGCTTGGGGCTCTGTGGTGTCCCCGCGAAAGGACCCGCGAAGCCTCCGTGCGGCTTCGGCGGATCAAGGCGCGGCACCACCTGAACCCTCGCTTCGAGGTGAAGTGGAGCAAAGTCTCGCCGGCGAAGGTCCCCTTCTACCTGGACCTGCTGGAGTGCTTCTTCGACGACCCCGACCTGCACTTCCGGGCGCTCATCGTGCCGGACAAGTCCCGGCTTCAGCACGAAGTCTTTGGGCAGACACACGATGACTGGTATTACAAAATGTACTTCGAGCTGCTGAAGGTCATCCTGCACCCGGACGCGCGTTACCGCCTGTTCCTGGACATCAAGGACACACGCTCCTCCCGCAAGGTGCACAGGTTGCGGGAAGTTCTGACCAACAATATGTACGACTTCTCGCGGAGCATTGTACAGTCCATCCAGAGTGTGCACTCGCACGAGGTCGAGTTGCTTCAGCTTTGCGACCTCCTGGTAGGAATCGTCTCCTACGTCAACCGGGGCCTGAGTGGCAGCAGCGCCAAGCAGCAGCTCGTCAGCCGGATGCGCCAGCGGTCGGGCTACCAGTTGACCAGGACAACTCTGCTGCGCGAGGAAAAGGTCAATCTGTTCCGATGGCAAGCCCAGGAGGGCACCTCGTGAAGCCTCCGTGGTTGCCAGAAGCCGCCAACACAAACGGCGAGTGGGACAGTGTTCTGGCAAAGCTCTACGAAGTGTTTCGCCGGGATTTCCAGGAAGCCAATCCGACGCTCGACGGACTGCCGCTGCACTGGGACTCACGGTCATCCGAAAAGGGTTTCCCAGAGTCCTTCTGGCACCTGATCACGCGCATTGATCCGGTCACACGCCAGAGGCTCTTCGATCCCCGGCGGGCGGAACGGCTCCCCTGGTGCGCTGCTGTGATCCGGAACGCAGCCAGCCCGGAAGTGAAGCGCTGGGTGTACTGGCAGCGAGGTCAACGGCGGCTGTACCTCTGGTTGGAGGACCTGGACTACGTGGTCGTGCTCGAACCGCAACCCAAGAGGTCTCCCCAGCGATTCTTCCTCGTCACTGCCTCCCACCTCGACGGCCCATCCCAGCGGCGTGCCATGCGCAGGAGGTACGAAAATCGCGAGGCCTAAAAAGCAACCGCCGCCCC
>Ga0315312_1002663_pt1 | contig 12158 bp, 9 predicted proteins | sample TDP7_MG_FD_203629 | JGI IMG/M metagenome (GOLD analysis project Ga0315312, IMG submission 203629) | Freshwater sediment microbial communities from Lake Towuti, South Sulawesi, Indonesia - TDP7 | ecosystem: Environmental > Aquatic > Freshwater > Lake > Sediment | place: Indonesia: South Sulawesi... | reverse complement strand
CTCATATAAGAATAAACACAAAAAAAGAAAAAAACTCAACTCTTCCCCATTTCCTCCCCAAAATTGCCCACAAACGCTTCACTTCCCTCGGAATCTCCACTATCCCCCCTTATGGCAAAACTTCAGGCTGTTTCAAAAATGCCCCCCGTCTTGGATTCAAATTATCGCATGGTCAGGCGGACATTTCGCCGACTAAGTGCTATTGTCACTTGGCCCAGAAATTGGGTCCCCGCGAGACATGGGCTTAGCCCGTAACAAGCGCAAACGGGGGCAGGAAAAATCATCGGCGGGCTTTCTGTCTCCTTTTCGTGAACACGGGGCGCATGCAAACCAATGGTGGGTCTTGTCACAGACGCCGCAAAAAGTACTGGACAGTCGGGAGAGGCCGCGTAAGATAGTCAGGGCATGGCAGCGAAGTTTGACGACGTCCGGACGAATTTGCCGGGCGGCTGACTGTCATCCGGGAGGTTTGCGCGAGATGAAGGGCCCGAACGGAATACACCACAGGCAAGCCAGAAGAATTAGCCGACGCGATATGCTCAAGCTGGCCGCGGCGGCAGGAGGGACCCTCGCGCTCGGTGGCACCATATTATGCGGCTGCCGAAGAGAGAAGAGGGGGATGACTATCGGCGTGGCTTTTGAGACCTTGCAAACCGAATACTGGGTCGCCAGCATCGAAACTATCCGTGAGGAGCTGAAGAAGCGCGGTATCGCGATGCTCGAGCAAATCGCCGACGGCGACGCGAACAGACAGTTCGAGCAAATCAAGAACTTCGTCGCCCGGAAGGTTGACGGCATCATCATCGCCCCGAAAGACAAACAGACTGTCATCCCGATGATTCGGGCAGCCAATCGAGCTAACATTCCGATTGTCCTTTACAACCGCCCGCCAGCAAAAAGCGACGTGAAGTCTGTCACGATAGTTGCCGACAATTACGCAATCACCAAGGCCACGGTCGAATACATGGCGCAGGAGGCAAAGAAGACCGGCAAGGAGCATAAGGCCATGATTCTCATCGGCGACCTGGGAGATGTTAATGCCATCGGGCGCCGCGACGGGTTTGACGATGTCGTGAAAAAGCACAGCGACATCATCCGGGTAGTGGCACGTATTCCGACGGAGTGGAATCAGGAGAAGGCTTTGGCTGGTGTCACCAACGCCCTCCAGGCAAACCCGGACATTAGCTTCATCTTCACGTCCTCTGACTTTCTTTTTCCTTCCATCGTCTCGGCACTGAAGACGGCCGGCAAGTATAAGACGATAGGCGAAGAAGGGCACGTCATAATGGGCGGCTTCGACGGCGACGCGACCGCGTATCAAATGCTCGTCGACAGATATCTCGATGCCGATGGAGTCCAGGATATGTATTTCGAGTGCTCTCAGGCAGTCCAGGCTGTCCTGGACCTCAAGGCGGGAAAGAAAGTGCCCGAGAGAATCCTCGACAAAGGATTCGTCATCCACCAGGGCAACCTGAAAGAGGCACAGCCTCGGATGTGGGGCGCAAAAGTCGCGAAATCGGCTCCACGCAGGACCGGGTAACCGTGAGAGACATAATGCCGTCGAAGGTTACACGCCGGAGCTGGTTCAGAAGCGGGTTCTGATTTGCCGTGAATGAAGCTGCGGGTTCAAGGGCACGTGCCGAGGGTAATAAACCAAAACCCATCCCGGCGACCCCACGACGCTCTCTTTGGAAGAGACTGCTTTTTTCCGAGTACCTTGTCCTCTACCTGAGCGTCTTGTACTTCTTCGCGATCTGGCCCTTCACTCCCAACTTCGCTTCTCCCCAGAACGTCCGCAACATCTTCTCGAACATGCTGCCGCTGCTCATTGTTGCCATCGGCGAGACCTTCGTTCTCATCACCGCCGGCGTAGACCTGTCTGTGACCTCAATCATGGCAATGGCGAGCGTCTTCGGGGCCTGGACAATGACCTCCGATGGCGGCCTGCTGGCCGGGTCATTCCTGGCAGCCCCCGTCGGGATTCTCGTGATGTTGCTCACCGGGGCGGTTATCGGTTTACTCAATGGCGCTGCCGTTACCCTCTTTCGCATGCCGCCGTTTATAGTGACCCTCACGACGATGATGTTTTTCAGGGGGTTTGCGATCTGGTTTACGCAGTCAGAGAAAATCTCGAATCTTCCGAGGGCGTTTGTTGCTCTTGGGGAGGGAGGGATAGGGTTCGTCCCGTATGCCCTGATAATAACTTTGGCATTAGCCATGGTCAGCCACATCACCTTACGTCGTGCAATTGTCGGTCGCTGGATATATGCGGTCGGCCACAACGTCAAAGCGGCTGCAATCTCAGGCGTTCCCGTCAACAGTACGGTAGCCTTCGCGTACGTTGTCAGCGGTCTTTGCGCGGCCGTCGCCTCCATACTCTATACGGCGCGCCTTGAGACAGGTGACCCGGACCCAAGACAGACAATTCTGCTGGATATTATCGGCGCCGCTGTCATTGGTGGGACAAGCCTCTTCGGGGGAAAAGGCAAAGTCCTCTGGACCGCCCTCGGCGTCTTATTCATCATGGTCATTGATAACAGCCTCAACATGATCGGCCTTTCGCACTTCAAAATCATGATTGTGAAGGGCGGCATCATCTTGTTCGCCGCCCTGATTGACGCACTGCGCAACAGGCTCCTCGGAAGCCGATAGAATCCCCCTTCTGCCATGGGCAACAACGTGCTTGAATATCAGAACGTAGAGAAAAGCTTCTTTGGCGTCCGCGTGTTGCGCAACGTCAACCTCGCCTTGCAGGAGGGGCACGTTCTTGGCGTCGTGGGTGAGAACGGCGCCGGAAAGTCAACGCTCGTCAACATCCTCGGCGGCGTCGTACCCGCGGACTCCGGCACAATCATCCTCGGCGGCAGCCATTACGCTCCCAGAAATCCCTCAGATGCTTTCCGCCATGGGATTGCTTTCATCCACCAGGAGCTGAACCTCTTCGCAAACCTCAGCATCGCCGAGAACATGTTCATCGCGTCGTTTCCAAAAAGACGGTTCGCAGCCATTCCGCTGATTGACCGGAAGGCCATTCGATCCAAAACAAAGGCGCTTCTCGAATCGGTTGACCTTCATCTTTCCCCGGATACTCTTGTCGAGGACCTTTCCCCGGGCGAGCGACAACTCGTCGAGATAGCAAAGGCCTTAGCCGCCGACGCCAGGGTCATCATCTTCGATGAGCCGACAACGTCCCTCACCGCGCGGGAAACCGAGCGGCTTTTCGCAATTATCGAGCGCCTGCGGTCGCAGCGTATATCAATGATTTATATCTCGCACATCTTAGGCGACGTGCTTGGCCTTTGCGACGACATCGTCGTGCTGCGGGATGGAGAGGTCGTGGGCAGGGGCACCAGGGGCGAATTCACCCTGGAGAAAATGATTTCGCTCATGGTGGGCAGGGATATCGAGCAGCTCTATCCGCCGCGTTCTACGAAACCATCCGAGGAAAAAGTCCTGGAGGTGAATGGCGTCTCCCACCCCGGCATTGTAAGGAACATCACCTTTGCTCTCCGCAGGAGGGAGGTCTTAGGAATCTCCGGGCTGATGGGGTCCGGCCGAACCGAACTCGCTCGCATCTTGTTCGGATTAGACCCATTCCAGTCGGGTGAAATTCTCCTGAACGGCCTTTCCCTCGGCGGGTGCTCTCCCCGCGAACGCGTCCGCAAAGGGATGGCCTTCTTGACTGAGAATCGCCGCGAAGAGGGCCTCCTCATGGGCGCAAGCGTCGTGGACGACATCGCGCTGGCGTCTCTGCCATCATTTGCGCGCACCCTCCTGAGGCTCATTGACGAGCTGCGAATGCGGAGAGCCGTTGATCGGGTCACCGATTCCCTTCGGCTTCAATACGGTCACCGTCAGACGGCAAAAACTCTCAGCGGAGGTAGCCAGCAAAAGGTCGTCGTTGCAAGGTGGCTAATGGAGAAACCTTCCGTTTTCATTCTCGACGAGCCCACTCGCGGCATTGACATCGGTGCCAAATACGAAGTTTACAGGATAATTAACGACTTGGCCGCTCAGGGAACGGCGGTCCTTTTCGTCTCGTCGGAGATCGAGGAATTGATTGGCATGTGCGATCGCATACTCGTAATGAGCAACGGTTCAATTCAGGGTTGCTTTGAGCGGCCCGACTTCGATAAAGAGAAAATCCTTCGCGCTGCTCTCAGGAAGGACGCAATCCAATGACTGCCAGCCGAAATAGCGTTTTACTGTTTACGCTCAAAAACGCCCCATTGATAATACTTGTCGCTGTCTTCGGCACGTTCGCCTCCTTGTCATCCAAGTTTCCGACGCTGGACAACCTCGTAAACATCCTTGTCCAGTCATCCTCAATTCTTATTGCCGCCATCGGGATGACGTTCGTTCTGCTCACCGCAGGGATTGACTTATCGGTCGGAAGCATTATGTTTTTGTCGGCTGCCATAGCCGGGAAAATGATTCTTGCCGGCCATCCGGTTGCGCTCGCGTTCGCCGTCATTGTAGTCGTCGGGGCTCTCTATGGAGCTTTTAATGCTTTCTTCATTACACGGCTCGCCATTCTTCCTTTCATCGTGACGCTGTCCACGCGTTTCGCGGGACGGGGCCTGAGCTTGATGATTACCGAGACCCGCGCGATGAATCTCCCGGGCCTGGTACAAATCGGCTCCACAAGGGTTGTTGGGATTCCTTTCCCGATACTGGTACTGGGGTTTGTCCTGGCTGTCGGGCACGCTGTCCTGACAAAAACAGCCTTTGGACGGCATATCTACGCCGTCGGTCACGACCGGGAAGCCGCAAAAAAGGCCGGCATCAATACCGTTCGAGTTCTTTTTCTCGTTTACGTCGTCAGCGGTTTGTGCGCGGCGGTTGGCGGCCTTGTCCTCCTCTCGCAACTCGGTGCGGTGTCGCCAACTTTCGGTGAGCTGCGTGAGTTTGTTGCCATAGCGGCAGCCGTGCTCGGCGGGACAAGCCTTTTCGGTGGGAGGGGAAAGGTCTTCCCCGGCACAGTCCTCGGCGCGGTGCTCATCCAGACAGTCGAGAACGGGCTTAATATCATCAACGCAGACCCGTACGTCTATCCGCTCATAACAAGCTTCATCATATTCCTGGCCGTCTTCATAGACAGCGTTCGACACGCACAGCTTCAGCAGCTCAAACGCCGAAGAATCCGGGTGGAGACATCCGCTTGATTCGGCGGAAGCCGCTCCGACGGGATAGCCAGGAAGGTCGTCCATTCGACGCTATCCCCGGATTGATTCACAATCGCCGAAGGAGTGGAATCAGTGTGGGGTAAACCTGCCGGTATAATTCGTACCGGCTCTCGTATGCGCGGCTGCTTTCTGCCTGCGGCTCGACGTGCATTTGCGGACGTACTGCCCGGCCCACGGCATTCTCGAGGTCGGAGTATATGCCCACGGCGGTGCCTGCGAGGAGCGCAGCCCCAAGGCAAGCAGCCTCCCTGACTCGCGGAACACGCAGAGGCACACGGCAGATATCGGCTTTCAGTTGCAGCCATAGTTCGCTTTGTGCGCCGCCGCCAACAGCGTGCAATTCACGAATTGTTACCCCTCCTTCTCTCAGAAGGTCAAGATTCGCTCTGAGCTCGAACGTAAGTCCTTCTATGATGGCCTTCGCAATCGTCCCGCGGTCGCTGCCAAACCTCAGGCCTATGATTGCTCCCTTGGAAGAAGTGTCCAGCCAGGGGGTCCCGCTGCCGGAGAAGTGCGGCAAGACCATGACATCGGTCGGCCCATCAGGCGCCTTGGCAAGGATAAGGTCGTATGGGTCCTCGCCGCTGGATTTCCCCCTGTCAAATTCCGCAGTGCAGAAGTTATCGCGAAACCACCGGAGAACAAGTCCCCCGCTGTGGTTGAGCGTCATCGCAAGGTATAGCCCCGGCACAACGTGCCGGTAGACGGAGATGTTCCCGCGACGCAGCGTTTCGCTCAGGACAGGTTCCGCCATTGCCACCTCGACGACCTCGGCTGACCCGGTCGAGACCATGGCCAGTCCCGGCTGAACGACACCGCTGCCAAGGGCGGCGCACGCCTGATCGTGTCCGCCGCTCACCAGCGGTAGTTCATGGTCAAGGCCCGCGTCCCGGGCAAGCCCAGCGTCCAGCGAACCGACGATTCCGCCCACGTCCGGAGCAAGCGGCGCCAGGCGATCCCGCTCGATACCGCACTCCCTCAGGATGTCCTCGGCCCAATCGCTTGCCGAAAGGTCGTACATCTGCGTCCGGGAGGCAAGGCAATGGCTTATCGCAGCACGCCCGCTCCACCGTCGCAGAAAAAAATCCTCGTACAGCAAAAACTGACGCGCAGCTTTCCACACCTGCGGGTCGTTGCGCCTCAACCAGAGAAGCTTCGGCAAAGTGTTGATTGTGTGCAGAGGCATCCCCGTTCGATCGAACAGCGCCCCGGCACCATACCGCTCCGCGAGCCAGCGGTTCTCCTCGCCGGTGCGAGTGTCCATGCCCAGAATCGCTGGTCGCAGCGCTCGCCCCTGGCCGCCAACCGGGATAATTGCCTCCCCCTGAACGGAAAGCGCCATAGCCTTCGGAGGGTCATCGCTGACCATAGCGACGACTTCCCGAAGAGCCTCCCAGGCGAGTTGCAGAACCTGCTCCGCGTCCTGCTCGGCCCAGTTGGGATGCGGCGTCACAACCGGATACTCCCGCGCCGCACGAGCAACGACAGACCCATCTTCCCTGAATAGAGTCGCCTTGCAGCCTGTCGTTCCGATGTCGAGACCAAGAATTGACATGGAGAGCACCCTCCCGTTCTATGAGATGGAAGAGCTGCTCAACTCCCGTGGTGATAGACCTCCCAGCCGAGGTATGTCCCGAATGCTTCAGCGAGAATTGCGGCTGTCTGCGAAGCGCTCACTGCTACGTGGTGTTCGAAGCCGTTTCTACAGATGTGCTGCATCAGTTTCTGCATTTGCGGCACTTCTACGACGGCTCGCGCTCCAAACGTGTCGAGGGGGTCGTCCGTAAATTTTCCCTCCCCGACGTAGCAGCGAATGCGGCCGCTGTCGTCGTCGGTTGTGATGCGGGCAAAGGTCATCGGCCCCGCGGGCGTCCGGCCAGCAACGGCGCCAGATGTGCGCTCCTTGCCAAGCGTAGCGCCAAGAATATCGGACGTCTTAATCTGAATGTCAGGCAGAAGAGCTTTTGGCCAGTTGCCGCAGTGGAAGAGAACGCATTTGTTCGGGTCGTCACGATAATTGTTGTTCCAATCGGCCAGAGCGCTCGGGGTGCCTGACGCCAGTTGTAGAGCGTACATGGAAGCTGCGCCTGTGACGTCCACCTCGCAGGCGCTTGGCATCAGCTTCTCGCTCATCATGCTCATGAGCGTGCAGGCGTTCACGCCATAGTTTTTCTGTACGGACGTCCAGCACTGGATTGCGGTCGCGTCCAGGTCGTTTTCCTCAATCCAGTCTGATATGACGATGGCGAGCTTCGCCATCAGCAGGAGCGATTGCTCTGGCACCTCTCCGGTATCGGCATAAGCATGGATTTCCTCCAGCTTCGAACGGACTCGCCGGTCATCATCGGCCAGTCCTCGGGCGCTTCCGATGACCTCGGACAGATCAATGGTCGAGACACTTATCCCCGCACCTTGCAGGATTTTTTCGCTGAAGCGAACCGTATTGAAAGCATCAGGCCTCGCTCCAATTGCGCCGAGCCGAGCTTTGCGCATGCCTTTCACGACACGGCAGACCCCGACGAACTTCCTCAAGTCAGCATTGAAGCTGTCGGTTTTTGGATGAACCGTATGCAGCTCGGTCAGTGAAAACGGAAATCCATACTGCCGTAAGTTGTTGCAGACGGATATCTTTCCGCAGAAGGCGTCCCGGCGGTGCTCGACGGAGAGCTTACCCGGGTCATCCGGAAACGCCTGCACGAGAATCGGCACGTTGAGTCCGGAAAGCTTGATTGCCTCGGCGACGCCTTTCTCGTCCCCGAAATTCGGCAATGTGACGAGAATGCCATCAATCCGTTCGCGATTGGCCCTGAAAAGTTCTGCGCAGCGCCTCGCGTCCGCCCACGTTTCCACGGCGCCCAACTTCGTATCAGCTTCCTGGAGCACGACCTGGTCAATCCCCATGTCCCGGAGAAGTGAGAGGATTTCCTTGCGCCCTTCGGCAACGAGCCGGTCGGGGAAGAAATCGCGATTCCCGACGATCACGGCTAAGGTCGTTTTTGCCATTTCTGACCTCCTGTGGTTCCGAGTTTGGAGTGCACCTCCTCAGTCAACATTCAGCTCATCAACCGCATCGAGCAACTGTCGCTCGTTGGCCTTGCCGGCCATCCATTCGTCCTGTAGACGGCGAAGAGAAAGGATTATAGACGGCTCATGCAACTGAACGTCATCAAGCGTGATCGGCCTGTCTTTGGGCACCGAACGCACAATCACGGCCCCCTTCGCCAGACCGATGGGCAACAAACGCTCTTTCTGTGCAATCTCGTATCTGTCAATCAGGCCATAAAATGTGCAGCCGCCGATCCCATCTAAGACGTCCCCCTGTCTCAGGTCTCGCTTGGCCACGGCGAAGACCTCCGAAACCAATCGCTCCAGCGGCGCCATGTTCGATTTCTTTCGGATAACCAGCATCGCACACGTCAGAGGCACTTCAATGCTGCAAAGATGGTACGGGCGTAAAAGCGCATAGTACGGACCGTTTCCCATGTCCCGTAGCACCAGCGCATCACGCAGCCGTGGGTGAGGCGTTGTCACTATCACGAAAACACCAGGAGCTATTCTTCCGACGCCGTAGTCAACTACCCCCGTCCTGCTGAGGATTCCGCCGTGCTCCTTCAGCGCGAAAGTCTTATGCAGCTCATCCGTGCTGGTTGTTGGACCGTGCATGCCCCGAACGTCCGGAACAAGACCCGTCGCGTTGGAGACTGCTGCCATTTCGACCATCGTCTTGCTGCCGTCAACGAACTCAATCAGCATGCTCGCTGACACGCCGCGGCGAGCCGCCTCTTTAGCCCAGCACTCATCGGTTGGCTTAGCGTGGCGGTCGAGAGGATTATTCTTCCCCTTTCCCACGACTACGATCGTGAAGCCCAGAGCATCGGCAAAATCGTACAGTTCTTTGCACGCGGCCGGCTCGTCTCCTGCTGCCAGGGCGTAAAGGACGCCTTTCTTTTTCGCATACCGGTTCAAAATTGGCCCGACCGTTATATCGGTCTCCACGTTCATCATGGCCAGGCGATGACCGTTGCGCGCCGCTCGCAGCGCGGCCCGAGCCCCCATCTCCGGAACGCCGGTTGCCTCCAGCATGATGTCAATACGCTCCATGTCGGTCACCACGCGGTAGTCCTCTGTGACCACCTTTTTTCCTTCGGCAACCGCTTCGTCCGCCTCTCTCGGTGTTCCGGCTTCGACCAGGTTCGTCTCAGACAACCCTATCCTGAAAGCATTTCTGGCACGCTCAATGTCAATGTCTGCGGCGATGACCACTTCAATCCCCTTCATCATCCTGACCTGAGCGACAACGTCGGTGCCCATCTGACCGGCTCCCACCAGCCCGATCTTGACGGGATTGCCGGCGGCTTCCCGTGCCGCCAGTTCCTCATTCATCCCAATCATGCATCTTCCTTTGACATCGTAACTACGACTTTCAGGCCTTTTCCCGCGGCGGCGGTTTTGAATGCTTCCCCGATTTGCTCGAGGGGAAATCTGTGTGTAATAAGGAGGTCAGACCGAATTATTTTGCGGTGAAGTAAGTTCAGTGCCAATTCGTGCGCCGACGGAACGTACGAAAAGGAGCCTACCACTTCGATTTCCCCGTAGTGAATCCGGTTTGCATCTAAAAAAGTCATCGGATTCGATTTCGGCAAACCGCCGAATAGGACTACTCGCCCTCCCTTTCGTACCATCTCAACGCCCTGTCGCTGCGTGGCTGCCAGCGCATTGGCGCAGATAACGATGTCAGCACCTCGCCCACCTGTCAGTTGACGAACGCGCGCCACGGCATCTTCATGTGACGGGTCAATGACCGCCTCCGGCTGAAAGCGCCGGGCGAGATCGCGGCGACTCCGGCTTGGTTCCGAGACGATAACACTGGCCCCGCTCGCTCTGGCAACCGCCGCGTGAATGCATCCGACCGGGCCAGCCCCAAGGACAACTACCGTGTCCCTGGAGCCTGTCCCTGCCTTCTGATGCGCGGCCAGAACCGAGCTGCACGGCTCCGCCAGAGCCCCTTCAGCGAACGGCATATTTTCCGGCATTCGGTGGACGATGCCATTTGCAAGTATCTCTCCGGTGAGGACCAACCTCTCGGCGAATCCGCCGGGGTAACCCGGAGTAATGCCAATGAAGCGTAAGTCATCGCAAAGGTTGTACATCTGGTTGACGCAGTAGTAACAGCGCCCGCAATGGACGTCCGGTGCAATCGCCAGACGCTCCCCCGCAGAATAGCCGGACACATCCCTGCCGGTTTCCAGAACCACGCCCGCCGCTTCGTGTCCGGGGATGATCCCTTCGCTTCCCTTGGGCCGACCTTCCTTCCACCGCCGCAGGTCGGAGCCGCAGACACCGCACGCCTTCACTCCTAATAGTATGCCGTCGTCCGGAAGAACACGCTCAGGCACCTCCCGGACTTCAATCCTGCGAACTCCAACGAGCACCGCCGCCTTCACCGAACTCGCCCTTTCAAACCGCGTAACCAGCTTTTTCGGGCTTCCCTTTCGTCGGGAAGTGCCGAACGCAAGTCACGCCGGACCTTCTGCCAACTTCTTTCCCACAGCACCGCCGGGGTGGGTCATTCCAAACTTCTCTTTTGTATATCCTCGCAGCTCCAGCAGTAAAACGCATATCGCATCCCCCGCGGCCCCATTTACCAGGGAGCTGCCCGTCGCAATCATGCCGTAAGGGTCAACGTCTCCCTTCGCCTTGACCTTGAAGACCGCATCGCTCATCCGGCCCAGGGGCGACTGCGGGTCTTCGGTTTGAGCGATAATTCTTGCACCACGAGCGCGAGCGATTTCGGCAAACTTGTTAATCTCCGCGCTATAGCCCCCCTTTGAGATGATGAACACAATGTCGTTTGCCGTGATGGCCCCGGCGCCGCCGTGAAGGCTGTCAGCAGCGTTGATGCACAAAGACGGCACTCCGCAGCATGCCAGAAGGTGCGCAAAGCGATACGCCATGGCGTGGGAAGTCCCAGCCCCTGCCACCAGAACGTGCCCCTTGCATCCGAGCATCAGCTCCACCACATCCGCTAAGCTTTCGTCAATTTCGTCCGCAAGAGACGCGACGGCCCGCGATTCCCGTTCGATGACCTCCCCGGCTCTCGCTATCATCTCTGCCCTCGATAAGTGTGCCATTTTTCAGCTCTTCCCCCGCTTATTCTCAGAAGATTAATCCCTGCACTTTTTTTCGTCTCTTCTTGTCGCTGACCGTGCCTGTTTCCTCAGCGAATGCACGTCATTCGGGTCGAGGGCGACCACGTTCCGCCCCAATGTGCCGAGCCTTACCGCAGCCAACCCCATCGCAGCGATTCACTCTCCGCCCGCAGCGTATGCGACATCATCGGCCTCGAAAAGCGCAAACGCTTGCGGCACCATCACGCCCGGACTGTCAAATTACTGGCGCTCGGCGAAAGGGTTGAGAATCGCAGAAGGTCCTCGCTGACACCATGCCGGAGGCAGTGCATGCGCGTATAGCCGAATGACTATTGAAAGTACATTTCCTTCGCCCGTCAGTCAAGGAGCTATTCGCCCAACAGGCTCCGCGAAACCGCTCAACCCGGCAGCGCGAGCCACCGCCAGCCGCGTGGAAATGCAAACGTCGAACCGCCACGGAGGGTCTTCCCCGAAAAAATCCGGAAACTTTTTCCCGTCTTCTGAAGTTTTGCCATAAGGGGGGATAGTGGAGATTCCGAGGGAAGTGAAGCGTTTGTGGGCAATTTTGGGGAGGAAATGGGGAAGAGTTGAGTTTTTTTCTTTTTTTGTGTTTATTCTTATATGAGGCATGTTATTATGACATATAAGAGAAATGAAACCTTTCTCGCAGATCAGTCGTATCCGGCAGGAGATTGTGCTTCTGGCTCGGCAGCGGCGGGCGGTCGAACGGGTGGTTTTGGAGCGGTCTGCGCTGCTGAAAGGGACTCTCCTGGAGGTGCAACGCACCTGCGGGAAGGTGGGGTGCAGGTGCGCGCGGGGTCAG
>Ga0315312_1002662_pt1 | contig 12166 bp, 9 predicted proteins | sample TDP7_MG_FD_203629 | JGI IMG/M metagenome (GOLD analysis project Ga0315312, IMG submission 203629) | Freshwater sediment microbial communities from Lake Towuti, South Sulawesi, Indonesia - TDP7 | ecosystem: Environmental > Aquatic > Freshwater > Lake > Sediment | place: Indonesia: South Sulawesi... | reverse complement strand
CATAAGATGGCTGAGGGCATGTGGGAACAAAATATCCAACAGGATATTACAGCTGAAAGAAGCGGGGTTTTTACCAACGAACCTGCCGATACAAAGGATCGGGATATATAAGGTAAAAAATATTTCTTCGTTGGAATATTTGCAGAAACAAATTGAAGAAACTAGAAAGTTCAAGCCTAATGTACTGATGGGCTTTCCCTCCGCAATTAGACTACTCGCGGAAGAAACTAGGGAAAGGGGGATTAATGATATTATACCAAGTTTAGTTTTCACAGGTGGAGAAGTACTGGACGGGTATACTCGCAAATTGATCAAATATATATTCGGAGCTGAAACATTCGACCACTACGGTTGTAACGAAGCTGGCGACATCTCTTATGAATGCCGCCAGCGTGAGGGTTATCACATAGTTAGCGATTTAATCCTTGTCGAAATCATGAGAGATGATGATGTAGCCTCAGTGGGAGAGGAGGGAGAGATAACGCTGACAAATCTCTACAATTACGCAGGACCCGTTATCCGGTATAATATAGAAGATGTCGGTCTCTTTCTTGAACATAGATGTTCCTGTGGTAGATCTTTTCCCTTGATGAAAATTACGGGTGGGAGAAAAAGTGATATTATTAAGCTGCCAGATGGAAGGATTATTTCTACACTTACACTCAACGTTACTTTAGCAGAAATTTCAGGTTTGAAACAATACCAGATAATTCAAGATAGGAAGGATTTATTTTTAGTTAAAGTATTGAAAGATAACAGATTTACGGATAGAACAATTTGGGAGATTAAGCAGAGATTAAGAGACATATTAGGTGACGTTGAGATAAATGTCCTAGTGGTCGATGAGATTCCGAGAGAGAAATCCGGAAAGTTTAAACCTTTCCAAACAAAATTGTGAAGCCGCTTAAACATAGGCATCTGTAGGGAAGAATGTAGGGGTTTGTTTTAAGTGCGGGGGGTGGGATTCGCACCTGAATTTACCAGTAAAATATTCTTTTAATCGTTAAATGCGTTAATTAGCTAAGAGTCCTTATTTACGTAGCTCTAAATAAGGATGTGAAAACGTAACTAGGATAGTCCTCTAATTCTGTAAGACATTCCCAATGGCTCGATGTTTCTGTGATCTTACTCCAACTTGGTCTATCTGGCTTTGGATATACAAATGCAATAAGCCATTTGTTTTTGATATCTAATTTGTCAAGTTTCTTGATGTCTTTTCTCTAACCGACATTGTCGTCTCTAAAGTAAAATGAAAGATTTCGCGGTGTTCCCTTGGATTGACTCATACAGAGAGCTTTCAATTCTAAGCAATGGGTTATGCCCCTGATTGTTATTGGAAAATCGATCTGTGATCTTTTGCCTATTTCACCATAAATACTTGGTTCTTTTTTAAAAGCATCTATTGTTTTTTCTTTAATCAATCTGGTCAATAGCACTAGCAACTCTGCTTTAAACCATGATTTTACACGTGTGTCATTTCTAATGAATGTTTCGAAGCATTCTTTTCTTGGTAAGAACCATTCTTTTTTATGGCCAATTATATGTTTTCCATCTATACATCGACCTAATCAGCATTAATAACCCCTTAGGACTTGGACATAATAGTATTCTGCAAGACCCATCTTGATTACCCCAGCATACAGCGACGCCACCATACCATCCGCAGGATTCTTGAAGGATTCTTTATTCAACCCCCATGCTGGATTCTTGGCAGGTCGGCCGATTCATACCATCGGGTCGGAAGCAAGGCAAGAGTTCGAACATTGACGATGCCTGAAGGAATTGATGAGTATCTATTTCGTTATTAACAGATACATCATTAATCGAGCTGTAAATTTTCCACACCTTTTCACACCTTTTCATTTGCTAGAAAATAAAACTAAGAAAGGATTGCTCAAGATGTGCAGAGGCTAGAAGTAAAAGCCTATGAAGAACCTTTCAGGTAACTTTTATGGTTAGCGATGGGAACCAAGCCTATGTTATTAGTAGTCATTCCCACGTAACAGTTAGAAGTAGAATACCTTGGATGAGTAGAATAAAAGGGATCAGAACTTGGACACCAGGAATTACTCCTGATGCCAAGGCATAGCAGTTGGAGTAGAACCATCCAATAGAGGTTCCGATCTCTATTGATGCTAGTGTCTGACCAATTCTCTTTTTTAATGGATGTTTTTTCACTGGAGTAGTCGTGAATGTTGATGGGGAATCGGAGTGAGTTAGGGATAGATGTCTGACACAATATCTGTCCCCCTGAATAGCTAAACGTTTTGCTGTTTGCCAGAACTCTAACTCAGCCAGTTTCATGTCCAAAATAGCATCAATCTTCTGGAGGTTTTGTTTCAACTCTAGAATCTTTTCAGGTAGCCCTTCAAACATGCACTTTGGACAGCTATAAGTCTTAAGACTACTTGATCTGTGTGAGAGAGTTTCACCACAGATCGGACATTTCAAGCAGATTTCCCCTTTCAATCTTTCTCTTCATAGTGCAATGCCACGCTAAGGCGAACGTCGGGGTCCAATGGGATGAGCCGACCATAACTACTAAGTCGGTACACAGGTTTGTGTTCATCTAGTAAGTGCTCAGAACCAGTCATATCATCGTAATCAGAGATGTAAACGTGCGCTCGGATTCTGGCATCCAATAACTTGTCTGAGCAAGCGTGGCAAGGAGCAAGCGTGGAATATGATACTAATACATATTCGTCAGAATACTTTGGCAGATTGCGTACTGCCCGGTCCTCTGCGTGAACACACACCTTCTTATGCAAGCTTAAGGGAAGATTTGAAGTATCCAAGGGAGCGCCGTTGGTTGCAATGGAGAGAATGTCGAATTGATATGAACGAAAGCCAATTATGGCACATGCCACCTTTCTTTCAGGGCATGTGCTCTTCTCTAGTTCCGATTGAAGTCGTGTAGCGATAGACTGGTGCAGATGTGCAAGATCCTCAAAACAAAGGGCAGTTGCCACCGGTAAGAGTAAGGAATACGGTCGCGTCATACTTTTTCACGTTAGTCTCTTTTTTCATTGATGATATTTGGCTGGAGAGGTATATATACATTTCATTGATGAGATATAGAAAAATAAATAGAGAAGATGACTATCTATAGATGTTCTCTCAGCCCGCTCAGCAATATTTATAAGTTCTACTTGCCTCTATGGAAATAGTTCAATCTAATGGAGCTGATGGATATGGAAGAAAGAAAAATATGGAAAACTGGAAAAGGAAGCTTTGTAACTACATTGCCCTCAGAATGGGCAAAAAATGTCAAAACCGGACGGATACAGGTATCCAAGTTAAAGCATGGACTTTTCATAATGCCTAAACAAGCTAAAGAGCCCATAGAAGCCACGCTAAAATTTGATGAGGAAGACTCCGATATGTTACGGTATGAGATAATCACCGCCTATCTAAACAATTACGATGAGTTAAACGTGTCTTTCAGCAAACCCAAAGCAAAATGCATTAGATCGTTGGAATCACTGCCGAATAAGCTTCTCGGTTTGTCTGTCTCTTTCACATCAAGCAATGACTTCTTGGTTTCCATGAGTACACAGTATAGACCGATACCAGAGATACTAAAACAAATGCTCTCACAGTGTCAGGCAATACATGAGACTAATCAAGAAACGTTGTCTACATTCAAGATATCTGATGATGAAGTTGAAAGAGTCAAAGCTATAGAAAATGATATGGACCGTCTTAGTTTTCTAGCAAAGAGGCTTTTTTTCGCCGTCTTGACACAACCGGACTTGGCATCAGTAGTACGCATCAGCGATATAGTTGAAATTCCGCATTGGGAGAGTCTTAACTCAAATTTGGAACGCATTGGTGATTTGCAATATGAGATATGTCTCGAACTCCAGCGGCTTCTCGACAAATTTGGAAAAGGAATAAGCAGCAAAATCCATTCCACTGAAGCGAATTATGGCTTCAGAGACTATCACAAAGCGGCTTACGCCATGGTCCAATGTGCTTATTCTAATAAGAGAGATGACCTCGCAAAGATTATCCGCACTAAGAGAGATTATCATGAAGAAGCAGGTGTCAAATCCAGAGAGCCCTTCATAACCATTGAACAGGCAAAGACTATCAAGAAACTCATAAATTCCACTCCAGACCTGACATGTCTGGACTTCAGAATATGGGGTCTAACTGGCGGTGCTACCAACATAGCGGAAGCCTGGCTTAATATGAATGGACCTTCGGTAGTTTGACTACAACTAAAAGTCCAGATGCACATAGGCTAAGCGCTTTTCTCGATTACCCTTGCGAGGCTAGGTCACCTTGTAGTGTAACTCACTATTAGGATAGCCATAGACTTGCTTTTCATGAATCTTTGGCTGCCTGTTCCTTGCTTGAGCAATATGTTGCCCAAGGCACTTGGCATATTACCAAGACTTTGTGTAGACCACAGCCTAAACGTATTTCGATGAATGAAAAATGCCTAAGTCCGACTTCACTGGCTTAACTGTTAGTATCTCCTTAAAACAAAGGCTCAATGAAGCGGCAAAGGCTTCTGGATTTGGTACTATACCTTCTCTTCTTGAAAGCCTCCTTTCGGATACCTTTACCCATAATAATACCGGCTTAGTTTCGCTGGGCTTAGAGACTGGTAGAACGGGTTTTAAAACGGGCTCCTTTTATGAATCGGGTTGGTGCGGGGGGTGGGACTTGAACCCACGGAGGCCTTCGCCAGAGGATCTTAAGTCCTCCCCCATATCCTAGGGGCACATGTGTCTAACCCTCTATTTAGACCTAGCTCGGGTACCCCCGCCAAGTATCCTTCAACCCCCAAGTTTAACTTAAGTCTTACCGTTCCAGAACACGATCTTGGTATACACTTCTAAGAAAGATAATAACATGCAACAGCTTGAGAAAAGTGTACGTGAACAAGTCTTAAATTCTTAGGGGCTGAAGAAAGACCTTTAAGAGCAATAGAAGGGTTAGAAGGTTGAAGTTCTTCGACTGCAACATAAGTTTCGGCACATTGATGCTAAGGCCCATCCGGTTTGCTGAAACTGTCCAGGAACTCTTAGCCGAAATGAGCTACTATAACATCAGCGAAGCCTTGGTGCACCATGCTAAGCAGCGGGATGATTCACCTTTGATTGGCAACGAGATACTACTGAAAGAGATCGAAGGCTTCGATAGGCTCCACGGAACTCTCGCTATTCTTCCCCTCCAAACCGGGGAACTCAGATCCATAGAGGCCATCATGAACAAGATGAGGGCAAAAGACATACGCGCTTTCTGGGCCTTCCCAGCTGAACATAGGTATTCGATGAGTAGAACTGCTCTGGGTGCTTTTTACGACCTTATGGTTGAAAGGAACATTCCCTTATTCATCCACATCAACGAGTCCTGTGAAGGCTTAACCGGATGGCGTTTGATCGAGACCATATTAGCCGATGTTCCAGATCTCACACTTGTAGTCACTGAACACGGATCATGGGGCCAAGACCGGTTCTTCAGGCCTTTGATCGAGAAGTATGAAAACCTATACTTAGAAATCTCAAGATACGAGTTGGACGGAGGCATAAAAGACTTCTGTAAAAGATACGGGGCGGAAAGGCTCCTTTTTGGAACAGGTTTTCCCGGATGGAATCCAGGGGGACCCATCTTGATGTTGGCTCAAGCGGACATATCCATGAGGGAAAGGGATATGATAGCCTCGGGCAACCTTGAACGTATATTAGGGAGGGTTAGGCTTTGAAACTGTCTCCACTGATCGAGGAGTTTATGCAGAAGGGTCGAAGTGAATCCTGCCCTATAATCGATATGCATGGCCACCTTGGACCCTACCAGGGGATATATTTCCCCAACCCTTCGTCGGAAGACATGATTCGCACCTTGGACCGTTGCGGTGTAAAGATGATCGTTTCGAGCTCACATGGGGCTCTCATAGACACAAGGGCTAACATTGAAATGGCGAAGGTTGTCAAGAAATATCCAGACCGTTTCAGGGCATACTGGGTCATCAACCCCAACTACCCTGAAAGGATGCAGAAAGAGATAGAACAGTTCTCGAAGACGGAAGGATTTGTCGGGTTCAAATTCCTCTCTGACTATCACAAGTACCCAATAACTGGCCCGCGGTATGAGCCAGCCCTAACATTCGCTGATGAGCACGGGCTACTAGTCCTCATGCACACTTGGGGTCAGAGCCCATACGACTCACCAAGCCTAGTCGAGCAATTGGCCGACAAATACCCCAATCTCACATTTCTCATGGGACATTCGGGGTATGGAGAGTGGGAGAAAGCCATCCAAATTGCTCAGCAACATTCAAACGTCTACTTAGAACTGACCGCTGCATACGCGGTGAACGGAGTTATCGAATGGATGGCTAAAGAGGCCGGTTCACGCAAAGTGTTGTTCGGAACCGATCTGCCATGGTTCGACCCGCATTATGGTATAGGCTGCGTTCTATTCTCAAGAATATCAGATGAGGACCGACATAATATCCTACACAGGAACGCAGAGAAATTAATCAAGCCCTACTTATAGTTACAATATTTCCTCAAGTGTCCAATATAGATGCCTATAATTCTCCGTTAAGCCTGTTTCCAGCTTGCCATCGCACCCAATCCACCAATAAGATCGATTGGCGCGTTGACCAGATTTTTGAAAGCGTAAAGCCTTTATATAGAGATGTTTATGCTATTAGGGTTCAAATTTCTTGGAGAAGGGACCAAAAATGGTGAAGAAAGCCTATAGAGAGCTTAAGCCTCCTGACCGGCTTCTTTTGGGAGCAGGCCCCAGCAATGTTGACCCCAGGGTCTTGAGGGCCTTGAGTATGCCGATTGTGGAGCATTTGGACCCATACTTCATGGAGGTCATGGATGATACTGTGGAGTTACTCATGTACACCTTCAAGACAAAGAACCACCTAACTCTGCCAGTCTCTGGTACAGGATCAGCTGGGATGGAAAGCGCGATCTGCAACCTCGTTGAGAAAGGCGACGACGTGATCGTGTGCATAAACGGCTTCTTCGGCGAACGTATGAAAGAGATGGTCGAAAGGTGCGGCGGGAATCCCATCACAGTTGAAGCCGAATGGGGCAATATCATAGGGAAGGAAGATGTCGAGAAGGCTCTTTCAGAATCCAATGCCAAGGTTGTCGCCATAGTCCACGCGGAGACCTCAACGGGAATACTTCAGCCCTTGAAGAATATTGCCAAACTTGCGCACAAATATGACGCATTACTAATAGTGGACACTGTTACTTCACTGGGTGGATGCGAACTCGATGTGGACGGGTATGGCATAGACCTATGTTACAGCGCATCCCAGAAATGTTTGAGCTGTCCGCCTGGGCTGGCTCCAATAACGGCAAATGAGAAAGCTATGGAGCGAATTAGAAACCGAAAGACCAGAGTTCAGAGCTGGTACCTTGACCTTTCAACAATAGAGAAATACTGGGTTGAGAACAACCGTATATACCATCATACTGCCCCCATCCTTTTAGTCTATGCTTTAAGGGAATCGTTGAGGCTGATCTACGAGGAAGGGCTTGAGGATCGATGGAGAAGACACCAGAAGAACAGTTTGGCTCTTATAAGCGGGCTTGAATCGCTAGGACTGAAGATACATGCCGAAGAGGACCATAGATGCCCTTCGCTGACCGCTGTCAAGGTGCCTGAAGGCGTCGAAGACCAAAACATAAGAAGAACACTACGGGAGGAATTCAACATAACAGTGAGCGGAGGACTAGGTGGACTCAAAGGCAAAATCTGGCGAATAGGGCTCATGGGCGTAAACTCAAACCGTGGAATCGTCACCCGTTTCCTAAGAGCACTTGAACATACTCTGAAGAAGGAACGCTACCTGTGAAGCCCGGTTCCACGGTAAGAGCCGCAAGGGAGGCTCTTCGTCAAACTAGATCTGCCTACTCTTCTCTCGCGTCTTTCTTGGAGTTCCATTCATTTTCCAAATTGAGCTCTGATTTAGTAGCATTATCTGACGAGGGTCGGGAAGCTCCATACCTTAATGAGTTTACGCACGGTTTTGCACATCCTTTTTCGTCGAAGAAAGACATCGGTTCCCAGCCGAAGCTTAGGGGCATATCTTCATGCTCAGCCAATTTTCGTCCATAGTCCTTTGTCAGATAGAGTTCAGGACTCCAATAAAAGACGCCATAGATATTCAATCTTAAGCATTGAATTAGGAAATCTCTTAGCCATAAGGATTGTCCCTCCAGAGTTAGCGGATATCCAGGCGAAGGTTTATTCATATACCAAAACTGTCCCTTTACTGGATTACTGGGATATGCGTATTCCGCAATTGAGACAATTTTTCCCATCTCTTTTCCCATTTCTCTGAGTTCTCTTAGGCGTTCCAAGTCTGCTCCGAACATTGTGGGGTAGAACGAAAAACAGAGAATCTCATATTTGACATTGAATTCCTCCATTGCGGATAGGAATGACGTTACAAGTGGAGGTTCCCACCATTTCCCAAGGTGTAAGGCGATGGGCTTTTCATTGCAGTGCGTCTTGATAGTCCGTATGGCTGCCTTCAGCACCGTTGCCTCATGGTGCCATATGTGTTTTTTGAGCCATTTGATGTTCTTCCGTCTCCTTTTGTCGCGAGCGAAGATACCGCAGATCCCGTAATCGATCTCGTTTCCTATCTGGTAATATACACTCCTATCCCTTAAGGGCTGGAATTGCCTAACAACCTTCGACACATGAGATTCAATTCGCTTTAACCTATCTTGGAAAGAGAGTGAAGCCCACGTTTTAGGGGCCGGTTGCTTATACAGATCGGCCCAACCATCTGACAAGAAGATTGTCGGCTGGATCTTCAGGTCTACCTCATATGCCCTCTCGATTAAGTTCATAGCGTATGGTAGCCTCGACGGCCCTGAGTTCCCAACCCATATTCGGACTCTGAGGCAGTTAGCTCCTTTGCATTTCAAGAACGGAAATAGATCTATCTCCTGTCTATATTCATCGCCCCATTTCAGACCAACCTTTTCCATAAGAGGGGCATAGTTCATATCGAGACCGTTTACAAACATTTCTACTAGATTGAAAATGAGCGGGCTTAATAATTTACCTTCTCACCCAAAGTTTCTCTAGTAAGAAGTGAGGATGATTCATGTATCGTACCCATAGACTCATGAGCCTGAGCCAAGATGCATTGAGTATGTTCACCATTGCCGCAGATAAGACTCGAAGTGTGAAGCTTCTCCGAAAGAATGTTATGCCTGATAAGATAAGCAATAGCCACAATGGTGAATCTTTGACCAAGCCGAAAATGTGAGGCTGGTTTCTCAATGCATTCACCCAGAAAAAGGTTAGCGTTATATTCGGAAAGGCTGTTGGTATATTCTGTCGTTTAGAAAATGAAGGAATTTCTGATGAAGGCTCAAGGCGTTTTCTTATCGAAAGGTGTTGCCAAGACTGTTGAGATAGATGTAGATGAGCCAGGCAAAAATGAGGTTCTAATCGAGACCAAGGTTTGCGGTATATGTATGGGCGACGTCTACACTTTTCAGGGGAAGCTTATTGGTGGCAAGGTAATGGGCCATGAAGGCGTAGGGATAGTTGCAGAGATCGGTGAAAATGTTGAAAATGTCAAGGTCGGGGATAAAGTGACTACTCTAGGTGGACCTGCCTTTGCACAATCCTACAAAACAGACCGTCGAAATGTGGCTTGCATTCCGGAGGATGCGGAAGACCTTGCTCATTGGATTTCAGAGCCTTCGGCATGTGCCGTGAATGGGATCAGATGCTCAAAGATTGAGATAGGCGACAATGTTTGCCTCATTGGCTGCGGTTATATGGGGCTACTCTTAATTCAAGCCATGCCTAAGACATTATTGGGTAACCTCATCGCCCTAGACATCCAAGACGAACGGTTGGAGCTGGCAAAGAAGTTCGGAGCAGACCATGTACTTAACCCGAAAGAAGTCGATGTGGTCAAGGAAGTCAGTAATATCCTCGGTGGCGAAGCCGACATCGCAATCGAAGCCTCTGGCGCACATGGAACGCTTCATCTCGCCACGGATCTTGTTCGAGAAGGCGGAAAGCTAATAATCTTCGGGAGGCATGTGTTGGACGAAAAGGTGCCGACAGAGAAATGGCATGTCAAAGGGCTGACAGTGCTTAATACGGCGCCATCATCCTCGGCAGACTTCAACAGGGATTTCCATGACGCTGTGAAACTCCTTAGGAAGGGCGTATTTGATCAGAAGCCACTTATTACCCACAAGTTCTCCTATAAAGAAGCTGAGAAAGCTTTCAGGGTTGCCTCAGAAAAGCCAGCGGACTACATAAAAGGAGTCATAACTTTCTAGTCCAATGAAAGGTTCAGCGTATGTGTCTGGTGTTCCATCCATATTTCTCTGCGGTCTTGTAAAGAGCTAGAATATTCTCTACCGGCACATCTGGTTGCATTGCATGTGTAGGTCCGAGTATTAGGCCTGTGGGTCCAATTGTGGATATTCGTTCTTTTACTTCCCTGGCTACGTCTTCCGGCGTCCCGAAGGGCAGCGTGCTCTGTACACCGATGGTTCCGTCGAAGCATAACTTATCTCCGTACAGCCTCTTTATCTTAGCGGGGTCCATGCATTCTGGCTGAACCGGGTTTAGGATGTCTACTCCTATCTCTATCAGGTCGGGTATTATGGGCTCGATCCATCCATCGCTGTGGAAGTGGAAGAAGACGCCTTTTCTGTGGCAGAGGTCTATCAGCTCTGCGTATCTGGGTTTAAGGAAGCGCCTCCACATTTGAAGCGACATCATCATACCCTTTTGGGTTCCAACGTCATCGCCGTCGTAGATTATATCAATGCCTGTATCGCAGAGTAACCGAGCCTCCTCTATCCTTATCTTATGCAAGCCGTCTAGGATACGGTTAACTATATCAGGCTTTGTGAATATCAATCTGATAATTTCAGGGAAGCCTGTCAGTTGCCACATTATTTCCCAAAGGTGTGTGACACCGCCTCGAATACAGTAATCTTCATGTTCCTTCCGTAATTTTCTCACTGACTCAGCTGATGTTTGGTCTACCTCCGGCCAAAGATAATCGTCTAGACTGATTGAACTCAAAGGGTAGGCGACATAGGTGAATGTGTAGGTGTGTTCCGGAGCCCATATGCTGTGGATGCCCCATATGTCTTTCCTAACCTCAAAGCCCTTATTGAAGCCAATGGTGTACGCGGGTCCGTAAGGGCCTTCTTTCACCTCGGCATCAGCCGAGATGTATCCTCCTTTAAGGCTAAGTCCAGCATCCATTATATCCACGCCTAGAAACTCTAGGACCTTGAGGTAGCTGTTTGCTTCATTGTCTTTGATGCTTAACGTGGCCTTTAGCCGTTCGTAAGGCTCGGGGCGAATGTTCAGGGAAAGTGGAATCCGGTTGGGCTCCTCTAGCAGTATGCTCCGAATACAGCGTTCCCTATGTGTCAGCAGCAGGATTTTCCTCCTCTAAGCCGATTCTACCCTGTACTTATACTCGTTTGCGACAATGGGTAAACTCCATGCTTTAGTACCATGTCAGTGATTACCAATAATCCTGACCAGCGGCATTCGACAGGTATGTCTTCTGTGATAGTGATCATGAAGTTGTCACCCGGGGCGGCCTCGTTCAGAATCTTTAAGGTATATTTCTTGACAGGGTCGGGTCCCTCTAGGAAGACGGATTCGGGAAAGTTTAGGCTTATGATCTTTCCCTTCCAAGCTTGCCTGGCTTCTGCCAAGGGAAGGTTTCCCATCGGTGGCGGGGTGAAAGCTTCAACCACATCTAGGTCTGTTCTGGCGATCAAGTCTCTTAGATGCTTTAGCTTGCCATCCATGTGGTTTTCCAGGATCTTGCCTGCTTTGTGGAGTATATGGGCTTGCCTTTCGTAGAATGGGGTTAAATACTTCTCGAAGAGTTTAGGGCTGACTATCTCGCTGTTTATATTGTCTGTCCCATTTACTATCTCAGCCGGAGACTCAGCGATTATCTGGTAACGTTCATCCGCCTTTTTCTTTAAAACTCTTTGAAGGCTTTCGAATTCTTTGGGATACATGTAAAGGGCGATGGCGAAAGCCTTGTACCCTAACAGCTCAATCTGCATCTTCTGCAGTGGTGACTTTCCAGCCCAAACGAAGACTATCCCGTCGTCGCCGACGTTCTGCTCAGCCATCTGGAATGGCTCGTAATCTGGCA
>Ga0315312_1002661_pt1 | contig 12169 bp, 12 predicted proteins | sample TDP7_MG_FD_203629 | JGI IMG/M metagenome (GOLD analysis project Ga0315312, IMG submission 203629) | Freshwater sediment microbial communities from Lake Towuti, South Sulawesi, Indonesia - TDP7 | ecosystem: Environmental > Aquatic > Freshwater > Lake > Sediment | place: Indonesia: South Sulawesi... | reverse complement strand
ATTCGGATTAGCGGAATCAGCAAAAACCTTTTCATTGAGTATCACATTGAGCTGGAAAGGGAAATCACCTTAAACGAGGCCCACAGCATAGCGGACAATCTCGAAAGGAAGTTAAGGTCCAGCTTTGACACAGTTAGGGAGATTATCAGCCACATAGAGCCCCATGAAGAGCACCGCCTCTTGAGAAGGGAAGCCGTGGCTGAAGCCGCTGGATTACGCAACAAAATAGCTGAAATAATTGAGGAGATCCCGGAGATTCAGTCCTGCCACGAGATAAGGGTATCAACTGAAAATGAAAAATATCATGTTACTATGCATTGCATCATTGATGGAAGTATACCCCTCGACGTTGCCCACGACTTGGCAACCAAAGTAGAAGAACAGATTAAAACCAACATTGAAAAAATCGAGCGTGTGACGGTGCACTGCGAACCACTGCACTAGAGAGCTTGTAAGAGAGCCCTGAATAAGGAAATGTAACGAGTTCATTTTGGTGGAATTGTTAAAGATTTTCAACCCAGTAGGCGGGGTATTCGCTTAGGGGTTTGTATAGTTCTGGTCTCCGCAGTCGGAGGGTGAAGTGGCTTCTCCCAGCCCTTAAGGAGCGGATTTCCTCCAGATCCCTCCCCTTGAAGATGGCGTAAAGGATCTGTTCGCCTTCCCCTTGGCTTTCGGTGATCACTCTACCCTCTGGGTCGAGGATTAGGCTTTTCCCTGGAAAACGGACATCCTCTGACACGACTCCGGCTTGGTCTAGGTATATCACGAAGACCCGGTTGTCGTAGGCCCGGCTGGGGATGAAGCGCATAATGGTTTCCCTCCTCTCCTCCGCTGTTTCCCAGTGGAAACCTCCTTCATTTTTTATCTTTTTGCAGGTCCAGGCGTGGGGCATTAGTATGATCTCGGCCCCCTTAAGGGCTAAGATTCTGGGAAGTTCTGGGTGGCGGTTGTCGTAGCAGGTGCTTATGCCCACCTTACACTTTCTAAGGTTAAAGACAGGAATCTGATATCCAACAGCATAGAAGGGGTACTCCCCATCTGGCATATGGGTCTTCCTATACTTTCCTATGTACCCATCTGGACCCACGAGAAATTGCGCATCATAGACTATGCCTTTCTCCTTTTCTGCGATGCCAGCACAGATGAAAACCCCCAATTCTTCAGCAACTTTAGCAAGCTTCTCCGTTGACTGACCTGGGACGTTCTCTGCTATGTCAAAGACGCGGTCGTCCTTCCAATAGCCTGTTACACTGAGCTCCGGGAAACAAATTAGCTCCGTCCCTTCCTCTGCGGCCCTTCGGGTCCACCCAATGATTTTCTCTGTATTCTCCGCCTTAGCTCCAAGCTTTGATCCCATCTGGACGGCGGCGACTTTCACATCCTGCACTAGCCTCACCACTCTCTCTTTTCTAGGCTTTAGACCTAATGAAGGATCACGCTTTAGGAGGGATGCCAAGGAAATCTTGGCGAGTTAAAGTATCTTGAATACCCTGTCCTTTTCCCTGACCCTTTGATCCACCTTTAATCCGATGCTCTGTCCCGCCTTTGCCTTGGTGACGTTTTCATGCTCTATTTGCATGGAAGCAACGGTCTGCTGGAGGTTCGTAGTAATCCCCCTTATGGCTATTCTGTCCCCCACGGCCAGGGGCGCCTTTAGGGCCACCACTGCCACGCTTATCTTAGGGAAATAATGGGTTACCTCTCCAACTTCCTCCTCCAATCTTTTCACCTCTCTTATTTTAAATCTGCTTAACAACCATAAGAATTTTTTGCAACAAAAAGGAGAAAGCAGAAATTTTAAAGGTGATACTGTGTTATTTTAACCATGAAAAGGGAGGTGAGAAACATGGCGAGGAAAATTAAAATCACAACTGAAGCCACAGGGGAGGTTTCCGCCGAGCTAATGGAAGACAAAAATCCGAAGACGGCCCAGGCCATCTGGAACAGCCTTCCCATTGAGGCGAGGGCCAACACCTGGGGCGACGAAATATACTTTTCAACTCCAGTGAAGGTGAAGGAAGAAAATTCTCAAGCAACCGTAGGGCTTGGCGACCTCGGATATTGGCCCCCAGGAAGGGCCTTCTGCATCTTCTTCGGCCCCACGCCGGTGAGTAGGGGCGAAGAGATAAGGCCTGCGAGCCCCGTGAACGTCTTTGGCCGGGTGATGGGCGACCCGAAGGTCTTCAAGAAGGTGCAGGATGGCGATAAAATAAGGGTTGAAAGGGCTTAGCGAAGTTGGCTAATCAAGGATAAATTAAAACGGTAAAACTTAAGGTCGCAGAAACCCATGGTTAAGCTCATGATATTGAGGAAAGAGGCCCTAAGGCTTCTAAACGAGAACATTTCCAACAAGAACTTGAAAAAGCACATGATCGCCGTTTCCGCCATTATGCAAAGCTTGGCAAGAAAATTTTGTGAAGACGAGGAAATCTGGGCCCTAACTGGGCTACTCCATGATATAGACTATGAAAGGGTGGAGGGAAACATGGACAAGCACGGACTGATCTCCGCGGAGATGCTGAAGGATGTTTTTCCCGAAGAGTTTCTCCACGCCATTCGGGCCCACAACGCCAGAACTGGTGTTAAAGCAGAAAGCCTGCTGGACAAGGCGCTCCTTTCCGCGGACGCCGTCTCTGGATTAATCGTGGCGGCCGCCCTGGTTATGCCAAACAAAAGGCTTTCAGAAGTTAGGGTTGAAACTCTAAAAGCTAAGTTTAGGGACAGGTCCTTTGCGCGGGGCGTGGACCGAGGCCAAATAGAGGCCTGCGAAGAAATGGGCCTGAAATTTGAGGAGTTTCTGGAGATAGCCCTGAAGGCTCTTCAAGGGGTTAGTGATCAGTTGGGTCTTTAACTCTGAGCTGCTGAATACATCCTTTAATCGGCCAGTTCCCCATTTTTTGGCAGATAAATCCTTATTCATTTGATGCCCTTTGTGTCTCTAATCTTTCCTTTTCCAGCCTCATCCTAAATTTATATAAGTTTTAATTTTTCAACTAAATGGTATGTTAAAAATTGGCCATAGGGGAGCGAGAGCTTACGAGCCGGAGAATACGTTGCGGAGCTTTAAGAAAGCCTTGGAGTTGGGTGTAGACGCTGTAGAGCTTGACGTCAGAAGAACAAAGGACGGCGAAATAGTCGTTATCCACGATGCTGAAGTTGATAGAACCACAAATGGGAAAGATTTAGTGAGTAAGCTGACGTTAAAGGAGATAAAGGAACTTGTTACAGAGAAGGGGGAGAAAATACCTACCTTAGAAGAGGCCCTCGATTTTTTGGACAAGAAGGTGAAGATTCTCATGGAACTGAAGGAAACCGGCCTTGAGGAGAAGGTGCTAGGCTTAGTCCATGAAAAGGGGTTGGAGAAGAACGTGATAATCGTTTCTTTCCTAGAAGAGGCTCTAAGGAAGGTTAGAGAATTGAACGATGAAATAGAGACTGGTTTAATCTACGTGAGACACGGAAACCCTATAAAGGCAGCCTTAGAGCTAAAAGCAAACTACCTACTTCCACTCTACCGTTTTACTCACACGGCCAACGTTCAGAAAGCCCATGAAAACGGCTTAAAGGTGATAGTCTGGACCATAAACAGGCAAGAAGAAGTTGCGGAATATGTAAAGAAGGGTGTTGACGGCATAGCAAGTGATAGACCTGACATACTGAAAGTGAAGTGAAAAATAGCTTCGCCCGCTCTTCTAAATGCTACTTTGAGAAGATATCCTTGTCCTGCCCCTATGGAGGACGCTTAGGAAATAGCCAAGACTGGAATGGAAAACGCTCTAAAGCAGAAAAAGGGAGACCGTTTTTCCTTGATGTCTACTCTGAGAAGATTTCCTCTTGATATGCCACGCCGGCCGCGTGACTTCCGAATTCGTTGAAGGTTAGGCATGTGGTGGCGTAGTAGGCTGTGTAGATTGTTCCATCCTCCAGTTGGACGGAGCTGGGATAGCCGCAGTCGGTGTTTGTCGCATAGGAGGCTAGGGCGATCCTCCTGTTAAACATCCATGATTGGCCGCCGTCGGGGCTTATCACCGTGTGGACCCCGTAGGGAACCCGCCTGTGCCCAAAGGTTAACAAAACCTTCCCACTCTTAAGGTAGCAAAGGTCCCCCGGATGCTCGCCACCTATAGTCAGCTGCCTCGGCTCCGACCATGTGTACCCCAAATCCTTAGAGTGGCTGATGGCAACGCATTCACCACCACCTTGAACGTGAGGTCCACGGAGGGCCGCTAACAAGTTCCCGTCGGGCAGCTGCAGAAGAGCCGTTTCGTTGTATCCTTGGGCAATGAGCGTTGCATCCCTCCATGTATATCCCTCATCCTCTGAGCGAAGAAGGTAGCTACTGTAATTCCTGTCTCCCCGCCGTGGCAACTCTTCCTGATAAACGGCCAGAAAAACAGTGCCGTCCTTTAATTGAAGCATCTTACCGTAGGGGGAGCAGATGGGCCCCAACTTAACGGAGGCGTCCCCAACCTCCAAGGGTTCAGGCTTGCTCCAAGTCTCGCCCATGTCCCTGGATCGAGTTAAAAATATCTGAAAATTCATTCTATCCCTAGACAATCGTCCATTTTCGTACCCCGACAACCGCCCGAAGGCAAGGAGTAGGGTGTCGTCCCTTAGTTGGCAGAAGGCTGGGTTCCGGTCATCGGTCTGGGAGGAAATTGCCAGTCTCGGCGCGGTCCAGGTCCTGCCCCCGTCTCTGGAAGTCGCCATCTCAATTCTGCCCCGTTGGCCAATGTGGTAGTCTCCCATGCGAAGGACCACGGCCAAGTCACCGTTACTCAGTTTGGCCAGAACCGGGAAATAGCCGCCCATGGGGGTTATGAGATACCTTTTCACCCACTTAACGGCGCCCACCATCACCTCATCATCAAATCCCATTCCAAACGTGAAGCGCATACGCACACCCTAAGACTAGGGGATGAAATTGAAAGCCTTAAAAGCTTTCCACGTTCATCGAACTTTTCCTTCGGCTCCCCTCATGTTATTTTCCTATATCCCCGCGAGGAGAATGCGCGAAGAGGTGGGGTTTGAAGAAGATTTACAAGTCAGTGTATCACTTTATGAAATTATAGTCCTAACTTAATATGTTTTGCTGATCCACCTCTGTCTCGAATATTTAATAAACATTAAGAGAAGTTAACTGGTGATGCATTATGAAAAGTTTAATAGGTAACTTTCTAAGAGCAGGTTTAATCGGAGAAGCATCCTATGAACATAATTTTGATAATATCGGACACCTTACGGAGGGACCATCTGGGTTGTTATGGAAACCCCTGGATTTCCACGCCGAATATTGACGGGCTCGCCCGGAAATCCATGGTTTTTGATAGGGCCTATGCGGCCTCTTTTCCAACGGTGCCACACCGCAGAGACGTCTTTACCGGAAGGTTCTCCTTCACCTATTCTGACTGGTCTCCCCTTTCAAGGGACGAGGTAGTCTTAGCCCAAGTTCTTCACCAAGCCGGATATGCGACCATGCTGATTGCAGACACTCCCCACATTCTGAAGGACGGCTACCACTTCGACCGTGGCTTCGACGGCTGGAAGTGGATTAGGGGCCAAGAAAACGACAGGTATATCACAGACCCTATAGAACTCAAGTTTCCATGCAACCCTGACAAGCTTAGGTCTCCCTACGGCACGGTGGTGCAGTACCTGCGAAACATCTCAAGACGCCGCCACGAGGGCGACTATTTTGTTGCCAAAACCATGACACGAGCAGCTGAGTGGCTTGAGCGTAACAGGGACCATGGGAAGTTCTTCCTCTGCGTCGATACCTTTGACCCCCATGAACCCTGGGATCCACCCAGCTGGTACGTGGAGCTTTACGAATCAGGCTATCAAGGAGAGGAGGTGATCTATCCAGTCTATGGTCCATGTGATTACCTGACAGCCGCGGAGTTGAAACACATGCGGGCATTGTACGCGGGAGAGGTGACCCTTGTGGACCGTTGGACCGGAATGCTGCTAAGGAGAGTTGAGGAGTTGGGACTATGGGAAAACACGGTTATCATCTTCACCACGGACCACGGCTTCTATCACGGGGAACATGGCCTAGTCGGAAAGTCCATTATAACGTCTACCGCCCAAGGATTGGCCCCCCTATACGAGGAGGTGGCCCGCATACCTCTCATGATACGCTTACCCAATGAGGGCGTAGGGCGTTGCCAAGCCCTGGTCCAGCCCCCGGATCTAATGCCCACCATTCTTGAGCTAGCAGGTGCTAAAGTCCCAGAAACCGTACAAGGCGAGTCCCTCCTTCCACTTCTCAGAGGAGAAGAGCACTGTTGGCGGGATTTTGCGGTCACTTCCCCAAGCTTGATTCACGGACCTATAGCAGGACAACGGATTACAGTTACTACAGATGAGTGGTCCCTCGTTTATAGTGGTCAGGTGGAAGACGCATTAAGGGAACTGCCTTCAGACCGTAAACTAAAAATCGTGGATGGAATCGAGCGTCTTCAGAAGATTTTTGGGGGCAAGCCGGAGCCTCAGCTTTATCACTTACCGACAGATCCTAAGCAGGAACACAACGTTTTAAATGAACACAGGGAAAAAGCAGAACACTTACACTCCAAACTTGTCAAATTCCTAGAAGCCATAAAAACTCCGGAGGAATACCTGCGCTACTGGAGAAAAATTTAGGGTGCGCCTCTATTCGGGTAAGATTATGGCCTACTACAATGTCTTGCCCGCAGTGCATGAACTTATAATCGACGCGCACCACCACTATGTTCCCGAAGGGCCTCTCTAGACGAGCTTACATACGTCCAGTGTATTTGGACAGGATAGCCAAGGTATTCCCTCCTAGAAGAACCTCAGCATCTGGCTTGTCATATCAGGTAAAGCAATGCTACTAAAGGCCTTGAAAATCAGGGAATACTCCTCTACGAAATGGGCTTATCCCAGGAGGAGAGGGCTAAGGTCTTCGGCAAGAACGCGGCGAAGATGCTAAGACTTAGCTTGTAGTTAGCCTCCTATAGTTTACTTAGAATTCCCAAAAGGTTGCGCATGCAAATCTCCGAGGCTTCCTCCCCGAAGCGGGAGAACTCTGCACCACCAGGTCGGGTAACCTGTTTCTCCGTCAGCCTTTTCTTGGGCCTCCAATGGGTCTCCAAGGATAAATAACCCCTATAGCCATCCTCCCATAAGGCCCTTAATTGGCCAGGGAAGTCGACATCGCCCTCTCCAACGGCGGCACCCTCATATTTGCCCTCTGCACCGTGGCGGACCCCATCCTTAACGTGCACATGAACTATTCTTCCCCTCACATGGCCGTATCCGTCGGGATACGGAATCTCCCCAGACGGATCAAAGGTGTCGTTCCCCGGGTCCCAGAGAGCCTTAACGTTCCTTGACCCCAATCGATCCAAAAACAAGGCTAACTCTCGGCCGTTTCCGACGAAGGTGGAGGGCTCATTCTCTATGCCTAGGATGATTCCCTCGGCCTCTATGATTTCGAGGGGCTTCTGAAACTTCTCAACGATTCTTTCAAGGTAGCCGTCTAGGCTTCCCTTCCTCCAGAAGGTGAAGCCCCTAACAATGTTAGTGCCCAGGCTTTTAGCTAACTCGCCGCAGTTTCTTAGAATTTCTAGGTGCTCCTGATACTCCTTCTCACTGTCGATGTCTGCCTTAAAGAAGGGAGAAGCTATGGCGCTGATCTCCAAACCGTAGTCAGAGAGGATCTCCTTGATTTTGCCCAGTTCGCCTAGGAGCTCCTGGGGCTTCTTATCCCAAAGGCTCCTGATCTCAAGGCCATTCAGGTTGAAGCGCTGAGCAAACCTTGCGACAACCTCTAAGTCCTGGGACACCTCATCCGTAATCACGGAAAGCTTAAACATGACCCCAGCCTCTTGCTAAATACTTATGATAAACATTATTTAACCGTTTAGGGGCTATCTCGTCTTTTGGGTTTACTTGTCTTTGAAGGCGGTAAGGCGAAAGGCAGGTTAAAAGCCTAATGCGAAGGTTTTGTTACAGCATATTCTTAGTAATTATCCTTTAGGCTTTTCTCCCCAAAATCTTCTCAGGTTTTCTAGGCTTCTTCTGGCTATTTCTTCCGGTCCTGGGGTAAAGTCGAAGACCTCAACGGATACAAAGCCCCTATAATTTATTTCCCTTAGGGCTTTCACGATGGGTTTATAATCCACGTCTCCGAAGCCTGGGCCCAGCCTGTTAGGGTCATTGGCGTGGAAGTGGGCGAGATAGCCTTTACCGCTTCTTATTATTTCGTCCATGGGTTTTTCTTCATCTGACATGGCGGAAACGTCTAGGATCAGCCTAAGGTTTGGGTGGGAGACCTCCTCTATGAGCCGTATGGCTTCCTCCGCCGTGTTTATGAAGTTTGTTGCGTGCCTGGCCAGGGGCTCCAAACAAATTACGGCGCCGTAATCCTCGGCGAAACGGCTGCAATCAGAGAAGATTTCCTTGGCGAAATTCCAAGCCTGCCCTTTGCTCACCCCATCCAACACGTTTCTCTGTTGGGGAGAGCCGAAAACCAAAACTTTCCCCCCAATGTCGCTGGTAAACCTAATCAGTTCACAAAGATACTGCTTAGTGTGCTTCCGCACCCCTTCATCAGGATGGGTTAAGTGGAGCCCCTTCGGGGTTACTAGGAGCCAGTGGGTGCCCGTGACTTCAAGGTTGTGGGAGGCAGCGTTCTCCCTTATCCTCCTCCGCGCCTCGGTTCCCACATTTCTAATGTCATCCGATATGGTGAAGGGGGCTATCTCCACCGCGTCGTAGCCCAACCGCGAAGCGTAATCAAAAATTCTCTCAAGGCTCCAGCCCTGGAAGAGCTCGTTACAAATGGCGAACCTCAAGTTGTCACCCTCCATACACCTCTATCAAATTAAACTTAAAATATTAAAAGTGTTTGCATCCTAGAGTGGAAGCCCAACTGGCTTTCCCTCCTTTAAAGACCTGTGCATCGCCAGCGCCGTCTCAACGGCCGCCCTCGCATCATCAGCAGAGATTAGGGGTTCCTCCCTTCCCTCCACACAATTGATAAAGTGGACAATTTCATCCCTTAGGTATCCCTTCAGTTGACCATGGACAACGGGCCAGTAGTGGAGGAAGGTTTCTTGGGTCCCCTCACCGCAGAAGCTGAATTCGTTACCCGGATAACTTATCCATAGGCTCCCCTTGGTACCTATCAACTCAAACTTTGAGTCGAGGGTCAACGGCATGGTGGTAGGCAGGATCCAGACCGTCTCCAGGGCTCCAACGGTTCCCCCTTTGAATTTTAGGAGGGCCCAAACGGCATCCTCTACGCCCAAGTTCCTAAAAATCCTGCTTTCCGCCTCTGCATAGACCCGTTCGATGTCGCTTCCAATGACCCACCTCATGGCATCTATGTCATGCACCCCCAAGAAAAGGAGGGGTGAAGTCTTCCCGAGCCACGGGTATCTTTTAGGTGACGTAACCGCGTTGTTCCTTCTGGCCCATATGGAAACAGGATCGCCGATGGAGCCGTCTTCCACGCGCTCCTTGGCTTTGGCGTATCGGTAGTCAAACCTTAGTATGTGCCCCACGAGGAAGGGGATACCGGCCCTTTTGACGGCCCCTATTATGGCGTCTGCATCCTCCAGCGTTGTGGCAATGGGCTTCTCCAAGAGCACAGCCTTTCCAGCCTTCGCCGCCTCCACCGTGGGATCCCGGTGCAGGTGGTCGGGAACTACAATGCTAACGGCGTCGATGTCAGACCTCGCCAAGAGTTCATGGTAGTCCGTGTACCATTTCTCTGCTCCAAATTCCTTTGCCGCCTCCTTGGCTTTTTCCTCCAAGACATCCACGGTGGCTAGAAGCTTAACTCCAGGCAACTCCGAATAAACGCGAGCGTGATGCCTGCCCATGAAGCCGCAACCTATGACTCCCACCCTAATCAAACTCATTTCTTTCACTCATAATTCCCTTTACAGATTGAATCTAATAACCATTGCTTCACAGTTGGTCAATTACAGTCCTAACAGTTGACATTTCTAAGAAAGTGAGTACAGGTGAGGAATGAGGTACACACATAATTGATTCAGATGTGAATGCAACAAGAACTGTTCTCAAAAAATATGTTGTCGTTGGGGTCAGGAAAAATTATTTTATTTTCCTCCCATGTATAATCTTTATTTTATATACCTCATCAAGTCACATATGTAGGGTGTTTCAGTATGGGAAGATATCCATTACTCGTGGGAGTGGACGTAGGCACAACTAACGTGAGATCATTTGTCTTCAATGAGAGGGGTGAGGTCTTAGGGCAGGCATTTCAAGGGGTGAGGATCTATAGTCCTAAACCCGGATGGTCAGAGGAGGAGCCTGAAGATCTTTGGAGGGCAACCCTTGAAACCATGAGGGACGCTGTGAAAGCATCGAAGATTTCCGCTGAGGATGTCGCGATGATAAGCTTCAGTGCGCAGATGCATGGAATGTCTATGATCGATAGAGAGGGAGCAACTCTTATGAGACTAATCACCTGGGCCGATATTAGGCCAGGCCCCCAATGTGAGAAAATAGGCGAGACCTTAGATCCATACGAGCTCTATAGCCGAACGGGATGCCCCCCACTCTTCATTTATCCCCCTGTAAAGGTTCTATGGGTCAGGGAGAACGAGCCAAAGAAGTTTGAGCGATGCTATAAGGTCCTCTCGGCGAAGGACTACGTCATGTACAGGATGCTTGGTGAGCCATACCTCGACCCCTCGACGGCTTCAGGATCGCAGTTCTTGAATATTCATAAATTGAGATGGGACGAGAAGGTCCTTGAGATGACCAACATAGACGAGGATAAGCTGCCGATGTTGCGGGATGGAACCGAGGTCGTAGGAGAATTACCAGAAGACACCGCCAAGTTCACGGGGCTCAAAAAGGGCATACCGATCATACTGGCCTCCTCCGACGCAGCTTTAAGTAACATGGGGCTGGGCGCCGTGGAAAAGGGCATAGCCGGGCTCAACATCGGCTCAAGCGGTGCGATACGGGTGTTATCAGATAAGCCCCTCATCGACAAAAATCGGAGCATGCGGTTCTTCTGCTATTATGCAGGGCAGAGGTGGTGGTTTCCGGGCGGAGCCATAAACAACGCGGGTATAGTCCTACGTTGGTTTAGGGACGCCCTCGGGCAACCGGAAGTCGAAGAGGCCAAGAAACGGGGAGTGGACCCCTATGAGGTTATCGCAGAGAAGGCGGCTAACGTCGAGGTCGGCGCTGGAGGTCTGCTTATGGTGCCTTTCTTTGCGGGGGAGCGTTTTCCTGTCAGGGATTCCAAGGCTAGAGGTATAATATTTGGGTTGGCGCTGACGCATGGTAAGGCCCACATCATTAGAGCAATCATGGAGAGCGTCGTTTACACTCTAAAATGGATCGTGGACGCCATGGAGGAACAGGGGATAACAATCAATGAAGTGAGAGCTGGGGGAGGAGGAGCGAGGTCACCTGTTTGGAGACAGATACAAGCAGACGTGCTCGGAAAACCCGTGGTTCATACAAAGGTTGAAGAAGCGTCCGCTTTGGGTGCTGCCATGGTGGCCGCTATCAGCCTAAGGATCTATAAGGACCTAAATGACGCCTCAAGATGCATGGTAAAGGTAATGGAGCGCCATGAACCAAACCCGGAGTTTCATCGAAAATATCTGGCGATGTTTAAAATGTACAAGGAGTTATATGAAGTCTCAGGGAGATTCTACGAAGAATTGCTGAGAGTACAAGAAATGTGATCCTGTTCAAGAAGATGGTGATCGCCAATTTTTGGATCCTTTAGAAAGTTCTTAAAGTACCGTCTATTAGACAAAGTTAAACTTGGAAGATTTATTATCTAAATGGGAACGCCGTGAACCTAGAAGAGGAGGCCCAAAGATATAAAAAACTCTTGAAAGAAAACGGTGTTTAACCTATCCAATACTGTTGGTTTGATTTTACGTGCAGGTGTTGGTCGGGCAAAATCGTCGATGGGATCACGAGATGGGTCAAAACATTAATTTAATTTCCTATATACTTAATATTTAAGCCGTATTCCCCTCTTTTTGAATTATCGTAATGTTGGAATTTGGGCATAAATAATAACACATGCCACAAGCTTTGCATTCTTCTTTGTTAATCGAAAATATTGATTTATCTCTATTTACTGCAAAATGACAACAAACATCCTCGCATTTTCCGCATCCAATGCCACATCCAC
>Ga0315312_1002660_pt1 | contig 12177 bp, 10 predicted proteins | sample TDP7_MG_FD_203629 | JGI IMG/M metagenome (GOLD analysis project Ga0315312, IMG submission 203629) | Freshwater sediment microbial communities from Lake Towuti, South Sulawesi, Indonesia - TDP7 | ecosystem: Environmental > Aquatic > Freshwater > Lake > Sediment | place: Indonesia: South Sulawesi... | reverse complement strand
AATACAAAAAAACTCACTAAGTTTATTGCTTCTGGAAACTTTTCAACACCACTAATTATGAGATAGTAGCCAAATGGTCTACCGACATCAAGATAAGAACCTTTCTCCAATTCTTTTAAGACAGCAACGAAGTCTACGCCTTTGTCGACTAGTGACGTAAATACGATGAGGCCGGAAAGACCACCAATTGCTGCCCATACAACTAGTGCCACGAGTGTCGCTTTGGGGTGTATATTACTCAAAAGCTCCCTTGCCATTATGTAGAATGCAGGAATCAGTGTGAGATTGATAACTGACAAGAACATGATCGTGTTGATTATGGGAGCATTTGACAACTCCAATACTGACGCTAAGTAGATTCGCGCGAATCGAGGATAAAGAGGTATCTGAGGTACGCCCTTAAGCTGCAATAAAGCCCACCCAAGGTGCCGCCATGTGTCTGGACCGAGATAAAGCTGGAAGTTTTGGAAATTGAATACATACACGCCAAACAAAGCCAAAAGGATGATGCCAAGGACAGTCACCCAAATTGAAGCAGAAGGCTCTTTTATCGATAACATTGACCTTACGAGCGGTTCTTGTCTGCGTAGGGCTTCTAGCACTGCTGATGTCGTAAACAATGCAAAGTGGACAATGAGTATGCATTCTTTGTGAATAGTGCCAATAATAATTGTAACTCCGATTCCAATCAAAACACTCATCACAAAAGAGGTCGTTCGGTCAAAAGATTGACGCAAGCCCATGATAGAGAGCACAAAATATCCAGAAAGGACTGACGATACGAAAATAGCTGATATGATGCGAGCGTATTGGCTTACATTAAGGTCGTTCCACGCAACCAGAAAAGTGTCTGCAGCTGCTGGAGTGATCACAAGGATCAGAATTGAAATGACGAATATGGCATAAGGTGCGGGCCTTTCTAAATAAAGGTACAGTTTTTCGAATATTTTCACCCTCGGTTGGAGATGTTGTCGGTTATGCAAGAAAGAGGTCAGGCCTACACCAATCAGTATGCTGCCGATCAAACCAAATAGGAATTCTTCTATCAGGAATTTTCACGCTATGTTGAATGCTTTCTATATTTTGAAGTACTCACATCGGTTGTCTTCTTAGCCAGTATACTGTCGATTACACGGACAAGCATCCTGGTGCAACTTTCCGCAGTGTACCCGTCGATCTTAGTCCAATCTGGTTTTGTTGAAAGACCAGCATTTACATAATCAGTGTAAAAGCTTTTGATAGCATTCTTGATTCCAACTATATCATGAGGGGAAACTACTATGCCTGTCTGTGTCGTTCTTACAACTTCTGCCGCAGCTCCTTCTTTTGAAGTGATTGCCAGAATAGGCTTTCCAATGAATAAGTACTCCACCAATTTGGAGGCTAAACACATAGTGTGGCTTGGAGCATCGATTAAAAGCAAAACGTCGGAGTCGTATAGGTAATTAAAAACCTGCCTATGCGGTACTGGATCAACGACTTGTACCACATTGGCCAGCCCATATTTTGATATCAAGTGCTCAAAGCAGCCCAGTCTTCCAATCAGCTGAACATTAATCTTTGCTCCAATATGAGTTTCTTCTTCAAGAAGCCTTAATGCCTTGAATAGCGGTTCAGGAGACCTCTGATTCATAAAATTTCCGGCATACGCCATAGTAAATTTTCCCTTTTCACAATTTATTTTCTTGTCGTAAGCAGGGAGCATTGCAAGGTCGCAGGAATTTGGTATGACCAAAAACTTATCCTTTAAAATTGTCGTAAATCTTCGTAAATATTCGTCCTTTAGAATCTTGGTCGTAAAGATGACTTTGTCTGCGCTAAACATGATCTTACGTTCCAAAAGTTCGTCATACCATTTCGCGAGGTTTCCCGGTAGTAGAAGACCTCGATAAAGATTATTGGGGTCAGTTGTCCATGGATCGGAAAAGCAGGCTATCCATGGGAGACCTGTAAGATTCTTTAGAACCAACGCAAGCATGTGGCTGTTGATCGGGCCTGATCGGGAAACGATAACCTCGATATTTTCCCTTTTCAATATATCCATAGCAGCAACAAATGCAAACATTATCCATCCTACTTTCCGGTAGGGCAATGGTTTCATCTTTCTCAAAATCTTGAGAAGAAAGTTCTCTGAAGAGGAACTCTGGGGTTCAGCGCATCTACCCATCTCATGCGGGAAAGATAACGCCTTTGTCTTTCTTGAAAGGTTAAGGGTAAGATTCTCTAATGAGTTTGTCCGATAAACTTTGACCATTGGCGATACCTCGTCTAAGCTTGAGGCGTCCAATGGTTCCAACAGCGATGGCTTCCCACAGAGTACGACCGGGATCCACCCTAGTTGTGGCAGATATTTTACATAATTCAGTGTCATTGTACTTTCAGGACCGAGGAGCGGTGGAAAACTATATGAAATCAAAAGTAATTTTCTCATTTTCGCTCATAAATAATAAATTATACGGAATCATCCTGACTTTTTCTAATGATTAGCTTTCTCCAAACTAGAGAACAACGATTTTTCATAGAGGTTAGCTACCTTCTCAAACGTATATTTTTCTTCGACAGTTTTCCTCGCATTGGTTCCTAGTTTAATCTTTAGCTTATCATCTTCGATTAGCATAGCAATGTATTTGATTAATTCTTTTTCCTCATCGTACAGTAAACCGTTGTACCAAGGCAAAATAACTTCGCTGGATCCCATATTTCTTCTAGCTATTACTGCTTTTTCTGAAGCCATCGCTTCAAGAATGACAACCGGGAAAACTTCGAACAATGAGGGGAGAATGAAAAATGAACATCTAGCCATTAACTCAATAATATTTCTTCTGGGCAGCCATGGCATAATTCTTACACGAGACTGAAGCCCCGTGTTCTTTACCAGAAATTGTATTTCTTTCTTCTTAGGTCCCTCTCCAACAAGATAGAGTTTATAGCTAGGATGTGCACCAGCTACTTCGGCAAAAGCATTAACTAAGCTAATTACATTCTTGTTCCAATCGAATCTTCCTACATAGAGAAGAAAATTCTCATTTCCTTTGTTTGAGAAAAAATTAAAGTCTATGCCATTGGGTATTCTAATAACCTTACTTACCCCCCTCTTTCTAAAATATTCCTCAATGAAATGGTTGAGCACTACAATGCAATCCGACCTTTTGACTATCCGATTTTGCAGTTGCTTGATAAGCGGAAACAAGGCGCTATTCAGCTTATCACCATGAAGCGAGTAGGGCTTGAAAAAATCGAAAGCTTCAGAGCTGTGAATGATGAAGACCTTTTGCGAGTCTAAGTTTGCTGGAAAAAATGCGGTTTGTCTATCTATAAAACAGATAACGTCTGGATTGATTTTTTGAATTACATGACGACTTCTGGTTGAAAAATAGAGTTTCGAAAATAATACGGACATGTGGAAGAAGGGGCTAAAATTTGGCACCTTATTCTCGATTCCCTCAAACTTTATACTCATCAATCTGACCTTTTCAATTATTTCTTCTCCTTCGTTCCAACCTCGTCTTACGATGTACACATCATAGCCTCTCTTCGCTAATTCCTTGCATATTCCCCAAGTTTGAACGGATCCTCCTCTATTGACATGAGGATAATTATCTGGGATCAAGTGCCCGTTACCTAGGAACAGAATTTTCATCTCAACCCTCAATATTCTTTTTCTATTAGTCTCATGATTAGTTCATGGACCTTCTTGAATTCGAATTCTGTTGATAGGATATACCACCCATAATTTTCAGCGAGATGTCTGTAAATTCTTCTCCTCGACTTCAAATAGTCTATACAAAGCACATCTCTTTTTCTTCTCATAGCAGTTTCCTCATTTAAGTCCAGAACTACTACAAGTGAGCCTTTTGGGAGCAGGGCCAATAAGAGACGCTGAAGTAATTGAGCTGCCACTGGAGCGTGGGTATAAGCGATAATATCCACAAATGTATCGACGGCGCTTCTATCCATTATGATGTCATGCGACCGCAATAAAGGACGATGCACTAGTATGCCACTGTAGAGCAAAGAGTCGAAAAACTGAAGCCAAGGAAATAGTAAACGGAGAGGTCTATATGCATAGAAAGGATATTCTGAGACTTTCACGCCGTTCTCCAGCCTACGAACTTTCGTTATTCCTAATAATCGGCATAAAGTTAGCAGCATAAAGGAAAGGAAAATCCTGCCTTGTCCACGCATCCACAAGTACTTCACAGGGTTGCCCGAAGACTGGAGCTCAGAGGCTAGTTTGCGCGCATGCGTGCTTTTTCCGGAACCATCTATTCCCGATAAAATGATGACTTTTCCCATCAATAGAGCAAAATCACTTCAATTTTTCTTGATTGCCTGACATAGGACTTTTTCCGTCCATTTCCCCAGATCGTTCCAGCTTGGCAACTCCAGCACAAAATCTCTTGCTCGCTGTCCAAGTTCAGTTGCAGTTTCAGGGTTTTGTGACAAATAGTAAAGTGCCCTTGCTAAGTCGTTTGCATCTTTTGGTCTAACTAGGAACCCTCTATCAAAATCTATTATCTCATGCAGGCCGCACGTTTTGGTTGTAACAACGGGTTTGCCTATGGCCATTGCCTCCAAAATAGCGAGCGGAGGTTCGCATTGGGTGATTTTGAATGGAAGCACAATAACGTTTGAAGCCGACAAGTAACTTTTTACAATCTCTTTACTCAATATTCCAGGAACTATCTTTACTACATCAGGAAGATCATTTTTTCTAAGAAGTTGAAACAGCATCTTCTCATCTTCACTCCTTTCTATATGATCCCTGCGGGACAAGATCACAATCGTGAAATCTCTGAGTCTAGATTTTAGTATATTTGCAGATCGTAAAAGAATGTCCGTTCCTCGAACCGTGTCGGGTGAACCAAGGTAAGTTGCTATGAACTCTTCCTTTCCAAACCCTAGCTCTTTTCGAGCATTCAGCATTGTTTTCGAATCTGCGTAAATGAAACCCTTCGCCTCAAAAGACAAGGGTGCCACCATTATTTTTTCCTTTGAAACGCCCAATTCAGACAACCTATTCTTCATAACTTCATTGGGCACAGTTATGAATCCTATTGTATCATCGTTTAGCATACGAACTACAATGCTCCCTGGAGGCACCGCTGTCAGAAGGTGTATCCAATGTCTTAGTGCGTCTCGCAAAGAAAGGGAACGCAGATCTGAAAGAGAGTAATGTGGCGCGCTTATATGCAGGACAAGGGGAATCTGCAAGCACTTTGCTTTTCTTATAGATATGCCGCTTAGAGAGTTGCCAAACCAGTATATTACATCTGGCTCTTCTTTTTCGATAATTCTTAGATCTCCTCCATTTAGAGAACGAAAACCAGAAACGGTTAACAGACGGAAGGGCGCATCTAGGAAGCTTGATGCGGGAAAAAAACCTGATTGACGGTTCGTGAATAAAGTGACGTTATTCCCTAGCGAAGCGAGTGCATTGGCAATTTTGTATGCATAATTCCACGGTTGCAGAATAACCGTCTTTTTGCTAAAGTTAGATATAAATATCGAAATGTTCAATTTCTCTATTCTCGTGATATCGGCTTACGTCTTCCGCCGCGAAAGAAAAATGCCAAAGCATGGCTACTAAGCTCATCGTACGATTTAGTATTCGAACACCATAAAGAAAACCTGAAAAGTCTGAGGTATGCTGAATACAGTCGTAGCGTTAGAGGTATTTTCAATGGAAAACCATTAGGGATATCTTCCGCAAACCATCTAGAATAAATTCTCGATAAGGAATCTTCTTGCAGCATATTATTGGTTAACCTATTGATGCTGCGGTCGGTCTCATTTTCCGAGAGAGACAGTTGAGCTATTCTGAGGAAGGCAAATAATGCATGGTTAAGCTTGTATGCATCTGCAAGGTTCTTTAACAGGTGCCAGTTTATTCTGTTTTCCAAAATCAAACGCACAACGTGCGCGGCCTCTGCTAAAGAAATAAAACCGTGATTATAGCTATGAGTTGCAACGATATACATGTCAAGTGTTGGAGTTGGCATGTAAGCCTCAAACCCCCACACCATTCTCTTCATCCTAGTCGATGTGATGAAAAAATCGGGCGCATATCTCATGTTAAACCAAGCAGGTTCAGGATAAATGTCAATCTGTACGCTCTTTTGACTCGGAATGGCAGTTGTTTTCAAATCATTCAGCGAGTACCGATCCCTGAACAAGGAGTAACCTTTTTTTCGGAGAATGCCTAAGGTCTCATGAACCTCGTCTTCTTTCTCAATCAGCAAATCTACGTCATCCATGTGTACATAAGGCACGTTCAGTGCTTTCATCAAGACGTATTTGATGCCCAAGTCATCAAGTATTTTCGTAATATCTTGGGCAGCATTAGCCCACACTTGGATGTGCGTATTTGACAAGGCGAGACGATTTTGTTTGAGATTTTGTAACTTGCTCACTGGCGTGCCTGATAGCAGCCTTCTAATAGTTTCACCTGCTGTAGTTCCTTGAAAAAGCAATTCTTCGAAAATCCTGACTATTTTCTTACTACGGATTTATAGGTATCCTCTAGACTATGAACAACTGTTGAAATTCCGAAATTTTTGATCGTTTCTCTGCAATTCTCTCTAAACCTTGCGTGTATCGATATGTCCTGCAATATGGTAGAGATACCCCTTGCAAGACCAACCGGGGAAACCTCGACAACATATCCAACGTTGTTATGAACCCAATCAAGCTCGTCAGATGTCGTGACTATGGGACAATCTGTAAGAAGAGCCTCAAGAAAAGTGACTGGAAAACCGTGAAAACATGGTGTGACAAAAACTTCACTGTCAACCAAAGCGGCCAACTTATCTCTACCCTCCACAAAGCCTGCTAAGAGGACTTTCTCTTTTATACACAAATTCGATATTAGTCTTGAGAAAGTTGACGAATAACCATCGTCGGGCCCAACTACAACAAGTGTCACCTTATCTATTGTCTTCGAAATAATACTGAACGCTTCTGCCAAGAGGTCTAGGCCCTTACTTTTGTATATTCTCCCTAAATACAATACTATTCTCTGTTCGTCATCTATGTCAAACTTCTTCCTAAAAGACCCCTTTGGGGGCAAGTTGGCATATTCGGACAGATCGATTCCATTAGGTATAACGCTGATTCTTTTTTCGGATACTCCTGCGGCTTTATATTGCTGTACCTCCCTTTGGCTAAGGGCAATCACCTTCGAAGAATCTCTCAACAACCTGCATCCAAAGAGCACATCATACATCCACTTCAACTTCTGCTTCGCCACTATCCTTGGAAGAGAGCCATGAGCCTGCAAAACATAAGGAACACCATACTTCTTAGCGTAGTGGTGAACGATCATGTCTTGAAAATGGCGCCAAGAGTGAAGATGAACAATATCATATTCGCTGAGAGTTTCGTCTAACCCTTTCGCCATAGCTGGTGAGATATTAAATCCGACGGATGTGAAAATCCTTGGAAAATAGACAACCTGATAACCGTCTGATTCAACTTCAAAAGATGAACTTTCAACATCCCTTCTACTATCTAACGCGGTTGTTGTGTAAACAACAACTTCATGTCTCTTTGCAAGCTCCTTGGATATTGAACGCACAACCGATACTGGTCCGCCGAACCCAGCTGAGAAAACGGGTATTACTTGGAGAATTCTCATCATAATGCCTTATTGATCAGTTGTCAACTTCTGTTTCAACTATTAGCGCTTCAAGGTATTTTCTCCAGTTCCTTTCCGAGAAATTCTCAAGAAAATATTTTCTGCAATTCCTTGACAGTCTTGCAAAGTTCTCTCGCACATACCGTATTCCGTCGATCCATTCCTCCGCGTTTACACCTACATCTAGAAGATATCCCGTTCTCTTGTGCGAAACGAACTCTGGCAATCCTCCGACATTGCTCGATACAACAGGAGTTCCATGCATATATGAGACAAGTATGACGGAACTCTGCGTCTCTCTTTTGTAAGGCGTCAGAACTGCAACACTTCTACTAATTAGTTCGCCAAACTCCTGATCGCTTATTCTCTCTCTAGAGAAGATTTCCAAGCTCTTTTCATTGAAATATTTAGGGTCTTCTATTTTGGAACGCGAGATAAGCAAGAAGGTTAGATCAAGATTGCTATCGTTGGAGTATCTGACGATTTCTAGGAACTTCGCTGGATTCTTAGCTGGAACAAGTGGGCCAACAAAAGTAACGTATTTCCTATCTTGTACATCTGAATATGAGTTTCCTAAATCCTCATACATTAAGGGAATCAGCATTTTCTTCCCCGCAAAATCAGGATACCGCTGATCAAAGAGTTCAGAAGCCAGCTCTGAAGAAACTATGGCAATATCAGTCTTACCCAGCAATCTCTCCTGAAAATACTCAAACAGATGCAACCAGTATTGATGTAATCCTCCATGAGCTTTCTTATTCTTGACATAAGGCTCATGCACATGATAGATGAAGGTGGCATCAAATTCCTTAGCCAAACTAGCCACATAATGATTCAAAAAGTGGTAATTATGAAGGTATACATGAGTGGGCTTTTCTTTCGAGAAGACCTCCCTAAGCAACCGCTTATTTCTCAGACTGAAAGCATCTTTAAGCATTGAGAGTATTCCAGTAGAATTGCCGACAAAGATTGTTTTTTCTTTGGCTTCTTCAGAGATTAGCCATCCGTATTCTTGACTAAATAGGTACTTGACGGGGTACCCCGCCTTTTCGCATTCTTTGCCAAACGCATAGCAATGGGATTTGTAGATAGGACTATATTCCAGACTGCCCACGAATATGGTCATACTTCTCATGTAAGCTGAGTTTGTTTTTTGCGGTGGCGCTTCTCCAGATTAGCAATGACCGCATGTTCAGGTATTGCAGCAAACCCTCAGGCTAATGCCTCGAAGAATTCCTTGAACTTGGAGCCTATTGTCTCAATTGACAGGTGATTTAGGACATGTTGTCTCCCAGACGCTCCCAGTTTTTGGGCAACATCCTGGTTTTGCCTCAAATATAAGATTGACTTGGCTAAGGCTTCGTGATCTCCAGGTTCAACCACTATTCCTGATTCCGTTTGTGAGACGTATTTTCCAGGTTGTCCATTTGAACAGCATATTATAGGTTTTCCAGCAGCCTGATACTCATAGAGCTTAGAGGATATACCCATCTCTATCGAACCAATCCCATTCAAAGGCAAAAGTAAAGCATCAGCTTCTGTCAGGATCTCCGCAACCTCTCCACGACTCACAATCTTCTCTATCAAAGAAACATTATGAAGTTCCATCTGCTTCACCTTGTTCCTCAAGTCTTCGGCTAGTTCACCGCCTCCCTGAATTACAAACTCCAAGTCAGAACGATAAGCCAAAAGAGACGCGGCTTCAAACACTTGATTAAAATCATAAGCCGGAGAAAAAGCCCCAATATACAAGACTCTGAATTTTCCCCTCCTATTTTCGTGCCTCTTCACCGAAAATCTTTCTGTGTCCACTCCAGCGGGGACAACATGAACTTTTCGGGGGTCTACTTTGTATTTATCAGTTATGATGTCGACGTAAGATGGGCTTATAGGGACTATAGCTGAAGAGAGTCTGTAAGCGATTCTAGCCATGAGCTCGCCAATCTTAGCAAGTAAAGACTTCCTAGCCAAACCTAAATCATACAAAGCCTCAGGCCAAAGGTCATCCACATTTTGAACCAGATGACAACGTTTAACAAATGCATAAATTAAACACGGATAGAAGGAAATAACATTCGGGTTCGACGCAAACACCACATCAACTCTTCCAACAAACGGCAAAGCAAAGAGCGAAGAGAACACAAAGGAAGCAAAGAGAAGAATACGATTAACGAAGCCACTTGAAGCCAAAGGCGGAACAAAGGTTCTGAATATCTTCAGCCTGCCTTCATAATTGAGAGCAATAGGACGCCACCTATATTCTCTAGATATATCTCCAGAAGGGTAGTGAGGCACTGCAGAGACAACAGTAACCTTGCACCCGACCTTTAGAAGGCCCTGAACCACGTTGTGAGCCCTAGTGGCTCCTCCACCCATATCAGGGGGAAAATACTGCGTCAAAACAAGAGCATGCGTCACTGAAGCTCTAAGCCTCTTTCCCTAACAGAAATGCTCTCATGATGGGCGCCAACACCAAACAGTTGCCGACCGAACCTAGAACTTGACGCTCAGTCTTATGCTCTCCCAGTTATCCTTGAACCATTCAAACGTCCTATCTAGTCCAGTCCTCATATCAGTTCGCGGTTCATAGCCAAGAATTCTTCTAGCCTTCTCAATCGAGGCTCTACGCTTCACAACTTTATCCCAATCTCTCCTAGCCCTATAGACTATCTCAGCCTTTTTGCCGTTCAAATCATTGATCCAGTTAGCCAAATCGATAACTCTCGTCTCAGTCTCAGATGCCAGATTAACAGCCTCACCTACAGCTTCTTTAATGACCCCTATCCTGAATGTTCCGTCAACAATGTCCCCAACAAAGGTAAAGTCTCTGGTCTCTTCTCCGGTGCCGGTTATCATAAGAGGCTGGTCATTCAACGCCCACCAGAAGAAATTGGGAATGACATTACGGTATTTGCCCGGGACCTCACCTGGGCCATAAACATTGAAGTATCTCGCGATAGCAACAGGCAACCCATAGTAATTATAGAAATAATTGCAGTAAAGCTCGCCAACCAACTTGTTGATCTGATAGGGCGTGTCAAGGTGAAGAGAGACATAGTCCTCTTTCAACGGCAGAGGCGCCTGACTTCCATAAACAGAACAGCCTGAAGATGCAAAAACGAATTTCTCAACCCCCACCAGATTCGCGTACTCTAATGCTCTCAAAGTTCCAAGCCCATTGACAAGCAAGTCTGTTTCAGGATGATCCACACTATTTTGGTTAGCAAAGTGTGCAGCAAGGTGGAACACATAATGGGGCTTAAAGCTAAAGGCTCTTTTCACGCTCTCCTCGTCTAGGATACTGCTCTTGATCAAGAAGACCCTGTTGTTCTTAGGCAGATTCCATTCGCAGGAAGCCGAAAGATCGTCAATAACAACGATCTTCTCAGGCTCCACTTTCAGCAGGGTTTTAACAAGATTGCTGCCTATGCAGCCACCTCCACCGGTAATTAGAATCCGCTTATTCGCATAGTGTTCCAAAACTTCCCTCGAATTCAATCTTGATCACCTTCTATACGATTTCTTGAACCATTCAACAGTTCTACGTATGCCCTCTTCAGCCGAAACTGTCAACCTAAAGCCGAGGTCTTTTTTAGCCTTGGAAGAGTCTGGCGTCTTAATCCTGGTCGTGAAAGCTTCAGCATCCTTATACAAAACCTTGGAATCATCTTTTTCAAGAAACTTCAAGATCAAATCTGAGACATACTTAATCTCGTACTGCTCATCGCCGCCCAAATTATAAACCTCACCAGACTTGAAACGGTCGATAATGTCGGCAAGGGTTCTACAGATGTCTTCAACATACTCGAGGGTTCTCTTATGACCTAGATAGACAGTGTAAGGCTCATCACGCATAGCCTTATAGATAAACTTGGGTATGAAGCCACGATAAGGAGTATAGTGCTCCCCAACACCGTAAACATTGAACAACCTAACTCTCACAGTCTCGGTTCCAAACATAGTTGCCGAATTCATAATCTGCAGCTCGTTAACCCACTTTGCAATGGCGTAGTCATTCATCTGCTTAATTGGAACCTTATCTATGACATCCTCGGTCATTACACCGTCATAGTCTCCATAAACCTCAGCGCTGCCGAAGAATATCATCCTGAAGCGCTTCCTCTCCTGCATCCTGAGAACATTCTTTGTACCAACAACATTAGTCAACCAAAGATTCTCATAATAGTCCTCACCATTCCAACGACCGTACTCAGCAGCCGCATGATAAACAAAGTCAAAATCACACTCCTCAAATACACGGTCAACCTGGCGATACCTACCTACATCACAACGAACATAATTCTCTCGATCACAATGGGTAAGATCGCAGGCCCAAACCTCATGGCCACGTTTCTCCAATTCGTGCACAAGGTTTGAGCCTATGAAACCACTTCCACCAGTTACTAGAACCTTCAAACCATGCTCAGCCAAGTCTATCCCTCAGTATTTGGACTATTCTCTTTCCAGCTCTTCCATCGCCAAACGGGTTCACCCAGTTTTCCCTACCCATCATATGCTCCGTTTTTTTAACGATCTCTGTC
>Ga0315312_1002659_pt1 | contig 12182 bp, 12 predicted proteins | sample TDP7_MG_FD_203629 | JGI IMG/M metagenome (GOLD analysis project Ga0315312, IMG submission 203629) | Freshwater sediment microbial communities from Lake Towuti, South Sulawesi, Indonesia - TDP7 | ecosystem: Environmental > Aquatic > Freshwater > Lake > Sediment | place: Indonesia: South Sulawesi... | reverse complement strand
GCCGGCAATCTGGTCAAAATGATGGTGGATGATATCAAGAAGGGCCGGAAGACTCCCGAGCAAGCCGCTAAGCTTCTGGCGCCCAACTGTGCCTGTGGCGTCTTCAATATCGCCCGTGCCGCTAAATTACTAGCGGCTATGTCCCAAAAGTAGCGTGCCAGAGCCTTTTGGACTGGCAGGAGGTCTCGTATGATTAGCGACGTACTCTATGAACTGGTGCAAATCCCCGGGCCATCTGGCTATGAGGGGCGGGTAGCGGCACGACTCAAGGAACTCATCCAGCCCTACGTTGATGATGTCCGCAGCGACAAAATCGGTAATCTTATCGCCCGGAAGAAAGGTACTGAAGGCAAGCGTTCACTAGCAATCGTCGCCCATATGGACGAGGTTAGCATGGTCGTGGTCAAAGTGGACGATTTCGTCTGGTTTGACAAGGTGGGCTACATCGACCTTCACAGCCTGCCCAGTATGCCCGTCCTTATCCTCACCGCGGAAAGAGACGTCCCCGGGGTAATCTCAGCCTCCAGCGCCCACTTTGAGAAAGGTGGCGACACCAAGCTATGGATAGACGTCGGTAATCGGCAGAAGCTCGTTACGCCGGGCGACCCCATCATCTTTAACTTGAAGCCCCATTGGTTAGACGACGACAAGACCATACTCGCCAGCCACGCTATAGACGACCGTATCGGCTGTGCCGTCCTGGCGGAAGTCGCCCGACAGCTTCCCAAACGCCCGAGACACGACATCTATCTCGTCGGCTCCGCCCAAGAAGAAATTGGCAGTTTTGGCGTCAAGCACTTCCTGCGTCAGGTCACACCCACCTGGCTTATCGTCACCGATACCTGCTTCGCCCATGACGCCGTTCCCGATACCAAGAAACTCCTCCCTCTAGATAACGCGCTGGGGCTGATGCGCTTCAGCTTTGTTCAGCCCAAAGATAGCTGTTACCCCGGGATGGTCAATTTCCCCAGTCCCAAGCTGAACCACAGACTGCTTGATGCCGCTAAGAAGCGGAATATTCCGCTCAACGTCTGCGCTCTCACCGGCGCCTTCTCTGATGCCAATATCGTCTATGTGGACAACCCGGAAATTGAAAACTCACATTTGATGATGGGCCGGCGTTACAGCCACTCGCCTCATGAAGTCATAGACGTTAACACCGGTGAGCGGGCAGTAAACGTCCTCTGCCAGGCAATCGCTGACTCCGATAAATGGGAAGATTAACCTGAGGCGCGACAAACTTGACAATTTGCCCATTTTCTCGGTAAGATGGCTTGTCATGCGTTACCTTTTGGACATGTCCGCCTCTGGACCCCACCGAACCAAACTGACTAACTGAATTCCCCAATGATTGAGCTAACAGAGCGTAATGCGCGTGACTTCTTGTGTGCTTCCCAGATGAAGCAGTGAAATAAATAAACAGGAGGTAAAGATTGGTTCACGAAGTCCACAAAATAGTTAAACAGCAGGGGAAATACCGCATCGCTATTGCGAACTCGGCAACTTCTATCACCGGGGACAATAAAAATGACGTGTTCATTTGCGCTTCTCACTCTGGTATTAACGTCGGTCAATACGCGGCACAGGCAAACGTAAAGGGGTTCATTGGCAACGACGCCGGAATCGGACTGGAAGAAGCTGGTGTCGCTGGTCTGAAAGTCCTGGATGAAAAAGGCATTCCCGGCGCCGCTGTCTCATCTATGTCAGCAGAAATTGGTGTCGGCCCAACGACGTATGAAACCGGTGTTATCTCGGTCGTTAATAAGGCTGCCCAGAAAATCGGTATTAAATCGGGTATCACTGCCAAACAAGCCGCTGACCTCATGCTTCAGGCAGCAGTGAAACAGGGCAAATAACATCCAGCCAGCACTGCCGGAAAGGGAAATGATATTACGTATCTTTTAGTCGGTAAGAAAGGGGGAAACAAACTTGGCGCATGACGAACAGACCGTAATCAAACAACAAGGAATTTATCGTATCATCGTTACTGATACCGCTGGCACATATACTGAGAAGAATAAGAATGATGTCTTGATTGACGGGTCCCATTTTGGTATCAACTCCGCCGAGATGGCAGTAAAAGCGGGGGCGCAGGGGCGCATTGGCAATGATGCCGGAATTGGCAAGAATAACGCCGGAATTGCCGGACTGAAATTGCTTGACCAGCACGGTATCCCCGGTGCCGCCGTCTCAGCAATGTCGGCAAAAATTGGCGTCGGTGCCTCTACCTACGCGACCGGCAAGGTCTCCTCGGTGAATGAAGCCGCCAAGAAGCTGGGCATCAAAGTAGGGATGACGGCGAAAGAAGCCGCCGATATCATGTTTCAGGCTCTGCTCAAGAAAGCAAAGTAAGCCTAAATAGTATCAAAATGTAACATACCGCTGGCTTTCCCAAACTACCCGCGCCTGCGGTATAATGTGTTTGGCATCTTCAGGCAGTCGTCCGATTGCTTGATTTAGCAATGGTCGAAGCCCATGGTAAATACCGTGGGCAGTGGTAGTATCTCAATCTGGGGGTAAACATCATGGTGGAAATACCTAAAGAAAAGTTGCTGGAATTGTACCGCACAATGGTGCGCATCAGACGCTTTGAAGAGAGAGTCCAGAAAGAATTCGCCGCCGGGAGAATCCCCGGAAGCGTACACCTTTATATTGGCGAGGAGGCAGTGGCAACCGGAGCCATCGCTCACCTGAGGAAAGACGATTATATCGTGAGCACTCACCGCGGACATGGTCACCTCATCGCCAAGGGTGGCCGAACCGACCGTGCAATGGCGGAGCTATTTGCCAAGAAAACGGGCTACTGTCTCGGCAAGGGCGGCTCAATGCACATTTCTGATACTGACATCGGTATGCTGGGCGCCATGGGTATCGTCGGGTCAGGCATACCCATTGCCACCGGCGCCGCGCTTTCGGCTCACCTGAGAGGCACCGACCAGGTCTGTATCTGCTTCTTTGGCGATGGTGCTTCCAATATCGGCAGATTCCACGAGGGTATCAATCTGGCATCAGTCTGGTGCCTGCCGGTAATTTTCATCTGTGAGAATAACCTGTGGGCAGTCTCCGTGCCAACGACCTGTTCCCTGAAGATTCACGACATTGCCGATAGAGGCATCGGCTACGGCATTCCGGGAGTGGTGGTGGACGGTATGGATGTTATGGCGGTCTATGAAGTCGTTGGTGAGGCGGTCAACCGCGCCCGCAGTGGCGGCGGACCCACCCTTATTGAGGCAAAGACCTACCGCTTCCGCGGTCACTTTGAGGGCGACTCCGGACAATACCGACCCAAAGAAGAAATTGAAGCTTGGCTGAAGCGAGACCCGGTCAAAAGCTTCCAGAGCCAACTCCTCAGCATGAAGGTATTGACCGAAAAGAAGATTAAAGAGATTGACGATGAAGCCCTTGCTGAAATGGACGCCACGGTGAAGTTCGCCGAAGAAAGCCCTCCCCCTAGTCCCGAAGAAGTGCTAAACGGGGTCTACGCGTAGGAGGGAGATGAAATGAAAGAGCTTAACTTTCGTCAGGCAATCGGTGAAGCGATACTGGAAGAAATGACGCGAGACCCACGGGTCTTCATCATCGGCGAGGACGTGGGCAAAATGGGCGGTTTGATGGGTGAACTGGGGGACGCCTATGCTAAGTTCGGACCGGAAAGAGTGCGTGATACTCCCCTCTCCGAAGCCGCCATTATGGGCGCCGCAGTTGGGGCAGCCATTACCGGTATGAGGCCTATCGCTCAACTAAGGTTCGTTGACTTTCTGGGCGTCTGCTGGGACGAAATCCTGAACCAAGCCACCAAGATGCGCTACATGTTCGGCGGGAAAATCAGCGTGCCGGTAGTCATCACTGCGTTGAGCGGTGCCGGACGACGTTCCGCTGCTCAGCACTCCCAGAGTCTGGAAGGCATGATGTCCGCCATTCCAGGGCTCAAGATAGTCCTCCCCGCCACCTCCTATGATGCCAAGGGCTTGTTCAAATCAGCCGTCCGAGATGGCAACCCGGTGCTGTACTTTGAGCACAAACTGCTGATGTGGACGGGTCCCAAGAGCCCGGTGCCGGAAGAGGAATACCTCATCCCCATCGGTAAAGCAGATGTCAAGCGTGAGGGAAAAGACGTCACTGTCGTCGCCGCCGGCTGCATGGTGCTGAAAGCCCTCAAAGTAGCCGACAAGCTCCAGCAGGAAAAGGGCATCAGTATTGAGGTCGTTGACCCAAGGACGATTAAACCCCTGGATAAGGAAGCGATTCTTAATTCGGTCAAAAAGACCGGGCATCTGGTCTGCTTCATTGAGGAGTGCGCCACTGGCGGTTTCGCCCAGCAGGTAGCGGCAATTGTCGCTGATGAAGCCTTTGATTACCTTGATGCACCCATCAAGCGAGTTACCGCCCCGGATACCCCTGTCCCCTATGGTCAGTATCTGGAGGACGTCTGGATTCCCAGCGAAGACAAGTTAATTAAGGCGATAAATGAGGTGCTAGCTTAAAGGCTCATCGCTTGGGAAGGAGCTTCTGACATGGGTGTTTTGAGTTCCAGGGACGCTGAAAGAGACGCCGTGATTACCATCGCCAAAATGATGGCTGCCAGCGCCCGCACTGCGCCGAAAACCAGGGGGCTGGATTCAATCAAGACCTTAATCCTTGATGGCGACGACCTGGAGAAGCTGGCAAAAGCGATGGAGCAGAGAAGCCAGGACGAGCCGGAAAGGCTCTGGTTCTTCCAACGGAACGCCGATGATGTCAGGAAATCTACGGCGGTACTGGTCATCGGCGTGACTGGTGAGCCCAAACGACCCGAGTCGCCGCTTAACTGTGGTGCCTGCGGCAAGAACTGCGCCTGGATGCTGAAGACCGAGAAGAAAGATAACGGCGATGCCCGCGGACCAATGTGCCTGATGCAGGGCATTGATTTGGGTATCGCTCTGGCTTCAGCGGCGAAGCTGGCATCCGATTTAAACGTGGACAACCGCATAATGTACTCTATCGGCGCCACCGCGCGGCGAATGAAGCTGATGGAAGCCGACCTGGTAGTCGGTATTCCGCTATCAATAACTGGCAAGAACCCTTATTTCACCAACCGATAGTGGGAGGGAGAGATGCCCAAGGTATTCATTACCCGACGAATTGCCCAGGAAGCCCTTGACCTGATTAGCCAGCACGCCCAGGTTGACATCTGGGAGAAAGAAGATACGCCACCCCGCCAGGAATTTGCCCGTCGCATCGCTGATGTGGATGGTATCGTGCTCTGGGGCGCCGACGATATTGACGCCGCCTTAATGGACGCCGCCCCCAAGCTCAAGGTTATCGCCGATATTGCTGTCGGCTACAACAATATTGATATTGAAGCGGCGGCAAAGAGAGGCATCCGGGTGAGCAATACGCCCGGCGTGGTGACTGATGCCACGGCTGACCTTACCATTGGTCTGATGATTGCCATTGCCCGGCGGGTGGTGGAAATGGCGAACCTGATTCCCAAAGGGGAATGGAAGATGTGGGGTCCGATGGAGATGCTCGGCTGGGAGGTCAGCGGCAAGACCCTGGGCATTATCGGGATGGGGCGGATTGGCACCGCTGTCGCCCGCAGAGCCAAAGGCTTCAATATGAGAGTGCTCTATTACAGTCGCCGGCGCTGCCCGATTGAAGACGTCCTTGGCGTAGAATACGTCCCCGACCTCCCTACCCTCCTCAGTAACTCTGATTTTGTCACCATACACGTGCCTCTTACCAGGGAGACCAGACACCTCATTGGGGCGAAGGAACTCGCCAGCATGAAGCCAACAGGCATCCTGATTAATACTGCCCGCGGCGCCGTGGTTGACCAGAAGGCTCTCTATCAGGCGCTGAAGAACAAACGGATATGGGGCGCTGCCCTTGACGTGACTGAAGAAGAACCAATCCCGCTAGACGACCCCATCCTGAAACTGGACAATGTTGTCATCACACCCCACATTGGCACCCAGACCCTGGAGACCGGGATAAAGATGAGCCTGCTGGCGGTCCAGAACGTTATTGCCGCTTTGAAAGGCGAGCCGATGCCCAGTTGTGTCAACTGCCACCTGATTGGCAAAGGTTAAATTCAGTGACTAAAGTGGGAATTATCGCCAACCCCGCCGCGGGGAAGGACGTGCGGCGGGTGGTTGCTTACACCACCTTTACCAGCAACATTGAAAAGACAAACCAGCTAAAAGGAATTATCCTGGGTATTGATTCCACCGGCGTCACAGAAATTCTAATTATGCCGGACTATGATGAACTCGGTCGGCGCGCTCTATCGGCAATAGGTGCTCACATTAAAGCCAAAGTATCAATATCAGATATGCCAACGACCTATTCGGGGGAGGACTCAACCCTGGCGGCAGAGCTAATGGGGAAAACAGGAGTCGCCTGCCTTGTTACCTTAGGCGGGGATGGGACCAACCGCGATGTCGCCAAGGGGAGGCGGGATATACCGATTGTGCCCGTGTCTTCCGGCACCAATAACGTCTTTCCCGCGATGGTTGAGCCAGCTTCAGCCGGTATTGCTGCCGGACTCATCGCCCGGAAGCTGGTGGACAGCAAAGATGTCATCAAAATTCACAAAAGGCTGGTCATCATCAAGAACGATGTTGCCGTTGACATGGCTTTGATTGATGCCGTAGTCTTAGACCGGCGCTTCATTGGGTCAAAGGCGATATGGAACTTAGCCGAGGTCAAGCAGGTGGTCGGCACCCGGGCTGAGCCACACTATCTCGGGATGACCCGCATCGGGGCAAATTTGCACCCCATCGGACCTGATGACGACCACGGGATTTATGTTAAACTGGGGAGAGGGAAATTAAGGGTAAGAGCCTCAGTCCTTCCCGGCTTGTTCAGCGATGTCCGGGTTGAGGAATGGAAAGTGCTGGAGCTCAGTGAAGAAATTGAGGTAACTCATAAGCCATCGGTAATCGCGCTGGATGGGGAAAGGGGAGTTATCGTCCAGACCACTGACCGGGTAAAAATCAGACTACAAAGAGACGGACCACCCGTTGTTGATATTGAAAAGACGCTGAAAGAAGCGGTGAAAAAAGGCTATTTCACAAACTAGGAGGCAAAGATGATAACTAATATCACTGTACCAAGATTGGGGATGGCGGTGGCGGATGCCACCATAATTGAGTGGAAAGTCAAGGAGGGCGACAGAGTAGAGAAAGGACAAATCATCGTCGTTGTTGAGACCGAGAAAATCCGGTCGGACGTTGAGTCGCCAGATTCAGGATTCATCCACATTCTGGTACCGGAAGGTGCCACAGCCGCAGTGGGCGCGCTGTTTGCCCAGCTTGCCACCACTAAAGAAGAACTAGCCACCCTGCCGAAGCCGCCAGTTGCCGCTGGAGTGGGCACCCAGCCCGTTGAGATAAAAGAAGCACCCAAAGCGGAAGTTGCACCGGCTCCTGAGGCAGTTGCCGCACGGGGCGGCGAGGAGAGAATTAAAATCACTCCGGTTGCCCGCAAGATGGCTGAAGAACATGCCATTGACGTCACCAGAGTAGTTGCTACCGGTCCGGGCGGTAGGATAACCCGTGAGGACATTGAGAAGGCGATTGCAGAGAAAGCCGCCGCTCCCAAGGTCGCCGTGCCAGCACCAACTCCAGCCCCCACCCTAGCTGCCCCGGGTCTGGGAGGCAGGCGAGTTAAGGCGACTGCACCACTCAGGGGGATGAGAAAAGCCATCGCCGACCGCATGATGCGCAGCCTATCTGTCTCGGCTCAGCTCACCACCATGGGCGAGATAGATATGACCGAGGTGGTGAAATTACGCCAGAGCCTCGTTGACCAGGAGAGCGTTCTCGGCGTCAGAATTACCTTCACCGATATCTTTGTGAGGGCGGTTGCCAAAGTACTCAAAAGCCATCCCCAAATCAATTCCAGCCTGATGGAAAATGAGATTAAGGTCTGGGAAGACATTAATGTTGGTGTTGCCGTCGCCCTGGATGACGGACTTATCGTCCCGGTGGTCAAGAATGCCGATAAGAAGACCCTCGCTGAAATCAGCAAGGAAGTCAAAGTTCTCGTGGAAAAAGCCCGAGCCGGAAAGTTGGTGGCAGATGAGATTACCGGCGGCACCTTTACCGTGACCAATGTCGGGGCGGTGGCTGGTGGCTATACCTTTGAGACCCCCATCATTAACCCGCCCGAATCAGCCATACTCAGGACCGGTGCCATCAGCGATAGGGTCGTCGTCAGGGACGGGCAGGTCTGCGTCCGACCCATCCTGACCTACAGCCTGACCTATGACCACCGCGTCATTGATGGCGCCGTTGCTGCCCGGTTTATGATGGACCTCATCCGACTGCTGGAAAACCCGAGCCTGCTCTTAGCCTGAGGGAAGGAATAAGTGGAAGAACGCGACATAGTTATTATTGGCGGTGGACCAGCGGGCTACGTCGCCGCAATCAGGGCAGCACAGCTCGGCGGTAAGGTTACCTTAATTGAGAAGGACACCCTTGGTGGCACCTGCCTCAACCGCGGTTGTATTCCCTCCAAAGCCCTGCTCCACAGTGTTGGCATTTACCAGTCAATTCAAGAAGCGGGACACCATGGCATCAACGTCTCAGAAGTGAGCATAGACCTGGCGAAAATGATGGCGCACAAGAACCGCATCGTGGCACAACTGGTGGGCGGTGTCCAGAGTCTGCTCACCGGGAACCGGGTTGAAGTTATCAAAGGGACAGCCAGACTGAACGCCTCCCGTCAGATAGAGGTCGTTGACGCCCAGGGGCAAAAGCGCACTTTTCAGGCGAAAAAAACAATCATCGCTACTGGCGCCAAGCCAATAAAGCTCCCCATCCCCGGCGCCGATAGCCCCACCGGTATCATTCCCGCCGAGGATATCCTGAACATGACCGCCATCCCCAAAAGTCTGTTGATGATTGGGGGTGGCGTGGTGGGTCTGGAGATGACCACCATTTTAGCCAGACTCGGTTGCAAAGTAACCGTGGTGGAAATGCTGCCCCACATCCTCCCCGCCGAAGATGAGGAGCTAACCAATATCATCACCAAAGCCCTGCAGGACGATGGCGTGACCGTCTACGCCGGAGCCAAAGTGACCAAAATTGAGGATACCCCCGGCGGTAAACTGAGCACCGTCGCCACTAAGGACGGCGAGAAGAAAATTGAAGCGGAAACGGTCGCCATTGCCGTGGGCTACCGACCCCATACCACTGAACTCGGCCTGGAGGAGGCCGGCATCGCGACGATGAAGAGCGCCATTCAGGTTAACGAGCGTATGGAGACCAATATCCCCGGCATTTACGCCGCCGGCGACTGCATCGGGAAGATTATGCTTGCCTACGTGGCAATGGTAGAGGGAGAGGTCGCTGCCGAGAATGTCATTGGTAAGGAATCGTGCATGAACTATCAAGTCGTCCCGCGCTGCGTCTATATTATGCCCGAGTTTGCCAGCGTTGGTCTGACTGAGGCGGACGCCATTGCCAATGGCTACCAGATAAAAATCGGCAGGTTCCCATTCACCGCTAACGGCATGGCAACCATTCTCGACGAGCGCCGTGGCTTGGTCAAAATCGTTACTGATACAAAAACCGACCAGATTCTGGGTGTCCACATCGTGGGTCCGCGGGCGACCGACCTGATTGCCGAAGCCACACTGGCAATGAAGCTGGAGCTTACCCCTCAAGAGATTATCGCCACCATCCACTCTCACCCCAGCCTCTCCGAGGCAGTCCGTGAAGCCGCTCTAGACATCAGCGGTGAGATGATACATTACATTTCCAAGAAGAAGTAAAGAATACAGAATGTCATTGCGAGGCGCGGCGTCTAAGAGGGGCGCCAGCCCCTCTTCTAAATACGGTCCCCTTCCCCACATAAATCCCTTGGGGAAGGGGATTAAGGGGATAGGGCACCTTAAGTAGCCACCAGCACCTCTCTGGAACGACGCGCCGGACATAATCCTTCTTCAGAACATCAAAACATCAACTATACATAAGGTTGGAAACAATTCAAAGCTACCCACACTCGAATCGTTTCCCTGAAAAAATTGCCCAGGCTCAAAACTACCCAAATCAATTGACATGTTAGTGCGTCCCATCTTGGTTGCCATCCGTCCTTGCCATCCTTGGATTTCCCCTCCCCACCCTATATTTGCTATCATTACACTGTAACCTATGAAATGCATCGTCTACTGGCTCGGCTTAATTGAATACGCCAAAGCCTACGAACTCCAGACCCAACTGCTTAAGGAGCGGCTGGCGGGCAAAATTCCAGACACCCTGCTCCTCCTAGAGCACAAGCCTGTCATTACTCTGGGCAAATCGGGCAAGCTGGAAAATATCCTCGCTTCGCCGGAAGAGCTTGCCCGACAGGGGGTTTCACTCGTTTTCATTGACCGGGGCGGGGATGCCACCTACCACGGTCCGGGTCAACTCGTTGGCTACCCCATCATGGATTTGAGGGCCAGGGGGCGGGATGCCCACCAGTACCTTCACAATCTGGAGGAAGTCATCATTCGCATAATGAGCGACTTTGGCATAAAAGCGGGGCGGGACTCCAGCCACGCCGGGGTTTGGGTGGACAATCAGGAAATTGCTGCTATCGGTCTCAGCCTGAGAAAGTGGATAACGATGCACGGTTTTGCTCTTAATGTGAATACTGACCTAGCTCAATTCTCTCTCATCAATCCCTGCGGCTTTAATAATAGACAAGCCACCTCCATCACCCAGGTCCTGGGTAGGGAGGTACCGATAGCGCAGGTTAAGGAAAAATTACTTGCCCATTTCGCCCAGGTTTTCCATGTTGAGCTGGAAGTGAGCCAAGACATTTTAGTCAGGAGCGACTATGAAGGGAAGACTCCCGCCCTGGTTTAATCAGAAGATAGCCGACCCCAACATCATGTTACCGATGAAGGGGCTTCTGGATGGGCTTTCGCTAAACACCGTCTGTGAGAATGCCCTGTGCCCGAATATTGGCGGGTGCTTCTCTCGGGGCACGGCTACCTTCTTAATTCTGGGTAATGTCTGCACCCGGCACTGCACCTTCTGCGCGGTAAAGAAGGGCTCCCCTCCCCCGTTGGACGAAGATGAACCCCAGCACCTTCTTGAAGCCGTGGTGAAATTGAACTTGAAATATGTGGTCATTACGTCGGTGACTAGGGACGACCTTCCTGACGGCGGTGCTGCCCAGTTTGTCAGAACAATTCAGCTCATCCACGAAAAGAAAAAAGATACCATCATTGAAGTCCTGATTCCCGATTTTCTCGGTTCACCGGAGGCAATCAAGGTGGTCCTTGCTGCCCGACCCGAGGTCATCAACCATAACATTGAGACTGTCCCCGGCCTTTACCCCGAAGTCCGCCCGCAGGCGGACTATAAGCGCTCCATTCGGCTTCTGGCGATGGTCAAAACACTGGCTCCCGAAATAATTACCAAGTCAGGCTTAATGCTGGGGCTGGGAGAGACGAGGGAAGAAGTCATTCAAGTGATGCGCAATTTGAAAGAAGCCAGATGCGACCTCCTCACTATCGGACAGTATTTACCACCCTCCCCCTGCCACCACCCTATCGTCAAGTTTGTTCCCCCGGAGGAGTTTGCCGAATATGGGGCTATCGGCGAGGAAATTGGGTTCGCTGAAGTTGCCTCAGCACCTCTGGTTAGAAGCTCTTTTAAAGCGGCGGAGCTCTACACTAAAGTCAAAGGGCTGGCTCCTCAGACCGTTTAAAAATTCCCCCGCTTAGTTGTTGACAATAATATTCTATTGTGATACACTTTACATTTGGTTTTCAGCCCTATGTGGAGGGTTGAGTTCCAATCAGCCCTTTACATGGCTTTTGGATGAGCGTGGCTCATCCATTTAAAATTGTTGGGGTAGGGAAATTGAGTGCCGACAATTAATCAATTAATACGAAAAGGTCGCAAGAAGATTATCAAGCGCACCAAGGCGCCGGCATTGCGCTTTACCTTTAATGCTTTGAAGAACAGGCTGGTGGAAGGCAAGGGTTCACCACAGAAGCGAGGCGTCTGCACCCAGGTCAGAACCATGACGCCCAAGAAGCCGAACTCAGGACTGCGCAAGATTGCTAGAGTACGCCTGACCAACGGAATGGAGGTCACCGCCTATATTCCGGGGGAAGGGCACGAGTTACAGGAACACTCCGTAGTCCTGATTCGCGGTGGTAGAGTGAAAGACCTGCCGGGTGTCCGCTATCACATCAT
>Ga0315312_1002658_pt1 | contig 12182 bp, 12 predicted proteins | sample TDP7_MG_FD_203629 | JGI IMG/M metagenome (GOLD analysis project Ga0315312, IMG submission 203629) | Freshwater sediment microbial communities from Lake Towuti, South Sulawesi, Indonesia - TDP7 | ecosystem: Environmental > Aquatic > Freshwater > Lake > Sediment | place: Indonesia: South Sulawesi... | reverse complement strand
TGATGGCTAATGCTGGTGGAACCTGGGACAACGCCAAAAAATACATCGAGGCTGGAGCCTTTGGTGGGAAAGGTTCAGAAGCTCATAAAGCGGCGGTCATAGGCGACACTGTGGGCGACCCTTTCAAGGATACAGCTGGACCTTCTCTTAACACTATGATTACAGTTATGGCTTTGGTTGCCTCAGTTTTTGCCCCTCTAATTGCTACATTTGCCCTAGTATGGGGTTAAAGCTCAATACTTCTACCATTGCTGATTCCTCTAGAGCTTTTGCGAAAACGATTCCTGTTCTATCTCCAGTAGTTTTCTGCTCAGGTGTTGAGAAGGGTCATTCACGGCCTTAAGCCATATAGCGTTGCATAGGAAAGAAAGTATAGAAAGATGAAGAACCCTCCCACAATTTTGTTAACAGTTTCTCTAACTGCAAGCGTTAATGTGACCACGATAGAAACAAACATCGCATATAAGCCAGTGATGACAACGAGCCCCCCAGAAACCGCAACCGGGAATAATAGTGGCCCTATTCCTATGGAAAAACCAGCATCGAGGATAGAGGCCCCCATTGCGTCTCCTATCGCAACCTCGTACTGTTTTTTGCGGACGGCTGTTAGTGTGACCACGAACTCTGGAAGAGATGTGCCAACTGCGACCACGAAGAAGCTAATAAAGTACTCCGAAACATGAAAAACTTTCGACAACACAATCACAGATTCAATTACAGTCAGGGATCCAATCGCAACGCCCACGAAGCCTAAGATGGCTATCCAGAAGTGATGAAGATTTCTTTTATTAGTAGGTTTTACTACCAGCTTCTCCTTTTCCCCAGGATTCCTTGCTGTGGCACTTCTAATTAACAGCATGAAGATTGGCCAGCTAGCCACTAGGAAGAGGCTGTCTATCTGGGAGATGTTTCCTTTTTCAGCTACCGCCAATGCAAGCATGAGAGCTAAGACTTCGCAGGCCCCTATGACCGCTACCTCTTTCCTCTTAGCTTTAAAAGTTCCAGCTAAGAAGGGAAGGAGTCCTAATATCAAAGTCATATTGGCCAAGACAGATCCTAAGGAGTCCCCTACGGCTATGTCTCCGTGACCCAGTGCGGATGAGAGGGTGTTGGTGGAGATCTCAGGCAAATTCGTTCCTAAAGAAACAAGTACTAGACCCACTATAAGCGGAGGAAGTCCCCATTCTGAAGAGATGCTTATCGAGTGCTCAACTGCCTTTTCGCTGGTATAAGCCAAGACAGCCACCCCTGCAACCAAGCATGCAAGTCCAAGTACTAACTCAAGCATGCACAAGCCTCCGTGAAGTTCTTTTTCTTAATGGCTTCCCCTCTGCAAGCCTAGTGGTCAATGAAAATTAAAGCTTATGAATTCCACGTTCAGCTTCAGCCTCATTTTTGGTACACGCGAACCCGGGCTTGTCTCACCCAGTTCATGTTCAAATTCCTGTTCTTCCGTGTTTTCAGAGAAATGTTTATTAAATCTTAATACATAATATAGATTGGTACTCACCATTCAAAAAGGAGTAGATTAAACTGGAAGACTACCAAAAAGAGAGCCTGAAAATCACACTTGTGGTGATCGGAGGTTTCATCATCTTTTTGGTTATCAAACTGGTGCCAAAATGACCCCAATGGAACACCATAACTAAAAATATTCCACTTTGGTGAACGATGCCTTCTTTAATCTATAACAATAAAATCTTCTTACACCATTTACCCACACGTCTATTCCCTTGCTAATAATATCAACCCGCAAAAGATGTTTATCACTCCAAGAAAACCTAGAGCACCGATGAATAAGGGATTAGAAAAAAACTTCGCAGAGGTTAGGATACCGTACACAGAGAAAAGGGAAAGCAAGGCACCAACAGCGACCATTAAGATGGATAAACGTCTTCCTACGCTCGCAGACACTTTGAAAACTTTTCGTGCCTCGACTCCAGTAGTATCTTTTAGAAGCCCCTCCTCTCTAGGTCTTAGAGCTGGAGCGGCAACCACAATCTCTTTCCTTTTCCTCTTCCTCGGCATTTCGCCCACAACAACTATTCAAGTCGAAAGACTCAAAAACTTTGCGCGTGCGTGTGCCACCACTTTCAGGTCTTAAGCCTTGGTTCAAAATCACCCCTCCGATTTTCTAGTAATGTTAAGCAAACCTGCAATTAGACAAACTACGCTGACAAAAACGGTGACATCAAAAAGCACAGATGCCATATTTTCGGGCAACATGATTGGTAGAGAATTTGATGCTATCAAATATGCAAATAGTGCCAAAAAAGCGCTTATACCAAGGTTTGTTCCGCCTATCGCGAGGCAAATTCTGTAGTATCCCACCATTCTTATATGGTAGGCTATAAGCCCGAAAATAAACAGTCCTATCCCTATAAGGAATGTGCTTGGCTCTAAAAAGAAAATGAGCAACAGCGAGGCAAGTACCCCTAAAATGGGCGTTAAGGGATAGAGTGGAACCTTGAAGGGTCTAGGCAAATTTGGTTTGTCCCTCCGCAACTTGATTAACGAAAGATTAACAAAAATAAAACCGATTATGAAACCAAAATCAGTGGCATAAGTAACAAAGCTCACGATTCCGGTTGCCGCAAGGGCCGCTGTAAAAACTGAACCCACTAGAATTGCAATGAAAGGGGTGTGGAAACGTCTGTGGAGGGTGAACAAGCTTTTGGGAAAATAGCCGTCTCTAGCCAAGGCATAAGCAACCCTTGAGTTAGCCATGACAGAAGTGTTAATCGAAGTTAAGGCGGCAATAATTCCAGCGATCGTAATTATGCCAACACCAAGAGGTCCCAAGAACTGTTCTGCCACATAAGCTAGAGGCGACGCTTGACCAGCCAAGCTTTCCGGAGTAACAATCTTGAAAATGACGTAGGCGGTTGTGGTGTAGATGAAAATTAATGCCAAGCATGTCAGCAATATAGCTCGTGGAACATTTTTGCCAGGGTCCCTAATTTCTGCTTGTGCTACAGCAATGGCTTCTCCCCCCAAGTATACTACAAATATAAAGGCTGTGGCTCTAAGTACCCCCAAGAAGCCTTCCGGTGCTTTAAGCTCTAAGGTGCCAGTGCCTTGACTGGTGAGTAATCCCCAAAAAATGAATACGCCCAAAAGAGCCAGCAGAATTATCATCAAGACTGTTTGAGTTAGTCCTGTCTCTTTTGTTCCTTTGATGTTGATCAAAGTGAATATTGCGACGGTTATTACGGCAACTAATGGTATATTAACTATTGGAAAGATGTAGGATATCAGACATCCAAAGCCAACAGCGCAAAATGCTGCATAGAACATGTTGCTTATCCACTCAAACCAGCCAGTTGCGAAAGATAAGAAGCCGCTAAATGATGCCTTAGCGAAGGTATATTCGCCGCCTGCGCTCGGTATAGCTGCACCAAGTTCAGCGTAGCTAAGCATAGTGAACAAATTTATGATTCCGCATAAAATCATGGCGATTATGAGAGCTGTGCCCGCAAGAGTTGCAGCGTAACCTAAAGTTACAAAAACACCTGCAGATAAGGCGCCGCCTATTCCCATCATTGTTGCTTGAAGTAATCCAAGCTCTCTTTTGAGACCCTTTTCTCCCATTTTAACTCCCACTATCTTCTTCACGAACGAGGATTGACCCGCTTAGAATTGAGAAAAAGCCGAAAACTATGAGAACCAACATTTGAAGGGGGAGAAATTCTTCGGTTACGTTTAGCCATTCTCGCAAACCAAAAGAGTTGAAGTAAAGGATGTAGACTAAGATAACAGCCAACACACCTATCGAAGTCTGCACGGTGCCGACGACTGTTGCAAGAATTTTTCTAAGTTTCATCGTAGGTCACCTGTGTCTGAGAATAATGCCCGAGACGAAGTCAAGTATGCCAATCACTAACAATGACCCGAAAAACAGGACCCGATAAACCTCGGTCCCTGAATTGTTTTCAAATGCGCCGAAATCCATGACGCCGGAGAAGACTAAGGCAAACATGCCTGTCATTATGACTCCGACAAAAATCAGAAAACCGCCCAAGGCAACAGCCACTTTACTCAACCTTTGCGGACCCACGGATCAACGCTCCATCTACCATCCACCAAAACCGATCGCACCTAAAAGAATTATTGAAAATCCGTAATAACATTAACCCACATGTATAACCCGTCTTCATCTCTGCTCACTTTTCTATGAGACCTCAACGTGGCTTAATGCCTATCAACTATTTTTTAAGCCTCTTTATTCAATTATTTGAACAAGGCTCTGGGCGACTAATTATGAAAAGGCTGACCAAAGGGTCGAAAAAGCCAATAAAGCTGAGGATAACGGAAAGGGAGAACCCTTGGATTCTGCAGCTTATCGATAACCCTGAGGTCACCGCAGACATAAGCTATGAAACTGACTATTTGGTGGCGAAAGCTTCAGGGGTAGCTTGGGGAAAAGGCCTGTGCGTTGTCTGCAAAGGGTCAAAGTATCTGTGCGGAAAGACAACATGCCCCTTGGTAGTCCGGTTGAAGTCATACTTCAGAACAGTGCCCCTCATCCGAGGCACAGACATGGACGGCGCTTCTCCACCCGGCGTCTTTGTTGGTCGAATAGGCTATCCCTACGTGTACGCGGGACCCTTGGTTCCTCCGGTTCATGAGGACACCAGCCTCTTTGACCTACCGGAGTTGTGGTTTGGGAAGCCCATGGATGATATTGTGGGTTTTCGATCAATGCTGGTGAGAGGCAAGCATAGAGTTCATGTGAGGAAGTTTGAGGGGGCTGGTAAGATAATGGATAAGACTAGGGAGCTCGCCTTGTCTGGTGGACCCGTGGATGTGGAGTTGGCGTTCAAGAAGAAGCCTCGGAGACACATCGTTCTAGACGACGAAGTTCAGCCTTTTGGACCATCCGCGGTAATCCAGTCCATGAACGTTGGGACCTCTCGTTGGGATCATCAGATTGAGAAGGCTTATGGGGACACGGACTTGAAGGCGGCGGAGGCTGTGGTCACCCTGCACGAGAACGGAGTTTTGACTTCGAGGATCCAGCGGGCTTTCAGTGTGGGCGCTTTTGGGCTGGAGAAGCAGAGGCGTTTGGTTCCAACTCGGTGGAGCATCACAGCGGTCGACAGCATCATATCAAAGGATTTGATAAAGCAGATCAAGGCTTTTCCAGAGATCAACGAGTATCGGGTGTATGAGTCGAGGTATCTGGACAACCAGTTTGAAGTGTTGATGATGCCTGGAGCATGGAGTTACGAGGCTATGGAAGCCTGGTATCCCGGTACTGTCTGGAACCCCACTGGAAGGAGTATTGTCCTCTTTTCCGACTGGGAGGGTTTTGAGGGACGCACCACCTACGCCAATATTGGAGGATGCTACTACGCGGCGAGGCTGGCTGTGGGCGAGACGCTCGTCAAAGAGAGGAGGCAGGCGGTGGTGGTTGTGCTGAGGGAGGTTCATTTGGGCTACATCATGCCGGTTGGAGTCTGGCAGGTGCGGGAAAACGTTAGGAACGCTGTGAGGCAGGTTCCCCTAAAGTACAACACGTTAGAGGAGGCGCTTGCCAGAGTCGCCAGCAGGTTCCAGATCCCGCTGGAAAGATGGATAGGAAGGAGCAAACTGCTCCAAGATGCGCTCTTTCAGAAGAAAATCACCGAATACCTGCAAAAGGGTAAGGTTAAATGAAGATGAAAAAGAAGGCAGGTTCAAAGATTTTTCGCGCCGTTCGAAGGGGGAGGTTGTGGAGAAGGCGAGGAAGGGAGTTTTCGATGGCAACCCATTGTTGGCAACTCCGCACAGGCTGGTGTGCAAGGCTTGCGGGTGCGCCCAAGAGGTTACCTACCTTTCCTACCTGAAGTCAGGGCGGTTTAAGTTCGGAAAGACAAGAGTGACGGAGGTTGTGTACTCTGCTCCCACTTTAACAGGATTGGGTCATGGCACGGAGAGGGCTACGCCAATAGTAATACGGGTTAAGTGTAGAAGATGCGGAAGCGTAATATCTTGTAGTCCAGCGAGTCTTGAGTATTTGTTGTTCACTGTGGCGAAGGAGCAGAGGTTGGAGCAAATGTACGTCTAGATGGATTCAGCTAGTTCCACTACTCTTCTCTTTATCTCTTGCAGAACCTCACGGTCTGAGCCGTTTGGCATGTATATGGGATCGTCTATGTCCCAGACTTGTATCTTACCCTTAACTTGAGGAAATCTTTGAAGAATCTCGTTTTTGTGGTGTTCTTTCATAGCCACTATTAGGTCATATTCCTCCAAGTTCTTGTGTTCAAATCCCTCCGGCCTTTCCTTCAAACTTTCTAAAGCGCCCTCTTCTTCCAAGAACATCTTTGCGTTGGAAGCGATCTTTCTGGCGGGCTGAGTTCCAGCCGACTCCACCTCCAGATCATTTCGAAGCTTTTTCAACAGCGCTTCTGCTACTGCGCTTCTGAAGGAGTTGCCCGTGCACACAAAGAGAACCTTCATGTTTTTCCATCATGGTCCGAGGTGTCCTATTACTGTTTGGGCTAGCACCATTTTCAGTCCAGTTCCCACCAGCGTCTCCCGCGCCCTCCTCATCTCAGCCACAGAAGGTCTCTCCATCCCAAGTCGACGAAAAGTAGGAAAATAGTCTAAGAGACAAACCTGAACTTCAGAGTTTATACCTGCTATTCTCTCCCCCATCTCCCTAATCTCCTCCAAACTTATGAGGAATCTGTTATAAGGAATTCCAATCCCAACGAAAAGGGGCTCAGGATAATACCTATCAACAATGTACTTCGTGACATCCCAAGCGTTTTCCAGATACCGCTCAGCAAGCTTTCGGTCAGCGACTCCAGTGATCTTCATGAATGTTTCGGTTCTCAAACCCTTCAAGTCCGGACCTACATCCGTCACTCCCACCTCCACCAGGCGATCCACGTAGTCCGGCGTCAATACTGTCGTGTTCGTGTCTAGGTGCAGTCGGGCGCGCATATCTGGATTTAAACGTCGCAACTCCTGAAAGAATCTTGTCAGCCATGCTCGGTTGAGGGTGGGCTCTCCGCCTGATATGGCCATGCGGTCCACTCCGTATCGGTGGCGTTGAGCCGTCAAAATCTCAGCGGCGTCTAAGGGCTTTAGAGCCGGCGTCATGTTATCATAGGTAACAGTGTAGTTCTGGCACTGTGGACAACGCAGGTTGCAGCCATGGGCAAAGCAAGCCACCTCCACATAGTAGCGGCCACTCTTCTTCACCCACCATGGTGTGCCGACGCCTCCAACTGGGTGGGGTTGAAAGCCGGAGACCCTTCGAAGCGGAACGTAATCCTTTGGCAAGTTTAGACTGACATTCATTCCGTCTCTAACAGGCGTCACACAAGCAGGCTTAGCCTCCCCATCAACAAGCAAGGCACAAGCGTAGCATCCACCCATCTCGCAGGGAGCAAAGACCTTGGACTCGCCGGGAAACTTTCCAAACTCTAAACCGAGCAGTTCCAAGGCACGCTTGAGGGTAACTCGCTCCGGCACCATAAAACGGTCGCCATCAACCACGATTGTAACATGCTTTCGAGGAACTATGTCCCTCAAGCGCTCAACCGCCCTGTACGGACAAGCCACGTAACAAACTCCGCAGTCAACGCAGGCAGTTTCAAATCGCTCTACGCTAGGCTTCCCAACTCCGGGACAAGAGAAATACTCGGTGCAGAAACCGCAGTCCTTACACTCCTTCGAGTCTCTTCGGCAAACGTAAAAGGAACACAAGCAACATCAGACTCCAACTCATCTAAGTCCCTTCGCCGAAAAACTCTTCAAGCCTTCTTGTCTCTGGCTTACTCAAAACCTCTGCACATTTCCTCGGGTCCAAAGCCTTGAAATCCAGCCCAAGTGTGGCTAGGAGCCTCTGAACACCCCTTGCCAACCTCGGAGCCACCAGCACCCCACGAACTTCACGGCTCACTGTAGCCTTAACAGAATCTACATACTTTGCCAGCTGCAAAGCAGCCGCTCTACCAGCCGTCTTCCTCTTGACCTCAACGACCACAAATTTTCCGTCCTTGTCAATTCCGTATACGTCTACAAACCCGGGCTCTACTTTCTTTTCATAGGTAATTGGCTTAAACCCCTGTTCCAAAATCTCTGGTTCGACTAGAATGGCCCTCTGCATGTCCTCCTCGCTGGCGTAGAGCGAAAACTTCCCCTTGTCAACCAAGCTAAGGGCTGAAAGTAGGTAAACGCGATCGAAGAACACTCGGACTGACTCTGAAGGCTTTCTCCTAACAGCCCTAACCTCCAAAACATCTTTAGTTACACGGGTTTGAAACAAACAGCCCGGCGGCTGCCAGTTCACAGGTTCGTATCCGGCAGGTCGATGAACCAGCACTGACCCGTCCTCCTTGACCATAACGATTCGCTCGCCAGACTCCAGTTTCGAACTCGCCCTGCCCCGATAATCTACCCAGCAGTTCCCAACTATGATTAGAGCCTTATGCTCTGAAAGTGCGTTTCTGACGAACTCCTCCGCTTCTTCAACGTTCGGATTTTCCAGAGCCACGAGAGGCTTTCGGCTAGACACTTAACTCGCCAACAACCTTTAGAAGCTGAAGAACACAGATAAAACTTCTGAAGAGCCTATGGCGGAATGGAACAAAAAACGCGAAGTCATGCACCATTACGACTCTCTAGCTCCTGTTTACGATGCCCAATACAGTGAGGAGCAAGACGCAAAGATGAAGGCGGCGTTAAACAGAATAAAACTCAAAGAAAACAGCCTTATTCTGGATGTTGGCTGTGGAACCGGCTTGCTCTTCAAACACGTGAGAACTTCGGTGAAACTTCTCGTGGGCCTAGACTTGTCGCCAAGAATCCTGAAAGAGGCGAAAAAACTCGTGAAAAACTTTCCTACAACAGCCGTCATTCGCGCCGACGCCGACTTCACACCCGTCCAAAGCGATGTTTTCGATGCAACTTTCGCCATAACTCTTTTGCAGAACATGCCCGACCCGTTAGCGACGCTTCTTGAGATGAAAAGGGTTAGCAAAGACCACGCGTTCGTTGTTGTTACAGGATTGAAAAAAGAGTTCTCCAGGGAAGCCTTCGTGAAACTGCTTCAGAGAGCGGAATTAGAGACTTTAGTTATAGAATCGGGTGATGAACTGAAGGGACACGTCGCTGTCTGTAGGAAGGAGAAAAACGCTTAAAAGAAGGCTTTAGCTCGTATAGGGTGAGGACTGAAAATGCCAACCCACGGTAGTTTGTCAAAGGCAGGGAAAGTTCGCTCCCAAACTCCAAAGATTGAGAGAACGCCAAAGAAGAGTCGTATCCCTAGGGTGCGGTGTCGACGCAACTACGAGAAAAGGATGATTCTCCAGCGGAAGTCCGGCCAGAACTGGGGTGAAAGTTTCCAGGGTGGACGGAGCGGACGGAGTAGGCGGCGGTAGTCTCAAGATTCTAGAAAGACTAAGCGAAACAGTCCAGCAAACCAAAAACAGCGATATTTTTAAGGTCGAAACTTCTTCTAATACTCTTAAGATCGGGCTCCGAAAATGCAACAAAAAGTCAAAGTCATCCAAGAACGATACAAAATTATTGGCCGAGAGGAAGAGCTAGAAAAAGCCTTAGCCGCGGTCTCCTCTGACAAGCACATTCTATTCGAAGGAACAGTGGGAGTGGGCAAAACAGTCATTGCCATGGCTCTAGCGAACCACTTCAACCGAAAGTTTCACAGAGTCGACGGAGACGAACGCTACACTGAACATAAACTGACAGGCTGGTTCGACCCGGCGCTGGCAATAGCGAAAGGATACACGCGGGAAACTTTCATGCCTGGTCCCCTCACTCAAGCCATGATGGAAGGTTCCTTCCTCTTCATCAATGAACTAAACCGAATGCCGGAAGGAACCCAGAACGTGCTGCTTCCAGCGATGGATGAGAGACAAATAATCATCCCAAAGATTGGAACGATCAAAGCTAAGACAGGATTTCTCATAATTGCAACTCAAAACCCTGAGGAGTTTGTAGGTACAAGTCGACTCAGTGAAGCCCTTGAAGACCGCTTCGTTTGGATTCGCCTCGACTACCAATCAGAGATCGAGGAACAGAAGATAGTTCAGAAGGAAACCGGATGCAAAAACGAGGACATAATAACTGTAGCGGTGAGAATTGCAAGGAAGACGAGAGAGGACCCGGACATCAGACATGGCGCCTCAGTCCGCGGTGCAATGGATATTACAGAACTGGTTCAGCGCCTCTCAGGAAGCGTTACATTGGACCAGGAGGTTTGGACCAGAGCGGCAATCATGGCACTAGCTACAAAGATTGACCTCCAGGATCAAACGATTCAAAAGCTGGAGAACGTCATCAAAAGAATAGTCACCTCAGTCCTCAGCGAGTATGCTAAAAGTGGAGGCAAACAGGCAGCAGGTAGACCAGTAGACACCACTCAGAAGGAGGAGGGGGAGAAAAAGAAGTCCTCAACCTCCGAGTTATCCAGAGAAGTAAAGGCAGCCCTCGGCGAGGGAAATCTTTCGAAAGCAATTTATCTTCTTGAGCAAAATCCTCAATCGATTTCCCAGATACTTTTAGAAGAAAACCTCTTTGATATGATGATAAAGGTGGCTGAGCATTCAGAGCCAAAGTGGCCTGTACTCCACCTGCTATTTATGACCCAAACGAGTCTGGACCCGACGCGGAGGCGGATAGCGAGAAAAATTCTTAGCAGAACCATTGTGCGAATGGCGGCTCAGATAGTTGGGAGGGGGATAAGCCCCACGGAATATGTTAACGTCCCGTTTCAACCTGGCCTAGAAGAATTTGACTTGGAAGAGACGCTTGAGAACAAGCTGAGCAAGGATTTGCCAGATTACCGGGACATTGTGTGCGTCGAGAGGCGTCGAAAGGAAAGAGCATTCTCGCTGATTCTAGACGCCAGCAACTCAATGCAGATGGAAAAAATAGTTATTGCGGCGTTGGCAGTCGGTGTCTTCGCTTACAGGCTCTGGGGTGACCACTATTCCATCATCACCTTCAAGGATCACGCGCAACTGGTGAAGTCCATTAAGGATAGCCCAGATATGGAGAAGCTCATTGACAAGATGCTGGACCTCCAGCCGGGAGGGTTAACAAACATAGAGGAAGCGTTGCAGAAGGGCTTAGAAGAACTGGAAAAACTCCGGGAATTGGAAAGCGCTGGTATTCTCATAACTGATGGCTGGGTTACCAAAGGCGGGGATCCAACCAAGATCGCGGGGGAGTATCCAAGGCTGCATGTGATACAGGTTCCGCTGGCTGTTGGCGGTGGAGATTCGCAGATGTGTGTAAACCTCGCGAAGGCGGGTAGAGGAAAGTACTCCTACGTTCACGACTTCTACCAGTTACCCCACGCTATCATGAACACACTAAAGTGACGAGCCAACTTCAGGTCGGGCAACTGTGTTCCGCAAGATGCAACATCAAACCTTAAATATCTTTATAAGTTCTCAGATTAACGGCGCCCCAGAGAGCGTTGAAGCCGCCGTAGCTCAGTGGTAGAGCAACGGGCTGTTAACCCGTTGGTCGTCGGTCCAAGTCCGACCGGCGGCGCCACAACCAAACCAGCGACTCTTTCTTTCTCTAATAAAGTGTTGCTCTATTCACTGGATAGATAGTGGACTGTCTAATGTCACTTAACTCAAGAACAAACTTTGTAACCCTGTTTAACCCCATTCCAAACCCTGAATGTATTTTGTACGGGTATTCATAATATGCATTGATGTACCAGTCAAAGCTCTTAGGATTTCCTCCCTTAGCTACAAAATTAACGTACATACTTGACTCTTTCAGACGTTTTAGCAAAATGTCTGGTTTATATTCCCTCTCAGCAGCCCCCACACACTCCCCACCACAAGGAACTATGAAATCTGCACTGTTAACCACTCTAGAATCAGTTTCATTCTCCCTCATATTGAAGTACTTCAGTTCCTTTGGAAAGTGAGTAATAAAATATGGTTGATTACCATTTATTCTCAGAAGTTCTTGCTCGTCAGTGGAGTATATGTCATTACCCCATTCCAAATTCAATGTACTAATAGCCTCTCCATAAGTGAAACGCTTGAAAGGAGTATTAAGTTGCGCTAGATGTTCACTATCAATCGGAAGAGAACGAACTTCTCTCATCATGCTGATGAAGAGCTCTTCTATTATTGTTAGTAATTTCTCAAAGTTTCCTTCAAACTCTAGTTCTAAAAGAGAAAATTCAACCAGATGCC
>Ga0315312_1002656_pt1 | contig 12191 bp, 12 predicted proteins | sample TDP7_MG_FD_203629 | JGI IMG/M metagenome (GOLD analysis project Ga0315312, IMG submission 203629) | Freshwater sediment microbial communities from Lake Towuti, South Sulawesi, Indonesia - TDP7 | ecosystem: Environmental > Aquatic > Freshwater > Lake > Sediment | place: Indonesia: South Sulawesi... | reverse complement strand
GTTTATCAGGAAAGGAATAAAAAATGAAGTCTAAAACAGGCACGCAGGTTTCCCCAGCCGACAAATCCTCCCTTAAAACAGGCGCACAGATAATAGTTGACACGCTTATCGAACAGGGTGTCGATACTATGTTCGGCTATACCGGCGGTGTAGTACTGCCTTTGTTTGACAGGCTATATGATGCGCCGATTAGGTTCATAAATCCCCGGCACGAGCAGGGAGGCTGCCACATGGCTGATGCCTATGCCCGTGCCAGCGGAAAGGTTGGCGTGGTGGTCGCTACCAGTGGGCCTGGTGCATGCAATTTGGTTACCGGTCTTGCTACGGCGATGATGGATTCGGTGCCGGTTGTTGCTCTTACTGGACAGGTTCGCACAGAGCTTATCGGAAATGATGCATTTCAAGAGGCAGATACGACCGGCATCACCCGTCCGATTACAAAATACAACTGCATTGTCAAGAACGTCGAAGACCTGGCCCGTACTATTCGGGAGGCATTTTATATTGCTTCGACCGGTCGGCCGGGGCCGGTACTGATTGATATACCGGTTGATGTTGAGGTAGCCAAGTGTAGTGACGGTGGGCCGGTCGAGATGAACCTGCCCGGTTATAAGGTGAGAACTAAAGGCAACACCAGACAAATATCGACGGCCGCGGCGGCGATAAACAAATCTGAACAGCCGGTTCTCTATGTCGGCGGCGGGGTTATTAGTGCAAACGCAAGCGAACAGTTGAGGACATTAGCTGAGAAGGCACATCTGCCGGTGACTACCACCCTCTTGGGGCTGGGCAGTTTCGACCAGAGAATGCCTGAATCGCTGGATATGCTCGGAATGCACGGGGCTGCATACGCTAATTATGCAGTGCAGGAATGTGATTTGTTGATTGCAGTAGGAGCTCGCTTTGATGATAGAGTTACGGGCAAGATAAAAACTTTTGCTCCGAATGCAAAGGTAATCCATATCGATATCGACCCGTCCAGTATATCGAAAAATGTGCACGTCGATATTCCTGTTGTCGGCGATGCGAAAAACATATTGGCTGAACTGTTAAAGGAAGTAGAATTTCGCCAGAGAAAGCAGTGGTTTGATAAGATCGCTGAGTGGAAGAAGAAATATCCATTTAGTTACGACCGACAGGCGACAACGGTTAAGCCTCAGTACGTTATTGAAGAGCTTTGTCGTCAGACTAAAAGCGAGGCGATTGTAACAACAGGCGTGGGGCAGAACCAGATGTGGACTGCTCAATTCTACCATTTCATCAAGCCGCGACAGCTTATAAGCTCCGGGGGGCTCGGCACTATGGGCTATGGTCTGCCCGCTGCTATAGGGGCCCAAGCAGCAAAGCCAGATGCCACCGTCATCGATATCGATGGCGACCACAGTTTTAATATGACGATGACCGAGCTTGCAACAGCCGTTCAGTACAACCTGCCTATCAAAGTTTGTATTTTGAACAATGGATACATGGGAATGGTTCGGCAATGGCAGGAGCTTTTTTACAATAAACGCTATTCTAATAGCTCGCTGTCTAATCCTGATTACGCCACGGTCGCTCGGGCAGTTGGTGCAGTCGGTATAACTGTCGATAAAAAAGAGGATGTTCCCAAGGCCATCAAGAATATGTTAGCCGAGAAGAAGCCTTGCGTGGTTGACTTTAAGATTGACCGAGAAGAAAATGTCTGGCCGATGGTGCCGGCGGGCAAAAGTCTAAATGAAATGGACGGGCTTGATATATTAGAAAGGCTGATTTAATTAGCCCCCGCCTCTCGGCGGGGGTACCCCGTCCATTGGACGGGGCTAACGGAAAGCGACGTGAAAAATGAAGCATATAATAAGTGCGTTGGTTGAAAATAAACCTGGGGTCTTGGCCCACGTTGCAGGGATGTTTGCCGCTCGTGGGTTCAATATTGACTCGCTGGTTGTCGGCAGAACCGAAGACCCAGACTTGAGCCGAATGACTATTGTTGTTATTGGCGATGACCGGGTCTTAGAGCAGGTTCGAAAGCAGTTAGCCAAGATTATTCCTGTGGTTAAGGTTCAGGATTTTGCTGGTCAGCCGGTGGTAGCCCGCGATTTGATGCTGATAACGGTTTCTGCCCCGCCGGACAAAAGGCCTGAAATTTTCTCGATGATAGAAATATTCAGAGGTAAGGTCGTAGATATCAGCCCAAAGTCGTTAATGGTTGAGGTGAGTGGACCCGAGTCTAAGATTGAGGCCTTCATCGAGGTGTGCAGGCCTTATGGCATTAAAAGCGTGGCCAGGACCGGAACCATCGCCATGCCGCGACAGGCAAAGACCGAATCGGAATGATTTCTTGTACCAAACTCACGCATATTTAGCCCCCAGTTTTACTGGGGGTTCACTTTTCACGCGGAGTTTTTATTCCTTGCCCGACAGGAGGCTTTGCATATAATATGCGCTTTCGGTACGATTGGTCATTGAAAATAGGTAGTTAGAAAGTAAGGAGAATTGTAACATGGCAGCGAAAATCTATTACGAAAAAGATGCACCGATAGATGCTTTGAAGGGTAAGAAAGTTGCGGTTATTGGCTACGGCAGCCAGGGTCATGCGCACAGTTTGAATCTGCGCGATAGAGGAATAACCGTTGCTGTTGCTGAACTTAAGGGAACGGATAACTTTAAACTGGCAGTTAAACACGGTTTTAAGCCGACCGATATAAAAACTGCAATGAAAGATGCAACATTGATTATCGTGACTGTGCCGGATGAAGTCCAGGCAAAAGTCTATAAAGAAGAAATCGCGCCCAATCTGGTGGCAGGTCAGACGCTCGGTTTTTGTCACGGCTTCAATATCCATTTCAAGTACATCGTCCCACCGAAGAATGTTAATGTAGTGATGATTGCCCCTAAAGGCCCAGGACATCTGGTTCGCAGCGAGTTTGAGCGAGGAGGCGGCGTGGCAAACCTGATAGCTATTAAGCAGGATGCAACCGGTAACGCCAAGGATATTGCCCTTGCCTGGGCGAACGGCATCGGCGGCGCCCGAGCTGGTGTTATTGAAACTACATTCAAAGAAGAAACTGAGACGGACCTATTCGGTGAGCAATGCGTTCTGTGCGGCGGGCTTACGGCGCTTATTAAAGCCGGCTTTGAAACGCTGGTGGAGGCGGGCTATCAGCCGGAAATCGCCTACTTCGAATGTCTGCACGAGGTAAAGCTTATAGTTGACCTTATGTATCAGGGCGGACTTAGCTATATGAGATACAGCATATCCAACACCGCCGAGTACGGCGACTTAACTCGCGGGCCGAGGATTATCAATGAGCAAACCAAAGCTGAAATGAAAAAGATTCTGTCGGAGGTTACAACCGGCCAGTTCGCCAAAGAGTGGGTAAACGAATACCAGTCCGGGCTGAAAAACTTCAAAAAACTATACGAAAAGGACTACAACAGCCAGCTCGAAAAAGTCGGCAGAAACTTGCGCAAAATGATGAAGTGGATCGATGTGAAAGAGGTATAAAAAAGAAGGTTTTATGATAGTGTCAGGAAAATGTTCAGCTAATAATATCTTTGGGGTCAGCATTCTCTCTCTTGTCTTCTGTCTTCTGTCTTTTGGCTTATATGGCTGTTCAGTTTGGCAGCACTTTCAGCCGGAAGAGCTTTCCTACGACAAGCTCTCCGTCAGCTACCACCAGATAAGGCTAAAAAGCAGCGGTGTTGATGTGCTGCGTATAATTCAAGCACCGAGATATGAGTTGGGACCCCACTTTGCAGGAAAGCATCTACTTAGTCAAAGCGACACTGCTATTGCTTCTGTAGGACAGAGCAAAGATGGTTACAAGACCTGGTTTACTATGGTTAGCTTCGATGAAGGTAATATGACCGCACAGCGAAAGTATTTTTATTTAGTGGATGAAAGAGCCTTGCTTAAGCCGACCAGCCTTGGGCATCTTCAAATTCTGCCTAAGCCGGGCCTAATTTTTGACAGCCAAATGGTATTGCAAATAGATGTGCTCGGTAAACCCTACGTAACGGAACAGGCAAGGCAAATCGCCGCCCTTATGCATATTGCTGAGAACCTCAGTAAGGATGTCGAGCAGCTCAGCCAGGACAATCAAATCCTTGCTGTCTCTGGTATGCTTATGAATCAGGTATTGGCGGCGGTTTTACTTGAATTGGACAAATCGCCTGTGCTGGCAAACAGGCTAAGTGACAAAAGTGGTGTCCAGTTCAATCACATTAGTTTCGACAAAGGCAAAATCTGGATGACTGTCGAGGATAGCATCGTTACGGTTAAAATCAGATTGGGCTTGTTTTGTGATTTGTGACCCGCGTCTCGAGATACAACTGACGAGCAATGAAAAAAGAGTGGGTCTATAAGCCGAGTTCTGTACCCCCCGTTTCTGTCTTCGACAGAAGACACGGGGGCGGCGGCCATTTATCTGGGCCTGCCGTTACCGACAGGCTCAAGCGACCTACCCGCTGGATTGATACCCGGGCCGGGTTAACCAGCTTGCTTGGTCTTGCAGGCGGTGGGGTTTACCCTGCCAGCGTCGTCACCGGCGCTGCGGTGCGCTCTTACCGTCCTGCTTCGCCCCTTAGGGGCTTCGCAGGATCCTCCGTAGCTCTATGAGCGGAGGAGGACACCATTTCACCATTGCCCCGTGAGATAATAAGTCGAAGGTCTTTTTACCAACCGCGACGCATTATCTCACGGGGCTGTGTAGTTTCTGTGGCACTTTCCCTCGGGTTGCCCCGGGTGGCTGTTAGCCATCACCGTTAGGGTTCCCGCAAAGCGGGGTCCCTTGCCCTATCCTGCTCGGACTTTCCTCCCCGTACCTATTTTGACAATCAAAACACATCTCAGTCTATAGGCACCGCTATATAACGGAACACAAACTAACTGCTCCTGACCGACCGTCAAAATAGGTGCGCGGCGACCGCCCGACCCACTCTTTTCATTGATTATTTATTATTGATTATTGATAATTGTTCGACCAAAAACCATTATAATAAAAATTTGTTCTGTTTTCCAGCAATACTTTAGAAAAAATTATTTTTTAAAACCTATCTGAACAAAAATCGGGTCCATACGTATCTATAAATAGAGAGATATTGTGCTGATATTGAAGATAGGTAGGTTTAGCAAGTTTATTATACCTGATTTGTTATCATATTTTCACTTAAAGCACTTCATAAACTAAACCTGCCTGAAAAAGCTGCTGTTAGTTTGTCCGTAGTGGTCTGTCGCAGGCCAATTGATGGACGTCATTGCGAGCGAAGCGAAGCAATCTCCGTCCTTTGGAATTGAGATTGCCACGGCCTACTACGTAGGCCTCGCAATGACAACTCCTCAAATAATATGCGACAGATTAGTAGTGCTTGGCCAACAGCAGACTCAAACTTGGACAAAATTTGTTGCGCGAATCTTGTCAGCCCCGTGAGATAATACGCCGGGGTTGGTAAAAAGACCTTCGACTGGTTATCTCACGGGGCGAATTCGGACTGGCCGTTTTTAGGCAAAAATTGAAAAACAAGGAGATTCGCGAGAAAAAGTCCTTTGTTTTTGCGTCGTTATGCGGCACGGGCTTCCATTTTGCCAATTGTTTGGGGGCCCCACAAGTTGATGGCATTCATATATCAAGAATATGACCAAATGTGCTTAGAAACGGCCAGGCTCGCGAGTCTCGAAAAAGTTGAAAGGATAGAAAAATGGAAAGGAAAGGTTTTACACTGGTTGAGCTATTGGTCGTGATAGCGATCATAGCGATGTTGATGGGCATCTTGATGCCTGCCTTGGCCAGGGTCAGGCAGATTGCCTTCCGGCTGACCTGCGGCACAAATCTTTCCGGCATCGGCAAGGCCATGCTTATCTATGCCAATGATTATCAGGATGAGCTTCCTCGTGCCGGCGGTAGAAACACCGCCTGGGGTGGTCCGGTTGTATGGGATGCTGTTGACCGATTCAGAGCTTACACCTTAGATGCAACCGGCAGCAGCGGCAAAGCAACCATTAGCTCCAGTTTCTATCTTCTGGTAAAGTACGCCGAGGTTACGCCCAAGTCGTTTGTCTGCAAGGGGGATTCCGGCACCACAGAATTTAAACTCTCGGATTATCCCACTCGGAACGCTGCCGTTGGGGAGCTTATCAACGCCTGGGATTTTGGCCCTGACCCAAGAAAGCATTGCAGCTACGCCTATCATCACCCCTACGGCCTGTATGCTTTGACTACATCGAGTGAGCCTGGTATGGCGGTAGCAGGCGACCCCAATCCCTGGATTGGTTCTGCTGCTGCGGAGGCGAAAGAATGGGGACGCTTCAAGCCAAACATCCAGCCGTGGAATGGCACAATGGAGCAGGCAAAATATGGAAACGCTATTACTCACCAGGAAGATGGACAAAACGTATTGTTTTTGGATGGCCACGTAGATTTTGAAAAATACGCTTATTGCGGCGTTGAGGACGACAATGTTTATACCCATCTTCCTCAGGGTATTGGCCATCCCCAGATGGGCGAACGACCTATTGCTTTTCAAACTCAGCCCGGCCATAGGAAAGATTCGCTGCTGGTACATGATGGCAAACCCGGAGAACCCACAGTCCCACCACCAAGACCGAAGTAATTTTGCACGCGATTCGAAAGGCGGCCTTATGTTATTAAGCATAAGGCCGCTTTTTTTATCCTCGATTCGTTAGCAATCAGATTTGTCTTTGTGGGACATTTATGTTAGATTAAGGGCCTTGGTTCTTAGGGAGCATAAAAAATGAGGCAATCGCTTGTATATAAAATACTTGCCAAGCATCTGGTCGATGGCAAACTCGCCGCCGGCCAGCCCATTGGTATTCGGATTGACCAAACGCTTACGCAAGATGCCACCGGAACGACAGCATTTTTGCTTTACGAATCGATGGGGGCGGGCAAAGTTAAGACCGATTTGTCGGTCAGCTATATTGACCATAATATAGCTGGGTTTGGGCCGGAGAATCATAACGACCATTTGTATCTGCAAACGATAGCGGCAAAGTGCGGCGTTTATCATTCACGGGCGGGCAATGGCATCTGTCACCAGGTTCATTTAGAGCGATTCGGTAAGCCCGGTGCGACACTGCTGGGCAGTGATTCGCATACCCCCACGGCTGGCGGAATCGGCATGTTGGGAATCGGGGCCGGCGGCCTGGATGTGGCAGTAGCTATGGCCGGCGGGCCATTCTATCTTACCTGTCCGAAAGTCTTAGGAGTCAAACTTAAAGGATGCTTGAATGATTGGGTGGCCGCTAAAGACGTAATTCTCAACCTGCTCGGCATCCTGACTACAAAAGGCAATGTAGGCTGGGCGGTCGAATATCTCGGGCAAGGCACGTCAACACTTTCTGTTCCGCAGCGGGCAACCATAACCAATATGGGCGCAGAATTGGGCGTAACAACCAGTATTTTCCCCAGTGACGAGCAAACCAGAAGATTTCTCACGACTCAAAAGCGGGAAAAAGACTATCAGCGATTGGCAGCCGATGCAGATGCCGAGTATGACCGTATCATAGAAATAGATTTGTCAGAGCTCGAGCCGATGGCTGCCTGTCCATCTTCGCCGGATAACGTCAAAACGGTCAGGGAAATCGCCGGCCTTCAAACAGGCCAGGTGGTAATAGGTAGCTGCACAAACGGAAGCTTTGCCGACTTAATGATGGTGGCAAAGGTACTCAAGGGCAGGCGCATAAATAATATGGTCGAATTTGCAATCGCGCCGGGCAGCAGAGAGGTCTTAAATATGCTGACGGAAAATGGAGCACTTGCAGATATGATTTCAGCCGGTGCCAGGATTCTTGAATCCGGCTGTGGGCCATGTATTGGCCTTGGCTTTTCACCAGCGGATGAAGTAGTTAGTCTGCGTACATTTAACCGGAATTTTCCCGGCAGAAGCGGCACAGCGGGCGACCAGGTTTATCTAGTCAGTCCTGAGACGGCGGTCGCTTCGGTTCTGACCGGCCGAATCACTGACCCACGTGATTTGCCAAAATTATTTGGGATAGAATACCCAAAAATAGACCTGCCGGACGAGTTTATTATAAATGATAATATGATTGAGCCGCCGGCAACTCGCCAAGAGGCAGCGAGGGTAAAAGTTTTGCGTGCACCTACGATTGTTGTACCGGAGTCACCGCCACCGCTGCCGCAGCAATTGCACGGAAAGGTCCTGATTAAGTGCGGCGATAAAATTACAACCGACCATATTATGCCAGCTGGAGCGTTATTAAAACTTCGCTCGAATGTACCTGAATATGCAAATTATGTCTTCAATTCATTCAATGAGCAGGGTAAGCCTACATTTGCCCAGCGTGCCCTTGAGCTAAAGCAAAAAGGAGCCGTAGGCTTTATTGTTGCGGGCGAAAGCTATGGCCAAGGTTCTTCAAGAGAGCACGCGGCGCTTTGTCCTATGTATCTGGGCGTGCGGGCACTTATCGCTAAAAGTATCGAGCGAATTCATAAGGCAAATTTGATAAACTTCTGCATTGTGCCCATAGAATTCGTCCAGATGTGTGATTATGAAAAAATCAGTCTTGATGACGAATTGTCAATCGACAATTTGCTTGAAGCAATAAAGAACAGCGAAAAAGTTAAGATTGTCGATAAGGCCAATTCGTTTGAATTTGTTGGCAAGTTGAATCTTTCCAGCAGAGACAGGGAAATTTTGCTATCGGCTGGCCTTTTGAATTATACGCGTGAGAAAACCAAAGACAAATAAAAACTATGACAGCTTCCTTCCAGGCATATGTTGATGAATCCGGGGACGAGGGTTTTCAATTCCGTAAATCCTCCGATGAAGAAGCAAGCAGCGATTGGTTTGTTTTGACTGCTTTTGTAACACGGAAAAAAACAGATCTCGACGTGGTCAAGGTAATTGATCAAGTGCGTCGGGAGTTCCAGCTTCATTCACGAAAACATATGTTTAGGTTATGGTTTCAAAATCGTGCCAACAGAAGCGATGGTCAGCCTCAGAAGGGATGAAAATTTAAAATGGCTATTTGAACTATAATAAAATGGCAGACCTCAGGACGTAGACACCACGCTATACGCGCTGCTGTCCTTTCGGACAACCTACGTTAATCCCTGCACATGTCTGCCTTATATATATTACGTGCAGAAATAGGTCCATGTCAACAGAATTTTGAAGATTTTTCGGTATCTTGGTTGTTTAAAAAATGACTGGCGAAACAATAACCATTTTTGGAACCGGCAGGGCGAGGCGTGGCGATTCGACTTACATGCTGGCCTACCAGACCGGCAAACTATTAGCCCAGGCGGGCTTCGTTATCGCCAACGGCGGATATGGCGGGACAATGGAAGCGGCAGCCAAAGGAGCAGCCGAGGTCGGCGGTAAAATCATCGGAGTTATATGCTCAGCATTTAAAAGCAGCACGGCAAATAAATATATTACTCGCACGATTGTCACCAGTTCTCTTGACGAGCGACTCGATACGTTGATAAAGTTAGGGCAGGCGTATATCGTGCTACCCGGCGGAACAGGAACACTGCTGGAATTAGCAAAGGTCTGGGAATTTAAGAACAAAGGCTTTCTCCAAGCACGTAAACCGATTATACTGGTAGGCGGATTTTGGAAGCCTTTGGTGGATTTGATTGCCAAAGACGACCCCGATAGCAGTCGGTTCATAAATCTGGTAGATACACCTGAGCAAGCTATAAACTTGATTATTGATGATTGATTACTGATTAATTGAGTCTCGCAACCACTAATATGAATAATAGATTTGCATTTTTTGCTTTCACCTTGTCATTTTTTGTTAGTCTTGTTGTGACGTCAGCAGGATGGGCGGCAAAAACGGCTGGAAAAACTTTGCTGCCAGACGGCTTTATCCTCAGAGGCGTAGAAGGCAAACTGGTTAGTTCTGATGCCAATGAAGGATGGGGTTTTGAATTATACTTTGCGGTGAAACACGATAAGGACGTTCTCAAAGCAGGCACAAACTTAGAACTTTTGCCCTCATCCACTCTGGAAAGGATGCTCGCTGACGCAAATGACCGTTCTTTAGCCTCGGCACCTGTGGCCGAGGCAGCCCCCGCCACAGGTGCGGGGGCTAATTACAGACTCTGGGCCAGGGTCACAAAATATAAGGACAGGAATTTTATATTCCCAGAGTATTTTTTGCCTCTGGGCAAAGCTGAACCGTCGCCCCCATCAAAAGTTCTGCAATCTGGCGAAAAGGCTCAGCCAATTATTAGCGAGCCGAACGACTCGTCTCGGCGGAGGCTCGCCGAGCCGGAGCAGGATGAGTTAGCCATACCGAAGCAGATTCTGGAGAAACTCGAAGGTAAGCGAACTGTTCCTCGGCGGCAGATTGGCCAGCAGACTGCAATCAAGCAGAATTATGTTTTGGCTAATAGGACCGGTTTTATCCGTGACTCGGGGTACGGGGTCTTTGTCTTTGATGCTCTCGGAAGAAACATCCAGCAGACCTCGCTTGGGCTATTGCCTTGTCAGGCCTTGGAATTAGCCGAGCAGGAACAATCTGCTGAGCCGGACCCCATCCGCTTCAAAATAGCAGGGATTGTAACCGAATATAAAGGTGAAAAATTTCTGCTGCTGCAGGGTGCAACCAGAGTCTACAGCCACGACAATTTTGGCAGATAACTAAATATTTAGCCCCGCAATTTATTGCGGGGTTCATGTGATGTTATGGAAAGGCACGATTGTGTCCCAAGAACTCGACCAAATTCTCATCTTGTGGAGTCAGGCGGACTCCAGCGACAAAATGCAAGAGCTGCGTACAGCACTTATGGGTGCTGCGATGTTTGAGCCTTATAGCGAAAACGGGAAGCTGGTAATTGACATTATTTCTGAGGTTGCGATAAGAGGTGACAAGGCCGTAGCGGAATTAACAGAAAGGTTTGATAGGGTCAAACTGACACCCAGACAGTTTAAGGTTCCCCGCAAAGATTTGGCCCGGGCACATAGAGAAATAGACAAAGAACTTCTGGCATCGATCCGCCAAGCAATCACGAACGTTAGAAAATACCAATCGGAAATCTTCATTGGTAATAAGCCAAGAGGCGGGGTATGGGGCACGGGGACAGGAATAAAATATACTCCCATAAAACGGGTCGGTATTTGCGTGCCGGGCGCATCGGCTCCGCTGGCATCTTGCGTGATAATGACGGCTGTACCCGCCCAGGTAGCGGGTGTAAAGGAAATAGTTGTGGTTTCACCGCCGAGATACAACGGAAGTATTCATCCAACGATTTTAGGCCTCTGCCACGAATTGGGGATCGCCGAGGTTTATCGTATCGGCGGAGTGCAGGCTGTAACTACTCTGGCATGTGGAACAAAAACTATCCCCAAGGTCGATAAGATTGTCGGGCCGGGAAATCAGTGGGTACAAACAGCCAAAAAAATGGTTTCGGGTGTGGTTGGTATTGACTTCATAGCTGGGCCAAGCGAAGTCCTTATAATTGCAAATGATAAGGCTAAGCCGGCCTGGGTGGCAGCGGATATGCTTAGCCAGGCCGAGCACGTGCCGGGAAGTGCCGTCGTCTTTACCGATTCACAAAAGTTTGCCAAGTCTGTTCTGGTTGAACTTAAAAGGCAGGTGGTGCAGCTAAGTAGAGCTAAAGAGACGATTGACTGCTTGAAAAAGTTCAGCAAAATTGTCGTTTTCAAGAGCATAGATGAATCTATTAGATGGGCAAATTATTTTGCTGCGGAACATTTGCAGATTCAATGCGGCGAGCAAAGTAAAGCCATCGCAGAGCGAATTGAAAATGCCGGTGCGATATTTATCGGAGATTATAGTCCGGTTGCGGTCGGCGATTACTGGGCCGGCCCCAGCCATACGCTGCCTACCGGAACCGGCGCAAGATTCTCCAGCGCCTTAAGTGCCAACGACTTTATCAAGTCAACGAGCATAATCGAGTACGATAAAGAAAAGTTAGCTGCGAGTGCGGATGATATTATTCGCTTAGCTGAAGCTGAAGGGCTCGACGCCCATGCGAAAAGTATAAAGATTCGGCAGGTTCATATTTAGCCCCGCGTTTTACGTGGGTTTTTCTTATATCCCCCAGCCGAGTTTATCTTTATAGCACCAGTAGAATCGGCCTAATACATGTGCCATAACGAACGCCCCATAACCAGACGTCATAACACCGACAACTTCAAGCCAGATCGGAGGTGCCTGGTGTCTGGGCCCTCCTGGTACGAGCCAAATCAAGCCTGCC
>Ga0315312_1002655_pt1 | contig 12192 bp, 13 predicted proteins | sample TDP7_MG_FD_203629 | JGI IMG/M metagenome (GOLD analysis project Ga0315312, IMG submission 203629) | Freshwater sediment microbial communities from Lake Towuti, South Sulawesi, Indonesia - TDP7 | ecosystem: Environmental > Aquatic > Freshwater > Lake > Sediment | place: Indonesia: South Sulawesi... | reverse complement strand
GCGCCTCAGGAGTATTCAAAACAAGTATGCCCTTCTTTTCAGCATTTGCCACGTCAATGTTGTCAAGCCCAGCGCCAGCACGCCCAATCACTCTTAAGCGTTCTCCAGCGTGTATGATTTCTTTCGTGACTCGGGTTCTACTTCTTACAATTAATGCATCATAACTGGCGATTACGTTTTTTAATTGTTCAGCGGAGATTGTTGAGTTTACTTCAACCTCAAAGCCTGCTTGTTTCAGCTTTTTTATCCCGTCTTCATGAATTGAGTCGCAGACAAGAATTTTCGCTCTCGGCTTCAAAGCGTCTAGTCTCCTGTTTGCTGAATTGCGATTTTCTATGCATTATATTTTTTGGCAAAAGGAAACTCAAAATATGCTCCATAGGATTTATTGAGCAACACATGTATACATATGAAAATCTAATCATAAAATATCTAAATACATAGGTCAAGATGCGGTATTCTTCAAAAGTTTATTTATGAAAGTTTAGAAGCATCTTTACATTATGGACAAGATACTGGAAGAAGTCAAGGAAGAAATTTTGGAAAAAGTGAAGGATACAGAGTTGATTTTTGTTTCTGGAAGTTATGCCCTTGGGAAAATGCAGAGTCATTCTGATATAGATTTGAAAGTTGTGACAAGAAACAAACCTAAAAGAGAGCACATTTTTCGATTTGTGGAGCACGAAGGCAGAAAGATTTTGCTAACTATTCATTTTTACAAGTTCTCGCATGTTCTTAGAAAAATTAGGAAACCAGAAGAGTGGGTTTGGGCGTACATGTCTTATGGCAACGCAAAAGTTCTCTTTGACAAAGAACAAAACATGGAGAAAATAAGAGCGGAGCTTGAAAGGCATAAGGTTTCTTCTGAGGATTTTTTCAGATTCGTTCCAGTGGAAGCCTCATTTCTTTTGGAATACGTTGGAAAATTAAAGAACGCTTACATGGCGAAAGATGAGTTAAACGTATTTTATGCTGCCCGCATGATTGCAGAAATATGCTATACAATTCTGAAAGCTTTTAATCCAGTCTGGAAATACTCCACTGAAAGGGAGACTTATCCTGCACTTTTAGAACTTAAAAACAAGCCAGAACATTATGTTGAAGACTTCAAAGTATGCTATGGGCTTACAATGGAAAAAAGATCAATCGCCGCCATATATGAATCAGCCATGAGATTAGTCAGAGAAACAACGAACTATTTAAGGAAAAACAAAATTGAAACCAAAATAAAGGATAAGGAGTTTCTACAATTCTTCAAAAGCAGAGAATACAAAGGTTTCTTAAAATAAGTTTTTCAGCCTTAGATCAAGTAAACCAAGCTTACCTCATTGGCTTGTATGTTTCGCGTCGTCCTATATGTCCTGCATAGCAAAACTCTAAATCAAAACATGCGTAAATATTAATGGAAGTACTATGTCTGCTCAACAAAAAACCCACCAATATCTGTTGGGTATAGTTGGAAAACCAAATACTGGAAAATCTACACTCTTTAGTGCCGCCACTTTAGCGCCAGCAGAAATAGCAAACTATCCTTTCACCACAATCAAGCCGAATAGGGGTATAGGGTATATTAGGGCTCCATGCGTATGCAAAGAATTCGACGTCAAGGACAGCCCAAAAAACTCGCTGTGCATGAATGGAATACGATTAATTCCCGTTGAATTGATTGACTGCGCTGGCTTGGTGCCCGGCGCTTGGCAAGGAAGAGGATTAGGCAATCAATTTTTAGATGAGATTAGGAAAGCAGACGCCTTGGTACATGTCATCGATGCCTCGGGTGGAACAGACCTTGAAGGCAGATTAGTTAAGCCTGGTAGTCATGACCCTCTTGAAGATGCACGTTTCTTAGGAACCGAAATAACAATGTGGCTTGTCCAAATACTGAAGAAAGATTGGCCTAAAATTGCTAGGACAGCCGAGTCAAGCGGTTCAGACCTCACTGTTATGCTTGAAACTCAGTTAAGTGGGTTGGCAATCAAGAGAATACACATTGTTGAGGCGATTAAGAAAGCAGAATTAAATGAAGATAAGCCAACTAGATGGAGTGATAATGACCTCATTAAATTCTTAGATGAACTGAGAAAAATAGCAAAACCCATGCTTATAGCAGCAAACAAGGTTGACATTCCAACCGCAGAGGAAAATATAGAGAGGCTGAAAAAACTTAATTACAATGTCATTCCAACATGCGCAGAAGCAGAACTTGTGCTGAGAAGAGCTTCGGAAAAAGGTCTTGTTGACTACAAACCCGGAGACTGCAACTTCAACATCTTAAAACCTAATGAAATAACTGAAGCACAAAGCAAGGCGTTAAAAATCGTTCAAGAAAATGTCTTACTCAAATTTGGAACAACAGGCGTTCAGGAAGCCATCAATACAGCATATTTTCAACTCTTAAACATGATTGTCGTCTATCCAGTTGAAGATATTGAGCATCTTTCTGACCATGAAGGACGCATATTGCCAGACGCTTACGTTGTTCCATACGGCACAACAGCAAGACAACTAGCCTACATGATTCATACAGAATTAGGCGAAGGCTTCATCTACGCTGTTGAAGCGAGGGAGAAGAAAAGAATTGGAGAAAACCATGTGCTAAAGGATAGAGACGTAATATCAATCATAAGCGCCAAGAAGAGAGGATAATGACTCCATCAATGGATTGAAGGAGAAGAACCAAAATTATTTTTTGTCCTCCATCCTAATGAGCGTTTATTGTCCAAAGCGTCTTTTTCTTCTCTGATATGTTCTTACAGCTCTCAGCAAGTCAATTCGCCGAAAATCTGGCCAATAAACATCTAAAAAGCATAACTCGCTATAGGCGCATTGCCATAGCAGAAAACCACTTAATCTTTCTTCTCCAGAAGTTCGAATAATCAAGTCTGGATCTTGCTTAGCCATATGCGCGGTATATAGGTAGCGTTCAAATAAAGCCTCATCAATTGAATCAGGCTTCATTTCTCCTTTCTCCACCTTCTGAGCAATCTTCCTTGTAGCATCAACAATTTCTGCTCTTCCACCATAAGCCAAAGCAACATTCAAGAAATGCTTATCAAAATGTCTCGTAGCCGCCTCAACATGCAAAATAATCTCTTGCAGTTTTTTAGGCAACAAACCAAGTCTCCCAATAACCTTAACCCGTACCTCATGCTTCTTAATGCGCTCATCAGTAAGAATCTCCTGTAGTTTTTGACCTGCAACCCGCAGAATTTCCTCAACCTCTTCTACATGTCTTTGAAAATTTTCAGTTGAAAAAGCATATAATGTAATAGATTTTACGTCCATGTCGAGGCACCAATCAAGAAGGTTTTCAACTTTGTCAGCGCCACGATGATGCCCAATCCACGGGCTCAATGACTGTTCAGAAGCCCAACGGCGATTACCATCAAGAATAATAGCAATGTGCTCAGGCTTTTTCTCGTTCTTTACCTGGTACCAAAGCCACTTCTCGTACAACTTATAAACTCCAAGCACTGATAGTAAAGATGAAAGCATTTTCCAACCTCAAAGCCTTGCATTCTTAAGCGCACTTGCGCATAGGCAATGGCGTTCCTTCGATAAATTCTTTACCGTATCTCTTAAAATTTGCTCAATAACAGAACACTTCTTCTTAGCCATTTCAACCAGTTCGCTAGCAGTCAACCGAGCTTGCATCCCAGCTGCCATGTTTGTAACAAAACATATAGTCGCATAACATATTTCTAACTCACGTGCCAAAGCAGCTTCTGGCGCGCCAGTCATGCCTACTATGTCGCAGCCTAATCGCCCAAACATTTCAATCTCGGCAGGAGTTTCAAGACGTGGACCTTCCGTACAGACAAGAACAGCACGATCATGACCATGCAAATCACGTTTCCTCATCGACTCAATCAATATTAAACGTGCTTCAGGACAATAGATTTGAGTTACATCTATGTGGGTGACTGGCGCAGAATCATAAAATGTGAACTGACGAAACTTTGTAAAATCAATCAAATCATGCGGAACCACTAAGTCGCCAGGTTTAAAACTGGGATTTATTGCACCCACTGCGTTAGTTGTGATAATTCTCTTCGCACCCATCATGTACAAAGCGTAAACATTTGCTCGATAATTTACCTCATGCGGAGGAACACAATGCTGAACACCATGCCGTGGCAAAAAAGCAACATGAACCCCATCAATTTCTCCAATTGATATAGGGGGCGGCAGACCATAAGGTGTTCCTATTCGAGTCTGCTCTGCATCTTTCAGTAATGATTCTAAACCAGTTCCGCCAATTATTGCTACATCAACTTTCCTTGAACTCTTCAACTTCTCCTTCTTTCTCCCTGAAGAAACTGGCATATCTCTTATGCAAAAGAAAAGTGACAAGGATAGCCGCCACACTCAAAAGTATCCCAGCAAGAACGTAAACCGCAAGCTGAAAGAAAGCCAAAGACGTATCGATAGTTTTCTGAATAAAAGGGTTGATTAGAATCTGTGACGCCTGATAGAATATTAGCCCCGACCAAGACCAAGCTACAATTATAACGATAGTACGCAAAAGTCTAGGATCATGCTCAAAGAACCAACGAATAGCTCTGCCACCGAGAAGAATGCAAATGCCAAAAATGATGAAAGCTATAGACTGCGAAATGAACCATCCAGTTAGGAAGGGAAGCACGCTGAGCCATTCGCCAAAATCACTACTAGGAGGAGTCTTCATAATGTTAGGATCCGTAGCAGCGGCAACAGCAGCAACAATACCTTGATAACAACTAATCGCAATTAACACAATTCCAGCGATTGCAGTGTAATTTGCTATTTGTATTGGAAGAGGAGGAGGTGAATATTCTCGGACCCATCTGTAAAAGTTTCTAGCCGTCCTATCCAGACCGAACCCTTTAATGATTAGGGCGACTCCAAAGACGACGATAAAAGCGAGTCCAAAATAGGTTAATTGATTGAAGGCATATAATATTACTAGAATTATCATCAGTAAACCTGGAAGACCGAGTGCGATTCTGGAATAACGGGGGTTCTGCCAAATCATTTTGAGGTATCGAGAAAACAGTGCTGCTGTTTCTTCTATTCGCTCACTATGCTTTACTATTACTCTTCTAACCGAGGTTACAGGAATTCTCGATTGCAAGAGAGGCAAAACTGCTTCATCCGTAAAACCATCAGTTACAAGTATGACATCGCTTGCAGGAAATGCCTTCAATACATCTGCAAGTTCGGATACAAGTTTTCTGTCAGCGCCTACGCCTCCAAGTTCAGAGCCAGAAATCGTGGCAATTTGACAGTTTCCTTTAACTTCTGCTCCTTCTTTCATACGGTCAAAAATCCTTATCGCCTCAAACATGGCGTTGGCATCTGGTTCTTCAGGGTCTTTTAGGGCAAGCGCTACTGCTGCTTCCAAGTTTTCTTTTCTTCCAAGAATCGGAGTTTTTATTTTTCCTTTAACACCAATGTCGTCATCTCTGTCAACACAAAGGATTAGAACTTTTTCGGGTCCTTCCTTTGTAGAGTTCGACATTTTTGTTATCCCGTGTATTTGTTAACGAATGGTCACTTTAATCTTATTCTCTTTTTAGGCTTTGTCATTTATCCCTTCTTGTGCCAGAACTTGGAATTCTTCCCACGTTAATTTTTCGCCATGCTTCACTTTTTCTTTTATTTTTTTCTTGAGTTCTTCAAGAAGTTTAAGTTGGTTCTTCCTTTGTTTTTCTTCTTCTATCTGGCGCAATCTTTGATTAATAGCTGTAATTTGACTCTCAAGTTCTATACTTTTTTGATGGATACTGGTGGCTTGCTGCTTTATCTCTATGAATTTCTGATGCATGCTGTTGGCTTCTACTCTAAGAGCGCGAATTCTATTCATGGTTTCTATCATTTTTTCATGGAGTTTTTGGCTTTCTTGAGCGAGCTCTGAGAGTTTTTCATGAGAGAGTTTGGATTTTGTGGCAAGGGCTTCTTCTTCAGTCTTCAACGTTATGACAGTATTTTTTAGTTCTTGTATTTGTTTATGAATTGTTAATTGCGATTCGAGAATTTTTACTTTTTCAATGATTGGTTGTTCATCCTTCACTGTGAGCGAAGTTGTTTGGATTTCCCATTCGAGACTATCTATCTCTTCTTGTAAATCATGCATGTTTCGAGATGGTCTCTTTTCCAAAAGAACTTTAATTTTTTCTTTGAGTTCTAAAATTTGCTCATGTTTTGCTTTGCGTTCTGTTTTAGCTTGTTCTCGCGTTTCTTTGAGTTCTTTGACTTTTTTGTTTAGTTCATCACGTTTTTCTTTTAGGTTGGCTGCTTCGGTTCTTAGGTTTTTGATCTCTTCGTGAATTACGTCTCTTTTTTCAGCCCATTTTCTTGCTTCTTCCTTTAGACGGTTTTTTTCTTCTTTAAGCGATGTGAGTTGTTGGTATAGTTCATTGATTTGTTGTTGAATGGAGTTGGGCAACATGTTTTTGTTCATCTTTCTGATGTTTGGAGTGCTAGTGTTTATTCTAGTATAATTCTTGCATCTACTGTTTTTGCCCCTTTTTTGTAGACCATGATGGGGTTCAGGTCAAGTTCTTTTATTTCTTGATGCTCCATTACTAACCTTGATGTATTCAAAAGGATTTTGACTATTGCCTCTATATCTGCTGGCGGCTGACCTCTATAGCCTTTGAGAATTGGATATGCTTTTACTTCTATAATCATTTCTCTGGCATCTTCCTCTGTGATCGGAGCGATTCTGAATGTTACGTCTTTTAGAACTTCCACGAAGATTCCGCCTAGTCCAAACATTAATGCTGGACCGAATTGAGGGTCTTTTGTGGCGCCAACTATGACTTCTGTTGACGGTGCAGCCATCTCTTGGACAACTATGCCTATGATTTTGGCGTCTGGTTTATGTCTTTTAATGTTGGTTAAGATTTTGTTGTAAGCGTCTTTAACTTCTGCTTGGTTCTTTAGGTTGAGCAATACGCCGCCTACATCAAATTTGTGTATGATGTCTTAAGAACTGTTGGATAGCCTATTTCATTCGCAAATCTTATGGCTTCTTGTTCAGATTTTGCTATCTTAAACTTGGTTACAGGGATTCCATATTCCATACAGATTGTTTTGGCTTCTGTTTCAAGCAGGTATTTCCTTTTCTCTTTCTTGGCTTCATTGAATATTTGTGTGGTTTTTTCCATGTTGTTTCAGCAACCATGGCGTGACATGTTGGATGTTAGTTTGCCTTTTTTGTTTCTAACCTTTTCGTTTGACTAGTGTTATGGAGTTTGTGGGGCAAGTGCTTACGCATAGACCACAGCCAAAACATCTCTTCTTGGTAAAAAATAGTTTGTCGTTAAGAAGCTTTCGTGCTTTGAATTGGCATCTTTCTGCGCAGATTCCACAGTTTTCGCATGTTTCTTCATTTTGTGATGCTACGTATTCTGAGGTAATGACATGATCTGGTATGCCAAATCTTACTAGAGCGCTCATTGAATGGCAACAGCATGAGCAACAGCTGCATATGATTTCAGGTTTTTCTTTTCCTTTGAAAATATAGGCTAGATGAGCAAGTCCAGTCTTATGTGAGCGTTCTAAGACTTTAAGCGCTTTTTGAACTGAAATTGGTTTTGCGCCTCGTTTTAGGGCGTCTTGTGCTTCTCCATTTATGCTTAGGCAAACGTCAATGGGAGCATCGCATTTCTTGAATCTTATTCTGCAGCCGCAGTCTTCAAGTGTGATGAGTTTGGCGTTTCTTAGAATCTTCTCTGCTGCAGGTGTGTCAAGAACTTGTTGCTGACCTTGAATACTAATGTTTATTGGGATTGTGACTGCTTTCATCTGGCCAATATAGTCTTTTTTGAGTTCTTCTAGGGTCCAATCATCGCTTTTATTCATTGATTCTGTCTCCGCACGGTATGATTTTTCAAAAGCCTTAGCGCCATATAAGAGTTGTTGACAGCATGATTTTGGGTTATGACTCTTTAGGCTTGAATCTTAGTTTAAATTCTTTGCATCACTATATCGAAGCATTATGAAAAATTGTTACTCACACGTGTACTCTACAGTAGTCTTGATCCTTTCTAATTCGTCCCCTATTCTTGTATCATTATTTATGCCCTTATGCCTATAATGTTCCCAAGGCTTTCTCGGATAATCAATATGACCAGAAAGAACGGTTTTATTTCTGTTGACAGGATGCACAACGAAATGAAAAATTCCTTTTTTGAAATGCCTATTCTTAACTTCTTTATAACCCATCTCTTTTAGTATCTGAATTAAAACTCTAGCAGAGGCGTAAAATGTTTTTCTCATTCGCATCCTCTTTAATTTTTGATAGGATACAGATACATTCTAATAATTGAACTTTTAGCTGTTGCTCATGGGGAAAGTAAGTTTCTTGTCGTTTTGGTCGGGCGGGCCAGATTTGAACTGGCGACAATCCGGTTTCTGCATTGTACGCTTAGTAGGCTGAAAGTGACGCTCACAAGTTTGTGAACGTCTACAGCGTCTCCGTCTGCTAGGCATGGGGGCTAGCAAACTCGGAAGCTCTACCAAGCTGAGCTACCGCCCGACCAAAATGTTAAAGACAGAAATATGTGATTTATGCGTTTCGTTCAAGTTTTCAGCTCTCGAAGAGGTAGATATATGTATCATACATGAAATCCGAAAAGATAGCAAGGCAATACACGTTTTTCAGTGAGGAAGAAGATGAAGAAAAAATAATTTTGACTCTCACATAGACATAGACTTTGATTTCTCCTAATAGGTTATTTGGATGACTCGTTGTTCATTCAACCAGAACCTTTGAAAATATGTTTCACACTTCTGAATAGACTCCTCTACTGATAAATCCAAAAGAGGAACGGTTACAAGCCCCCAGTCGCATTCAACCTCTTCGGCATTTACTTGCAAAGCAAAAACATCATTGGAACTGACGAAACTAGGATTAGCCAAGGCTTTGCAATTGAGTACAAGAGCGGCAAAACTATATGGGATCTTCTCTTCAGTTAGAGAATAGGCAATACTTTCTATTTTCTGTTTTGTGAATCCACTGTTCACTACATCGTCAATGATAAGGAGCTTTTTGCAACATTTTAGCAGTTTTTGAAAGTAGGCTTGCCATTCTAAGCTCGGGAAGTATGATTCTACATAATGTTGCATAGTGAAAGGTCTTTGGGCGACAAGTGGAACAAAGTTTTCTGCAACATTGTTCATCTTGGCTAAAGAATACGCGACTGGAAGACCCTTCAAAACAACTCCCAAGAGCAAAGTCTGTTGAAGATTAAATCTTACTTTTACTTTGCTATCTAATTTTTTAACCAGTTTTTGAGCAATATATCTTCTCATCATTCGTTAGCATGCCCAATTCACTAAGCAACAAACAGCATATTATTTTTTCGATAGTCCCCGTCTTGCTTGATTAATCAATTTGTACGCTTCTCTCTTCCATGCGTCAAAGCCTTTAGGCGAGTCTGGATAATTTCTGTAATGGGCTTTTACGTTTCTTAGCAGAGCAGCCGAATCTCGCAATTTTTTGAGAAGTGAAAGTTTCTTTATCCCTCTGAAAATTCGCTGTGTCTTCTCAGTTATGTTTAGGTGCACATCTTCGCCCATGCTCGTCCTGAAAACGTCTTCCTCAGTAATTAGCTCATATCTCATTCCCCAATTTATGTCGTCGTCGCCTAATTCTTGAAGAAGCAACCGAAAAACGTTCAAACCCGCTTGTTTCGCCCCATAAGACTGCATATACCTAGTGTTATAAAGCCAGAGCCCCTCACGACTAACATCGCCCCTTTCTATAGCTTCAACAGTTGCTTCGCCAGCTAGGACCCCGCCCATCATAGACACCCCCATACCGCCGCCGTGGATTGGATTAACTTGGCATGCAGCATCTCCAACGATGATGATGCCGTTTCCAGTCATACAGTCAAGAGGTCTTCGAGTTGGAACGTGACCGCCTCCACTCTTTATCACAGATGATTTTGCAAACAATGGCTGAGACAAGACTCTTTCATAAAGCTGCTTTTTGGGATTTGGAAACTTGCTCGACATCACAACTCCTAAGCCAACATTAACTTTTGTTCCATCTTCTGGAAAAATCCAAGCGTATCCTCCTGGAAAGAGTGATTGGTTAAGGTAAATTTCGCAGAAATCTGGCTCACTAATTTGCTCCTTCAATTCTCGAATCTCTCGGTAACAGATCACTACATCCTCATTTTCAACGTTTGTTTCAACTCCAAACTCTGAAGGGAGATTATTCCTCAAAGTTGCTGGAAAACCGCTGGCATCTACCACAACTCGACTATGCAAAGGAAATGCTTTCCCCGTTTTTTGGTCCATTGCCACAATTCCAGCCACATAATCTTTTTCTATGATGGGTTGCAGTGCTTGGGTATATCCGAAGAAGGTTGCACCTGCATCTATGGCTTTGTTAAGTAGTCGTTGCCCAAAAAGACGGCGATCTATAACGAAACCGTGAAACCTCTCTACCTTAACATGGAAAACTGTTTTCATGTCAGGAGAGAAAATTTTTATTCCTACAACTTTTCGTTTTAACTCTTCACCCTTTGGACATTCCAATTTCAGTTTGTCGAAATGATGTTCTCCAATAGCGTCTCCGCAAACTTTCTCTCCAACATCCTCTTTTGTCTTCCTATCAACTAAACAAACATCGAGACCTTTCTCGGCAGCAGTCTTTGCAGTCATGCATCCGCCAGTTCCGGCGCCTACTACAATAATATCGAATTTTTTCAAACTTTAGCCTTCTTTCAATTTTCATGACGTTTGACATGGTGTATTGAATATACTTAGTTGTGAAATAAACCTTTATAAAATATGAAGTATCTTCAATTACACCAAGTGTAAATTAAATGACTTCAAAACCTGCATTGAGTAGCGAGTTGCGTAGGCTTGTAGAGACACGTATGGAAACTACTCTTAAAGGAATAGAGGACACCCTACGAAGAATATTGGAAAATCAGGAAATGCATCTAGAAGACCTAAAAGAAAGCATAAAAAGCCTCGAGAAAAGCTTTAATCTGCTGTCTCAAAAATGGAGCCTCGAAATACTTTACACATTGTTCCTCAAGAACATTATGGGCTTCAATAGTTTGAAGAAAATTCTTGGAGTAAACTCCCGTACATTGTCTAATAAACTGAAAAGTCTAGAAAAATATGGATATGTTAAGCGAACTATAGAGCAAGGACCACCTTTAAGGGTAAAATACTTTCTCACATCTAGAGGACGTAACATAGTATTGCTTGCATTACCTTTGTTATATTATTCGAGCAGCTAGCTCTGCTTGATTCTTTGAGCCATCATCTTTCCAAATTCTCTAGTTTTCCTTAATTCTTCTTCATCTGGAACGTATCTGAAATCAAGGTTTGATACAACGACTTCGATGCCTGTTTTCTGCAGTTCTTCTTCCATTGCTTTTACGGCGCCACCGCCCCAACCGTAAGAGCCGAAGCACGCTCCAATTTTTCCTTTCGGTCTCAAACCTTTCAGATATGTTAGGAATCTAGCAACCGTTGGAAACATTCCGTTGTTTAATGTTGGCGAACCGACCAACAGCACTTTAGCGTCTAAAACTTGTGTCACCACTTCGCTGTCATCTGCTTTGCTTAAGTTGAACCACGCGACTTCCACACCTTCACTTGAGATTGCATCTAGCAAAGCCTTGGCAACGATTTCTGTACTTCCCCACATTGTATCATAAACTATCACGATTTTGTTTTTTGATTCACCTTTCGCCCATCTGCCATAGGCATCAACTATTCTCTTCGGATTAGTGCGCCAAATTACCCCATGCGCAGGCGCGATTATGTTTATCTTCAAATTTTGAAGTTTACCCAAGACGTTTTGAACTACCGTGCCAAAAGGCATGACTATGTTTGCATAATACTTTGTTGCCTCTTGCATGACAATACTTAAGTCTACTTGGTCGTCAAATCTTTGTGAAGTGGCCAAATGCTGCCCAAAAGCGTCGCTTGACAGCAAAATGTTGTCTCCTTCTACATAAGTTACCATGGAATCTGGCCAATGCAACATAGGTGTCTCTATGAACTTTAGCTTCCTTTTACCCAAATCAAGTCCGCTTCTTTCTTTAGTTGTGGTGAATCGCCAGTTTGTCTTGTAATATTTGGTTAGTCCAGACTTTCCTTTTTCTGTAGCAATTAATTCTGCGTTTTTTACTAGTTTCATTGTCATAGGAAGGGCGCCTGAATGGTCGATTTCCA
>Ga0315312_1002654_pt1 | contig 12193 bp, 10 predicted proteins | sample TDP7_MG_FD_203629 | JGI IMG/M metagenome (GOLD analysis project Ga0315312, IMG submission 203629) | Freshwater sediment microbial communities from Lake Towuti, South Sulawesi, Indonesia - TDP7 | ecosystem: Environmental > Aquatic > Freshwater > Lake > Sediment | place: Indonesia: South Sulawesi... | reverse complement strand
AAAAGCCAAGAGAATATCCGGATCCATCTGCCTTTTGGCTAAGCGATCCAATATCTTCTCCTGGCGAATGACTTTTCTGATCATCTCCAGCAGGTTTTTACCACTGAGGGGAGCTTTGTTCCCAGGAAGGATTAGGCGGAGGCTTTCGATTCCTTTTTCCAGCAGATAATCCTCCAGTTCATCCTCACTGCGCAGATATTTTACCTCCTCCTTCCCCTTTTTCACGCGGTATAGAGGTGGCTGGGCAATGTACAAGTTCCCGTTATCGATCAGACGAAACATCTGCCGGTAGAAAAGCGTTAGAAGCAGCGTGCGAATGTGCGACCCGTCCACGTCGGCATCCGTCATGATAATCACCCGGTGGTAACGCAGTTTCTCCAGGTTGCACTCTTCTTCCCCCACGCCGGTACCCAAGGCAGTGATTAGGGTCTTGATTTCCTGGTTGGATAGCATTTGGTCGAAGCGCGCTTTTTCCACGTTCAGGATCTTGCCCCGAAGCGGTAGAATGGCCTGAGTCCTTCGGTCCCTTCCTTGCTTGGCGGACCCTCCAGCGGAGTCGCCCTCGACGATGAAAAGCTCACTTTCCCGCGGGTCCCGCTCCTGGCAATCCGCCAATTTTCCCGGAAGGGAATCTGTTTCCAGCAGCCCTTTTCTCCGGGTAAGCTCTTTGGCTTTTCGAGCGGCCTCCCGCGCCCGAGCAGAATCCACCACCTTTTCTATGATGCGCTTAGCCACAGAGGGGTTTTCCTCGAAGTAAATGCCCAATTTTTCATTTACCAGGGCCTCCACCAGCCCTTTGACTTCGCTGTTGCCCAGTTTGGCCTTGGTCTGGCCTTCAAACTGGGGGTTGGAGAGCTTTACGCTGATGACTCCGGTGAGTCCCTCGCGGGTGTCATCGCCCGACAAGCTAATCTTCAAATTCTTGAAAAGATTGTTGCTGGCGGCATAATTATTTATGGTCCGGGTGAGCGCAGATTTAAAACCCACCAGGTGAGTACCGCCATCATGCGTGTTGATGTTGTTGGCGAAGGAGAAGAGATTTTCGGTGTAGCCGTCGTTGTATTGCAGGGCAATGTCGATGTAACATCCGTCCTTCTCTCCCTCGAGATGGACGGGTTTCGCATGGATGGGAGTCTTATTCTTGTTCAGGTACTCGACAAAAGAGACGATACCCCCTTGATACTGGAAATCCTGCTTTTTATCGGACCGTTCATCGATTACGGTGATTTTGACGCCACTATTCAGGAAGGATAGCTCCCGTAGGCGCTGAGATAAGATGTCGCAGCTGAAATCAATGGATTCGAATATCTCTCCATCTGGCCGGAATTTGATCTTTGTTCCCCGGCGTTTTGTATTTCCTGTGACCTCGAAAGGAGAAACCGGGTCTCCCCTTTCGTACCTCTGAAAATAGACTTTCCCATCTCTCCATATTTCCAATTCTAAAAATTCCGAAAGAGCGTTGACCACAGAGACGCCTACTCCATGCAGTCCTCCAGAAAATTGATAGCTCTCGCTATCAAACTTTCCTCCGGAGTGCAGGGTGGTCATCACCACCTCCGCGGCTGGCCGCCCCTCTTCTTTATGTATATCTACGGGAATACCCCGGCCGTTATCCTCCACGGTAACGCTATTATCTTCATGAATCACCACGTCGATTTTATTGCAAAAGCCCGCCAGAGCTTCATCGATGGAGTTGTCGACCACTTCATAGACTAAATGGTGCAGCCCCGAGCTCCCAGTGCTGCCAATATACATGGCCGGGTGCTTGCGCACCGCTTCCAGACCCTGCAGGACCTTAATCTTCTCGGCAGTATAATCCTTAGCTCCTTCCTTCCAATCTATCTCTTTTCCATTCTTTCTGGGCAAAATTTTCCCCTTTCCTTAAATCCGCATGGGCATGATGAGGCAGGTATGCCTATCATCATCGGAGGGACGGATGACCGCCGGGCTTTTTCCATCTTCGAGGTCCAGAAGAACCTCATCGCTTTTAATAATGTTCAACACCTCCAGGAGGAAGCGCGCGTTGAATCCCATAATCAAATCCTCGCCCTTGTAATCGATGGATAGCTCTTCCTTTGCTTCTCCCAGATCTGGGTTGTAAGAAGAGAGCTCCAAAAGATCCTTACTAAAATAAAATTTAACTCCCTTGGTTTTTTCGCTGGAGAGAATGGAAACCCTTCTCAGGGATTCCAAAATCTGAATCCTCTTCAGGCGAAGCTGCCGTTTGCTTTTTGGGGGAATCACCTGCCGATAATCGGGAAACTGCGCATCTAACAGGCGCATGAGAAGCACAATATCCCCCTTTTTGACGATAAAATTATTATCTTTCAACTTAATCCAGCCCCTATCCCCGCCCTCATCCAGCAGCCTACCCAATTCCGCCAAACCCTTTCTGGGAAGCAAGATGCCATTCTCCAAACCCTGCCATTCAATCTTTAACGGACGATCAATCATGGAAAGGCGGAACCCATCCGTGGCGACCATCCTAACCCCGTCTCCCTCTGTTTCTCCCAATTTTACGAAAAAAATCCCCGTTAAATTGTGGCGGGATTCGTCCGTTGATACTGCAAAGATCGTCTTCTCGATCATCTCCCGTAGACTCTCCAGTTCTACCGGAAAGAAGCCCCCTTCTTCATAGGCTGGCAAGGACGGATATGTTTCAGCCGACATACCCATAATCTTAAAGAGGGATCTGCCGCTGGTAATCTCTACCCATTGATTCTCTTTCAAAAGGAAGGAAACATTCTTATCGGGAAGCTCTTTGACAACTTCGTATAACTTTTTTGCCGAAAGAGTGGATTTTCCTTCCTTTATTATCTCAGCAGGATGAAACCCTTTGACGCCAATTTGCAGGTCCGTTGCTGTTAAAGAGATTCCTCCACCCCGGGTTTCAATAAGAACGTTTAGAAGGATGGGCATGGTTCCTTTCTTTTCTGCTACACTTTGCGCCCGGTAAAGTCCCTTGATAAATTCGTCTCTTTCAATTTTGAATTCCATTCTTCTACTTCCTTTTTATAAAAATATTTATATAAGAATAGTAATCGAGGTTGTTCATAAATATATTATAGACAGAAATTTTTTAAATTTCAAGAAGTTTCGCCAAATTGGGAGAGTGGAAAAAGGATCGAGAAACTGTGGAAAAAATATTTCAGAAAAATTAGCCTAAGGTTATTCTCAACGAATCCACATGGAAAAACACCGCATAGGCAATTATTTTTGTAATTCATTTTTGATTGTTTCTACGGCATTTTTTATTTCGCGATCATCGGCAAGTTTCTTTTCAATCTGGCGGAAAGCGTGGATCACTGTAGAATGATCCTTGCCTCCAAACTTATCCCCGATTTCAGGAAAAGAAGATTTGGTTAAAATCCGGCAGAGATACATGCTAATTTGCCTGGGGAGAGCATAAATCCTCACCTTTTTTGCCGACTTAAGGTCAGAAACCTTAATATTGTAGAAACTGGCTACCGCCCTTTGGATATTCTCTGTAGTAATCATTCTCTCTCGGTCGGCCAGAATATCTTTAAGCGTTTCTTTGGCCATGGCTATATCAATTTCCTTTGCGGTCAAGGAGGCAAAAGCGCGAAGGCGTGTCAATGCACCTTCCAGTTCGCGGATATTGGAGCCAAGATGGGAGGCTAGAAAGAGGCCAACATCATTAGAAAGAGCGATGTTATACATCTCGGCCTTCTTGCAGAGAATAGCCACCTTAGTCTCTATGTCCGGGGGTTGAATATCGGCGATGAGGCCCCAACTGATTCTGGAACGGAGGCGCTCCTCTAAACCAGGAATATCTTTGGGAAGTTTATCGCTGGTGACGGCGATTTGTTTGTGCGATTCGTAGAGGGCGTTAAAAGTATGAAAGAATTCTTCCTGGGTTCTTTCTTTCCCGCCCAGGAACTGGATATCATCCACTAAGAGGACATCCATGTTACGGTATTTATTCCGAAAATCGGCCATTTTCTCATAGCGCAGGCAGTTGATCAATTCATTAGTAAATTTTTCCGAAGAGATGTAGGAAACCTTGGCTGTATGATCATTTTGCGAAATATGATTTCCGATGGCGTTTAGCAGGTGAGTCTTTCCCAAGCCGACGCCCCCATAGATGAAGAGGGGATTGTAGTTTTTGGCCGGTAAATTGGCCACGGCCAAAGCAGCTGCGTGGGCGAATTGATTGCAGGCCCCCACAACAAAAGCCTCAAACGTATAGTTGGGATTCAACCCGCGCTCTTTAAGCGTCGTTTTGGGCGCTGGGTTGGTCAGGGATTTCGGGGAGGACTTAGATTTCAGCTCCATTTCCTCATTCCCTTCCTTTAGGAGGAGGTGAAGGGAATATTGGTTGTGGGTTTCTTGCAAAAGAGCATCTTTGATCATGGGCTGATAGTTTTCGGCAATCCAGTCCTTAAAGAATTTATTGGGTACCTCCAACTCTACAAGACTCTCGCTAATGCTAAGCAGCTTCAGGGGCTTCAGCCAGATATCAAAAGACTTCTGCCCGATCTTCTGCGCAACGGCATAAAGACATTGGTTCCATATCTCCTTGGTAGACATCTCCTGCCAACCTCCATTGCTTAGAGAAGAACATTATTCACAAGGATATTAACAGCTGTGAATAAATTAAAAAAAAATAAATATTTTATAAACTTAATATTCTTAGGCTCCCTCTCTGAGGGGTGAGAGGTTTTCAAAGCAGGTGTATTTTTCCAAGAAGGCAAGCTCGAATCTGTCCGTTGGGCCGTTCCTCTGCTTGCCAATAATGATCTCTGCCCTTCCTTTGTGGGGATTATCTTCCGACCTGTTGTAGATTTCGTCGCGATAGATGAATATAATCACGTCGGCATCCTGCTCAATGGCTCCGGACTCCCTAAGATCAGCCAATTGGGGACGCCTATCTCCGCGCTCTTCTACACGCCGATTCAATTGGGAAAGAGCCACGACCGGCACGGTTAATTCCTTCGCCAGGGACTTCAAGGAACGAGAAATGTCCGAGATCTCCTGTTCCCTCGTTTCTGATTCTGAACGTCCGCGCATCAGCTGCAAATAATCCACGATTACCAGACCCAGCCTATTTTCCGCTTTAAGACGGCGTGCTTTGGCGCGCATCTCCAGGACGGTAATCCCTGGAGTATCGTCGATGAAGATGGGGGCCTCTGAAAGGCTGCCGGCGGCCCGAGTGAGCTTGGGCCAGTCAGACTCACTGAGAAAACCACCCCGCAGGCGATGGGCGTCTACCTTGGCTTCCGAGCAAAGCATGCGCAGAGCCAGCTGTTCCTTGGCCATTTCCAGAGAGAATATGGCGGAGGAGACCCCGTCGTGGATGGCCGCATGCTGGGCAATGTTCAGGGCAAGGGCGGTCTTGCCCATGGATGGCCTTCCGGCGACAATGATCAAGTCAGAGGGCTGAAGGCCGGAAGTCAACTCATCCAATTTGTCAAATCCGGTGGGAACACCGGTGATCAATTGGCGCTTCTCGTATAGCTTCTCAATGGTTTTGAAACTGGACTTAATGATATCCTTAATGGGATAGAACGAAGGACGGACGCGATCCTCGCAGATCTCAAAGATGGAGCGCTCAGCCTGGTCTAAGAATTGATCCACGTCCCCAGAGTCTGCATAACCCCGGCTGATGATTTCCGTAGCCCGATAAATCACTTTGCGGAGAATGGACTTTTCTTTGACAATTCTGGCGTAGTAAACGATATTCGCCGCGGTGGGCACGCTGTTGACCAGGGCGTTGAGGTAATCAATCCCTCCCACCCCTTCCAGTTCTTCTCGTTTCTTCAGAGCCTCGCAGAGCGTAACGAGGTCTACGGGCTCAGCTCGTTCGTAGAGCTGCAGGATGGCGGAGAAGATCTTGCGATGGGATTCTCGGTAGAAATCCTCCTCCTTGATAACTTCCAAGACTCGATTCAAGGCCTCATTTTCTAAAAGGACTCCCCCCAAGACGGAGACCTCGGCTTCGAGATTCTGTGGGGGAAGACGCTGTGCCAGAACGTCCATTGATTTCTCTCTGCTCCCTAAAGCGAAAGGTTTTCAGCCCTTCTTCTTTTCCGCAAAAGCGGGAATGACGTTTACTTGCAGGTTAGCGACGATTTCTGGGTGAAGTTTAAGCGGAACGGTGAAGCTGCCGGTGCTCTTGATCGGGTTTGACAAGAGGATCTTACGCCGGTCCAAGGGTATTCCTTGGGCGCTCAAAAATTCCTGCACGTCCATCCTGGTTACTGACCCGAATAGTTTTTCATTCTCTCCCACCTGCCGCCTGAAGGTGCAGGCGAGACTCTCAACCTTTCTGGCCAGGTCGGCAGCATTCTTCCTCTCATGATCGGCCCTCTTAAGGAAGGATTCTCTCTGGCGCTCTAAAAGTTTGAGGTTGGCAGAACTGGCGCCCAGAGCCAAATTCTTAGGGATGAGAAAATTACGCCCATATCCAGGGGCAACTTGCACTACCTCTCCCGCTTTCCCCAAGGAAGGGACGTCTTCTATTAAGAGCACTTTCATCTGCTCCTCCATAGAGCTAAGTTTCCAACCGGCCCGTCTCCGCACATCCCCCACAAATCTGGATGACCCGAAGGATATTGAATAAAGGTGCTCAGAGAATCCGCGAGAGTACTGCCCAGCGAGAATCAAGAAGCAGATCCGCGCTGCTGGCGAAGCCCTCACAAGGGGCCGATAGAAAATGGCATGAGGGCAATGTTTCTGGCTCTTTTAATCGCGGTGGTAAGATCCCGCTGGTGTTTGGCGCAGGTTCCGGAGATTCTTCGGGGAAGGATCTTACCGCGCTCGGTGATGAAGTGATTCAGGGTCTTCACGTCTTTATAGTCGATCTTCATCCCGCTGTCCGCACAGAAGACACAGACCTTTCGCCTCTGGAAAGGTCTTTTTCGCTTCCCGGGAGGTTTCATTTTTCTTCCTCCCCCGCGGCAGCGGCGTTCTCTTTTCTTGCTGGTTCTTCAAGGGACAACGATCGCTCATTGACCCTGGTCACTCTTTCCCTCGGGGCCGCCTCTTTTAAGGTCTTGGCCACTTCGGGGGATACCTGGAGGCTGACCTTGACCGTTTGAAATTTAAGGACCCGGTCGTTCAGGCGAAGGGTTCTCTCCAATTCTCGGACTAAATCAGGGCCGGCAAGGTAATCCAGCAAGAAGTAACGGCCCCGGGTATTCTTGCGAACCTGGTAGGCCAATTTCTTTGTGCCCCAGTCCTCCAGGTTGAGAATATCTCCCTTTAGGCTGGCCATGAGGGAGCGGAATTTTCCCTCCAGTTCTGTTTGGTCTGCTTCGGACAGCTCAGGGTGGGCAATAAAGATCGTTTCGTAACGTTTCAAACTTATTTCCTCCTTTTGGGTTCGATAGCCCTTTCGCCTTCCGCGAAGGAGCAAGGAGCAATTATTTTACCTTTATACCTTAAGGCGAGGAAGAGATCAATCGTTTTTTTATTCCTTGCCCGATGGGCACAGGTAGGAAGGGGCGGGGGTGTAGGAGAGTGTGGGGTCGAGAAGGATAACATTCACTTCCTCCCCCGCGCGCACAAGAGTCTTTTCTGGGCAGAGAACGATCAGGCCTTGGGCTTTTACCATCGAGGAGAGGATTCCTGACCCCTGCTCCCCAGTGGTGGTGGCATAAGTTTTCCCTTCCTTGGCCATCAGCCGGCAACGGATGAAATAAACAAGGTCAGCTTTCTTCTCGATATCTTCTCGCAGTACAGCCTTCAACGTCGGCCGGAATAATTTTCGATGGCCGGACATCTGCAAGATGGAGGGCCTGACAAACTGCTCAAAAGAGACCATCGCGGAAACGGGGTTTCCTGGTAGCCCGAAAAGAGGTTTCCCAAAAACCATACCAAAAGCCAGAGGTTGACCGGGCCGCATGGCCACTTTCCAGAAATTCATCTTTCCCAAATCTTTCAGCATTCCCTTGACCAAGTCGTAGTCCCCTACAGAAACGCCGCCAGAGGTTAGCAGAATGTCTGCGACTAAGCCTTGGCGGATCTTTTCCGAAAGCTCTTCTGGATGGTCCCTGGCTATACCTAATTGGAGCGGATGCCCTCCGCACTCGGCAATCTGAGCGGCTAAGCTGTAACTGTTGCTATTGACGATTCTTCCCTCTTGCCAGGGGTCATCAATTTCTAAGAGTTCGTCGCCGGTAGAAAGAACCGCTACCCTTGGGCGCTGGTAAACGGAAACGAAGGAGCGTTGCAGGGAAGCGAGCATCCCAATATGCGCAGGCTGAATGACGGTCCCCTCTTCCAGAATTCGCTCCCCTACTTGCACATCTTCCCCAGCCAGCCGAATATTCTTTCCTTTCTCTAAGCTGGCAAAGATTCTCACTCTGGGGCCAGACTTTTCTGTGTCCTCCACCTGAACAACAGTATCCGCACCGCCGGGGAGGGGTGCACCGGTCATGATGCGGACTGCCTCTCCAGGCCCAACCATTCCCCTAAAAAGCTGTCCAGCCGGAAGGTCTGCGAGAACTTTTAGTTCAACCGGCTTCTTAGCCGAACCCTCCCGAATATCTTCCCATCTTACCGCATAACCATCCATGGCCGAGTTGTTCCAGGGAGGAATGTTGCGGGCAGCGATGATATCTTCCGCCAGAACCCGCCCCAGGGATTGGAGAATGGGCAAGCGCTCCTTGCCCAGGCGAGGAATCTGCTCAAGGATTCTACGGATGGCTTCTTCCACGGAGATCATAATTGCAGAGACTTCTTCAGCTTCTCCTACGGCGGGAGCAGGAGGATTTGGCCCGGTTTTATCGGCACCCGGGGTGAAAGGTCGTTAAATCGGCAGAGATCTTGGAGATCAACCCGGTACTTCTTGGCAATGCCCGCCAATGTCTCACCAGAGCGGACGCGATGCACTTTGGCGTTGGGGGCAGAGGTTTGATAGAAGTTTTTTTCAAAAATTTCTTTTTTCCCCGGGGGAAGGTTTATCTCGGTTTGGGGGTAATAGGGCGGAGTCTTCCCTCTTTTTAAGGCCGGATTGAGAGCTTGGAGCTCAGAGAGTTCGATCGCCGCAGCTCTGGCGATTCGCTGGAGACTTGTGCCCGGAGGGACCACCACTTTTTCGTAGACCAGCGGCGGGTGGTAATCAATATTCGTGAAACCGTATTTTTCTGGTTCCTTGGCGATGGCCACAGCGGCCAAAAACATGGGAACATAATTTTTGGTCTCCCGCTTAAGATATCGATGGCGAGAGATTTCCCAAAAGTCTTGACTTTTCGCCTTCTTCATCGCCCTGAGGACTTTCCCCTCGCCGGCATTATAGCTGGCGGCGACCAGGTCCCAGTTTTGGAAAATTTCATAAAGGCTCTTCAGATATTCAGCGGCTGCATAGGTGGATTTTTCCGGGTCACGCCGCTCATCGATCCATTTATCTACCTTTAGGCCAAAACGCCTACCCGTCTGGCGTACAAATTGCCAGATGCCACTGGCCTTGGCCCGGGAAAAGGCTTTGGGATTAAACCCACTTTCTATCAAAGCCAAATAGAAAAGGTCTTCTGGAAGATTCTTTTCCCGGAAGATTCTCTTCATCATGTCTGCGTAAGCCTGGGAACGGGCCAGAGACTTTATGAAGAAGTCGTCAGCCCTCCTCTGGAAGAGATCGATAAACCCTCTAACTTTCTCGTTGATTAACGAAGGAAAATGGTCATTAAGAGGCGAGGATGGTGTCAAGGCAAGCATTATAGATCCCAATTCTTCTGCCGAGAAAAGCGGGGCAGGAGCATCATCCAAAGCCGCAAATATTCCATCTCGTGGGTTGCTCTCTTCCATTGAGGCATCGAGGTCGAAAAGGGGTTGGCCATGCGCGCTTTTTTCCAGCGGCGGGTTTCCAGCTTCTCCTTCGGTTAGAAAATCTCGAGGGTCCTCAAGGCTTGGAGGCTGATTCTCGGCCAGGACTGCCAAAACGCTGGCGGCGTCCACTATTTCCTCCGCCAAAGGAGAAGAAGTATCTCCTGTGGCTTCCTCTTCTGCAGTTGCCTCAGGCTGGAGCTGAACATACTGGCATTGGTCTGGATCAGGGCCATTATCCTCGAGCAAGGAAAGGAAAAAGGACTCCCTCCAGGGATCTGGGAAATATTGGAAATAAAGGTCGTCCTCGTTTAGAATTTCGGGGAGATTAACCGCCGCTTCCGAAGCAAGCGGCGGGTTCGAGGAGTTCAAAAGCTCAAGGGGATTCGGTTCAAGCCTGTCTGCTATGGGGACAGAAAGGGAGAGGAGTGATTGCAGGAGAGGTGCAGAAGTTGCGGGCGGGATTTCCCTTAAAGATAACCCGCTGCAACCAGCGGAAAATATAAACCCACTCGTTAAGATCAGAAAAACTTTCTTCAGAGAACCTCCTTCCCTCCCCCATCTTAGCAAAATAAATTTAATGATAGCTAAAAGAAAACGAACCTGTCAACCCCTTCCTTGGGGGAGGATCACAATGGGGGATGTTCGAGCGAATTCCAGATGTTTCTGGATGCGTCCCAAATGGTTATCGACATTTCCGTATGAATTATTGAGGCCCATACGTTGTCTGGAGGCAGCTTAGGATTTTACTCATGACTTCGCCTGCTGAGCTATGGATGACCACGTCCGCATAGGCGTCATGGTAGGTAGGATCCCGGTTGATGATCACCAACCTGGCTCCGCTCTCTTTGGCCGCCAGCGGGATGGAAGCTGCCGGCTGAACCACCAGAGAAGAGCCAATAACGACCAGCAGATGGCAGTGTCGGGCACGATGGAAAGCCTCCTCTGTCTCCCTCGGCGGCATGGGCTGGCCGAAAGAAACCGTGTCAGGTTTGAGAATTCCGTTGCATTCTCGACACCTGGGTACGCGCACACCCTGGAGGAGCCAGGATTGAATCTCGTCGCGAGTATATTTTTTCCGGCAGGTCAAGCAAGAAACCGAAATAGCCGTGCCGTGCAGTTCAATGACTTTCTCCGGTGAGTTTCCAGCCCGCTGGTGAAGGTTGTCCACATTCTGCGTGATGACGCAGTCCAGCTTGCCCATTTTTTCCAGCTCCGCCACAGCCTTATGGGCAGCATTGGGCTGAGCGTTCTTCAAGGGTTCGTAGAACTCTCGGCTCATCTGCCAATACTTCTCCCGGGATTCTTCGCTGGAGATAAACTGTTGGTAGTAAAAATCTTCGGGATTGTATTTATGCCAGACCCCACCCGGACTGCGAAAGTCCGGGATGCCCGACTCCGTGCTGACTCCAGCTCCCGTAAAAACGACGACCTTTTCAGACTGACGAATCAGGGCGGCTACTTTTCCAATCGGCCCTTCCAAATTCTCCATGTGCCCCCTCCGGCCCTAATATCCCAGGTTCTCTCCAACGATGACGATTAAATAATCAGAGAAAAAGGGTGGTTTCCATTCGATGATCGTGGTAATGCGGCAAACCCGCGAAGGAACGCGGCAATCTACGCATTTGCCGGCAGAAATACAGGGTGGGCTGCTGTTAAGTCGGCGGCAATTCAGCGGAACGGTGATTTCTCTGATCCGGCGGAGAGCGCTTTCCAGGTCGGGAACGATTTTATTCACCCCGGCCACGACGATCGCCTTTTTGGGACCAAAGCCCAGGGCATTTACCCGGTTGCCGCCCCCATCGATGTTCACCAGCTGTCCTTCCAGGGTGATGGCATTGGTACTGGTGAGGAAAACATCGCAAGTCTGCTGGGCCCTGCGTAGCTGGAAGTTCTCTTCCGAGAAAAGGGAGGCGGTGACCCAATGATCGATAACTTTATTGCCCCGGGCTTTAAGGTCATCGAGCACCTTCATTCCCCGGATGGTGACTGAACCTCCGATTCCCACAGTGACTCCAGGGGGGATTTCTTGGAGCACAAATTCCTTTGCCTGAGTCTGGGTTTCCACGTAAAGGGCATTAAATTCCCGTTTCTTCAATGCCTCCACTGCCCGCTTTCCTCGATCTTCCATATACCATTGCATCACAGGGTCCATAAACTCTCCTCCAGGCAATTCAAATTCCTTCACCGCAGAGCACGCGGAGGACTCAGAGAAACAAATAAATCAGCATGATTTAAAAATTTGTTTTTTGGATTTTGAATTTAATTTCATCTCCGCGTTCTCTGCGCGCTCTGCTCGCAGCCCATAATGCTGCGTGTCTGGCCGGTGAAAGTCCGGCTCCGGCAATTGACTGTTTGGCCGGATAGTTATACCCGACGCCCCGTGGGGGTGACCCCGGGGGGTGAA
>Ga0315312_1002653_pt1 | contig 12199 bp, 13 predicted proteins | sample TDP7_MG_FD_203629 | JGI IMG/M metagenome (GOLD analysis project Ga0315312, IMG submission 203629) | Freshwater sediment microbial communities from Lake Towuti, South Sulawesi, Indonesia - TDP7 | ecosystem: Environmental > Aquatic > Freshwater > Lake > Sediment | place: Indonesia: South Sulawesi... | reverse complement strand
GTATCATGGCTACACGGATCGAGAGAAGACATTACAAACATCTGAAAGCCACTTCAAAGAAGATGGTTTTTGGGCCATTCGAATGCCCAAATTGCGGAGCAGACCTATTTTTCAGACCAGATAATGAGCGGAATAAGGTATCTGTGAAATGTCAATGTGGTGTAGCAGGCGAATGGGATTTATCTCCACTGCTTCAACCGGTTGATTACTACAGTAGGTTGGTGGAAAGTCACAATCAGAACAAATGAAAGCCTAAGATCATACCCTAAGTGTTCATATGGGATACATAGACAGGCGGATTGCGTCAAAGTACGAAGCTATTCTGAATTCGCTGTTCTTCATCATGAAGCCAAGGAGGCTCCTCACCTCGCTATCGGGATGTTGCGGTCAACTATGAGTTGTTGTGCGAAGCCGCCGTTCTTTCAGTTCATGATAATACTTCCAAAGACATGTCATTCTTACAGACCTCCCAAACAGCCATCTCTACATCTCTAGCTCGCCAATTCAACCCGTAATTCTTGGCCATTCTCATAGCGTAATCATTGCAAAACTCTTTCCAAGCAACATAGGCATTCCAATTTTGTTTGTTTTGTAGAATTGTATAGGTCTGAATCCAACCATCATTCCTTTGGGAGAATTTAGGAGACGCTCCATATCCATACTTTGCTCTGTTTACGGCCCACCAATTAGCAATACGCTTGTCCACCATCGGATATTCAATTGGCCTATAGAAAGCTAAGAAGGTAATAGGCGTTGCAAATCCTCTTGGTTGGTTGCATGCGTTTCGAAGACCTGTAAAATTATCGTAAGAAGGATTAGTCGACAATTGCTTAACTGCTCGAACAAAAGTGTTCCAGTTAGCAGATTTTCTGAGATGAGCTAGCAATCCTTGGGTGACTTGATTTCTGGCTTTAGCATTTCCGTAATTTTTCCAAAAGCATACCTCACCTGCAATTTCAAACGAACCATTGCCATCAATAGCTACTCTGAATCTCTTTTCAAATGCCATCACATCGGCAGATGCAATAACGCGATTGAAGTACTCTGGATAGTCTGCCGCCCTACTAAAATGGCTTAGGTCTACTGTCCAACTATATTGCCTATTAGCTTCATACCAACTATTACACATACTGTTCCCTCCAAGATATCATCAAAATAACTTCGCACAACGTATTTGGGCTGTATGAGGTCGCTTGACGTTTTGAAGGCACCAATATACCGTGTAGACTTCCGCAAACTTCATGGGAACCACATCGATCTTCCCGATCTTTCGCAATGTAAACAGGTCGCCTAGTTCCTTTACCTAGCGGGTTTCCGTAACGTAGTTAAGCAGGGATCTCGGAAGGACGTTCATTGCACTGTCTACGCTGACCATGCAAGAGCTCTCGTAATATCGCGTGCTAGCACCTTGTATCCTTTGCCTCTAGGCCAGTTTGAGATCCACACATCAAGGGAAGAATCGGAAGAGATCTGGAAGTCAAGAGGCTGCTCGATCGTCAGATTACGAGCCGTGGCGACACGAGGTTGTTTGCGTAGAGCCATAGCAATCCGTGCGCCTCCTTCATGCTTTTGAAAAAGCCTGGCGAAAGCACGGCTTGGCGTTTCGCCTAAGAGAATTACTCGGAGCGCTCTCTGGCGTTGAGCAAGGAAGGCAAGGACTTCCTGCAGGTGGGCTTGAGATGAGTGCTCTATTAGGCGATCGCTCGGCTTTACGTCGTTCTTGATCCTTCGGAAAATTGTTGGCACAAGGTAGAGGCCTAGGCTGTAGAATCGTTTCAGTGACTGTTCGGCTCGGCTCGGGGTCGGGTCCAGCTGAAAATCCGGTCTCTCTTTGGTTACGCTGTTGAAAACAAGGCTGCGAAGTCTGTCTGGCGATTTCGCGTTATGGAAGAAATGCTTCTCTCGGACGGCTTTACTTTTGCCCGGTGGCGCCCAGGAAATCAAAATGAGATTCACTCTAGATGCGTAGTCTAACGGGTTCGGGAAGACGATGTCGTCGGTAAACGGCGAGAGCTCATGAAACCTTGCACAACCTTGGCATAGCTTGATCGATTCAACAAGTCCCATCCAAGAGTCACTTACCTTCATAACAGACGACCTATCCCAATCAGAAGGTTTGCAGACATGTTCTTCAATGCAAAATGCCGCTATCTAGTACTTCAAGATATGGAATGTGATCTGCCCCGTTAAGAACCCGCTTAGAGATTTCAGATAAAGAAAGCAAAATGTCGCACAAGCAAACTCTGGGCCTTGTGTGCACACTCAGGACCAGTCGTCGCTACTATCATCGGTAGAAAGCCTACTACTATCCGAAATGAGATTCAGCGGAATAACGATGTGACTTGTAGTCCTCGTCGAAAGTGTGCAGTGCCATACTTTCAGCTGGCATAGTTATGGTCATATAAAAGCTTGATTAACCTCGGTGTCAGAGTTCGTCAGCCGGAGTCTATTAACTTAGACTTGGTAGGTCAACCAACCAAATCTTGGTTATACGAGATACTTCTCTCCGTCTTTTGACGAAAGCCTCCTGCATCCATCTAAAGTTTCAGCTTCTCAAACGAGTCCATAAATATAACAGAAGTATCTAACTACATGATGACGCAATTCGTTAGATCAATTTCTGCCTATTTTAAAGGAGACTTCAAATGAAATTTGAAGATGAGGAAATTGGAAAACTCGAGTTGACTAAGGTTTCTGACCTTGCCAGACTAATTATCGAATACCTCTGTGGGCAGAAATACTATAAGCCATTATCCGAAGAAGATGAAAAACTGTTAACAAATCTGGTAGGGCACGGTAAGCTCAACTATGAACAATTTAATGAACTTTTGCTGTTGCTGAACCAAGACAGAGTAGAAGAAGCGTTCTATAAGTTTTTATTCGAAAAAGATAGGATCTCATGGCACGATATAAAGAAAGGAGTGATTAAATTCAGAGGTTTTGCAATGTTGTGTTTCGGTAATTTTAGGTTTGCATATAAGCTACTTATTACCAAAGGGAGCGAGGACGAACTTAGGGAAAGTCTTGAACCTTATTGGAGAAACTCGTCTGAGATTATTAAAGAATTCAAAAGACGCCCACCCAAAATGCTTGAAATTGAAAAAATCGAAAGGGAGAAAGTATGGTATGCCGGAGAAATCACAGGAGCAAAAATCTCCAACGACGCAAATCTCTTAACGATGAAGGAAGCAGATGAAAAAGATCCAGCAACAAAAAAAGAGCTTTTGGAATTTGGGAAACAAATCTTACAGATGGACGCAGATAGTAAAGAAACTCAAGAGAAAGCCCTCAAGAACACAGACGTTTATCTCACATGGGACTATATGGATGTTTATATAGCCACCTCAATGCGTCACAAATGGGAATTTGAAGAGACTTTCAACTTCATAGGTAAGGTGTTTAGCAAGCGCTATCTAAGACAGCTGAATCTTCGTCACTTCGACCCCACGCAATCCAAGTGCTCAAATCCTAGAGACAAAGGACTAATTGAAGGTTTGATGTTGAAAAGGGCGTTATGCACTATCTATATGGCACAAGAGAGTGATACTATGGGCAAAGATTCAGAGCTTGCCGCAACTTTAGCACAAAGCACACCTGTCATTGCTTATGTCCCAAAATACGAGTCCGACGCTGATATCGACGCATATTCCAAGAAAATCGAAAAGTATCCATTAGACTTCTTCAAAAAGCGGTTGCTAATTCTAAGAGCCGAAGAGGTATTCGACGATCCAGAGTGTGGCGAGAAACTTAGAGCGTATGATCCAAATTTCACCATAGAGAAAGTAGATGCTTTTCTGAAAAAATTAGACGACTATCGTGCATTGCAGCCTTTTTCTCTATGGTTTGAAAAGGACGATAGAGAGTTCAAGCGAAATGACCTTTTTTCTAATATTTGCCGGGTACTTGCCATAGCGGAGTCTTACAACTTTGAAAGGAGGGCACAGCTACTGAAAGAAAGGCATCCATTATCTATGCAGGTGGACTTGCAATCAGGAGTGGCAAATGGAGTTTTGGTTGTTAGGAATCACAAAGAATGCAGTGAGTTGCTTTATAGAATTTTGACAAATTCTATGGAGTTTATAATCTCCCATGAAGGGAAACCCGAGAAAGGTTATACCATCCTCAAAGAAAAAATTTCAATGTCTCCATTTCGAGTAGTTACTGACTATGAGAGGTTAACCAACTCATTTTGGAATCTATTTGCTTGACTTTAAATGGAAGTTTTCATAATCTTCTATGAAAGGAAGGAGATCAAAATATTGAAACATTTCAGAAAGCGAGAACCAAGTCCGACAGAACTGACTTGGGAAGAAAAGAATCCTACCAACTATCTCTATTGCTCTTCTGAAGCCATTGAAAAAGTAAGGGAAATGGTTGAAAGGAATGAGAAAAGTGGCTCAATCAATAATGTGCAGAAACGGAAAGATGAGGCTTCGGGAAGAAAATAAGGACAAGGCTACCGGTATCAAGAACACTTTGAGCGAGGGGCCTCCTCCGGTCGAAGAGAGAGGTCCAATGAAAATAACTCGAAAAAATGCAGAACTTGCTCTTTTAGTGACTAATGCGCATGTACTGTCTAGATTTGACGTCTTTTCATTTTTAAACGAGAAATCTCCGTATCGAACTTGAGTTCTGACCGATCGAATGATTAGGCATAATAAGTTCTGTTCGATATTAACAACTAGTATGATATCCAAAGAGGAAATCTTCAGAGTAAATCCTCACATAAATCCTTCTCTGGTTCTTTGCGATCCACTATTAATTCCCGAAAAAATTGAGCAAGAACCGATAAGAAGCTGGTTACGGTTTGTAGGCGAATATAAGCTAAAACAAGATTTTTTTGCCATAATTTTAGTACCCTGCTCCTTCTGGAAACCTTATACCCCTCCTCAGGATGAGTTTTACAGGAGAATACATAGAATAAGAAACAAAAATTCCCAAATAAAATTCGTAACAGTTTCCGTACCGCTAGCGTTGCAGCCGGATGAATTTTGGAATTTTAGTTGGCAAGGACAAAACTTGGTCTATGAGTGCCCCTTTTTTCCTTGGGTTAAGAACTATGGATATACTTGGAATGATGAACTCGCAGATAGAATATTTCATTTGCTCAAGATTACTGCAAAAAGCTTTTTCAAGAACAATGTCGGAAGATATCAGGCTGTCCTAGGGTGCCTAATAAAAGAATTTAGTCACATCGAGATAGTTAATGAGTTTCTTGATGATAACATTGATATTCATAGACCTGGCAAGGAAATATTTTCCAATGTTTCTTACTTCGATAATACTTCAGATGTCTATTGTCATCCTACGATATGGAGAAAGTTTACACAGATGCTTGTAAAATCGGGAATTAAAGTGTAAAGTCAAGTCCCAGGGTTGGTGGCGATTGGCGTTATCGATAAGTGTTGATAAGGTTTACGACTTGCCATACGCTATTGCTTACGGGAAGGTGAATTGGTTCGTGTGGCAACCCACGGATATTTCTCATCGTAGTTGGGTTAACTTGAGTAGTGGTATCAAGGTAACTCAGGAGCGCCGAGGTGCTCCAGTGGTCATAGAGGGAACGAGTCATTATAGCCCATCTTTGGAAAAAGAATTGGGATTATGGTTCGACCCATTGCCAATATTTTCAAAGCAACATGAATTTTGGAAATCACTCTATCTTGAACATCCCATGAGAATGGCTTGGGCATCGCCAAAAGACGTAGAAATCCTTTTCGCAGCCGCGGTACTATCGCCTCAGGTTTCTTGGGAAGTCAATACATTTTGGATGTTAGCCCTCAGAAAAAACTTTGGAGAAAACATGATAGAGATCGCAAACTGTGAAAGCAAAGAAATTGATACAATGGTCAAATCTGTTTTTCCTGAAGTGAGAGGAATGGGGTATCATGCAAAGGTGTTGGTACGTGCCTTTAAGGACCTAGTAGATAAATACAGCGATCTTACAACCATTCTAAAAATGGATGCAGGTACAGCACGAAAAGCATTATTGGATGTTTACGGGGTCGGTCCTAAGGTCGCTATGTACTTGGTTCAAGCAACTCATGGCGATTTGGGAGCTCCATGTGTAGACAGGCACGTCTGTAGGAATGGTGTCCTCCTAAATGTGTTTCCAAAATACACAAGACCTTATTTTGCAAGCTCATGCAAGAAATTCATCGACAACTGCAGTAGATGTCCCAAGATTAAGGACTGTGCCACGGGCTACCTGACAATGCAGCCAGCCCCGGCCTTGCTTTCATCTCTACTCTATCTCTTAAACTAAAGAAAACGATGCGACCAAATTTCCGCAACTTAACTTCCGTTAGTGATTATTCGGGAAAATCTTGTATTTTCACTTTGTTTGCTTCAACTTTGATTTCAACGATCTTAGCGGGATAGCGTGTATCAAACTTGTTATTCCTATCTAGCACCTTTCCGTAATCGATAAGAGCCTGAACGGAACCTTCTGTTCCTTCTCTGGTAAGACCAAACGCAAACAGAATTAGTTTCCTCGGGTTATAGATACTGGGAATTACTTCGACTACGCTATAGTTTCTTCCCAGGTAATACTTCCCTGAAGGAGCTGAAAATATAGATTTGTCTGCCACGTCATGGTGGGAAACTGAAGCTATGCAGATTGGTAGCGCTTGGCTTAATTCATAGGTCAGTACATTAACGAGCGGTCCGCCTATCACTATTAGATTCTTTATCTGTTTTTCGTCTTGGGTTGTTTCTATGTCAGGTTTAATGATTGGCAGTTTGTATTTATTGCATAATCTACTAGCGGCATTCCAGTCTGACTCTAGAGCATTTCTTTGGAAAGGTCCATGTTGACTTCTTGCTCCAACCACAACGATACAGTCATCAGGAACTCTAAGGGCAGATGTAATATTGATGCCAGCAAACTCCTCGGGCGAAATTGCTTTAAAAGGGGAGACAATAGTGACGGGAGAAGCATGCCTGAGAACGCTGATGAAAAGCCATACAAAAACGATGAAAACCACAAACAGTATACTTAGCAGGCTTGTTAGCAACAAAGAGATGAATGGAGGAAATTGTTCTCTATACCACAGAGAAATGGTTATGCTTGACGATAAAAGACCGAGTATCGCCAGAAAGGTCGCAAAAACTTGTTTAAATGTTCCAAAGAAACTCTTGAGGTTAGACATATTGAGACTTTACCTAAAATAGCCTAAGCGGTTGAAAAAAAGCATGGCAAGGATTGTGGGATAAAGCAAACTCTGGTTGCTTCGTTTAACCGGCCATCCTCCGTCTGAATTTCGTGAGTTTATTAGAAAATCAATTGCGTGCTGGATTCGCAAATCAGAGGTCTTAACGCCCATATCCAGCAATAGATTCACAAGTGATACTACCGCTGTAATCTTACTGTCAGTGTCTGTGATAGCTTCTATGGATTCGGGTAGTCTGTTTCGAATCTGTGTAATCAAATCTTGAATATCGATTTTCATTATTCTAAGTGCTCCTAATGCCAATGAATCGTTCTCTATACCTTCGCTTCTTTGTCTAAGCTGATTCTTGGCAAACAAGACTGAACTTCTTAAGATGTCATCTTTCACACCATATTGACATAGAGCTAAAGCTGAAATTGCTGTGGTCAAAATTTGGCTATTTGCATCAGAAGCCCATGAGCCATCCGGTAAGCGATTCGAAAGAAGGAAGTCGACCGCACGTTTGGCTTGCTCTTTTTGTCCAGAACCCACAAGGATCAGAACAACACTCGCAGTAGATAATGCTCTACTACTCATTCCTGGGCTAGGCCCCCAACCTCCATCTGGGTTTGGTATACCCTTTAGAAAATCAGCAAATCGAGTTGATATGTGCGTCATTCCGAGTTCTTTTAAGCAAGGCACTAGGAATACGTTATCCAGTCGTGTTTTTCCACCCGGCGACTCATTCAAACTCCCATTTTCTGCCAAACATGCAAAGAGGAACCTCGATCCTTCCAAAGGCACTGCTATACTCAACAAATCTTTGGCGATGCTCCCAGTTTTGAAGCATTCCTCCCACTTATTCCCAAATTCATGCAAAAGCTTCTCATTCTTACACGCAACCCGCAATTCACCAACCCTAAAGTCGGCCGTTATTAGAAAACTGTGTAGCACTGAGACCGCTATATATGAAAGTGATCCAAAACTTCCAGTTCTTTCTATTGCAGGTCTAATCATTTGAGCTTTAGGAACTTGTACGCTCTGCTCTTCTGCTCGCAAATGAATTCTTACTTTTTCGCCCCAGCTCTCGACAATCTTGCGGACGAAATCAATCAATCGGTCAATATCAAGCAAGCTCAAAGAATACTGCGATCTGTATTCCCAGACAGCACTTTCCTTAGTAGTTCCACCACTCATTTGTTTCAGCCTCCTTTCATTCTACGAAATGTGCTTTAACTCCCTCTGTTTCGTCTGAGAATATTTCGTTGTAATCTTTGTACCATTCACGTATCCTTGACTTGTCCTCATTTGCGAAACTTATCTCATAGCTTCCTCGGACAATTGTAGAATTTACGTCTCTTAAGAAGTCTTTTATTCTGAAGGCGATATCACTTCCGTGTTCTTCTGTAAACTGGGTATTCAGAGAGATTTTCATCGTCAATTTCCCGTTTGTCATTCTCAAGCCACAATCCTTGATTCCTTTATGTCCATACCAATGAGGCAAATACTGTTTTGCTTCGTCTCCTGATGATTGTCTCAACTCATCAATCACCTCTTCTCCGGGCCTACCTTGGCTGTTGGTCTTGACCCTCTTCTCACCAACATCCAATGCATCTGCGACTCTAAGTACGCTCGCTCGAAAGGCGGTCTCTTTGTCTATTATACCTTTCCTACTTAGTTCAACAAGATTGTCTGTACCATACTCACGTGTACCCGCTTCGTTATGAAGCTCGCATAGCTTGGCAGCATGTTCTTGCTGTTCCTCACTGTCAAAAAGTTCCTTGTGCTCTCTCACAAAATCAGCGCTCAACAAGCCATGCTGTTTTGCCGTGTCCATCGCTCTACCTATGTCATGTAGACGTCCCGCCGCTTCCAGAAGAAACTTGTCTTCCTCGTTTACTTTTCGTCCCATTTCTTTTTCAGAGAAGGTTGCTTCATCCAGTACACTAGTCACATTGTTGACATTTTGAACCACGCGTTCCACATGCCCAGGACCATGGTCATTTAAGAACGGGTCTATCTTATTCTTGACTTCCTCCATGTAGCGCTCGCCTTCCCTTCTTATCTTGTCGATTCTGATAGCCCTTTTTTCTCTAATCATTTCTCTAGTCATTTCACTGATTCTTCTTGAGACCTCTCTAGGCGGGACGACTTTCCCTGGTCTCCGACTTATTGTTGGACCGCCCCCACCCATGGCTACCCCACTCACAGATTAGGAAAACAATTCATTAGCTTAGTGTACAATTCTGGATTGAATCTTTTAGCATAATCATGCAAGTTTCCGTTAGCGAGCTGTTTTTGAATTCTACTTGTTATCAGTTGCGTAAAAGCTAAATTGTGTTGTAGTCTAAAACTGGGTCCCATATTGCATATTTCCTCTGTAGTCTTCCCCGGAAACCGTTTGCAAACCGTACAATCGCAAGAAACATTGACTCTCTTTGGATGTCTATCCCAACTAAGATTTTCTGGGTTAGCCTTGTATGCGAGCCAATCCGTTGTATCTATGGTTCTAACTCCACCTAAAACATAGAATGGCCACAAGTTCATTTTACCAGATCCCAGAATGTGAATATGTTTACGTCGATCGATTTTATTCATAGCAGCTCGTATCTTGAACAAAGTCACTAGTTTGGTTTCCATAGAAGTTCCGAAGGGTTCACGGGCAGGGATGGCTATTATTTGAACCCTTTCAAGTCTTGCAAGCTCTTTGGCACATTCTATCAAGGATTCTTGATCGTATCCGTGAGCCACCGCCGCTAAAGGTATTGAAGAATCGTGAATCTTATTTATCTTTGTAGCGAAATCGATCGTCATTTTCATTCTTTGTTTATTCTCATCCACTTGAACACGAGGTTGTGTGGGATGATCAAGTATGACCCATACATCGGCTTTTGCCATTTTCTGAAAAGCATATATGTCTAAAGGATCATCCCACAATAATCTGCCATGGAGCTTGATTGATTCTAGCCCACCGCTATCCAAGAAGACAATAGTATCGTTTTTGAATCCGAAACTCTGTTTGACGCCCTTCTTGTCTTTGGTTACTTGTTCTCCGTATGAGGATAATAACTCTCCAGACGTCAAGTCATAAGCTGACAACATTACTGAGTTATGACCCGAATCTTGAATCGCACTTATAATATAAGGCATTAGTCTTGTCAGATCAAGTTTTATACCTTCTGATATCGAGGGAACAAACGTAGGTTGCATCAGTTTACAGTAATCGATGTCCATTTATTTCTCATCGTATTCAGTAGGATCTTTCTGGGCGGATGCCTTAAAAGCTTTCTTTCGACTCACGCAAGCCGCACACTTGCCACAGTGTCTTGTCCCACCTAGATAGCAAGAATAAGTCAGCTCGTATGGGAAACCGTGCCTAGAACCATAGCATATTATCTCTTCTTTAGAGAATTTCAATAGGGGTGAAAAGACATTGGTTTTCGAATTTACGGAAATAGAAAGAGACTTCGAAAGAGAGACTATGAAATCGCGAGAGCAATCTGGAAATGGCATTGCTCCTCCTCCTACGATCCCTATTGCCACAGCGTTACAATCAATTCCATAAGCATATAACGCGCCGATCGAAACAAGAATCAAGTTCCTAAAAGGAAAGAAGGGGTTTTCTATCACTGAAAATTTGCTTGTCAAAAGATTTTGGTGAAGCGTTGAGATGGGTGATATGGAAATTTTCCTAGGTTTATGCAAATCCAAGTAAGAGCAAATTCTTTTACATGAGGCCAATTCGCGTTTGCCGGCCCGCTGACCGTAGTCTATGAACAAAGGATATTGATCAAAGTCGCTTTTCTTGTAGAGAAGAGCCATAATCGAAGAGTCGATACCCCCAGACAACAGGGTCACTATTTTTAGTCCCTTTTCGTTTATCATGCGTGGACACCGATGTTATGTGTAGAAGGTAGCATTGTGATCATGCCTCAAACTCTTCATAACCGCGACGTCTCGCTTGATTGATCGTTGAGCTCGACTAATTTGTATTGGATGCAATTGTTCTTTATGTTTTCGACATATTCGAATGTTGTTGAAAATCGCCGTGAGTAGGGTGTGGAGGCGTGTCGAGGGCATATGCCATATCCGACTTAAGTTGTTAGCTCTGTAATCGGCTAGAAATTCTCGATCACTTCTCCATTCTCAAGCCGAATAATGTACTTAACTTGTTCATCCAGTCCGCTGATGTGGCTGACTAGAAATATCTGCTTGAAGCTTTGAGAAAGCTCCATGTTTCAATCGGTGTATCCTAGAATTGAAAGATACTAGTTGTCGCCTTGAAATAATCCTCAAAGACCTCTACCCCCCTCCTAGTAGAGGGCTGAGAGAAAGAGGGGTGGGGGTGTGTCCCTGCGACCCCGTGTCACAGGATAATCTCAGCCGCTTTCGCAGCCGTCTCCAAGTCTTCAAGCTTGATCTTCCCTCTCCCATCTCTCTCAGCCAGATAACCGGCAGTAAGCAGGATGCTGAAGCCTACGCGTATGTTACCAGCTTTCGAAGCCGCCTCAGCAACCCTACGCAAGACCATTCTAGAGACTGCTCTCGGTTGGAAGGCTTACTGGGAATGGAAACAGAAGCAGCGGCTAGGGCCCGACCCCTTTGCAAGCATTTTAATGTAGTATGCCATAAAATGGATAACTACTTTAAAAGACGTGAAAGAATGGTTACGAAGACGGAAGCGCTATACAACGCCCTTCTACCAATGAAAGTAGTAGGCTTCGACGATATTGTAGCCAAGGCCTCAAGCATCGTCAAAGCTGCTCCAAACCGAAAAGGCATCTTTTCAAGCGGATTAAAAAAGCGCCTTTTTATTCATGTTCTTTCTCCCATCATTTTAACCGACAGAGTCAGGTCGACGTATCAAAATGATATCTTTTAGACCGATTTAATGGATATCTTTTTCGCAGTGAACCAAATCACGTTTTATCAGCTTGAGCCATAGCTTATTTTCTTTTCATCTGTACTATTTTTGCCAGTTCTACACCATAGTAGTAGAGGAAAGCCGCTGCGGCTACCGCGATAACAGCTCCACCAGCATACTTCAA
>Ga0315312_1002652_pt1 | contig 12200 bp, 15 predicted proteins | sample TDP7_MG_FD_203629 | JGI IMG/M metagenome (GOLD analysis project Ga0315312, IMG submission 203629) | Freshwater sediment microbial communities from Lake Towuti, South Sulawesi, Indonesia - TDP7 | ecosystem: Environmental > Aquatic > Freshwater > Lake > Sediment | place: Indonesia: South Sulawesi... | reverse complement strand
CGCCGTGGATGTAGGGGTTCATCGTGCCCGCGTCGACGTTCACGTAGGGGTCGATTTTGATGGCGGTAACCCTTAACCCTCTGGCTTGAAGCATCTTGCCGATCGAGGACGTGACGATGCCCTTGCCCACTGAGGAGAGCACGCCGCCTGTGACGAAGATGAATTTTGCCATTGGGGTTTCCCTGCAATAACTCTGCAATAGTTGCATTCTCTATTATAAACTCTTTTGAGAGTGAAGGTTTGTGGGTTTGTAGGTTTGTGGGCTTAGAGGCTTGGTGTGTTTGGGAGAGAATTTTTTTGTGTGGTGGGGTGTGTGTTTTGTTTGTGTTTTGGGTTTTGTTTTTTGTTTGGTTTGTGAGGGTGGTTGTGTTTGGGTTGGGTTTGGGGCGCTTTCGATGTTGTTGAAGGTGACTTTTGATGTTGTCAAGAGTGACGTTTACTATGGTGCTTCTTTGCTTGTGCTGGGAGAAAGAATTTCGGAAGAGGAAGGTGGCAGTCGCTTAGCGCCTTCTTCTACCGAACATGTTCTGTTAAGACAGTGAGATGCGCTTGTTCTGTTTGCGTGTTTTATGGTCTGTTTTTTGTTTGGAATGTTGTTTCTTTTTGTGTTTGGGTTGGGTTTGGGGTGATTTGTAACATACTTTTAGGTGATTTCTTGTTGATTTGATGGGTGTTTCGGTGGGTGATTGTCGTGTTGAAGCATGAGCGAGCGTTGGGTTTGGATGTTTTTGAGATTGAAGAAGGTATAAATATTACATCTATGTTATACATTTACGGTGAGAAGAATGCCTGTTAAAACAACGATAACGTTGAGAGATGAGGTCTACGAGTACTTGATCAAGAAGTTTGGGAGGCGAAAAATCTCCCTGGCGGTGAATCAGGTGCTTATGAAACAGCTTTTCAGAAAACCCACTAAAAGCATGTTCGGTGTTGATCCTTGGCTTACAACGCGTGGTCTTAGAGATGAGGAAGAACCTCATGAGGCTTCTTGATTCTTTTGCGTGGATAGAATACTTCATGGGTTCGAAGACAGGTGCCAAAGTAAGGGATTACGTGGAGGGCAACGAGCCCTTGTACACACCCTCCGTTTGCCTCACAGAAATCAAATCCAGATACATGAGAGATAAAAAAGACCCGGCGACTCGAATCGAGTTGATTGTGGAAAGAAGCTTTATTGTACCGTTGGACAAGGAAATAGCCCTCTTAGCCGCTGATGTCAAACAAAAACACAGGCTTCACACGGTAGACGCAATAATATACGCGACAGCCCAACGGAGAGACCTAACCCTCGTCACTGGCGATAACCACTTCAAAGGCGTACCCAACGTAGAAATGATTTAGGCGTTTGTCGTCCTTTTTTTGTTTTTATCCTTTTCTCCTTGTTTGGCTGTCGTCAATTCCTTAATCAATCTCCAGTTCAAGCGTAACCTCAGCACGCTTAATCATCTTCAAAACCTTAGCGTCTGGAACCTCAGCTGAGCTGACATTAATCACGTCGCGCACATCATCAACCGAAACGCTTGCCAAACAGACTCTGGCCCAAAAGGAAAAAGCGAAAGAAGCCGAATTTAAGGAATCTTGGCAAAAAACTGTGTAGGAAGAACTATGTCGAAAACTACGCATGCATGAAGCAAGAGAAGATTTAAGAAGCTTCAGTGGAAACAGAACTGAACGTTGGTATGGTGATGATGAAATGAGTAATGAGAAAGTTATCGAATATGATCACGGAAGCAGTCTTAGCTTCGTCAATAGTTTGGAGACTATATGTGGGCTAATGTCGGGCTTCGTCTTTGCTGGAACTACGGTGATTATCGGGACGTTCACAGGCCCCCACACATTGTTATCACAGGTTATTCTTTTCATCTTGTCACAAACGATGGGTATGCTTATGATGGCATTGTGGGAGCTGCATTACATTAATATCTTGGTATGTCTACAGTCGCCAAAACTGATAATTCCAGACTACCCAGAGAGATGGCGTGTAGTCAACACGCTTATCACTGTAACCAGCTTTCTCATGATGTTCTCCATGAATTTGTTGTTCTTACTCAAGGATTTGACGCTGCTGTTCGCATTGTCCACATGTATCTCCGTGTTTGCCTTTGCGTTGATGAATTTCCGTCGTTGGAAACCTGTCAGAGAGAAGATCAATGAGCGCATGAAAGGAAACACCGTCAGACTTGAGAAGCTGAAATAGTTGAGAACCAAAAAGATTGGAGAAGATTTCTTTATGTTTCAAGGAGGCATAGGACTGAGATTCAATATTCCGTAACATCAATCCTTAGGAGACTGGCGCCAAAAAAATGGGAAAGCAGACACACTACGAAACCAGGACTGGATAGTAGTACGCTGCGTGTGTTAATTCAGGATTTCTAAGAGTTTTTCTCCTTTTTGTGTGATTCTGTATATGCCTCTGCTGACTCGTTCTACGTAGCCGTTTGGAAGTAGATAGTGATAGAAACTGTTTTCTGATTGTGTTTGATGTTGCGAAGCTTAGGCATGTGGCAACCGCTTTCTTCTCAATATCCGTGTAGTGCACACGACCTTCTTGACGAGTGCAAGAATAATCTTGCGGAGAACATCCCTTTCCTGTTCTTTCAAATGGCAACGAATACTCTCTTCACAGAACCGCAGCATACACTGTTGCGTTAGATTTTGCTCAGAACCGCAGCGTAACCCGCGTTTTCTCTGAACAGTCTCTCCATTCTCCACCCAGCTGCTTCGCTTATTCTCGCCATGTCTGAGGGACTAGCGAGGAGCAGGTCGAACCAGTCGCCGAACTCGCCCTTGTACTCGATTCGTATGGTGACCTGCCCGATAGGGCGCCCTATTGCCCTGTTATATTCATGATACCTGAGGTGGGCTGGATTGTCGGTGACGGCTGGGTCCCTACTCGACGCTATTATCCTTCCCTCCTGCGCGGTTATTCCGCGGATGTCCTTCAACATTTTCCCTGTGGCTTCTGGGTTGCCGGCTATGCCGAAGTTGTTCCCGAGGAGCAGAACCGTGTCGAAGGAAGCCGCGTCGAAGCTCAGCTGGAGCGCAGACATGACCCTGCAATCCCTGACCCCGCGCATAATCGCCACTTCCACTGCTTCGGGGGAGATGTCTACGGCGGTGACTCTGAAGCCTCTCTGCTGCAGCCAGAGTGCGTGTCTTCCGGCGCCGCATCCGACGTCCAAAACCGCTCCCTCTACTTCTTTCAGCGCGTCTTTTTCGTATTGTGGCCAGTCGTCGTATTCGGAGAAGTAAGCGTCGAAGCTGGCGTCTTCTGCGTATCCGTCGTCTCGGTGTATGCGATGAGGCGTCTTGTCTCCGTTGAGGTAAGCCATTAAGCCTTTCCCGAAGGGTTTTCCGGAAGACATGACAGGTGCCTTTTTTCTTGGTTTGCAGAGACTGAGTTGTGAAGTCTAGGAAAATAAATCTTTGTAGAGGGGCTAGGGGGCCCTAATGGGTGAGTGGAACGGTTGTTGCTTTGGGTTCTGTTTGGCTGACGCACTTTCAGCAGTTTCTTCAATTTCTCGTGGAAGCCTTGGCTTTCTCGCCGACGTATACGAAGTGTTCGCCCATGCCGAGCAGGATAGGGTCGGTGCACGTTTTGAGGACAAGGGCTCTCCACTTTTCCCATTTTTCTTTGTCTCTATACAACCTGTTAGTTGCTCCTCGCAGATGCGACGAGAGCCCCTCACACGTCGCCATCTGAAGCATTTTCACTCCCTTGTTTTTGAACAGTTCCTCGAGTTCGTTCGGATGCCAGAAGTAAGCGTCTGGGAAACCGTGCTCTCCCTTGTGGCGGGGTTCGTGCCACCTGTGAACTCCTTGAGTGAACAGTTCTTTGTGGTCTGGATCTGTGAGTTCGTGTTGAAGTCTCTCCAGCACCGTTCTGAAGACACCGTATAGGCTGATAACAGAGATGAACAAGGGCGCGCCTGTCTTAGCCACTCGCACAACCTCAGATGCGGCTTTCTCTCTCTGGCTTCTCTCAATTAAGTGTGAGAAGGGTCCTAGACAGAGAACGGAGTCAAAGGTTTCATCATTAAACGTGCTTAGGTCTGTTATTGAGCCCTCGACAATTTGCTCAACTCTGTCTTTGACGCCCGCTCTTGCGATTTTCTTTCTCGCCAATTCGAGGCATTGGCGTGAGATGTCCAGCAGAACAACACGATAGCCTCTCTTTGCTAATTCTATGGTGTACCTGCCAGGTCCGCCGCCCGCATCCAGAACTAGGCCTGTTTTAGGGAGATATTTCTCCAGAAAATGCGTGGTAACGATAAATTCGAGACGGCGATATGGGTCGTGGAGTAGTCTTCTCCACTCACCTTCTGCGTGTGCGTCGTAGTATTTCCTAATGATGCTCATGAACGATAGATAGACGAATCGCTGTTTATGAGTTTGGCGCCTTGCGAGCGTGCACGTGTGAGACCCTATACGTAGAGGGAGAGGGACATGTTGAGGCTCATGAAATCTTAATTATCGAGGTTGGGTTTCTCTTATACTATGGATGCGCTCAGCCTCATCGTCACAGTGGTCGTTGTCACCGCCTCGGGAGCCCTAGCTCCGGGTCCGCTGTTCTTCGCCGCGGTTGCTCACGGAGCCAAGTCTGGCGCAAGAGGCGGTCTCCTCTTCTCGGTTGGGCACACAATCGTCGAGTTCAGCCTGGTCATGCTTTTGGCGCTTGGCTTGCACAACGTCGCGAAAGACCCAACCGTAAATCTCGTCATCGGCGTGACTGGCGGAACGGCTCTGCTTGTTTTCGGGGTGTTGCAGATTCGTGAAACCTTAGCTTCAAAGTTCAACCAGCCTGGCAAGGGGTGGATAATCTCCAAGGATCCTCTTCGGCTCGGCTTACTCTTCACGGGTTTAAACCCTTACTTCATCCTTTGGTGGCTCAGCGTAGGCGTGAAGCTCATACTCGACTCGCTGGCGTTCGCCTATCTAGCTGGGGTCGTTCTGATGTACGTGGCGCATGTTTGGATGGACTACGCTTGGCTTACGGGCGTAGCCTACCTCGCGAAGAAGGGGACGAACATAGTTGGCAGCAAGGGATACAGGATACTCATGATAGCCTTCGCACTAGTCCTCATCTACTTCGGGAGTATGGCGATTTTCAAGTCGCTCTTCGACGTGGAAAGTATCTGAAACGCTTCTTCTATTTCGTCTAGCTTCATTTTTCGAGTTATGAGAGGCTTAACGTTGACTGTTCCCGAGGCGATTAGGTTCAGCGCCTTCTTGAAGTGCGCGGGAGTCGTGTGGAAAGCTCCCAGAATGGTTGTCTCTCCGTAGTGGAGCTGCTCCGTGCTGACTCTTATCTCGGTATCGGGTGGGCACCCGCCGAACATCAGGGCGATTCCCCCCTTCCTAACCATCTTGAGGGCTTGCTCCCAAGTTGCAGGCGTGCCGATCGCCTCGATCACCACGTCCGCTCCGTAACCGTCTGTCAGCTGCTTTGTTTTTTTCACGGTGTCTTCGCGTTTGGCGTTCACGGTTTCTTCAGCCCCGAGTTCACGGGCTAGTTGCAATCGCTCGTCGATGGTGTCGCTTACTATTATCTTGTCTGCGCCCATTTTCTTGGCTACCAGCAGGTGGAGGAGTCCGATGGGTCCGGCGCCTATTACTGCTACTGTGTCTCCGAGCTTGACGCGGGCGTCCTCGACTCCGTGGAGCACGCAGGCGAGCGGCTCAGTGACCGCCGCTTCCTCGTAGGTTAGGTGGTCGGGTATCACCTGTGTGTTTAGGGCGACTATGCGGGCTGGCACTTTGATATATTGGGCGTAGGCGCCCCACAGCCACATCATGTCTTCGCAGAGGTTGTACTTCCCCCTCTGACACATGTGACAGCGCAGGCAGGGTGAACTGTTGCCAGCGCGCACTCTCATGCCTTTCTTAAGCCATGTAACTCCTTCGCCAGCTTCTACTATGTCGCCTGCCCATTCATGACCGAACACGGTTGGCAGCTTGATTACGCCGCTTACGTAGCCTCTTTGATAGATTTTGAGGTCTGTTCCGCACGTGGTTGCGGCTTTCACTTTGACTAGTATCTCGCCGTATCCGACTTCGGGCATGTCGGTGTCTTGGATTCGCAGGTCTTTCACTCCGTACAACAGAGCAGCTTTCATTTTTTCGTTGGACAAACGCCATCACAACTCTAAGCTGTTTTCAACATGGATTCCTAGGGGCGGCACTATTTTCTTCGATAGATTAAGATGTAACCTGACAGCCAATACGTGATGGCTAGAACTGAAAGAAGAATCTGATTTGCAGATGATCTGTTGTAAGCAATCAAAAGAACAAAGAGAATCATCCCCAAGTTGTGTAGGAGAACCAGAATAGGCTTGTAGTTCATCATCTTTCACACAACCGAAAAGGTAAGAAGCCCTACTTTAATTTTTCATTTAAAACGACAACCTTTAGACATTCTCTATTTTTGGCTGCTACTTGAAAAGCCTCTAACGTACGGCTTAATGGAAAGCGGTGAGTTATTAACTCCTTAACCTTGATTTTCCCTGAACTGATGAGTCGTAGTGCGATTCTTGTTTCGATGTGTGAAACCGAGTACGATGGAACAACTGTTATCTCAGAGAAGAAGAGCCTGTGAGGACTAAAGCGAGCGTATTGGTCTGGTTGAGTGGGCGCAAACAGGCAGAGTTTTCCTCCTCTCCGAACGATTTGAACGCCGTTTTCAACCGCTTTGACGTTTGGTGCGGTTACGATTACCACATCTGCGCCCTTGTTTTCTGTTGCCTCCCTCACCTTTTCAACAATGTCTTCTTGTTCAGGATTGACAGCTAAATCAACGCCAAACCGCTCAGCCATTTTCAGTCGGTAGTCCACTAGGTCGGTGATTAAAATGGGGTTGGCTCCTGCAATCCTAGCGAGCATGGCGTGTATTATTCCGCTGGGTCCAGCACCTATTATGGCTACGCTGTCGCCCTTTCGGATGCCGACTTTGTTTTGGGCTCTTATGCAGCAGCCAATCGGTTCGATGAGCGTGGCTTCCTCGTAGGAGAGGCTCTCTGGAATTTTCAGGGTGTCAATTTTTAGGTTTGGAGACGGCACCCTAAAATACTCGGCGAAACCGCCAGGCTCGATGTTAGTCTGCCCAAACTGGGGGCACATCGTGTAGTCGCCTCGGGCGCAGTAATGACACTTCAGGCAAGCCACGTGGTGATGCACGAAGACTCTGTCGCCTGGTCTAAATTCTTCAACGTCTCTTCCTGTTTGGGCGACCTCGCCGGCGGGTTCGTGTCCTAGGACGAGTGGTGCTCGGCTGCGGAGGTACCATTCCATTAGGTCGGAGCCGCATACTCCGCACGCTTTCATCTCGACCAGGATTTCGTCTTTTCCGATTTTTGGTTTTGGCAGTTCTTTGATTCTGATGTCTCGGAGGCTGTGGTACACGGCGGCTTTCAATTTGGTTCATTCGTTTTGAGATTCAGAGCGCTCTTAAGCTTTCTTGTCTGAGGTAAGGGTTATAAGCAGACGCCTCTATGATATAGAGCCATACAAGAACTGATTTTGAACAATCTGGTTCTTGTTGAACCAAAAAAAGGAGTGAATTAGAGAGATGGCGTACAGAAGAGAGCCCAGAGAGATGCACAAGGCGACCTGCGCGGACTGCGGCAAAGAGTGCGAAGTTCCATTCAAGCCAGACCCGAGCCGACCCGTGTACTGCCGTGACTGCTGGGCTAAGAGAAGAGAAAGAAGACGATACTGACACCCGTGGCATTGTCAAGGCATCATAGGGCTGAAGTTTTCTAACGACCAGCAAACAACACACACTGGAGACTATGAACAATAGAGAGACAACGACTGCATTCACACGTGGACAGCGAATCTCTCAAACTCTTCCATTTTTTGCTCAAAAAAGAAGCTTCTCGTTTTAACAGCTCCGTTTGTGTTCTAAAATGTAGAATTAAGCATCTCTGGACAGCTGGCGTATATCTCAGCCACGGTCTCAGAAGCGCATTCCTAACATTCTTTAGGTCTTCTTGCGGAGAAGCAGCCAATTGTTCTCTCTGAAGTTGACCAGGGCGTAGTCGCCCCTGAGTCTGGTTCCGCGTAGCGTAAACTCGATTATCTTTTCCGTTCTGGTCTTGAGAGTGTAAGTGCCACTGTCCCAGATCTCAACCGTTCCCGCCCCATACGTGCCTTCGGGGATTGTTCCCTCAAAGTCTATGTAGTCTAAGGCGTGGTCCTCCACCTGAACAGCCAGCCTTCTAACCCCGGGAGCCGTCGGGGGCTCCTTTGGCACAGCCCAGCTCTTCAACACGCCGTCCATCTCCAGTCGGAAGTCGTAGTGCAAGTGCGTCGCTTTATGCTTCTGAATCACGAACCTGCCAGACGGGGCTGTGGACATTCTGCGTACCCTCTGTCAAACATTTGTCTTCTAAGCGATAAATACATAACTGCACAATCCTATCACTCATAAATTCACACCAAAGCGAAGGAGGACAACATGTGAGACTAGTTCGATTTCTACACTCACACAGAGAGTCTTACGGACTCATGACAGACAACGGGGTCTTGCCCCTCCCAACTCTAGCCAACACTCTGAAAGTCCCCTTTCCCGCCACTCTCGATGCCCTGGTGTCTCTGGGAGCGAAAGGTCTGAGTTCAGTAGAGACGTTGAAACGAGACGCAACACAAGCCCAGATAAAGAAGGCGACACTGAAGCCGAGCGACGTCCAGGTTTTGGCGCCTCTGCCCTCCCCTCCAAAAATCGTCTGTCTAGGCTTAAACTACCGAGACCACGCGGCTGAGCAGGGAGCCAGCATACCAGAAGAGCCACTCATCTTCATGAAGCCGCGAACCGCCGTAATCGGACCCGACCAACCAATAGTCAAACCAGACTTCGTGCAGGAGCTGGACTACGAGGCGGAATTAGCCATCGTGATTGGCAAGAGAGGAAAGAACATCAGGGTCTCAGAAGCCAAGAACCACATCTTCGGTTACACAGCCTTCAACGACGTCTCAGCCAGAGACCTCCAATTCAAGGACAAGCAGTGGACGAGAGCCAAGAGCTTCGACACCTTCGCACCCATGGGACCATGCATAACCACAGCCAACCAGATTAAGGACGTGGGCAGCTTGAAAATCCGAACAAGAGTGAACAACGAACTCCGACAGAACTCAACCACCAGAAACATGGTCTTCAACGTCCACGAGATAATCCACCACGTCAGCCGCGTCATGACCCTCGAACCGTGCGACGTAATCGCCACTGGAACCCCAGCTGGCGTGGCGTTTGCGATGAAGCCCGAACCGAAGTTCCTGTCGCCAAGCGACGTGGTGGAGATAGAAATCGAAGACATCGGAACTTTGAGAAACATGGTTGAGGCGGCTACTCACCCACATAGTTGAGGCAGTCGCGTCTTCAAATTTTCAGATTCGTGTAAATTTCAAACAATAATTATCCAGAAATGGCGTTCAAAGACCAAGGCTTCTAAGACAAGCCGTCAAACGAGAAATGGCGGTATGTTACATCCGTATATTCGACGCTGGTAACAAGCCTTTTAGGACAAGCCGTCAAAATCTGTCCTCGGGCCTCCACAAAGGCTTGCTTCAAACATGCAGAGAATGCACTGCCAAAACCCTTCCTAAGATTCCATTAACTCCTACCACGTCTGGAATCGACGTGGAGGCCCTTTTCAAATTGAGCTTGTTCTTCAGCCTTTGTTTTTCAGCTGTGTCCACGTTTTGTTGAGAGACGAATAATAAAGCCTTAAGGCGGGCACTCAAAATTTATGAGGCGATGTGTCTGATTCGTTAATTGGGCTATCGGTGAAGGGTTTATGGGTGAGAGCGCTGTCACTGTTGGAGCCCTCCAGACCTTCAAGACCGTTGCAGACAACCCGTTAACCAGGAATGTTTTGAAGGCGCTCTCCAAGGATTGCCCAACGGATTGTGGCAACAGGCTGGAGGTGGCGCTTGAACTCTACGTGGGCGTTAGACAAGACGCCTGCCTGCCCTGTAGGTTTTCACGCAGAGTCATATCACCAATCCTCGGTGTGGCTTGCAGAGCCTTCGGCATAACCGACGAGCAGTTGAAGGAGAAGTTTAAGGACATGTATTGGCGCCGGGGGCTCGTGAACGTCATAAAGGGCATAGCTTGGTTCGGCGTGCGCCATCCCTACGTTCCCGGCGCCCCGTTTCAGGTTGTCTGGAACATAACAAAGGCGTGCAACCTCAGGTGCATTCACTTTTACGAGGACGCCGGCGCGCGCGGACAGGACGAGCTGTCCACGGGGGAGGCTCTGCACGGCGTCGACATTCTGGCAGACGCAGGCGTGCTCATACTCGCCTTTTCCGGCGGAGAACCAACTATTCGCCCCGACATCGTAGAATTGATTGGGCATTCGACCGACCGCGACATGTACACGGCGGTAGCCACCAACGCCGTTGCGTTTGCCTCGCGGAGAAAGGTGCGGGAGTTCAAGAGGGCTGGGCTCAAGTTTACTCAGATAAGCCTTGACGGATTGAACCCCCAAACTCACGACAGATTTAGAGGCGTGCCGGGAACGTTCGAGAAAACCGTTCAGGGAATCAAGAACTGCGTTGCCGAGGGCTTGTTCACAGAGATAGCCGCCACGGCAACCCACTTCAACTACGAAGAGATTCCCAGAATGATTGATTTTGCGGGGGAGCTTGGCGTCGACTGGTTCATGCTGTACAACTTTGTGCCGACGGGCAGAGGGGTCGACATAATGTGGTCTGACTTGACGCCGGAGGAGAGGGAGAGCATCCTGAGGGTTTGCTGGAACAAGATGAGGGTAGGCGGCGGCATAGACGTTCTCTCTACGGCTCCTCAGTTTGCCCGAATCGCTCAGGAGATCGAGGCTCAGCAGATCATAACGTGTGAAACAGGGGGCGGTGTAGTTCCGACCCACTTCTACAATCCAAAGCTGCCCGGTGAGCTCAGGCGCTTGGCGGAGTTTATCGGCGGTTGCGGTGCAGGTCGATTCTACTTGTCTCTTGAGCCGAACGGCGACATCTTTCCGTGTGTCTTCTTCCCACACGAGGAATCGGTGAGGGTGGGCAACCTCTTCAAGGACGATTTTGAGGACGTCTGGCGTCACTCCGAGCTGTTGTGGGCTCTCAGAGACAAGGATAATCTAGCCCCAAACTGTGGAGACTGCCAATACAGATACACCTGTGGGGGGTGCCGAGCGAGGGCTTACAACTACTTCAAGGACGTTCACGCACCCGACCCGAGCTGCGTTCTGAACAAGGATTACTGGAACAAGGTTCAAGAACAAGATGAGATGAGAGCGTCTCGAAAGAGAAGCCTATAGAACTCTTCCTCGCCATAAGTGGAGTTTATGGTGGACAGTTGATGCGTTTTGTTAGGCTATGAGCAGGTGGTTGTCTAAGCGCTCCGCCCATTCTATCTCTCTGACCAGGATTCTCGTTGTTTTCTTTTCTGATGTTTTGAAGTAAAGGGCGCTGCGATTCTGGTTGTCTTCTTTTGAAGTCGCCTCTACCACGAGCACGTTGACTATGACGGAGCCGTCCTTTAGGTGAAGGTTGACCTTGCGCCCCACGTGAGAACGAGCCGAGTTCAGGTCAAATCTCAGCACGGTCTCTTCACCATTCGAGGTCTTTGTCTGCGATTTGTTTCCAGCAGTGGCGGCAGATGGGCAACACTTTGTTTTTGTAGTAGATGTAGAGTTCTATGTCGTTGTTTGTGCAGTTGCCGTTCCAAGGGTTTCTGCAGCTCTCGCTTAGCCTGCTCATAGCCTACCCTCAGCTGGTTCACTCAGACCGAGCGAATTTAAATCAGTCGACGCAACGTCAACGCTGGGCGTGGAGAGAGTCAGGTGAAAGTGAAAATCGTGACTAGATTTGAATAATCTCTGGTTCAATCCTTTCGCGGGAAACTCTCAGCAAGCCCACGGTGGGCTTGATCAAGAAGGGAGGCATCGGATTTGTCGGGCTTCCAGGGTTGATGAAGAGGACCTCGGCTTCCCACTTCACAATCGGTCGATGAGTGTGCCCGAAGACAAGCGCGTCAAAGTTGTCTCGTTGTGTGGCTTTCCTCATTCGCCGCGGTCCAGCAAATACACCTATACTGTGAGTCAGACAGAGTTTCCAGCCTTCAACCTCCACAGAATTCATCTTCGGAAGCCTCTCCCTAACATCCTTGCCATCCATGTTTCCGTGAACTGCTAACACTGGCGCCAGTCGCTCAAGTTCTGTGAGGA
>Ga0315312_1002651_pt1 | contig 12202 bp, 10 predicted proteins | sample TDP7_MG_FD_203629 | JGI IMG/M metagenome (GOLD analysis project Ga0315312, IMG submission 203629) | Freshwater sediment microbial communities from Lake Towuti, South Sulawesi, Indonesia - TDP7 | ecosystem: Environmental > Aquatic > Freshwater > Lake > Sediment | place: Indonesia: South Sulawesi... | reverse complement strand
AAAAATCTAGGTACTCGTGCAGTGGAAGATCTTGTTGAGCCCTCCCAGGATAGGGTTTCTCGCGTTCCTGTTTACGTGCTTCGGCATTGCTGCGGGTATCAGGCGGCACTCGCTGCTTCCACCACTTAGGCGTCAACTTCGATAGTTCGTCCACTATCAAGCTTCGTAGCTCTCTCTCGAGCCACCGCAAGAGCTGATAACAATCTGCAGCATCAAACTCGCTACTTGGCTTACTCAGGAGTTCGCTTGTATCAAGTGTGATCTCCACTGCCTCTACGCCCTCGCTTGGTGGTCCAGCTTCCTCTCCACTTGGGATTTGCACAAGACCTAGCGTGGCTTGGGCCTTGATTGAGTACTCGTTCGGCGGTGAAGCCTCGACTGCGATCTTCAGCGCCCACTCGTAATCGCCGCCGGTAACCTTATAGTGCTCAGCAAGAGCCAAGAAGTCACGACTCTGGATTGTGCTTTGAACTAATGCTAAGACTTCCCCGACCTCTCTTGCTGTTGCGGGATCACCTTGCCGGTAGTATGTTACCGTCAGCTGGCCTAAAATGTCGATGTCGATATCCTCCGGCTTATGTAAGTCAATCAAGCTACGCGCGCGTTCCAGGAGCTCGATTGCTGGACCTATCTCCGGCTCTTCACGCCACAAGGCATGCTTCGCCCGGTCAAGGCATTCCCGCTTTGTCGTGATATGTTGAGACTCCGCAAATACAACTTTAGCATATCGGCGAAGAATGGGACTGATCAGCGAGAACGGGATTTTCTCTCGCATAGGATCAAGCCGCTGAGCGGCTTCCAGGATACGCTTCTTGTGAGTTTCCAGTCCAGCAACGTCTCCTGCTTTCTCGTACAATGGTCGAATGTCATTATCCAATAGAATAGCCGTTCCAAATAGGCTTAAGCTTTCCAAGATGTCAAAACATGCATTCAGCCAACGCAATGCTTGGTCATACAGACGCGCTCCTTCAGCCGTGCACAATATCTCGGCCAGCAGTTTGCCTAGCAAATGACCTGCCCGATATAGTATTAGGCGCTCACGAGGATCAAGTAATGCCACACGACCAAGATATTCCTCGGTCAATGCAAAGAGTGCAGGCAGGTATTGATTCTGGCAACGCTTAGTGCACTTGGGCCACCTTTTATCCTTTGAGTCGGAATATACTGCCCATCGCACTAAACGAGTGAGTGCCTGCAAGGCAAAGAAGGAGTTACCCTCGGCCTGAAAGTACTTAAGCGCACGCTCGACCTCCTCATATCCATTGCACAAAGCACGGTCAGCTTCCTCGCGGTTAGCGCACAATGGTCCCTTCGCAACTATGGCCTGCCCCAGAACTAACCGTGCTTGATTCTCTCTGTTCGCACGGTCCTTAAGCCCTCTGGCCTGATTGATGACATGCCTACACTCGACTTCTACTCTTCTCAAGTGCCTTTCACGCATAATTGGATTAGCTTCGCTCCAAGCTTTCCGCAGGGATAGCTCTGCTAACCACCAGTGGATGGTAAGACGCCGATCAACGATATCATTTTCGCCGATGTAAGGTAAATGATCGCCTAAGTCGTCTAGGCTCCGTGCTGCTTTATCAAATACTGCGAAAACATAGTCGTCAGGGAACGGTGTAGCTTCCATGTTTCCGATTAGATCACCGATTCGGAAGTTGATTTCGCCAGTATGTGCCTTTGGCAGGCCAATGCGCTCAGACGGAGCCCAGGTATCAGCAGATTGGAACTCTTGAACGGCGCGATAGAGGTCACGCTCACTTGCCCACTGCCCTACTATTACATGAGCTCGCAATGCATCCAAATGATACCCAAGTTCCCCGGAGGAGTAGTGGACGAAGCGCTCGAACTCGTCTACCCACAGTGGCCGCTTGCCAAACGAGGTAGGGGCTGAGTACTCATGCGCGGCAAGGGCTCGAGCGAATGCAACGGCGGCAATACCTTGCTGGCACCCGAGACGACGATATATTGCCTCGGCCATCTGCAGCCGCTCTTTGGCTTGCTCAACTATCCCAACCCAACCCAGACGATATAACCGCTCAGCGATTCCCCGGGCCTTTCTCTCTTCCCGTTGCATCGCATCCACCTGGCCAGCGGGCCATTTGCGTTCAATTTCTTCGAGTTGATACATCAACTCCGCAAACTGGGCAGGCGGTCTCCGATCTAGAAGACCAGTCCTGCAAAAATCATTGAGCAGATTCGCGATGGCGTAATATGTATTGAAGCGCTGCTGGACTTCAGACCGCTTCTTATCTCTGAAGATTCGGCTGTATTTCCCGAACTCCTGCCAGGCTTTGAGGCGAAAGTGGCGAGCACGCTGAAGCAAGAACATGCCTTCCCAGAAGAGCAGGTCACCTTCCTTAACTCGTCCACCCGGTAGAGTGCCTCGTTTTCGTGACTTGCGATACTCCAAAATAGCTTCCAGTGTTTGCTGTTCTTCCTTCAGCACCTGAACGAACTGCTCAAATATAGCGGAATCCACTTCCAGTGGCTCGATCTTGTCTAACTCTATGTCGAGGGGGAATACATAGGGAGGCGGTACAAGGATCTGCCATAGTGACTCGGCCATCACGTGCAAAGGCCGGAGCCGGTCAACCTCTGTTGTCAGGATGATCTCACAGGCTGCCTTCAAGAGATCCAGTTTGACATCTGGGCGTAGGAATCGGTAGGGTAGCAGGTTATTTCCAACGCCAACGGCTCGATAATGTCGGACGAGTGCCAGAATCAAGTCCGCCTTGCACGAAGCCTGGGATCTTGGCAACGTCTGTTGGCGTAATGCGAGACACAAAGCATTCGCCTGATCCCAGCTCCCGGGCTGACCTACTGCATAGAGCATCTCTGCCAGCGCAGCCCGAATTTCCGCGTCTGCCTCCCGCACACGCTCCGCTAATTCTGGGATGGGTGCAGGCGGTAGCTGATCTCGAACCCACGGCCAGTAATATGTCCAGATGTGTGCAGCTGTTTTCCACCGCCCACTCATCCAGTACAAGCGTCCGGCGGTTAGAACGAGATCGGGAGCAAAACTCCAGACCGAGTACACTTCGCCTGACCAGTGTCGCAAGGGGTTAATGCGGGCTTCACTTTTCCAGCGTATAAGTTCCCAAAGGTTCTCCTGGTTCGCGATTGTATCCTCGCATAGCTTCAACCATTTACCAAGTGCGCCGCCTCGTTCTAGCCCATAGAAGCGCAATGCGTAGCCCGCATCCGAGGAGCCATAATATTTGTAAAAATATTCACCCTCGCGGTACAACACATCAACTGCCAGCTTCGACGGCGCTGCTTCAAGAGCCAAGTCCGGGTTATCTTTGACTCTCGGGAGTCTGTGGAGTCCAAGGAAGACCTCAGTGTAATAGGTGTGAGCATTATCGCGCCACTGCTTCCAACTTGTGTCAAGCATTGAACGCAAATATGGCTGACGAAAGACGTAAGTTGGATAACCATCAATGTAAGTCTTCCGCAGCAGGTTGACTTGATCGGAGAGCAGTATCTTCTCGTAAGCATCAAAATCGTTGTAAGAGGTTCGCGCCATAATTGCCTTCACATGTTCGACTCGGACCTGAGGACGCTTAAATGCCAGGATATACTTTAGCATTTCAAGGCATCCCTCAGCCAACTCACTCTGAGCAATCGTATTGATGATATCTTGGGCGATTCGCCTATCACGGTTTAAGTACCGTTCGAATTCTTGCTTGAGCCTATCATCATTAACCTCAGCAATGAGAGTTCTGTCACCAAGTTGCCGGTCGAACACTATGAAAAACGAGAGCACCAGACTAATAGCACGCGCTTCCAAGTACGTTCGCTCTAATACGCCTAATAACTCTGCCGCCCGTGGGTGACGATAATAACCCCACAGCCATGTACGCAGATGTTCCGACTTAGGAGGCTCAAGCTGAATTGAGGTCCAGTGCTGTTCATTAACCATCACAGGATCAAGCCCTAGTCGAATTGCCGACTTATCGGGACGGTACAGTGTCGGGTTGCGAGGGTTGTAAGTAAGGATCAATAACAGCGACCATTTTTGTGACTGCACAGCTTCTTCGTACAAGCCCAGCAATGCTTGGAAGTTGAACCCATCCATAACATCTACATCATCTACGAGCAACACCAACGTCTGCCCGTGACTAGCGAAGCGGCGTAGTATCTGTTCCGGATCATTAGCTAGTTTCTCCTTTAGTTCGGAGGCCCGCTCTGCTTCCGAGCGCCACTGTCCTAGCTCTCGCCAACGCAGTAGCAACCTCTCATCCCTTTGGAGAGCACCCCAAGCGTAGAAAATCCAGAGCAGAAACCCCAGCACAGCGACAGTGAAGAGCAATCCCTGGTTGCGTTCGAACCAGGCGGTGACTTGCACAAGGATCGGCAGGTTCTTGGGGTCAACAAAGAACTCAATGGCTTTGAAGCCGAGCAGGGTTAAGATATACCCGATTACTGCAGCAAAAACAGGAATAGCGACGTACACGAGGAGACTGACTCGCTGTAGAAGCGAAAAAACTGCCTCGGCTGCACCAGCAAGACGATGCCCGATGGGGGATACGAGCGTCCTATCGAGATTGGCAAGTTCCTCAAGGAACACATCCTTGTAGAAATCTATGCCGTCCGCCACTTTGTCTCGGTTATCCAGAAATGCGATCACACGGCAGTCATCGCGTTTGCTTAGCCACTCTTGAATCAGGGTCAATAAATCAGATTTGCCGCAACCCTGGCCTGATGAAACCTCTCGCGCTTCCTCCGGAACAATGAACTCCGCTTCGCCCATCTCGCCGTCTTCTGGGTAAGGCGCGTGAACCAGCACGAGTTTCGAAGGGTTAGGGGTTTTGGAACGACAGATAGCGAATTCTCTCTCAATTCGGGAAAGCGCGTCAATACTGCGGAAACGGTTTGCTCGAACGTATTCTCCGAAGGTCGAGTATACGATTGTGTTTGATGCTGTTGGTAGGATTGGCTGTATAGAATTCATTTTCCTCCCTCCAGGGCAATGTCGGCTAACGTTACAGCACGCTGACCACGCCCGAAGCCACGCGCGAAATGAAGACGACTTCCAACTATGCCAACCACCTTTGCCAAAAAGCCGCGCACGTGGCGTGGTCGGCGTGCGGGTGTTTCCGCCGTCTCGTCGGACGTTAGCCTTTTCAGGCTGGTACCGCCTGCCGCAGGTCAGCAATGACGGGCAGAGAAAACCATTCTCGTCTCAGCAATCGGCTGGTGAAGAATAGTACTTCAAGATTCTCAATCTTGCCCGTTTGCGGATTCAGACGCGCAATTATCTCGTCGCCCAATTCCTCAGATTCCTGTGCGGCGTAAGGTGCGACAGTATTTATGTACAGGATGTCGGCCTCGCGGTCGTATTGAAAGGTCAATTTCTTTGCCATTCGACTTCTCCACCTGCTAACCGACGGGTAAGGTAGGAGGTGATGATCCAATGTCGCTCTATAGGCACGGCTTCGCTCACTACCACCACCACTACGTACTTACCTCGACGGACATCTTCGAACCAACGAGAAAACAGCCTTGCTGTGCTCATACGGGCGCTGCGCCGAACGCTTCGGCTGACGCTCAGCGGAAGCCTTGATCGGGATCGGCCAAGGTTTGCCCTATCTGGGCGAGATATTCTGGTAACAGGTCTGGGTGAGTACGAGCAATATGCGCTTCACGTTCATCCGCCAATTCGACCTCGCCCTTCAAGTAGGGGCATGGGAAAACTCGCATATCAAACCACTCCTACAGCCCGCACCATACAGTCGTCGATGGGACTAAGATGGCGGAAAACTTATATTTCACGCTACCAAAGTAACACACATACACCCTGTGGATAACCGCACGATCTATAGCGTGGTAACACCACTTCGGCCCACGCCCTTTTGGCTGACATGGGCGTACCGTTCCGTCGTGCGAATGTCCCCATGCCCCAGCAGTTCCTGAAATATAACGTGTATCCACCCCGTCTTCAACTCTATTTTATCACAATTTGATGAAAAAGTCAAAAACTCGACACCGAGGGCCTTGCAGGTTTCTCTTCCAGGTGACAAATTGGGCAAAAAGATGGTATAATCAAGAACTAGAGCAAGCCCCGATGCCCTAAATTAAACCGACGAGGAGAAAGAAAATGATCAAGTTCTTATCGGACGAATGGATCAAGGCCCTCTGTCAGGAGCTCAACCAGAGCGAAGCCTACGCCCAGGCGGCCAAAAACTGGGAAGGCGACTTCTACTTCATCGTCGAGCCCGAGGGCGAGATAAAGGAGCCGGTCATCTTCTACGTTGACCTCTGGCACGGCAAGTGCCGCGAGGCTAAGCTGGTGGCCGACGAGAAGGAGAAGGAGCCAGCCTTCAGGATGAGCGCGCCGCTGAGCGCCTGGCGCAAGGTCATCGAGAAGGAGCTGGATCCCATCCAGGGGCTGATGACCCGCAAGCTGAAGCTCGAAGGCAACATGGCCATGATCATGCGTAACGTCAAGGCCGCCCAGGAGCTGGTCAACTGCTGCACGCACATCCCGACGGAGTTCCCGAGCGAGTAAGCAGGTAGGAAAGTGAGCAAGTATGCAAGTGAGCAAAACTTGCAGACTTGCAAACTTGCATACTTGCTAGGAGAGAGAACATGTGGTTCTTCGCTAGCCCGGAGATTGTGTTCGGCGAGGATGCCCTGAGCTACCTGAGTGAGATCGAGGGGAAGCGGGCCCTTATCGTCACCGACGACACCATGGTGAGGCTGGGCTTCGCGGACAGGGTCATCAGCCACCTCCAGGAGGCGGGGATCGAGGTTCAGGTCTTCGCCGAGGTGGAGCCTGACCCCTCGCTGGAGACGGTGAAGCGGGGAGCGCAGGCCGCGCTCGCCTATGAGCCGGATTGGATCGTCGGGCTGGGTGGCGGCTCACCGATGGACGCCGCCAAGGCCATATGGGTGCTCTACGAGCGGCCCGACATGGAGCCCGAAGAGATCAGCCCCATAGAGACCCTGGGCTTGCGCCAGAAGGCCCGCCTCATCACCATCCCCACCACCTCGGGCACCGGGGCCGAGGCCACCTGGGCCATCGTGCTCACCGACACGGAGGGGCAGCGCAAGCTGGTCCTGGGCTCACGGGAGAACGTGGCCGATATCGCCATCGTTGACCCCATCTTCGTAGCCGAGCTGCCCCCTCAGCTCACCGCCGACACGGGGATGGACACCCTGACCCATGCCGTCGAAGGCTACACCTGCACCTGGCACAACGACTTCTCCGACAACCTTTGCCTCAAAGCCATCAAGTTGATCTTCGAGTACCTGCCGCGCGCCTACGAAAAGGGCGACCTGGAGGCGCGGGAGAAGATGCACAACGCGGCCACCATCGCCGGGCTGGGCTTCGGCAATGCCTCGGCCGCGCTGGCCCACAGCCTGGGCCACGCCCTGGGGGCCGTCTTCCACGTCTCCCACGGTCGGGCCGTGGGGCTCTTCCTCCCCTACACCATCGAGTTCTCCGCTCGCGGCAGTGGGACTCGCTACGCGGAGATAGCCCGCTTCCTGGGGCTGCCCCCGTCCCCCCTTGAGGGGGGACAGCCCCCGTCAACGGGGGCAAGGGGGAGCGAGGAAGAGGAGGCAGAGAGCCTGGTATCCGCCATCCGCGGCCTGCTCAAGAGGCTGGGCCAGCCCAGCACCATCGCGGAACTGGGCATCTCGCCGGAGGAGTTCGAGACTGAGATGACGAAGCTCGTCGAGAATGCCGAGAACGACCCCTGCACCGTCACCAGCCCCCGCATTCCCAGCACCGAGGAGTTCGAGAGGCTATTTCGGTACGCTTTTGAGGGCAAAAGCGTAGATTTCTGAGTTACCCAGAAGAGGAGTTGGCTGACTCAAGCCATGGACGAAAGGATGGTCAGTGATGGCTCACCATATGGTTCAGGATGGAAAACTAGAAGAGGTTGGGCAGCTTCAATTGCTGCTACACAGCCTCTACGCCAAATACGAACCCTTAATCCTTAGAGTCATTGATCGGATAATCAAAATAGGCTTTCTGAGGGGAAGGGGAAAACCGATCCTCAAATTCATGCGTAAAATGGGCGGCATCCTTCCCACAGGAGAGGTGGTAAGTCTAGAGAGGGCAAAGGAGTTCATAGATGCTATATCAAAAAATCCGAAGGATTCAGAGATTGCTGTGGGCCCTTGCGTTTGTCAGGAAGTCCTGGGGATAAAGAAGGGAATCCATGTAAAGGATATGACCGTCCTCTACGGCGCTGAAGCGTATAAAAGAGTCAAAAGCGACTACAAGAACATAAGCCCTGGTGAAGCGAAGGGGTTACTTGAAGACCTCCAGGAAGAGGGATGTATGCCGACTTTTTATGCCTGCATGAGGTCTAAAGGCTGGGTCTTTGTGATATGTAACTGCGAGAGCGAAATCTGCCTTCCCTTTAGAACCCATCAGCTTGTAGGAGGAGTGCTCAGTCCAGGGCCAGACATAGTTGATTGGGATAGGGATAAGTGCATCGAGTGTGGCAGGTGCGTTGAGCGATGTCACTTCGGTGCAAACCGCTTCATCAATGGCGGTATCGAAACCGACCTGGACAGATGCTATGGATGCGGACTCTGCGTCTCGACTTGTCCTGCTGGGGCAAGAAGATTAGTGGAAAGAGAGGGTTACTCCAACACCTACTACCCCCTTGATCTCGTGAACAGACTCCAGAGGGAAGGACGGAGGTAACTTGAAGGGATACATGGGCAAACTGCTCACCGTCGATCTGAGCAGCGGCCAAATATCTCCGCTGAGCTGCTGAACATGGATTATGCCCGCCGATTCATTGGTGGAAGCGGCCTGGCCTGCCGCTACCTCTACGACATGATGGATGCTGATCTCCTGGGGGCTTGAAAATGTAGCCGAGGATCTGTGGAGGACATAAAATGCCAGGTATAACCGATTACAAGGCAATCCTCTTCGATGTGGATGATACCCTGATCCATGTCTATCCCCCCGTGCATGAGACTTTCATCCGAGCTTATCGCCACTTGGATTTAGGGATAGACGACGCAAAGCTGAAGGAGGCCTATCAAGCGGCCATGGAATTCTACCGGCAAGAGGGGTTGAAATACAGGGAAGACGAGCGTCTGCTCTGGATACGCTTCAATGAGACGATCCTGCACCGTTTGGGCCTCGAAAGGGATGTGCAGGATTATGCCGAAAAGGTTGTAAGATTCTTTGAGGAGAACGCCTCTTACCGGGTCTTCCCAGACGTAAAGCCCACCCTGGCTTCCCTGCGATCCTCGGGATACACCCTGGGGGCCATCACTGGCCGCATCCACAGCACTCGGCCCATCCTCGAGCGCTTTGGGCTGATGAAGTACTTCGACTTCTATTTCGCCGCTGGGGAGATGGGCGTTAGGAAGCCAGAAGCAGCCTTCTACGAAAGGGCCCTGCGGTTGGCTAGGGTTAAAGCCAGCGAGGCTCTCCTTGTGGGGAACGACCTGACCGATGTGGAAGGGGCCAGGAATGTGGGCCTCACCCCTGTCCTCATTGACCGCCAGAATCAATTCACCTCAGCCAATTGCATCCGCCTGACCGATTTACGTCAATTGCTATCTTTGCTCGGAGGTAAGAGATGAAGGGAACAAGAGAACAAGAGTTTCAGCCCCGAGGCCGCTACTTTGAGGAGTTCGAGGTTGGGGAGGAGGTCACCAGCCCCGGACGGACGGTGACGGAGACGGATGTCGTCATGTTTGCCGCCCTCTCCGGCGACTACAACCAGCTCCACACCGACGCCGAGTTCGCCAAGGGGACGATGTTCGGGGAGCGGATAGCCCACGGCCTCCTGGGCCTCTCCATCGCCGAGGGGCTAGCCAGCCGTCTAGGTTTCCTCGAGGGCACGGCCCTGGCTTTCCTGGGGCTGACCTGGAAGTTCAGGAAGCCCCTCCTGATCGGCGACACCATCGCCGTCCACGGCAAGGTCGCTCAGAAGAAGGAGATGCCCAAGCTGGGCGGGGGAATAGTGGTCTTCGACCTAGAAGTCGTCAACCAGCGGGAGGAGACTGTTCAGAAGGGGCAGTGGACGGTGCTGGTGGCCAGCAAGCCGAGTTAAGGGGAGAGGTGATTCTTGAATACTGCTGGCAGGTAAGCCCTGGGGGTCAAGGGCAGAGGAGGCTTAGGCATGGCCTTCAAGGCATAATACGCTTGCCGATATTTAATTGGGCCCCCCTTTGAGGGGTCGTCGCGATAGACGATAGAGTACCAACGTTCGGTTCGGCAACGGCCGTACCAAGGAACGGTGGCGAAATCCAGGTTGAAGAGGAACATCACCTCCATCCAAGGCCACTCGAAGTGAGCTTTCTGGTAAGCCTGCACCAGATAAGTGGCTTGCTCCTCCTCTGAGACTTTCATCCAATTGTGGTAACCTAAGTCGCAACCGGTCTTCAGCACCCACCCGAACTCCGTGGCCCAGACCTTTTTGTCGTCATCGCCATATTCCACCATCACGTCGTGCTGCTGCTTGGCCCGGTAGAAACACATGCCCCCTTTTGCACCAGTCGTCCTATCCGGGTCGTAAGGCCCCCCGTAGGGGTGGGAGCCAAGGACGTCGAAGTAATCCTTAGCCCCGGCGTCGTACATCCTCCGGAGGTAGATTAGGTCCCCCATAGCCCCCTCGCTCCCTTCGCCGGCTGTCGAGAGCCCAGCGGTGACGACAAGGGCATGTGGGTCGGCCTCTTTGACACGAGGGTATACCGCCTTGAGCAGGGCTACATAGCCAGCAGGATCAGGCGGTCGGTTGCCCCATTCGTAGTCCAAGTTGGGCTCATTCCAGATCTCGTAGGCGGCAACCCGTCCCTTGTAGCGGTCGGCCAGAGCGTACATGAAGTCGCCAAAGTCGGCGGGATCGGTCGGCGGGTCTGTCCTCCCAGTACCGTTGGCCCAAGCTGGAGGGTGGTCCACGCGGAAAAGGACCTTCAATCCGTACTGCTCGGCAGCGTTGACGACATTATCGCAATCGTCCCAATGGTAGCTGCCCTTAGACGGCTCAGTAGAAGCCCAACTGACGAAGCTCTTGACCCAATCGAAGCCCATGCCCTCCACCAGACCCATGTTGGTGCGCTCGGCTATGTGACGCCGTAGCCCAGGTGCGGCTCGAGCATCGCTTGGGTATCCGAAGGGCTGACTGTCGTTGATAAGAGCAGGGCTCCTATCAAGAGCAAGGAGCCCGATGCGACCCAGACTCGTCTCCGCATATCTTATAGCTCAAATTCCTCACTAACCGCATTCTTGATCAGCTCTATTCGCCGCAGCCTTCCCCCCGGCGTCAGCTCCACCGCCACCACGTCAATGCGCCAGTTGGTGGCGGTCTCCCCCCGCTCCTCCAAGTAGGTCTGTGCCACTTCCGTCAGTTTGGCCTGCTTGGCGGGGGTGATTGACTCCTCCGGCAGCCCCAGCTCCCTTCCCCGCCGCGTGCGGACCTCGACGAAGACGAGGCAATCCCCTTCGGTGGCGACGATGTCCATCTCGCCTATGGGACAGCGATAATTTGTCTCGCGGATAAAGTAGCCATGGCGACGCAGGTAATCGGCGGCCAGCCTCTCGCCGAGCCTACCCAATCCCCTCCTCGCGTCCTTCATGGCCTCACCTCGCAGATCATACGTTTCATCGGGGCGAAGGAGAGGCGGTGGAGGGGGCAGATTCCGAGGCGCTCCAGGGCTTGACGGTGCTGAGGGGTCCCGTACCCCTTATGCCGGGCGAAGCCATAACCCGGATAATGGCTTTCGAGGGCGATCATCATCCTGTCTCGGGAGACCTTGGCCACGATGGAGGCCGCGGCGATGGAGAGGCAGAGGCTATCGCCTTTGAAGATCTTCTTCTGAGGGATGGGCACCGAAGGGAGGCCTAGGCCATCAATCAGGAGGAAATGAGGAGTAGGGGCCAGGTCTCTGATGGCCTCCTCCATTGCCAGCCTGGTGGCCTGAACGATGCCTAAGGCGTCGATCATCGTCGCGGGGACGATCCCCACCCCGATGGCCAGAGCTGAGGCCTGGATCACATCATAGAGGCGATCGCGCTGGCGGGGCGTGAGCATTTTTGAGTCGCGCACCCCCCGCAACTCCTCGCGCAGGTGGGGCGAGCCCAAGGGCAGGATCACTGCCCCAGCCACGACGGGGCCGGCCCAGGAGCCACGTCCCGCCTCATCGAGGCCAGCGATGAGGCGATAGCCCTGAGCACAGAGGGCCGTCTCCTCCCTTAAATCCGGATCTCGAGTTGCCA
>Ga0315312_1002650_pt1 | contig 12204 bp, 10 predicted proteins | sample TDP7_MG_FD_203629 | JGI IMG/M metagenome (GOLD analysis project Ga0315312, IMG submission 203629) | Freshwater sediment microbial communities from Lake Towuti, South Sulawesi, Indonesia - TDP7 | ecosystem: Environmental > Aquatic > Freshwater > Lake > Sediment | place: Indonesia: South Sulawesi... | reverse complement strand
AAAACTCATAACTGGCGATACTCTGTTTGTGGGTGAATGCGGAAGGACGGATCTTCCCGGAGGTAGTTCTATGGATATGTACAACAGCCTTTTCAGTAAGCTAATGAAGCTTGACGATGACATCGAAGTCTACCCAGGTCACGATTACGGTTTAAGACCTCACTCAACAATAGGAGAAGAGAAGCGGACAAACTATACACTTAGAAAACGCTTACTCGATGAGTTCGTAGAGTTTATGAAGGAACCTTAGCAAGTGACCTACTCATCTATGTTCGAGACTAATATACTCTTATAGGGTCTCCCTATATGAAAAATACTTTGAAAGATAACCGTAGCCATCGTCATACTTAGGAATAGCAAGTCCTATTGCCGCAGAAATAAGGCGATTCGGCTCGTCAATCTCATTTTTTGCCATAATGACAAAAGTTATTTGACTTGACTTGCACGAACTTCACAACTTGTTAACTAGTAAAAAGGTTCTGGGATGCCCACTATTACACTTAAATAGCTTAGTTTCCCATTTCCTCTATGACGATGTAGGTGAATGAATGGTGAAGTGTAAGAACTGTGGGGTTGAGCTAGCTGAAGATGCAAAGTTCTGTTCGAACTGCGGAGCCTATGTAGGCAAAATAGTGAAGGAGGAGTTCAGAGTCTCATCGGACAACCTCATCAGGGAAGTCAACAGACTTATCCACGAAGGAAACATTACAAGGTTGATTGTCAAGGATGATGAGGGCAGAACCTTATTAGAGATACCTGCTTGGGTAGGGGTTGTGGGCGCTGTACTGGCGCCGTGGCTTGCAGCGTTAGGTGCAATAGCAGCTTTGGCAACGGACTGCACTATCAGCGTCATTAGGCGAGAGTAGCAGAAGAGACCCGTATCACAGTTATATCTTCGTCTATCGAGCGATCCATCATCAAAAGATCACCGTATCAAACTCTTCTCTGCAAGAAAGTTTCTAATTCGAGTCCGATCTTCGACAAGGCTCTATCGGTCCGTATGACTCCCACCAATAGCCGGTTACTACTCGTCGCATAGCGTATATCTGCTTGCCATCAGTTCGAACATTGATCATGCCAGGTAGCCTCATCTTGAAGAGGGTTCTTAGTTTGCCAAGAGTTGTATCATCGAGCGCTTCCAGTTCCTTGTTGCTAAGCTCAAGTTCCTTTCTCATCTTCTTCATGTCTACTTCCCCTAGAGACTCATAGGCTCGCGCCAACTCCGTAGAGAAGATTAATGGTTCGTTGGATCTGGAGGCCTGTCCTACTGCTCCCACGAAGTTGGCCCTAGGATGGCCGTGATCTGGCTCGTCTCCAGAGGAGATGACAGAGACTAGTGGGTTGACCGCAGTAAGCCAGGAACGGCTATACTCGTGACTACCGTGGTGGGGTGCCTTCAAAACATGGGCGTCCATAAGGCCGATGAGGCTAGTATCTCTCATAATATACTCTGAACCTTCAATATTGAGGTCTCCAGGTAATAGGAAAGAAACATCCCCACAGGAGAGGCGAAGCACTACTGAATGCCCGTTGATTGTCTTATCTGCGACATCGAACCAACGGATCATTGGGCTACTGTCAAGTTCGCGTTTCTCCAGTCTAGGCCCTGCAACCTTCAAAGTTACTTTCGGATCTCCAAGGTCGATTGGGGGAGTGGAGGCATCCACGGCACGATATGAGATTCCCCCTTTATCTTGGATTGCCTTTTTCCATGCATAAAACGTCTCCGACAACATATCGTCCGCGACGTCTTCAAGCGTATTGTGCCTAGTGATTAGGAACCTCTCTCCCTTTTGCGTGATCAGGTCGCCAAGCTCAGTATCATAGGCGCCGGGCTTGAAGGTTGCGATGCCACTATGAATTACCTCTTTGACTTGGATCTTAGGGTGACGTACCACTCGTATCAATCCGCCGATGTGGTCTTCATCAGCATGAGTCACAACGAGAAGATCAATCTTAATTGGAGTTTCTACATCTTTCAGTCGATACTTCCAGGCAAGGAACCTTATTGCACGGTCGCCTATTCCCCCATCAATAAGTATTTTCTTTCGATTTGGCGTGACGATGTATATTGAGTCTCCTTGTCCTACGTCTATAAAGTAGGCTTCAAGAACAGGTTCGGTGCCGAGGTCTTTTTGCCTCACCCATCCTGTTCTAGTGCGAAACACAGCCTCCGCTCTACCAGAACTCTCTATCCCTGTAGTTTCTATTTCATCACCATAAATGAGTACCATATAAAAGACTTGCCCAGTAGGAGACTCATATAAACGGGCGGTCTTACTAGATATGTAGCTTTTCGTCATTCCGCCTCCTTATCGGCTTGAATCTTGCATCATAATTCTAATCCGAAAGAAAGTTATTAAAACCTTCCCAGCAGTCTTAAGTATCTTGCTCTACAAGGCAATCAACCTAGCGAACAAGCGTTGCGGATTTGAATTGGAAATGTGAACCAAGCCTATGCCACTCAGCCTACTTGCCCTAAAATCAGCCTTCGCCATAACCACGGTCAATTGATAACTTTATGCTAAAGTCGAGTCTGAGAATGAGCCAATAATCTAGGTAAAAATGATACTCTTCAAATCTCTTACTTTTTGTTCCTCAAGAAACTCTTAGTGAAATATCGGGTTAATTATAGATTTTCTCTTGACATGCCAAAGTCTCGATATCGTGGGAAGAGAGCTCAGAGCTATATTGTATTCGGTCCAGACATATGGTGCGACTATGACTTTCGTTTACGTATAAGGGAAGTTCCGGCGATAAATAGTGTCACCGTCGCTATTGATAGATATGTTACGATTTTTGCTATATTTAGCTCTGTTGCGAGGTTTTGGAATTTTGTTTGGAGTTCGGTGTATTCGACCTCGGTCTTGTGTGCTGTGGTGTTGATTATGATTGTTTGGTCTTGGGTTATGTTGATGGTTTGTTCTCCTATTATGAGTCCGTAGTAGACTTGCATTTGGTAGGTGCCTCCTGGCAGGGAGCGGAAGGTTGCTGAACCGGTGTTGTTGGTGATCTTGCTTAGCCTTGTTGGCCCTGTTAATGAGACATTTGCCAAGGCTAGGGTTTCGTTTTGGAAGTCTTTTACAACTATTGTGAGGGAAAAAGTTAGGTAGTATAATGAGACTGTTCTAGGAGTGTGAGTGTAATGTATCGTTATCAAGTACCCTCCGGCAACTTCGACTATATCTGGTGTAACTGATGTGTCGTCAACAGTGAAAGCGAGGTCGAACATGGTCTTACCGTAGCTATTCAGCATTTTCTCTGGGACAAAGATGTTCATAATACCTGAGGACCCAATGGGATCTGTGATATTGGCCTTTATCCTTCCATTTGCAGCATCAGCGGTGAACGCAGTCAAAGCTGAACTTGTGCTCATTATAACCTCAGTTTCATCGTTGCCAGGGAGCACCACCTTTAGACGATAGATTTCCTCTTGAATGTAGAGCGTGACGATTCTACTTACACATCCTGAGTATTCTTCATTGCCTCTCCATTCAGCCATGAATGTGAATGTTCCTAACCGGTCTGCTCTCCAAGACGCCCTGTAAAAGCCACCAGTACTTGTCTCAGATGATGCGATAGTACGCCACGTTTTACCTCCGTCGTCGCTTACGAGTATGTTCACTAGTTCTCCAGAGACGGATAGGTTGAGCACTCCTTCAAAAGTCAATAAGTCACCTTTTTTGGGTATTTGAGGATTTTGCGACAATGTTATGGCGCTCACTAGTTTGTTCACAGTGAAAACCGTTTCGGAGCTTGTAGAACCGCTAAAGTCCAGGTTCCCATCCCATGACGCATAAACCAGCCAGACCCCCGCTTGGTCTGGAATGTAGCTGAGGAAGAAGGTCCCGTCAGGATTTGATGTTGTCTGTAGGATTATTGAGCTGCTGTTAGGCCTCGTCAAGGTCAGGGTTACTGTAACACCGACTGGAGCTGGTGCAATCTCTCCTGAAAAATTCATGAAGTCTCCAATAGTGATTAAAGGGTTAGCTGTCTTTAGGCTGAAGGAGCTGCCGGTCTCTGTAACAACTAGCACCTCTTCTACGCTTTCGCTGGCATCAGTATCAATATCTCCAGACCAAGAGGCCTTTAAACTCCACATCCCAACCGAGTCAGGTGTAAACCTCATTTTGTAGTTTCCTGCAACATCAGTCAGGACTTCCCTTGTTGACATCGTTCCATTTGGCGCTGTAATTGAGATTGTGACGTTCACATAAACATGCATGGGAAAGACTTCTCCTCGTACGATTATAGAGCAATTAACAGTCGTTGAGGTGCTGCTCAAAGATATGGACAGGCTCGAGCCTTCAGCAACGTAGAAATATGAAGGGGTACTCTCAGCGCTCTCATGGGTCAGGTCTCCAAGCCAGGAGGCTTTGACCTCATACATTCCCGGAACAGTCAACGCTGTATCCCAAAGGTAGGAATATCCGCCTGTAGCATTAGTACGTGTCTCCGAAATCTTCGTCCATTCACCTTCCCGGAGCCTGTAATCCAACTTGACCGTGGAATCCTCGGAGGGAGGAACCACCAATCCCTCGATTCGAACCCTTCCGCCCTGCTTTATAGTGTTTGGCGATATAATAACAGAGATTGAGCTATTCAGCTTCTGCACAGTAAAAGTAATAGGTGAACTTGATGCCCCCTGATGGTCAGCGTCTCCTGGCCAAGATGCCACAACGGTCCATGTTCCAGCTGTATCCGGCTTTAAGACATAGGTGTAGGATCCATCTCCGCTCGGACTTGTCGTTCCGCTGGATATTAAACCGTCTGGACGTGTGAACGTGAGAGTCACAGTATATTGGTGAGCTGGTGAGATTGCACCGGATATAGTAAGGCTTTCGCCCACAGAGATCTTATCCTCGTTTGTAGATGCAGATATGCTACTGGGTGACTTAGGAACCAAGATGGCGACCGATCCTGACATTCCATTTCTAGGGCTTATCTCTTCCCCGGTCTCGGCGTTGACAAGGCTGATTACTGTAACGCCGAGGCTTGAAGAGGAACCAGCAGTTCCGATGGCTCTAACCTTAAGATAGGCGATGGTTATGGTCCCATTTGGCCCTGTAGTAGCTGCGATGAGATGGTTGAACCTCGCCTCACCTGCCACATTGTTTATGTTTTCCGCTGATATGCTATTGAAAGGTGAGTACCCACCAAGAACGTCCAAGACTTCCACCACGCTAGGGTTAAACACCACCTTGAGATCATATGCTCCAAGTCCGCCATTAGCCGGTATGTCTCTAACCGTGATTGGCACATTGGCAGTCTCACCGGGAAAAAGGCTTACGGATCCCGCCTCCACTGTAGTCGCAGGTGAGGCTTTCACGTCGCTTATCGGAGTTAACATGGCCATTGTCAGAGTAGCCATCAACAACAAAGGGAGAAGATTATTCCCAACATATCCAAACTTGATCATGTATATCATCACCGAGACATTTCCTAACTTCTAAACTGAACTCTCATGCTGATGCCTCGCTTCAAAGGTCTTAGGGCCTCAGCCCAACCAAGTATTGCGATATGAACATGGCATCTGCAACCGTAACTTTGTCGCCTCCATCCCCGTCGTATTTTACCGACGCTGCGTTAAGGAGGCTTAGATCTGACCTAGGTCTGTTGCCAGCTAGGTATTGCGCTATGAGCATAGCGTCCGCTACAGAGATGTGTCCATCACCGTTGACATCGCCACGGACTAACTTCAAAGACTCCCCTTGGACGGCTGTGATGTATTCAGTTCGGTTAGTAGCGTCCGTGACCACCAATCCGAGTGGCCTCAAAATAGACTCAACGCCCATTTTGTCGTTGAGCCTCAGCCTTAACTTTGCAATGTTCAGATCATTCATCTGTGGACCTTTGGTTTCCTTTATAGATGCAGCCACTGTAATCTTTCCGTCAACTATGCTAATGTTCGGTGGCGCGTCGAAAGGGGGCTCTCCACCTGAAACGCTAAGGGCAGCAATTCCTCCTAACACTGAAAGGTTGAGCATATAAGCTCCTATTCCACCCGCCAGACTTTGAGCAGAACTAAGCGATATGTCAGCAACTACATAGTTGTCCTCATCTAACGTTACGTCTAGGGTGACTGTAACAATAAAATCGGCTGGAGATATGACGATGTTGAAACTAAAAGCCGTTATCCCCATTATTATGGAGGAAACCGACAGTCTAAGCATCAAAGGCATCACTTTGCCTGGGTCTAACCTCTGTTCGTTGTAGTCCCAGTCAAGGCTCATGAACTGCGAAGCTTTGGAAGGCTGCCAGTTCGTCATGTCTAAGGAGAGATATACCGGCCTTTCGCCTTCATTCCTGATGTACACATTAACCTTTTCTTGTGAGTCCGGGTACAAAGATCCCCAGTCAATCGACCCCACTTTTCCCGTACAGTCGATGTCCCAGTATACACCCAAGGACACGCCTTCAATACTCGCCATAGTGTTCATGGGGGGCCTCGAAAAGTTTGCGAAGATCAAGTACACTATGACAAGTAGTAATATTCCTTTCGCAAAGCTCCTCATTTTGGAGAGATTTTTCATTGCCGCTGATAGTGCAACATTTCGCTGGGAGAAAAATATAATATTGTATCATCTCCAATTATTCTGTAATAATATGATCTTGCATTGTTTTTTGTTTTCTAATGTCCTCTCTATCAATTTCTTTAACAATTATCAATGCCATATCCACCTATTTAGTCATGAAAGAGTACACCTTTCAAAACTATGTCTGAATACTTAGGAAAGCGAATTTTTATGCCTTTTTGAAAAGCGAATTTTGGTAAATTTTTAGTAGAGTTGACTAAGATGTAAATCCTTCTTTGCAAAAGCAAATTGACAAAAGGCAAAGGACCTAAGGTCTCAAGTTTATCACAGTGGTGCCGGCGAACTTGTCGAAATACCTTACAAACCTTTCATCCTTAAGTCTCAGCCCAATGAGTAGGTCAAAGGGTAGTAGAAAAACTTTGCCAAAATTCCTTACGGCTGCATGGTCATAGAAAAGCCTTTTGCCATCTGTTCTCACAACCTTCAGGCCGAAGATGCGTTTTCCTAAAGTTTGACCTACAAATCCCTCTAGAAGGGTTGAGTATCCCCAAAGAAAAGCAAGAGTAAGAAAGACAATTGTATCTATGTTCAAACGGAAAACGCCTGCTGTAAGTAGGGAAAGAGTATCAGGCAGTGTGATAATAACTGTAATCGCAAGCGTTACAAGAAAATCTATCAGAAAAGCGAGAACCCTTCTCTTGAGGGTGGCAAGCGGAAGAACAAAGGTTTTCCTTGTAAACTCGGCTTCAACTGTCCAAGCTTCCAAATCTTTAATGAGTCTTATTGCGTTTTCGCCTAGTCTACTCAGTTTGTACCGACCAGCCGGTGTCTGTTCCAGAAACACACCTAGACTTCGAATGTGAAAGCTGAGCTTTCCTGTGTCTATTTTTAGGGCATTCATCAAATCTGTAAAAGAGCACTCACCCTTCTCACTGAGGTTCAAGAGAATTTCTCTTCTCAAAGTATGAGACAGTATTAGTAATATTCTTGACACATCTTCTTGGTTGACTGCCATCCCTTAAACCGAACCATTCTAAGTACGATTTCATTTCTCTGAATCTTAAATATTTAATCATCAGATGTCGTTTGTGCAGAAATCTCTTTTTTGTTCTCGTCCAAGTATATTATTACACTTTTACCCTTTTCTCGTTTACTCTTTCTTGATAGTTCCACAGAAGAATTACCTAAAGACTCATCACTTCAGCTTTGGCAATACCTTTCTACATATGAAAAAACCGATGTTTCCATTGGTGGAAATATACTAATTCTTAAGACTTTTCAGGAGCTTGCTACTCTTAATCAGCATTCGACCTTAAACGGACTGCCTAAGTAGTTGATGCGATCATGGAATAGATTGAGGGATAAATCGAATAATGGAAAGCACCGCAAATTACGCTTAGGTAATTGTCATATGAGATTTTTTATTGAAACCTCTTCTAAAGATTGGTTAGTGCCCTTTGTGGCTATGCAGTACACCATCGCTATAGCCGTTTCGTAAGATCGTATGAGTATTTTTTACTTTCTCTAGGAAGCTATTCAGTTGCTCTTATTGCATAAGAGAATCTTTCCCTTTATCCGTCATATGTAGAATTTTTTTCGCTTGTTTTTAAAGGAACTTAGCAGTCCGTGGAAGGCTAGATACTTCAGGTATTTCTGGAGTTTGTCATAACTAAGATTGCACCTAGAGAGATGTGCTGGTGTGCCCAATAGTTTTAGGAAAAGCGCCTGGTCTCAGTGGGTTCCTCATAGCTTCAGTATTACAATAAGTATCCGTGGGTAATATACTATTACGTTATATTCGACTTTCTAGTGATAACGAAGTGGTGCATAAATGGTAACTTCTATCAATCTTTTCTTGAACAATCCTCAATATTTCTTTAACTTGTTTAGTCATAAAGAATACAATGTCCTCCAAGTGGAAGCGCATGTTTAGAACTTCCCGCATGAGCAAACTGTGAAGGCTGGATATAAAAGTCGGAAACAGATTAGTAAACAGTACTTTTCATATAATGGAAATACTTCCTAATTCTTTTATGAGTTTCAATATAACCTAGTTAGCATGAATTCAGAAGACGGTCATTCTAAAGGAAAACAAGTACTCGGCATCATCGTAGCTGCTTTAACAATCGGCATTGTTTTAACCAATATGAATCTTATCTACGGTCTACTCTCAACAGTATTCCCCATCGGAAGCACGGGTGTCATAACGTCAGCAGGTATCCGAGTCTACAAGGAAATCGAGTGTATCAACAATGTCTCTTCAATCAACTGGCAAACACTTAACCCTGGTCAATCTAAAGACGTGACAGTCTATGTCAAGAACACTGGTACTGTACCTCTGAGCCTAGACTTCAACATAAACAATTGGGACCCTAAGGCCAGCAGTTCATATTTGTTTCTTACATGGGACTATACAGGAGTACAGATACAACCTAACCAAGTCTTGCCAGTCAAGTTCACTCTGTCAGTTTCGCAAAACATACAGGGGATAACCATCTTCAGCTTCGACATATACCTCACAGGGACAGAAGTAACTTAAAAGAGACAAGGTTCAAGGACTCAGTTACATCACAGACCTAACCGACCGCTGTCTTAAAATAGGAGAAAAATGCTTAGAAGCTTTTCCAGAATCAGATTCCCCCTAACGGCATCTATTAACCCACTAATACTGCAACGAACACAGGAAGACTATATTTCACTTATCTTTCTTTTTTGATACGTGGGGTTCGGACGCTTCCCTTTCGAGTTCCTTTATCAGCATTGGAGGTAGATTCATGGCCATTGTACACCAATCCATGCATCGATAAACATGATTGCCTAAACCGCTATAAGCACCAAAGCTGCTATGGCTCTAAATCGAATCTCTGACGTACTCCAAGGCAGTCATGACGTTACATACTTAACTGCTTCTAGAACAGCTACGAAGTCGATGTTCTTGACACCTACCATCAGGCACGATCCGAAGATTAAGGTATCCAGAGCTTGATCTTTGCTAATATACGTTCACGCATCCCCTTCATAACACTGGGGTCATAATTCTTTTGAGACTTTTCTTTAGGCATCCTTTTCATAATATCTTCATAGGATATTATCGATGATTCTGCTCCATAGCCGGAGGCTTTGTGATTTAAGAACGGCACTGCATTGCCATACAGGCACCGTGGCATGGAGTAGGGGAAAAATCTTCTATAATCTTTTTTCAGAATAAATCTCTGGAAATCCTTTTCACAACATATAATATATTATTCTACACAATACGGTTCCCACCAACCGAAGCTAATGTTTAATATCAGTACGGCACTAAAAGAGAAAGATGAAATCTCCAGTTTAGATTCAGAGAATCCTTGTCCGCTTCCGTCAGGGAGGGACTTTCAAGTGAAAACTATGGTAGATTGAAGGTAATTCGGGGAGATTATACTTTATGAAGAGCAATCAGCATCCTAAACATAGTGGAAGAGGCTAGTTGGTTCTGCCTAAGACCTAGTAAATTGATATCCAATTAAGCTGAAAAGGTATCTCTGAGTCACAAGTAGATTTATTCAATTTATCTTCTATCCATTTCTTGCCCTATCCAAAAGAGAGACCACCCAATGAGCCACAAAAGGCATATTGAGGGAAGAACGAGGAAAAGCAGCAATCGGTTCATTCTCTTCCTCCGCAGATATAGTAGTACTATATAGAACTTTCTTATAGAACTTTCTTTTTAATGTTACATTTTTATATCTTGATTATATGCCTAGTTGTGGTCCATAAATTAAATTTGAAAATGAATGTAATAGTCCTTAGCCCAAACTGATACTTTTGCCCATTTCTTAACTAAGTTGTTCTCTGAGATTTCATGTTCATTAAAGAAGAAGGTGTGATAGTTTGGACTTGGATGTAGGCAACTCTAGGAAAGGATACCGCAACAAGTTAGAGATAATAAGGGATATTCTTTTTGTTGTGAAAGTATCTGGGGGAAATGGTTCCAAGAAGACGCACATAATGTATGGGGCTAATCTGAGCTATAAGCTTCTGACACGATATGTTGAAGGCGTCTTAGAGGCTGGTCTCATCTCATATGACGGAGAATCCTACTACAAGCTCACGGAGAAGGGCAAAATGTTTCTAGAGTGTTACGATGAGTACGAAACCAAACGTAGAGATCTCGAGAAACGCATCAACCACATCAATAATGGGAGAGAAATATTGGAGAAAATGTTGATGCCCTAGGTTCTCCCCATGTTTACTTGTAGCTGGTGACCTCGCGCTTTTATCATGATACACCGTTCGGAGATATCATACTTGAGAAGAAACGACTCAGATGTGGTGGTAGTTGTTCCTACTCTTAATGAAGAGGAAGGCATAGGTCCTACTCTGAAGGACCTTAAAGATGCTTTGGATGATCCTTTTGTGCTTGTTGTTGATGGCAATAGTGTTGATAGGACTGTTAAGATCGCGACCGATTTAGGGGCAGAAGTTATAACTCAGAAGGACAAAGGTAAGGGTTTGGCTATCGCTGTGGCTTTAGAGCACATAAATTCTGAAACTAGGTATGTTGTGTTCACAGATGCAGATTACACCTATCCGGCTGAGTACATTCCCCAGATGATAGAGGTTCTGGAGAAAAATCCCCATTTCGGCATGGTTATCGGGAATCGGTTTGATAAGGAGTTTGAGTTTTTCAAGGCGATTAGTAGCTTTCTTTATCTTGGGAACAGACTTCTTGCCTTTGCACAGCACCTGTTAAATGGCGTTAGGCTATGTGATCCTCTATCTGGTCTCAGAGTCATTAGGTGGGAAATTCTGAGGAACTGGAGACCTAGGTCTAGGTCTTTCGATGTGGAAGTTGAGCTCAATTACCATGTCGAGAAAAGGGGATTCAGCATAAAAGAAATACCTATAAAATACAGGCAAAGACTCGGTGAAAAGAAGCTTAAGCCAAAACATGGCTTGACGATTCTAAAGAGGATTTTGATTGAGAGCTTCACTCCTACTGAACTAAAATTTCAGAAAAACATCCCAAAATAACCCTATTAATTGAAACTTGGAGTGAAAGTACTTTCAAAGCTAAAGGTTAGAAGACTTGTCAATAGTAAACGGTATAATATAGCCAGGGTGGCCGAGTCGACTAGGCAGCAGACTGCAGTCTGTTTACGTCGGTTCAAATCCGACCCCTGGCCTTAATTCAATATCCGCTTTTATAAAAGTAAGAACCTGGCTGGGATATGATAAAAATGGCTAGGATTTGGGCAATGCTTTTTTCGATCTCTCTTCTTATACTTTCGTTCTTTCAAATTAGCCTGTGCGCCGCAACCGAGCTTGGCAAGGACAGAGAAGAGATTTTCGATGCCTTTGAGGCGACCATGGAAACACAACTTGCTGGGGGGAATATTGTTGATATCGTGCGTAAGCTTAATGAAGCCATTGATCTTACCCATCAAGGTAAAAATTATGAAGCCCGCCAGTTAGCCCAAGAAGCTAAAAACGAGGCAATTCAAGTTAGAGATGCTGCACTCGCGTTTCAACAATCTCAGAGAAATTGGTTGATTTTATGGACTGTGTGTTTTACCTCTTTATTTCTGCTCGGTCTCCTGGTCATATGGGGATTCAGAAGAAGCCTTTCAAAGATCATAGATGAATCCCATGCTTTTGTACTGACTATAATTCTGATTGTTGCTGCTTTTGC
>Ga0315312_1002649_pt1 | contig 12205 bp, 15 predicted proteins | sample TDP7_MG_FD_203629 | JGI IMG/M metagenome (GOLD analysis project Ga0315312, IMG submission 203629) | Freshwater sediment microbial communities from Lake Towuti, South Sulawesi, Indonesia - TDP7 | ecosystem: Environmental > Aquatic > Freshwater > Lake > Sediment | place: Indonesia: South Sulawesi... | reverse complement strand
AACGCGCGGCGTACCCTTCATACTAGCTCCAACCACGGCTACGATACATATGTCCGCATAGGATCTGCTCCTGCCTATCGGGAAGAGGATGTCAAGCTATACCGTCGCTGGAACTTATGATCCTAATGTCCTTGACAGCTTCAATAACCGCGGGATGTCCCGCAGATCGTTACTGAGAATGAGAAAGAGATACGGTCGACTTCTTGAAAGTGAGCAGATAGTGCATAACACCTCCATATCCGTCGACCAATTCGAAACCAGCATCTTTGCACCAGTCAGTTACAGTCCTTCGACGGGGGTAATCTGGATCTAATAGGAATTCGCCTATAGCCAGTAAGCCGTCGTCTCTGAGAACACGCTTGATTTCAAGCAATGCTTTCTTCCTGTTGGGGATTTCCGCCAGTACTGCGATCATGAAAGCTCGATCGAAAGTGTTATTTGAAAATGGAAGCTCGCAGGCGGATGCTACTCTAGCAGTCACGTTTGCTATTTTAGCTCTCTGAAGCTTACTGGTAAGTTTTGAAATTACAGATGGCTGAATGTCTATAGCGAAGACGTTTCCGTTTTCGCCAACACGTTTCGATGCTTCAATCGTAAAGGTTCCGGGACCAGGGCCTATTTCCAGAACGTGCATTCCGTCTTTTATGCCCATCCAATCAACCACTTTCGCTGGCGGCTGTATTCTCCTCCTGACGGGATTATCGATAAAGCCTGCAATAAAACTAGGAATCGGAAAGTGAACAAATCGGCGTATAATCCTAACTACAACTTCGATTAAGACGAAGCAGCCTACCAAGATGGCAACTATCCAAACAAGTATCGTCAGTACTATAGACGTCATACTACTCTCCTATGGGATAATGTCGGTTATCAAATATAACGCGCAGCCTTCTAGATCATTGGAATATTGGTATGAAGACAGATGGCAGAATGACCAACCCTTGGCCTAAGACACTAAGGCCGATAATTCAATCCTTCACTTGTCTTCTTCTGACTGTAACCACGACTGCGATGAGTAGGATCCATAAGGCTAAGAATACGATCAAAGAGGTCACTGGGATTCTAGGCTTGTAGAGGTTGAATGATAGTCCGTAACCTCCGTAGAACCGCTCCGAGTATCTCACCAACTTATAGCCATCTACGATCTCAACTCTGTAGTTGGCTTCATCAGCCTTTGTGTAATCGACTGGATAGGTAAACGTCACCTGAAGATTTGTCTCGCTCGCCAGTGCTGGACCTTCATACTGCACTTCGGGTCGAAACGAGAAGCTCACGTACTGCTCAACGTACTCACGCCATATCAGATATCGAATCTGCGTCAGAGCCAGCCAACCGTCCAAGCGAATTTTATCATCGCCTTCAGCCTCAAGGCTCGAAAAAGCCGTAGCTGCCGACCTATCAACCTTCACGCTGAGCTTTCCAAGCTTCTCAGAGGTTATCTCTACCCCGAACTCTTGCTTAGCGGAAGGTTGGGGCGGTGCAAAGGGGTAGTAGGGCGCGTATCCTGTTGAAGTGGAGACCTCGATCACGTATTGGAGCGTCTGGTTCGAAGTGTTCAAGATAGAGGTTGAAAACTCAAATTCGGCATACGTGGAGTTGACCACTTTCACCTCCAGCGAAACTTGCTTGAACACTAGGGATGATCTGGATGATGGAGGTTGAGCAACCACCATCGGTGGTTGAGCTGCACCTTCTTCTAGCCAAAGGGTAAAGGCCAGTGAAGCGCAAAGCACTAGAAAGATAGCTACCCCCAAGCTCTTCAATTTAGAACAACTCCATGAGTATTGAAAGGATCAAGAAGGCCAAGCCTAATAGGAATGCGTCGTAAGTCCTCCTATCGATCTTGAAAGCTGTATTCTTCGCTAGGTGGAGTATGGATGAACCTAACGACAGTCCTGATGTGCCTAGGAATATCATCGCACATGCAAAGAGGAACGCGAAGACTATCGACTGAGAGGCAGCCGAAGCTCCAGCATACTCCAAGATGGAGGGAAGGGAAGCCCCCACCGAAAGGCCTAGTATGAATAGGGCTCCAACAGTCACCAGCCCTATCAGAACTCCTCCTCCCAAGACGACAACCGCTTCAGCGAAGGTGTACTTCACATAGTCCAGCTTGTCGATCTGAGGAACGCTTCCTGGATAGTATGCCGAAGACATCACCTTCGCGAGGTAAGGTACTAGATACTGGAATGGGATCGGCGTCGGCACAAAGTCGAGGAAGCCGAGATTATATCCGATGAAGAAGCTGCCGAGAAATATAGCCGTCGAGATCTTGAACCACTTGAACCCATAGAGATCTCGAAGACCCTTCTCTATCTTCAACGAGGAAACCGTCCGCCTTACAATTATAAGGTGTACGGAGGCTGATAATTCTTCCACTATTCTTCCTGAACTCTCAATTTTGCGTGCAGGGTCTAGATGCCCAAGATCCGCACGTTCCGAATAAGATCTGCTCTCCATAAGGTTTGCGCCGACAGATTATCGCGGTTGTAGATTTCACTCATTGGGAAGTGCGGTACCGTGGTGAGGAGGCTGTCTTGAATCTATTGCTCCTTTTGCATAGGAGGGTTGAATTCCTCTCCCCATTTCTTCGCTTTCGAAAAGGCTTTCTGATTGAAAGTCAATCTAAAATACCTGTTAAAGGTGAATGTCACTACTATGACACCTAAGGTATTTGTTTCGAGAAGGATACCGGAAGCCGCTTTACCGCTGCTTGGTAAGAGCTGCCAATTTGAATTGAATGAAAGAGATGCTCAACTCTCGAAGAAGCAGTTGATTAGAAGAATAGCAGATAAGGATGGTCTGATCTGTCTTCTCACAGATCGGATCGACCGAGAGATCTTGGAGTCGAATCCGAATCTGAAGGTGGTCTCGAACGTCGCTGTAGGATTTGACAATATAGATGTTAATGCAGCTACCGCTCGGAAGATAATGGTCACCAATACGCCGGGAGTGCTTACCGAGACGACGGCTGACTTGGCTTGGGCGTTGCTCTTGGCTTCTGCGAGACGTATATGTGAAGCTGAGAGGTTCGCTAGAGCGGGTAGATTCAAGGGGTGGGGGATAATGATGTTGCTAGGGAACGATGTCTACGGTAAGACTTTGGGGATCTGCGGCTTCGGAAGGATCGGCCGCGCTGTAGCTAGGAGGGCGTTAGGCTTCGGGATGAGAATCCTCTACACCGATGCGGTCAGAGCGGAGGAGTCTATTGAGAGGGAACTGAAGGCCACGTATGTCGACAAGGACACCCTACTGAGGGAATCTGATTTCGTAACCTTGCATACGCCTCTCCTTCCAGAAACAAAACACTATATTTCAACTAGAGAACTGAGCCTCATGAAGAAGACAGCTCATCTAATCAACACTTCAAGAGGACCCGTTGTGGATGAGAAGAGCTTGGCAACAGCTCTCAAGAAGAGAACGATCGCTGGAGCTGCTCTAGACGTATATGAGGAAGAACCGAAGATCAACCCAGCTCTACTGAAGCTAGAGAACGTGGTTTTAATGCCGCATATTGGAAGCGCTTCAGTTGAAACGAGAACCAAGATGGCAACAATGGCCGTTGAGAACTGCGTCGCAGCCCTCAGTGGAAAGAAGCCGCCCAACCTCGTAAACCCTGAAGTGCTACAGGGCTGAGATTTGCATCTCAGGTTTAGCCATCACGTTCTTGTACCAGTCGGACTCAGATCCCTTGACCGGAAGCAGATAGAGGTTTCCACTTTCATGGACAAACCATACGGGCGTTGAGGTGCTTCGCTCCGACTTCCTACCCGTAACAGTGATTTCCAACTCTCTACTCGAGGTTAAGCCCCTCAAAAACTAAGGGTCAGCCATAATGAATCCCCAGCAATTGCATTCGCCGACGTATCTCTTAGCCTTTTTGAAGAGTCGAAACCTGAAGCTCCCTAATAGGGGAAGACCGATATAATACAATGGAAGGGATAGAGATGAAGAAGGCAATTGTGGTTTACGACACGAAGTTCGGCAATACCGAGAAGAGCGTTGTATAGCGCACAGATCGATAACATTTCGATTACAGAAGGATAACACCAAGATAACAGTTGCCAAGCAGCTTACGCTTGAAAAAGCGTTCCAACGCCTCAACCTCAACGACTGCGAGAAAGAAGTAGTGGAAGTTCTACTCGCCCATTATAACCGCATAGTTCACCATTCAAATATGTCAACTATCTGGAAGATCTTCAGCTCGACTATCCAGCCAGATCTTACAGCATGCCTTCCGAAAAGATTCTCAGAGTATTCAAAGAGACTGACAAAGTGCCAATGCTGAAAACCTGTAGTACTTGACCTATCATAATCGCCTAGATTTCAAGACTTTACATGTTTCATTAGCATCACAAGTCATTTGTTCGAAGATTTCTCCCTTTTCACAGAGCGGAATTCTAGCATTGTTCTTGTTATCAACATATAGTCCTCTTAGCTTGTGGCAGAATTCACATTCATGGCTGTATGCGATTATAGCGGAAATTTTTCTGAGAACTTCCAGTTTTTCCTCTTCAGTCCTGAAATGGTTTCTGTGAGTCCATTCCACAGTTTTTGATGTTTTCCGTATGACTGGGGTATACTCCATGAAGACATCGACCACATCATTAGGCGAAACATATCGTTGCTCGGTTTTAACTACCAGTACATTTGGTGTATCTTCGGGTAATTGTTCACATTCTTCTAGAATTTTTCCTGCCAACTTGTCTAGGAGTTCTTTCTTGTCTTTATCTATGAAGAAGAACTGCATTCTGTCATCAGAAAGTGGACTGTGTAGAGCCTTCCTGATTATGTCGCTTATGGCCCTTACTGAGCAAACCTCAACACATGTACGAATGCTTTTTACAAGGAAATCAGGTCTTTTACCGTTAACTTTTGGATGTTCCTGTATATCCTTTTGCTCGAACGTCTTTGCTAAAAGTTCGAAAATTTCCTCTTCAGCCTTTTCTTTCCAAACAGACTTACTTCTCATTTGACCATCAGTTCTCACTATAACCTAGAAAGAAAAACTAGCGTTGAGGTGAACGTCTTTCTAGCCTCTCTGTCCGTACTTGGAAGCCCATCTTCTCGATCTCTTTATGAACTTTTTCTTGAAATGGATGTACGCTATGTTTTCCTGTTTTCACCTCAACAAAGAATTTGATCTCTTTGTCCTTGAGAACTATCAAGTCTGGAAAACCCTTCTCATTGACAATCAAGACTTGATAGCCCTGCTTTCCATATTTCCGAGCAATCCTCCTCTCATTCTTGATTCCGAGAACCCTGCTTTTTTCTCCCACAATTCTCACTCTTCTGTTCTGACTTCAAGCATTTTGATTTCGTCCCATTTGCCTTCCCATATCAGCCGGAACTTCTTGGAGACAGGGTCAACATTTTCTCCGTATATGGTTACAGTCAAAATGTATTTACCGACGGGGAGGAAGTCTATGATTCCTCTTCCACGGGCATCGGTGCATATCTTGGCTTGACCTTCTGCATCTTTTTGAATGCGTGATTCTCCGGATTCCACTGTATAAATGACATTCAAGTATTCATATTCTTGTTTATTGATGTCAGTAGGTCTTAGGTCGGTTTCCTCAGGATATGAAGCCCAGCGCAAGATTACCGGATCAAAAGGCTGAAAATGAACAGTCTCATTGTCTCTAATCTCCGTTATGTCTACCAACTTTGCTTCACAGTTCTTGGCAACAGTCCTTCCTTTATTTGCCACCTTTATTCGAATCCAGTATCTAGAAAAGGCTGCACCATATGCTCCCATCAAAAATCGCGTCTTTCTACAGTATGGCTCTTTTTGCTCAAAGTCTATCTCAAGTTTAGGCTTCTTGAAGAACTCTAGGAAAAGAACTAGCACGACCGCGCCCACTGTGCCTATTGCGACTGCTAATTGAACCAAAAAGTTTGCAACATTCCAATCCAATGCGCACACTAGGATCCTCTCTATCTGACACAGTATTTCTATCTGGAATCTTAATATTTCTCAAAAAGTCAAATAGTATCGTGCGGTGTCTTATGCCCAGAAAAAGACGCATCATTAGATTGAACTATAAAAAAATCAAAGTCAGTCCGGGCAGCGCAGTGTATGCAACTTCCACCACTGCCGATAACGCTGCCGCCATCAGTGGCTCGATCGACCTCTTCAAAGAACTTCAAAGGTCGGGATACAATGTTGGTCCATATGCTCCTATCCTTGATCTCCTTGAGAAGGCCTCGCAAGAAATATATGCCATCAAAGGGACTGTTCAAAAAGCGGTGAAGGAAAGCGAGGTACATATACGAACCCTTACGAAATATGTGGAAAGACAGGAAAGAGCAACTGATATAATCAAGAAGATGACACACGCGAATTATCTCTTTCAAGACAGACGAAGAGCAGAGCTGTTTAAACTCGATAAGCCAGAGATTCTTGAACGACTACGCATAGCTTCTGTCGGTGAAGATGATTTTGTCGGTAAGATAGCCAGTTTAGCATCTTTATTCGAGGTAGGCCTCGATCCTCTACGTCGTTTAGTTCCAAAGCATGATCCTAGTTGGAAGTCTATTACACTGGTCGAAAAAATGTTAGAAAGCGAAAAAATACAAGTCGACCCCGACATGACCAAGATATGGAGAGAAATCATAGAACTGAGAAACTCAACACCCATACACGCAGATAACCCCCCAATTTCAACGCTTGAATTCTTCGGAGTCACGTATCCTGTCAACTATCCAATGCTATGGGAGAACGTCCTTGACAAATTTCAATATAGCCTTAACAAGTTCGTAAAGATATTATTCGATTTGCCCAAGAAGTAGGCGTTACTTGAGGTTTAGGTCTTGTCGGACTTCTGGATTGGTTTCGCGGGATTAGTTGTAGCTATCTGCTCGATCATCCTGACCGTGGCACTGCGATTATACGACTATCGCAAGCAAGGTTCTCAAAGGAGAATAGACAGAATAGGAAATGCCCTCCGCAAACTTCTGCCTAAACTGCTATTTGCAATGTCTTCCTATCAAGTTGAACATACGAGCGTACCATTCGTCTATTCAGCGATACAACAGGTGAGCGATACTTTCCGTGAAGAAATAATGTTTAAGGGTTTACAGGTAGACCTGAAGAAGATGTCGCCGACCATAAATGAGAAAATGAGAAAATTGTATGTTCGTTTCACTAATATGTATACTGAATACTTGCAAAAGGCGAGTGCCGACCCCAAGAACAAGAGTGCTTACTTTGATGAGTCGAGAGAGAATGTGGCCACCGATAGCGAAATCAAAAGGCTGATTGAAGAACTTGTACCTATGGTGAATGAGTGGCTTGAAAAACACCCGTAATCCACGTGATGACACCGTTAGAACCTAGAAGGCACGACAGAGATATTGAACAGTTCAAGCAGTGCGTGCATCTATTCTATGTCGAAAACGTGCCCACATTTTGGGCACTTGACGTTTTTTAGCTTCTTCGTAGTTTCCTCGAGTTCCCGCTGATAGCGCCATTTTTCAGAGGTCTCGTACGCAATTTCTCTATCCTTCCAAAACGGGTATTGTCTTCCACTCATTCCTCATCAGTATTCTTGTAGGCAAACCTTACTGAAGAGACTTACGTAGAACGCGTGTGCGAGTAGAAGATAGTTACAGAAGGTTATGTCCATTTTCCAAGTCTGCTATGCGTTTCTATGCTATATTGTCCCATTCATTGGGTCTAAGGTGCCGATAGCCAGAGCTGACTCGGAACGCAGGTCCATTAGGAATTTCGTGCAACCATACACCTCCACTAACATCAATGCTTCCCTTCGTCTTTCTATCTATGACATCAACAAATCCCTCGCACCAGCGTGCACTCTGCCGCCCACAATTGAGGAGCGCCCTTTTTGAATTGCATATCTAGTAGTATCCCTACGATGTTCTTCAGTTTCAGTCTGAGTTTCCGCTCTTAAACACTCTTAGTGCTTCTTATCCTAGAGATGTCGCTAAACGATATGTTCTTTGGCATGTTTGAAGAAACTCAAGCATCGAAGACGGTCTAGTAAATTCTGAGGAAAGAAAATGCTAGATGGAAGAATACCGCCTGAAGACCTTAAGATACTAGATGAGATCGTCAAGACCCTAAATGAACGCAAAGCGATCTATGGAAGCGCTAGGATCAAAACCGCGTTGTGCAAGGATAAAGATGTCTGGAAGAACCTTGTTACAAGAGTCGAATTGCTGCATAAGGATGAGCAGAAATCTGACGACCGGAGGTTTGAGTATCCGAACCTCTTCTTGAGCGATTCTACAAATAGCATGGAGAGCGTGACTACTTTGATAAATGACGTTGTGAAAAAGGGAGTTCTAGCCATCAAAGAGTGCCCAGCTGTTCAGATCGAGGGAAACCTGCGAACAGATGAGCATTTCATTGACCTTCCGAGCAACGACGACCAATTGAAATCTGCGTGGCCGTCCAACTGCTATTTTTTCTACCCTAAAGATTCGTTCAAATGCCGTCCTCCTAGTGGACCTTTTGTGTCGCTCGATCAACCTCCATTTCCGGATGCCCATTCTGCAATAAGAAGTATCGTAGGTTTGGATGTGGAACATTATTCTGGACTTCAAGGCGCTATTATCTTTCTGCTGCCAAAGTATGAGGCAAGAATTCGTGAAGTAAGATTGAGCAGGAAGGAGATTTCCATCAAAATATTCACGAAAGAAGCTACAGCGAATGAGGTCGTTGGTAAGCTCTATTACGATAAGAAACGAGGAGAAAACAGTGGACAGGAAAACATTTTCTTTGATGAAGAGAAGAAATCAATTCCACTAGAGTTCATTCCTGACAGCACTTACTTTTACTTGCTGTCAAAAGAGACCGGGAAGTTGCTTGATCATAGGAGAATATCATTGCGATGGCCAACGCTTCAAAAAGATGTGATAATAGAGGTCACAACCGATGAGATACGAGAGCTCATCAAACGAGGAGAGAACGAGGTAGTGGAATTCAAACAAGAAATAACTGAGGAAAAAACGAAAGACAAGTTCGCAGAAACAGTTGTTGCTTTTTCAAACACATCTGGCGGGACTATTCTGATAGGTGTTAATGATAACTGTGAAGTTGTCGGGATACGCGACCCGAGACTTGAGGAGGATAGAGCGAGGAAAACTTTGAGAAGTAGGTGTGAACCTCCGGTGGAACCAGATATCACAGCAAGAGAAATTGATGAGAAGCTTGTTCTTTTGGTCCAAGTCAAGGAAGGAGAAAATAAGCCGTACACTTTCCGAGAAAAGGGAATCTTCGTCAGAAGCGGTCCAAACAACAGGATAGCAACAAGAGACGAGCTAGACGAAATTTACTCTCGGAAATCGACAACCCTCCCCAGAAGATATTGATAGAGTTATCCTTCACGGTGATCAGGAGCCCAGTTCTTTGCAATTTTGCCTTTCCAGTTCTCATTCAAGAGTTCAAAAGAGCGCTGAGCAACCTGATGGTACCTTCTGAAATGATTGTAGCCGTTCCTTCAAAGGGGGTAGGGGTAAGGGGTCCTAGATCAGCTCACGAAAGACCTGAAGGCCGTCATGAAACTTCTCTTTCAATCCATGGTCCGTCTGAAGGTCGTAAGCGTTGAAGAGCAAAGAGAGAAAGCCATTGCGAAACTTGTCAAGCCAATCAGCGTTACAGACCGGTCGGACTCGACGCCCAAGACGATGAGTGACAATGGTATCGCTCGCACAAGCGAAGCCCGGCACTGCAATCTGTTCTTCGAGTATTTTCGACCTTAAATGTGATGTGAGAAGCCTCTCAAAAAGACACCAAATAAAATCTTCAAAAAAGATGTCAAATTTGAGGGTGATCAAAGCCGAATATCAAAAACATGCCAAAGTAATTTCTTGAAACGAGCATGAAATTTGAGGAACCGTTTCATTCGCTCTCATGCATTCCAAATAGTTCGTTTGCCAGATCAAGGTCATGGAAAATTTTCTTAAGGTGATCCAGAACGTCTTCTCGACCAATTCTTGTCGGCAAGAAGAAGCGCGTGAATTGAAAAATCTTGAATCATGCGTTTCAGAGTGGATGGATGCGATAAGCGTTCTTTGAAACTTGAGCGTTATCTTGAGGCTTCTCTTTAAGCCAGAGATCCAGCCTCCTAGGGCATAAAGCTCTCCTACATGCGCCTTTGAGCACTTTGCAACGCCAGTACGGCTGATGCTTCTCATCGAAAGCCAAGATGCATTCAGTACAGTCCCCTCCAGGCTTCGGCCACTCCACCTCATAGCTACCTATCGTGATCCTACTCGCCATAGTCTATCTAATACTCGAATTCAAGCATGGAGGCTAAAGTTATAGAGATCACGAAATGTAACAAGAATAGCGTCGTTTGGAAAGGCTTAAAAAAGAGTAGAGCAAACGAACAGTCTTTGATCGCCAATGCAGTTGGTCAAGTACATATTCCTACCGGAGATCCCGGGAGTCACTTCACCGACCGACAAGAGGAACATAAAGGTTGTAGAATGGGTCAAGAATGAAGGAGACTACTTCGCCAAACTGGAACCGGTAGTCTACGTTAAAGCTTCAATAGGCGTCGTCGAGGTCAAAGCCCCTGAGTCTGGAACACTACACAAAATACTCACTCATAGAGGCGCCAGAGTTCGAGTAGGACAACCACTAGCTACCTTCTGGCCTCCTACACGAGGAGTTGTAAGGCGACTTTTCTAGACTATGAAAAAGAGGCGGCCTCAGTAGAGTTAAGACTGTCTCTTATTCCTCTCAGCATTCAAACAGGGCTTTCAGTTATCTTAAACGCCTGCGTCGGACACTGAATCTCACAAGCTCTACAGAAGATACAGGCAGACTCATTGACAGGATCAGACTTCTTCTCCGAAGTAGGGTGGCTTGGCGAATCGATCATCTCGAATACGCTCACAGGGCAGACAGAGACGCAGATCTCGTCGCCGTTACAGACATCATGGTCTACGGCTACGGTCGTACCATGTACCCCAAGCTTACTCGGAGGGCTAACGGTTCCCCGAACCTCATGCCCAGCATGCTCCCCAGTGACTTTAAGGTTCTTGATGAAGTCTTGATCTATAGGCATCAATATTCACTTCCAGCAAGTATGGTGAGAAGCATTTGATATATCAGCCTTACCAAGAATGATCGTCTGAAGAAGCGAGTTCTGGAAATCTAAACTTGGTTCACAGCCGTACTTGCTCTCACGCTCCAAAGCCAGCCGGTAAGCCTTATCAGGCTTCTGCTCCTTTGACTTTTCACTTATTCTATTCGCCGTACAGGCTGCATTGGCATTATCTTATTCTAGGTTGGGGGACCCTTCAAGGTCCACTCAGGAGCCTTAGCTTCAGGAATCGAGTCCGCTCGCGGTATATACGGCTTAACATCCAGTATCGGCGACCCTACGTTTGCATCAAGTCCCTTCACGATCAAGACGCACTCTTCCAACTTCAAAAGTTGGATGACGCAAAGCCCTATCGGGTTCGGGCGACTTGGACTCCTAGTGCCGAACACCCCCATTTCAGGAGCGCCTTCATGCCTCATCGGGATTACCCGTAAAGTTCCGCGATCATTTTCATTGTCACGTAGATGAAGCCAGTACAAAACTATCAAGTGTGAAAACTGGTTCAGATGGAAGAGTCCACGACAGAACTCAGGCTTTATCTCTATCTTAGACTCCTCACCCTTGACCTCTACCACTCTTCCAATGAACTTGACGATTGCTTCTTCATCCAAGGTTGAAGCCTCTCCCAGAGCTAAATGACGGTCAACTCTCTTGAAACCTTATTGAGGCGCCTCGCCTTCTTGCCTTCGACAACGACTATGTCCTCAATTCTCACCCCAAATCCGTCTGGAAGGTAGATGCCTGGCTCAACGCTGAAAGTCATCCCGGTCTTCAAGATCTGCGTATTGCCTTCCCAAATGTACGGCGCTTCATGAATATCCAAGCCAATTCCATGCCCTGTGCGGTGCACAAACTTCTCCCCATATCCTCTGTCAGCAATATGGGTTCTCGCAGCTCTATCGACTCTTCGCGCTTCAACACCCTCCGCGATAGACTCAAAAGCCAATTGTTGAGCTTGACGAACGACTTCATAGACCGCTTTCTCTTTCGAACCACATCTCTCGATGAAGATCGTCCTCGTGATGTCGGAACAGTACCCTTTGTAAGCAGCTCCCAAGTCGAGTACGACGGAGTCTCCACGCTTGAAACGTCGATCTCCAGGCTTGTGGTGAGGAAAAGCTCCATTC
>Ga0315312_1002648_pt1 | contig 12209 bp, 15 predicted proteins | sample TDP7_MG_FD_203629 | JGI IMG/M metagenome (GOLD analysis project Ga0315312, IMG submission 203629) | Freshwater sediment microbial communities from Lake Towuti, South Sulawesi, Indonesia - TDP7 | ecosystem: Environmental > Aquatic > Freshwater > Lake > Sediment | place: Indonesia: South Sulawesi... | reverse complement strand
GCATAGGCCGAATATCCGGATACACGAACACCGACTCCTACCACACCACCCATGGTAGGGCTATCCCCTTTGCTATAGGGGCAAAGTTGGCTAAACCAGAACTAAAGGTGGTGGTGATCAGCGGAGACGGAGACCTCTTCGCCATCGGAGGCAACCATTTCATTCATGCCGCCCGTAGAAACATAGATATACCAGTAATTTGCGCCAACAACTTTAATTATGGAATGACTGGTGGACAATACGCACCAACAACTCCACTCGACGCTTGGACCACTACAACCCCCTATGGAAACATCGAGCACCCCTTCAATCTGGTTCACTTGGCTGCAGCCTCGGGAGCCGTGTACGTGGCTCGTTGGACAACCCTTCATGTTCGAAGGTTAACAGAGTCCATTAAAAAGGCCTTACAAAAGGAGGGATTCTCCTTCATCGAGGTAATCTCGCCATGCCCTGAACTCTATGGGCGATATAACCAAATGAGAACTGGCCTTGACATGATGAAATGGTTTAAGGAGGCATCCGAGGTTCAGCATCGCATTGAGCCGGCAAAAGCTGAAATAACTCCCTCAAAAATCGTTGTGGGTGAGTTTGTGGATATTGAAAAGCCAAGCTTTGGGAGGTTCCTTAGCGAGATGATAGCCCGCGTTCAAGAGAAAAAGTGGGAGGAGAGCAAATGAGGCTGGAAATCAGAATAGCAGGTTTCGGTGGGCAGGGCGTGATAAGGGCTGGGTTGATGCTGGCCATGGCAGCCTCCATCTACGGTGAAAGAAACGCTGTTCAAACACAGTCTTACGGTCCTGAAGCCAGAGGCGGGTCTTGCAAGTCTGAAGTCGTAATTTCAGATGAAGAGATCGATTTTCCAAAAGTTACTAAACCAGACATTTTGGTTACAATGTCTCAAGAAGCTTACAGCAGGCACGTAAACACCCTAAAGAAAGGAGGGGTCCTCCTTTTAGATCCACATCTAATACCAAACCAGAAAACCACTCCAGATATTCGAGTTTTCAAGGTGCCCGCCACGAAAATCGCTGAGGAACTCGGAAAAGTGATCGTGGCAAACGTTGTGATGCTGGGCGCCCTAACCTCCATCACCAATGTAATAACCGCCGAAGCCATCAAAGAAGCCATTCTCAGCAACATCCCTAAAGGGACCGAAAAAATGAACCTGATGGCTTTTGAAAAGGGCTACGAGTTCGGAAAAAGGCTCCTAGAGGAAACCAGCCGAAGTTAGGTTTTTATTCACTACACAGGACAAAGCGTTCAAACAAAGTATGCCTTCATCCTTTGTGACAGATGGGAACGCTTAACCGGGGACACCTAGGAAAATCTTCATGCGTGAAGCCTTACAATAATAATGTTAGGTGAGAGAAATGATCGTAGGCATAATGGCGGACACGCACGATCGTTTGCCCTTGCTGGACAAAGCCGTAAGGCGGTTGAACGAGGAAAGGGTTGAGCTGGTGCTGCACGCAGGAGATTACATTGCTCCCTTCGTTGTGCCGCACTTCAAACCCTTGAAAGCCGACTTAATCGGCGTCTTCGGCAACAACGACGGCGACCAAGAACTGCTTAAGAAACGATTTTCGGAGTTGGGCGCTGAAATCCGTGGAAGATTCGCAGAAGTAATCGTAGAGGGGTTGAGGATCGCGATGCTGCATGGCCATGAAGAGGTGCTTCTTCGATCCCTCATCCATGTGGAGAGCCACGACGTGATCGTGCATGGACACACCCACGAGGCAAAAACCTACAGAAAGGGAGAAACCCTCGTCATAAATCCTGGGGAGACGTGCGGCTACCTGACAGAAAAACCCACCATAGCCATATTAAACAGTCAAACGTTAGACGTGAAGATAATTCCACTAGAATAACGATCACGAACACTCTAGCAGTTTCCAAGCCTACTGCTTCAGTAGTTTCAGAGTGTTAACCGAGGTTAACGAGCATCAAGTCTCCTTTGCCTCATCTTGTCCACAGTTTTCTTCACTCCATCCCAGCCTTCGACTGTCTTCGAGTGAACGATCTCGAAGGCTTCCTTCGAGGAAACTATGTCTAATTCCTCTCCAGTGGCTTCCCTTGAAAGGTATCTTGCCGCCCTAAGGACTTCGCCGTTTAGTTGAGAGTCTGTGATGTCTGCTAGATGACAAATCAACGCCTCTATGGTTCTAGGCCATATGGGGCCTGCTTTGCCGCCATGGTGGGCACAAACTATGTGGATAAGATTTAGGGGAAAGCCTCTTCGAACCAGTTCGGAAACTATCAGCGTCAAGTGATCCATTCGCTCGGCTAATGGGGTTACTCCATAGGTTCCGTCCTCTTTCACAATGTAGGTTAGGGGTTTGAAGATGTCGTGTAAGAGAACCCCGGAGACCACCAAGTCTCTGTTCACCTTCCCGTGATACACCTTCTTAATGATGTCACATAGAGTTAGGGCAATCTCCGTCGTAGAGACCACGTGCTCAACAAAACCCCCTGGATAACTGTGATGACGAGATATGCCAGCCGGAGAACTATCCAGAGGAAGCCCCACGTACACTTTCCCGTCTATCTCCATCGTGGGGTTCTCAAGGAGTTCAGCCACCTTTGCTCTCAAGGACTCGTCCTTAATCTTGTTAACGATCTTGTTGAGTTGAGGATTCAAAAATGCTCCCTCGCTAACCTTACAACCTTGTCTTACTTTTCTTTTATATTATTTGGTAGGTTTCTGTGCTAGTTTCCTCTTCTCCTCACCTGCTAACATGTGGGCCTTTCGAATGGGCTCTGGAACTCTGTAGGCTCGCGTGCAATGTGTAACGATGCTTATGGCTCTTTTCAACGAAACCCGATGCCCAACGCTCACATATATCGGCTTGCCTCCTGGCTTTGAGATGACCGCGGCGCCTATAATTTCTCCTCTGTCCGTGATGGGTGCCCATCCCTGATCATCGAAGGACCCCACCTCACCGCAGAGCAGGCCTTTCGCAACCCCGATCGTGGGCGCGTCCACTACCAAGCCGAGGTGACTGGCAAATCCCAGGCGGTATGGATGAGCAATTCCTTGACCGTCAACCAGCAAAACGTCAGGTCGCACTTGCAGCTTTTTTATGGCTGAGCGGGCAGGTGGAATCTCCCTATAAGCCAACAAGGTGGGTATGTAGGGAAACCTCGTTTTGACGCAAACTGCTCGCGACTCTTTGATTTTCAGTGAAGCAAAGTCAAGAACCGCTACTGCGCCGATCGACACGTCCCTAGCATACGTGACATCTATCCCCGCCACATAACTGATGGTCTCTGGAAGCACGTCTTCGCGGATCACTTGTTTAGACAGTTGAAGTTGCGCCGCGTGCGCTTTTTCCACAGAAAACCTTGGGCTAAGCTTGATCGGCAATTTCGGCTCGAACTCCGATGAAGACAGGTCCCCCTATCTCGATCTTCCTTTTCTTGCTCGTTACGTATCGCCGAGCCACATCGCTGATCTTGACGTTAATGTCGCTGGGATGCTTCGCCATTCGTACTCGGACGTTCACGTCTTTTCGCCCTAATCGTGAGGCTTCCTCGATTTTTGTGGCGGCGAGGGAGGCCACGGCGTCGAGGTAGTTAAACCCTAGGGAAACCCCTTTCTCTCGAACCTCTCTCACAATAGGCACGCTTTCCAAGCCTTTCTCGGGAACGCCCAAGATGTTTCCTTCATAAACGTAAATGCGGTTGAGGGCGGCGGGGCCTAATAGCTTGACCGCCACATCGGTTTCGTAAATGTACACCTTGACCGCCTTTCCAAACAACTTTCCCTCGTATGCCAAAAATTCGCATGGACCCAACGCATCCGCGTGTTTAAGCGCTGCAGACCTGATTTGTTCTCGTATTTTTACGCCAACCTCGCTTTGTGGTTCTGCCGCAATTTCTATCATTTTCGAAATTTCAACGTCAGAAAGCTCCCATTCCGCGTAGAACTGGGGATACGCTAGCCTCCGCACATCGGCCTCGCCATGCAATGCCATGGCGACCCGTTCCACACCTATTCCCACGTTGAGAACCGGATATTCGAGACCGTACCTTGCGAGGGAGATGGGATTGTACAACCCATAATTGACGATTTCAATCCACTCATTCATATCTGGATGAAAGATGTAACCCTCGTACTCTGTTTCTGGCGTGTAATATTTGGAAGTTACCCTCTTTTGAACGAAGCGAAAATGCTCAAAGCCTAGAGGCTTTAACAAGGCCTTCGTGATCTCTTCGCCGTCCCTCACGTCCACCTCCTCATCCATAACCACACAACTCGCAGCATAGTGTGCGCGAAGATGAGTGGGGTCTTCCCTCTGTTCACGCCGGAAGCGGATATCTACAGAAAAGAGTTTTATGGGCAGCTCAAGCTTGTGTTGCAACGCCTGCAGCGTAAGGAACCAGGCGCTTGTCATGTGGGACCGCAGCGTGTGGGTGGAGGGTTCAGGCTTCAGGGCAGCGAACTCGGGAAATACCTCGGATAAGACAAGCGTGGCGGTGCTGTCAGAGACGCTAAGAGCCTCAGCAATTTTCTCCACCAAATCATCGGAAGCTATTTCCCCCCTCTTATAGTCTCGTAGCACCCCCTTTAGGGAGGCGATCTTCTCCTCTGTTAGTTGAACCCCACGGCGCTCGATCTCTTGACACTTCGCCTTGCTTAGGCCGATGTCGGGTCGAGGCAGGGTTGCCAGGTAGTAGCAGCGGTCCAGTATGACGGGAGCTTCTGACCCGTACTGCTTGTAAACCTCTGTCGCATCGACAATAATGGGATTGAAGACTTCCATGAAACCCAGGTCGAGAAAGGATTGACGCATCCTTTGAAGAAGATCAAAGAGAGGGTGTGATGTCCCCCGCTTGAAAACAAGCTCAAGCCTCTTCGCGGGCTTGGGGAGTAGGCTCGCGCTCTCGCGCCAAACCCGTTCGAATCCCTCCTTTTCCACCCTCCTCAGGATTTCGTCAGGTCTTAACCTTCCCAACTTTCCTTTTCCTCTTAACAACTTTCTCTAGTTCTTTAATGGAGCGTTCCAAGGAGCTTCTTCGGGTCTCGATGGTGACATCTCCTCTCGTGGCTTCGATGATGCGCCTCGCGATGTCGCACTTTCTTCGGAGCCCTGGGACGAGGAGGTAGGCGTCGTCCATGGCCATAAGCTCCACGTAGATGTGCTCCATTGTCTGCAGGCAATCCTCCGCCGTTTTGACGTCTCCTTTCCGAAGCGAGTCGAGGGCTCTGCGTCGAAGCTCCCCTATCACATCCGCTAGCCCTAGCACGTAAGAGACTGCGGGAACGTCCAGTTCTTTGGGGTCGGTGAATCGGTTTTCCGTGATGAGCTTAAAGAGGGTGTGTGCCTCAGTGTATTCCTCAAACGCTGCATTGACCAAGCCGGTGTAGACTAGATCTGGGTGATCCTTCGAGACTTCGCCAAGCTTGGCGAGGAGCTCGCTCGCCTCTTCAAGTAACTTTCTTGCGTCATTAAACCTTTCTTGGTGCGCAAAAAGAATGGCTTGCTTCGAAAGGCGGGTTGCCCTGCGCATATCCCTCTGAACCTCATCCCGAATCTCCTCCTTCTTCCTCAATTCTTCCTGAATCTTATCGAGAAGCGATTTTAACGACACGTCACTCACAAACCAAGAGCTATTTCCAAAATCATGCTTTAAGCGAGCCTAATAGGCTTTTCCAAACGACTCAACAAAACCACCCGACTTTCCGGGGCTTCGTCAAGGAGGTTGTAGCCCATTTCCTCGGCTAGCTGAGCTGCAAAGTCTCGAATCTCCCGGTGGGTGGGCATGTTTTCGAAGCCTAAGCGTAGTCGTGAAAAGCCTACGTGCATGTAGGATTTGGGCTCCACATACGTAGGACTAGCCTTTTCGATTAACTGAGCGTATAGCTCGGGGTGTTTCAGATTCAGATGTCGCGCCAGCGTGATTCGGATCACGGTGGGGCACTTGAAACTAGGTAGCAGAGAGAGGGTTTCGTTGAGGTTTTCCCAAGCTGCTGGGATATGTGGGCGACACGTTTCCAAGAACGTCTTCTTATCGAAGGCGGAAACCGACACGTAGAGTTGGGTGGGCTCCTCACTCAATTGAGATAAGGCTTCAGGAACTGTTCCGTTAGAAACGAGAAAAGTGGTGAAGCCTCGCCTATGAAAGCTCTCGATCAAGCCGCCTAAAGGTGAGTAGAGGGTCGGCTCGCCTGTTAGGCTGATGGCCGCGTGCCTAGGCGTTAGGGCCTCCCTGTATTTCTCTGGGTTAGCCTTTGGATTTCCCTTGTATCCGCTCAGAATCTTGAGCTGTACCTTAATGCAGTCCTCCATGATCTCTTCTGGATCGTCCCATGCAGGCAGTTCCATTTCATCCCATCTCAGCCCGAGATCTCCGCTTTGAATGCGCCAGCAAAAGCGACAGCGCATGGTGCAGTTAAGAGCCGTGGGGGTCATTTGGATGCACTGATGGCTCTTTATTCCGTAAAATCTTTGTTTGTAACACACCCTATCGTGAACGAGGGACTCATAAAGCCACCTGCAACGCTTCACAGCAGAGTGACTCCCAACCAGGTGATACTTTTGGTTTCTCAGCACACGAAGGATCTCGTTGGAAACCGGAGACGGCAAAGCTGAATCACCATCGTGCTCAAGGACATACAATTGTCTTTATGGCTAATAAGAATGCCTCGAATCTCAAGGTCCCACCATTTTCCCCGTTTCTATTGCTTCCACAAAACCGTCCTTACAAAAACTGACACACACATAGTTTCTTAGCTCGCTTCACCGTATAGTATTCCTTCCTGATCCTATAGGCGCCGAGATTTGAGAAGATGACGAGAGACTTGAACGAGAAAAAATAAAAACTAGCTGTCACAACTTATGACGGATGGAGGAACCGTGAAGGTATGACAGAAGGAACTGGGGAAACGGCAACTCGTGCCAGAAAGGCGGTTTTCAGGATAGAAACGGCGAGGAAAATCACCCAGTTTTGTTGTTTTTTGTTGTTCAACGCTGTTGTTTTTGGCTTGGGACCGTGGCCCATCCTACTCCCAGTCCTCGGAAGCTTGGGAACCCCTTCAAAAACTGTGGGCGAAGCCTTTGGGGCCCTCCAGTTCACGCTTTATGAGCTCTCTTTAGCAGCGCTGCTAGCCTTAGCCTCGATTATTTTGACAGCGGTTTTCTTGGGTAGGGCCCTCTGCGGCTGGGCCTGCCCCTTCGGCTTTGCTCAAGATTTGTTGGGATACGTTAAAAGAAAACATACGCAGGTTTCTTTAGGCACCCACAAGTGGATGATTAAGGTCAAGTATGGGGTTTTGGCGATTGCGCTGTTTGTCAGCGGAACCCTGGCCGCATCATTTGCCATGGGAACGGGCACGAGCTACAGAGAGGCATTGGGCGATTTCGCTAAGGCGCCGTTTAACGCGTTGAGCCCAGCCGACACTCTTTTCGCCATCTTACCGAGAATCGTATTTGACATTCGCTACGCCATACTTACCTGGGAGACTTACGAGGCAGCAGTCGCTGGAATCTGGTCGGTGCCAACACTCCTTTGGGTTCGCCTCGCCACAATGATACTGATCATGGCCCTAGCGACGTACATTCCGAGAGGCTGGTGTCGATACCTCTGCCCCCAAGGAGCCTTCTCAGCTCTAATAAGCCGATTCAGCTTCCTTGGCTTGAAAAGAGATCTGGTGAAATGCGCAAAGGTTGGGTGTCGCGACTGCGTGGAGGCATGCCCCATGATGGTACGCATTCTAGACCTACCGTGGGAAAAATTCACTGACCCCGAATGCATATACTGCTTAAAGTGCGCTTACGCATGCCCAACGAAAGCCATAAAACCGAAATTTCCATGAAAAGCTCGGTGGATGAAAGAGGACTGGAGGTTATTGCCCCTACCCAAGAGAGGAGAGAAGACGTTACTTTGCCGACGCAAGTTACCGAAAAGATTGTTGCTGCAGGAGAAATAAAGGAGGCTGAGCTTAAGAATAGTTAAAAAGTCTAACTGCAAGGCACAAAACCCGAAAAATTTATTTTTTATATCTCTATTTTAAGTCAAATGCAACTGTTCATTCCCTCGACCTGTAAGGAGGTTATCTATGGCAGCGATTAGGGAGGTATCGGACAGGGTTGGTCGTTTTGAGAGGATTGGAGCTCACACTCACATAAAGGGGCTGGGTCTCGATGAAAACCTGAAGGCTATTAAGGTTAAGGATGGGATGGTGGGCCAAGAGAGGGCCAGGGAGGCCGCTGGTCTGGTGATCCGGATGATTAAGGAGGGAAAGCTGAGCGGGAAGACAGTAATCCTCGCGGGTCCTCCGGGAACTGGAAAGACCGCTATTGCCGTCGCTATCTCCAGGGAACTGGGCGCCAACGTTCCTTTCATACAGATGAGTGGAAGCGAAGTGTATAGTAGCGAGCGAAAAAAGACAGAGATCCTCATCGAGGCCATCAGGAAGTGCATCGGAGTGGAAATCCACGAGATGAGGAAGATATACGAAGGCGAGGTTACTAACGTCGATATCAGAACGGCTCCTCACCCCTACAATCCTTATCAGAAGGTGCCCGAGAGTGTTCGACTCACACTAAAAACTAGCAAGGAAGAGAAGACCATCGAGGCCGGAGCCTCCATAGCTCAGCAGATCATCCAGCAGGGCATCTCGGAGGGAAGCGTGGTGCAGATCGATGCAGAATCTGGGAGGGTGGCCAACCTCGGCCTGAGCTTAGAGAGCGCTAAGGGCAAAACCTATGACGTGGACACTAGCAGAAAGGTGCCGAGACCCCCCGGCAATGTCTTGAAGGATAAGGAGTTCGTGTACACACTAACGCTGGCGGACATGGACGAGATCAATGCCCGAAGCAGGATGGGAGGCGGTCTCTTCTCCCTCTTCATGGGGGGCGCAGAAACCAAGGAGATCGACACCGAGATCCGAACGGCGGTGGATGAATCAGTGAAGAAGCTGGTTGATGAGGGGAAAGCCTTCATACACCCCGGCGTCCTCTTTATTGATGACTCGCACCTGCTGGACCTGGAGGCTTTCAGCTTCCTGGGAAGAGCTATGGAGAGCGAGCTGGTGCCCATCATTATCTTAGCCACCAACCGAGGCGTCACTACCATCCGGGGAACAGACGTTAAAAGTCCCATGGGCTTCCCCCTGGACCTCATCGACCGCTCCGTGATCATCGGCACCCACGAGTACGATCCAGATAGCATCAGAGAGATACTGCGTATACGATCCAGTGAAGAGAAGGTGAGGATAGAGAACGACGCTTTGGAAAGACTCACTGAGGTTGGATCCAAGAGTTCCCTGCGATACGCGGTTCAACTGCTAAGTCTAGCCGCCCAGAACGCCAGAGCAATGAAGCGCGAAAGGGTAACGGTCGAAGACGTGGAAAGGGTCGATAAACTCTTCATGGACATCGGAGAAGCAGCCGAACACCTTAAAAAATACGAAGAAAGGATGATGCTACATTAGGACAAACATAACGTCCTTGTCGCCTTTCCGCTCTACCTCGGTCAAGTATGATTACGGTAAATTTTAATTTTGATTTTAAAGTTGAAGTCCCGAGGATAAGAGTGGGTAAGAGGCAGACCATTGAAACTTTGATTAATGAAGAGGCTTTATTGTTAGCGAAGTTTCTAAGAGATGAGCGAGAGACATGGACTCCTAGAATTGCAGTTCTATAAACAAACCCAAACTCTAGTTTAAACAAATTTGTAACTTCCTTAAAGTTTCTATCATTTTCATTGACTCCGCTGGAGCTTCATTAGTTAATAGTTGTTTAAATTGTATGATCGTAAATATCCCTGAGATATATGACCTTGGCGTTAGTCTTCTTCCTGCTGAAGTGTAGAGTGAGCTTGAAAAGAGATCATTTCCATCGTTACCTTACTGCGATAGCCTGTCTTAGTTGCGATTTCAGAGGTGACGGTTTGAGCCAGAGAAGCTGGCAGTGACAAATCTGCTTTTGTGTAGACGGTGGCGTGAACGTCGGCAGCGGTGTCACTGAGTAGCACAACGTTGGTCGTGATTTTCGGCGGCAAAGCAGTCAAGTTCGCCGCCAATGTGTCTACGACGGTTTGGCGAATGGTCTTTTCAAGTATGAGATAGCGGAGACGCACACCACGCAAGGTCAGCATCAAGATGCTCCCAAGAAAGTTCAATCCCAGCACGTTGACGATGAGCAGCCAGAATGCATTCTGGCTGATGTCCAGCCGCCCGAGGGCGAGGCCGATCCCTATGACCGAGGCGGGAGGCAACAGGGAGATGCCGATCTCCACGCCGACCATAGCGTCGATGATTTGGCCCCAGGGCATGGCTACAATGCGGGGGTCGGCTGTCAGAGCGAGCGACGCGGCCGCCCCGGCTCCGATGGCGATCAATATGACGAGCACCACGTCGCGCGTAGTGGGCATGGATCGTAAGAGGATTTCCTTCGTGACTTCGATTCCCGGTACGGTGTCGTGTAGCAAGACCGTGATGACGTAGGCCGTGGCTGTCCCGACCAGGAGCAGACCAAAGACCTGTTTGAACAACCCTACCAGGAGGAGCCTTCGATTGCGAAACACCGCACCAATGCAAACGGCACGCGAGGGGGCCAAGAAAGGCGCTATGCACATCGCACCGATGATCACCGCGGGGCTGTCGATGAGCAGCCCTGCTGTGGCCAGGAGTGCAGCGGCCAAGATCATCAAGACATATCCAAATGTGATTTCGGCACCATCACTGGCCATTTTTTCCAGCAGTGTGTAGTAGTCTCGAACCCCCCAGATGCCGAACCGTCTTTGGGCCCATTTCCAGCGCAGGCCTGTCATCCACTCATAGAGATTCACGTCGAACTCTCCTTCCATTCAGACTGAGAACATGGAACTTCCATTCAAACTGAGCTTCAATACACTATAATTTCTTAACTTATAGTATTAATTGTTTACCAAGTCTCGAACAACTGATAAACCTGAATATGTTGTTGGAGAGCCAATAAATGTTAAAGTTCACGTTGTCAGTCAGAAAATGCTAGAACGTTGGCGATTTGAGTATTATAGCTGCATGTTTAGTTTCATCAACAATCCATCTTATCTTGTCTTTACCTCCTAACTTGAGCACCTTCGCCACTTCAGGTCACTGAAGTTTAGAGTGTGGAGACTGCCCCAAATCTCCAATCTTTCATTCTTCTCCTTTCTCCAATTTTTCACTGTCTGTGAGTCTAGAAATCTTAAAGTAAAAAGGTAAAAATCGCTACAGATACCACCATTCTTGTAGTAACTCTCATCCACTAATTATAATCTGTTACCAACTGTAAGTTACGACTTGGTCTTAGCAGCACTAAAGTTCTCGTAAACGTTTATCTTGAAGTACACATGAAAGTCAAATCCGGTACGAGCGGATGTACATGCCTATCATCTTGTTGATCAACGACGATGGAATACAATCTATTGGTCTGATAGCCCTTAAGTTTGGGTTTGGGGGTAAAATTTTAATTGACGCTTTCGTTTTTTCATAGGGGGGACAATGAGGGATGTCTGAGCGAAGAGGAAAGAGGCGATTTTTTGACATTTTCGGTTTTGGTGAGGATGAAATTCCATTTGGACAAAAACAGGCTGAAGGCGGTTCCGGGTATTCCATATCCGTAACGTACGATGAGGGAGGCAAGCCTGTAGTTCGGGTTAAGACTTATGGGGACGTGGATGTGGCGGAGCTGCGTAAGGACATTGAGCAACGATATCCGGGAGCTAGGATTGAGGGCTTGGTGAAACAACCACTGATTAGGATAGTGGGTGAGGAGGAAACGAGAGAGGAAGGAAAGCCGGAGAAGGAGAGACGGAAAGCCGGGGAGCATTCGAAAAAATCGTTAATGAGGGAAGTGGAGTAAAACATAAACGCGTTGCCTTCATTCAAGAAAGAGAACGGTTTTCGCCCAAAAATTGAGATTCAGACACGAGATTGAAATTTAATTAATCACCTCCTTTTATATTTAACCGTTGAAAAGATGCCAGAAGTTGTTTAACAATTAACTAGAATGAATCAAAATTTATGGATGATGTGCTAGTTAATGATTTAATAATGTAAACTAACAATGATTGTGGGGGGACGGAAAAATGAACTTGAGGAAAGCAGAAAAAGAAGCTACGTATCCGCCCTCTCTGCCGCCGCCAAGATGGCCAGAGAGACCAGAGGAGCGAAGATGGCCCTCACCAACCCCTATGCCCATTGTTCCCGCTGAAGACATTGGCAAAGTACTCAAACAAAT
>Ga0315312_1002646_pt1 | contig 12216 bp, 10 predicted proteins | sample TDP7_MG_FD_203629 | JGI IMG/M metagenome (GOLD analysis project Ga0315312, IMG submission 203629) | Freshwater sediment microbial communities from Lake Towuti, South Sulawesi, Indonesia - TDP7 | ecosystem: Environmental > Aquatic > Freshwater > Lake > Sediment | place: Indonesia: South Sulawesi... | reverse complement strand
AGGAATGAAACATAAGGGGAAGGAGAGACAAAAAAGTGTTAACACTGAACAGTAACAAAGGCCTTATTGATGGCTGTTGAGAAGGCTTGGGTCAGATCGTCTCTGAAGCCCACGAAAACTATCCTCTTTAGATGCGTACCCCTCTCAACATACTTCTTTGTTTCGTCTATCATGGCATCAGCGGCTTCCTCTAAGGCGAGACCTCCAACCCCTGTTCCCATTCCAGGAAAAGCTACACTCTTCAACCTTAACTCACTAGCAAGTTCCAGCGCCGCCCTTACAGCCAACCTCACGTTTTCTACATCAATGCGCATTGCTGGTCTCTCCATGGTAGGAGCATGAATCACGTATTTAGCCTTCAATCTTCCAGCGCCCGTAGCGATGGCTTTTCCAACGGGAACCGGCGCACGTTTAACCGCCTCGTCTTCGATTTCTTTGCCTCCCATCCTTTTGATGGCTCCGGCAGCTCCACCGCCCATGACCATCCAGCTGTTGGCTGGGTTAACAATGGCATCGACTTTCTGCTTTGTAATGTCGCCAGTTATAGCAACGATCTCAATACCTTTGTGGATTCGCCCAATTTCTGCCATGGGACTCACCGTTCCATATTTATGGGTTTAAATACTTTGGTTGAAATAAAATTTTGCAGGTTGAAACATTGCTCAATGTAGAAGAAATAAGGAAGGATTTTCCAATCCTGAAATCTGGTATAATTTACTTGGATAGCACTGCCACCAGCCTAACCCCAGAGCCTGTGCTCCAAAAAACCCTGGAGTTTTACCGAGAGTACCGGGCGAACATTGAACGAGGGGTCCACCGCCTGTCCCAGCGGGCAAGCGAGGAATACGAGCGTGTCCACGGAAAGATTGCCGACTTCATCAACGCTAGGTCTGAGGCTGAAATTGTTATGACCCGAAACGCCACCGAGGGGATAAACCTCGTGGCCAACGGCTTAAAATGGAATAGAGGAGACAAGATCGTAACCACCATCATTGAGCATCATTCAAATTTTATTGTTTGGCTTCGAGCCAAGAAACGCCATAACTTGAACGTTGGAATCGTTAAGCCGAGGGAACCCGTTGCATACGGGCTCTTTGATCTTGCAGATTTTGAAAAGGCTATCGACGACAAGACGAAGCTGGTTGCAGTTACCCATGTTTCCAACGTCTTAGGAGTAATTACCCCTGTCAAGGAGATCACCAAGATAGCCCACGAACACGGAGCCTACGTCCTCCTAGACGGCGCCCAATCCGTCCCCCACATGAAGGTTGACGTGCAAAAAATCGGATGCGACTTCCTCGCGTTCTCGGGCCACAAGATGTGTGCTCCAACTGGATCAGGCGCCCTATACATTCGAGAAGAACTGATTGAAGAAATCGAGCCCTTATGCATCGGTGGAGGATCCATAGCGGATGTGAACCTTGACTCCTACGAGCTCGATAAGAGTCCCATGCGATTTGAAGCCGGGACACCAGCCATCGGGGAAGCCATCGGACTCGGCGCTGCAACAGACTATCTAGGGAAGATTGGCATGGAAAACATTGAAGACCATGAAAGGAAGTTGACCCAACAAATGTATGATGGGCTAAGCGAAATTCCAAAGGTTGAAGTTTATGGCCCTGAGCCAAAGCAAAGGATTGGTATCATATCCTTTAACGTCGGAGACCTTAACCCCCACGACGTAGCCTTGGCGCTGGACGTTTCAGCAGACATAATGGTGCGCTCCGGCCACCACTGCGCCCTCCCCTTAATGAAGAACCTCATCCGTAAACCGGGAAGCGTTCGAGCCTCCGCCTATTTTTACAACACAAAGGAGGAAATAGACAAACTAGTATCGACGATAAGGGAAATAACTGAAGGCTTAACTAAGTAAGAACAGCAAGAGCTGTTAAACATGAGGCAGTTAAATTAAATGTCTAAACAAGACCTTATGGAAAAGATTATGGCTGAGGTTAAAGCCTGCCGCAAGTGTGAGTTGTGGAGGAGCCGCCGAAACCCTGTTCCAGGAGAGGGAAGTCTCGACGCCGTTGTCATGTTTATTGGCGAGGCGCCAGGCTACTGGGAAGACTTGAAGGGGCGTCCATTTGTGGGGGCGGCAGGAAAGTTTCTTGACGAGTTGTTGGCGAAAATCGGGCTGGCTCGAAGGGATGTGTACATTACAAATGTCCTTAAGTCTAGGCCCCCTGAAAACCGTGATCCTCAGCCTAGCGAAATTCAGGCGTGCACCCCCTATCTGGACAGGCAAATCAAGATAATCCAGCCCAAGATCATCGTAACCCTAGGCAGACACTCCATGACATATATCCTCTCAAAGTTGGGCTTTAAAACAGAAGGCATTACTAGGGTTCATGGAAGGGTTTACGATGGGGATCTTCTCAGCCTGAAGGTTCATACAATTCCTACCTTTCACCCCGCAGCCGCCCTATACAACCTAAAGTACAAGGATACCCTTGAAATTGATTTCCAAGTTATAAAACGCGAACTCGAAAAACTAGAGGCTAGATCAATTTAGAGGACCAGATTTGCTCGCCAAACCTAAACCGCTTCCAAAATACCTAATCAAGCAGCTTCAAATCCAAATAGGAAAGGCTAGAATCCCACGAATCCTCCTAGGTACGTCCCCCTTTATTGGAGCTGGACAGTTCGGGAGCAGAGCCGAGTTCTACTACAGGCACTTCTATGAGCATCCTGAAAACATTGTGAAAATAATCCTCAAGGCCGTGGACCTAGGAGTTACAGGCATTCAAGCCCTACCCTATCCCAGAATCTTTAGCGCGTTAAGGGCCGCGGAAAGGGAGATGGGAGAAGAGCTAACCATAGTGGGCACAATAGGCCCCGAGGCTCCACATGACGACATTAAGAACCTTCGGCGCTTCAAAACCGTTGCCATGCTCTTACACGGTCAAGTCACGGATGCAAGGAATATAAGAGAAATCTCCCAGCTGCTTAATGATGTTCATGCGGCGAATTGTCTCGCTGGCCTAGTCACACACAAGCCCTTTTCGACGTTGAAATGGCTTGAGGAAACAGAGTTGGACATCGATCTCCTTATGCTTTCCTTTAATAAGTTGGGCATGTTCATGGACACTAATCCAACAAAAGTCGCGGAGGCCATCAGGAAACTCCACAAGCCAGTTATTGGAAAGAAGGTTTTAGCCGCCGGTTATCTTCCTCCCCAAGACGCCCTTACCTATATAACCAAGATCGGGTGCATAGACATTGTTGCTGTTGGTGTTGCCTCAGAAAAGGAAGCGGAGGAAACCCTTACAGCAGCTGCTACAGCCTTCTCAGGGATGATTAACGTATAGTTTAAGACCAGCTATTTTTGTAAAAAAATTTTCTTGATCTTAACGACTTTTGCGATTTTAGAGCCCGCAATTGCCAAGTTTTAAATAATAAATTTGAAGTAAGCGTTAGTTTGGGTGGATGCCAGATGAAGGAAATTGGATCGAGCCTTAGGGGCTATATTTTAAGGATCACGAAGGATGAATGGGTTAAGCAAGTCTTTAACATCAAGAAGTACTATGCGGGGGTCAGGAGGAGGTGGGAGCCAGGGTTGACTGTCTTCTTTGCTCGTAAAGCGGAAAAGGGCGACTCCTTCCTTGGATACGGTATCATTGAAAGCGTTCTGAAGACGGAAGAACTTTCTGAGAAGGAAAAAACCGAGTGCAAAAAATACGGTTGGAATCGCGTTATAAACTTTAAAAACATCGTCAAGTTCGATCCTCCATTTCCAATTAAGGAAACCGTAATAAAGGACGTGGGAGTAAGGGGAAACCGCTTACACGGATTCCCTCTTACCTCAACGCAAGTACAATCCATTTTAAGCAAAGCTGAACAGTAATGTAAATTCATTTTCCAATTAATTGAATGAACTTTTCGGCGTCTTCACCCATGTAAACGTTATTAAAGAGGCAGTAGACCTTTAGTCCCTGAGCCTCTAGCCTTCTGATCTTTTCAGAGAGCCATTTTAAATCCTTATCAGTGTATTTATAGCAATACATTTTGGCGCCGGGAGGTTTTCCGTGGAGCCTAAAGTAGGCTGTTTTCTTAGAAAAGAAGGCGGGTTCTTGAGCGAAGGGGTCCACGCAGTGGGTTAAATCGAGCTCTTCACATAGGCTCTTCACTGTTTCGTCAGTCCAAGATTCTCCTCTAGGCTCCCAAGCGATAGTTAATTTTCCTCTATCGATTTTTGAGAAAATTTTTTTCATATTGCGAATGTTTTGTTCAAGGGCGCTAAAGCTGGCTGGGCACTGAATCAGGCACACATCAGCCTTTAGAGCGTCACAGATTTCTTTAGTTCTTTTCCAAGCTTCAAAAACTTCGTCTGTTGGCTTTAAGAATCCGTATCTGTCCATTTTTTCTGGGCTGACTTTAATTCCTGCTCTTTTCCATGCGGGGCTTGTCGGCGGATGCGTAATGGCTTGCCATGCCTTCACCGTGAACTCAAAACCCTCTTTGGCGTCGCTTCTCCACTTTTGTGCGGTTTCAACTTTCGGAAGCTTATAGAAAGTTGTTTGAACTTCAATAAGCGTAAACTTTTCAAAGTATTTTTTCATTCCGCCCGGAAATCCACAGCACCCAACTTTAATCATTAGCCATCCATAACCTTCTTTTGTCATTTCCCTTTTTATTTTTACGAATATAAGTCCTAATTAAAAAATGCGTTGCCGATCTAAACATAATCACTGATTTTTCGAGGTTTCCCCGTGCGTTTAGAATCCATTGCAGCGAAGACCATTGCCAAGCTGTAAAGGTTGTCTTTCCCACAGGTCTCTGCTTCGCGTCCCTCTTTGAGGCTTGCGAGGAACTCCATTAATGCGTATTCCTGATTTTCCGCGGGCATATTAAGCAATGGTACGTCCTCCTTTTGGTCACTATCTTGGCGGCGAGTAAACAGTTTTTCGTCCTCAAAGTGAAGCGCGCCCCTTTCACATTCAACCCGCCATTGACCGTCCCATCCCGTGTGGGAGCCGAAGGCGACGACGCTCCCCTCGTACAAGACGGGAGTTTCTTGTTCCATGAGAATGGTCACCAATGCTGCGCAGTCTCCCTTAAACCAGCTCCATTGGGGATTCCAAGTCCAAGCATATACTTCCAAGGGGTTTCTGTCCAACATGTAGCGCATCATGTCAAAGTGATGGATGCTCATCTCAATGAGCAAAGGATTGTCCATTTTTTGGCGCCAAGGTCCCCAGTCAGGATTACGCCGAAACGAAACGCCCACATGGCTCAACCGGCCCAGAGTGCCACTTTGTAGAACATGTCTTGCGGTGCGGACCCAACGCCGAAAGCGGAAGTTTTGGCTCACCATAAGTCTCACGCCAGCGCGTTCTGCACCTTTCACTATCTCCTTGCTGGCCTCCATGGTGTCGGCCATGGGTTTTTCGGTTAAAACGTGTAAGCCGTTTCTGTAAGCCTCTAGGGCTATTTCTTTGTGGGTGGAGGGCGGGGTGACGATGAGGGCGACGTCTGCTTTTGTCTTTTCGAAGGCTTCTCGATGGTTGCTAAAGGCCTTTGATGGGTCAATATTAAAGGCTTTTATGGCGTGCTGCAGATTTTCCTTGTTAATGTCGACGATGGCCGCGGGTTCCACTTCCCCCGATTTGGCGATTATGTGAAGCCATCCCATTCCCATTTCTCCTACGCCAACTTGAATGCACTTAATCATTGGCCTTTTCCTCCACTTTGCTTTTCTTGCAGAATTCCTTATTTGGATTATTTTACCTTATGGAGGTTTTGATACATAACCAGGAGGATTGAACGGTTCGTGACCATAGAAGTCGAATCAAGTCTTAAAGGGCGTTTTCCAGGGTTGCAGGTTCTGGCATGTCAAATTTTTGGCGTAAAGGTGACTAAAAGAAGCATGGAATTAGAAGATTTTGAAGAAAAATTGATGAGGCAGGTGAAGGAACAGTATGACCTTGAATCCTTAAAGGACCTACCGACCTTCAGAGCCTACAGGGACTTCTTTTGGAGTGTGGAAATAGATCCCACAAAAAATCGACCTGCCGCCGAAGCCTTAATCAGGAGATTTCTAGGAGGAAAAGCCATACCGCACATCAACACCCTCGTTGACGCCTACAACCTAGCATCTATCAGAACAGAAATCGCCTTAGCAGCCTTCGACATGGACAAACTGAAGGGTGACCTCCTGATGCGGCCTGCACGAAAAGACGAGGAATTCATGGGCATAGGAATGGAAAAGCCAATGCGCCTTCAAGGGGGCGAAATAGTGATTTCCGACGAAGAAAAGTTGGTTGCTATCTACCCACACCGAGACGCCGACAACACAAAGATAACGGAGGAAACGAAAAATGTTCTCTTGCTGGTCTGCGGGGTTCCAGGCATAAAGGAAGAAACACTGCGGAATGCTGCAAAAGTTGCAATGGATTACATCACCAAATTCTGTGACGGAAGAGGAAGGATTTAGCCACATTGGTTTCGGTTCATTGGGGCTTTTGTAAAAGGATATTTTGGATGCGCATTGCAGAAAGGGAGTTATTCCTCCCTTCTCCACAGCTCCCGCTTTAATAGGTCCCTGACCGCAGCCCTTATGGCTGCGCTCCGGCTCGGATACATACTTCCCCTAACGAGTTCGTCGAGCCCCTCTAAATATGCCTCGGGTAACAGCACCGTTACGAGCTTCATCGCATTTCACCTTAACGCTTCAGTATTTATGAACGGTTGAGGTTTTAGGGTTTACTGTTGCTTTTGCCATTTTTTGTTCTTGGTCTCTTCTTTTATAACATTGTTACCTAAATGTTATAAGTAGAGTAATACTAAATTGTATTGAGTGTGTTATATATGAAATCTAAAGCGATCAAAACAGCCATATTACTGATCTTAGCCAGCACCTTGACCTTTGCATTTCCACCTGTTAAGGTTGCACCTCATTCCATAACGGTGGATGGCGACCCCTCGGATTGGATTGGTATAGGCGGTGCTCCAAATACGGGAACTTATAGTGGATTTGAGTACATTTGGGTTGATGAGGTGGGAGACGACACAGGAAATGGCACTTACACATATCCAACTAACCCAGCTTTTACTGGTGGAGACGCCGATCTAAAGGAGCTCCGAATCACGCGAGACTCAGACTACGTTTACTTTTTGCTAACATTTGCCAATATCACGGATAATGGGTGGGTCGGTGACTCTTACGGAGCTTGGCTCTCTGACCCCGATCAGGCTGAAACTACCGCCGTCGCTATAAGCATAGACACTGACCGAGTTAGTTACTCTGGCATGGACTTAGTTGACGACGGAATTGGTGGCATCGGTGCTGATATAAGGCTTCCATCAGAAGCCTATTGGGAATACCTCATTGAAATAGAACTAATGGACGTTGTGCTTTGGCGCTGGGATGCCGACTTTGAGGAGGTTTGGGAAGCTACCCGTAATTTCCCCTGTGCAGCTAACACAATGTTTTATGAGACAATCGAGTTTGCGATTCCCATCGATCCTTACTGGGGACTGGATGGTCTGCCAGATCCCACTAGTCAAATCTGGAGATTCTCCGTTTTTATTGGTATACAAGACTATGAGCAGTTCAGGGAGGTAGCGAGCGCTGAAGTTGCAGCTACAAATCCATGGGCTCCTGGGGGTGGTGAAGGCAACTATTATCCAGGGGCCCCAGGCCCTGACCCAGATGCTTTCGACGCTGCATTCTTTGCTACCAAGGCTGATCAAGAAGCCGCTTTTAATGGCTTCACTGAATGGGATTTCGCCGTTATATCGGCCTATATGGACATTGACATGGACTTTCCCTCAATTCCAGTCCCATATGAGCATGAACTCAGCGTCACTCTGGACGCCCCGGCACGTCTTAATCTCGGCGATTCTTACCTTCTCAAGGCAACTGTCCATAATCTCGGGTTGAACAACGAGACCGAAGTAGATCTATTTCTGCTGATCGATGGGACCGTAGTTAACTCCACGACCATCCCCGAACTGGTTAATGGTACGTCCCACACAATCAACCACCTATGGACCCCGACCGTTGAGGCAACCTACAACGTGACAGCATACGCACCGCCCGTGTCAGGCGAAAACGTCACCACGAACAATGTTTACTCGAAATACGTCATCGTCCAAGTCCTGCCGCCTGGGCCCTTTGCATCCACGGGAACTTATTTAAGAATCGGTATAAACGAGGCCGCCCATTATTGTGATTATGATATAGGATATGGTTTTCAGTATCCTCATGGATATGAGCACGCGGCTGCGGGATGGTGGGGTGAGGGATTCACCTTTGGGTACATGGTTGGCACCACCCAATTCCTTGCAACGTCCTACGAGGACTCGCCATATGTTACTGGATTAAACCTGGTTTCGGGGGCAGTAATTGCCGACACTCCTAGTTATGCAATCTATGAGACCGTTTCAACAACCACAGACGGTCGGATGGAGCTGGTGCACAACTTCCACTTCCAAAAGGCCACCAAATTCGTGATCTTAACTACAACGATAAGGAATATCGGTACGGAAACACTGAGCGGGGTCAGATACAGAAGGATCTGGGATATTGACGTAGATAGCATATTTGACAATGAATTTGACGTTGACTTGTCAAGGTCCATGCTTTATGCTTGGGAGAACCACTATGTGGCCTTAGCAGCATCTTGGGTGAACCCACCTAATGAATGGGATGTGAATGCGTGGGACGATAGGGATGTTTACTTACCAGGGCCTACCGTCTATACGGGGCCTTTCCCAGCCCACGGTGACTACAATGTGCGGCTTGAATGGGTGTATAGTTCAGTGGCGCCAAGCGAAGTTGTAAGGATTGTAATGTTTCACATTGGGGGTGACAGTAAGGCAGACCTTGATAACAGTCATGCGCTGGCTGAAGCAAAAGTGGCACCAAGGGAGCATGAATTATCTGTGTCCTTGGAAGCGCCAGATCGCCTTAAGCCCGGCGAAACGTCATTGTTAAGTGCAACAGTACATAATCGCGGGTTAAACAATGAGACAGTGGACCTATTTCTAATGATCAATGGGACTATGGTTAACTCCACGACCATCCCTGAGCTTGTAAACGGCACGTCCTACATGCTCAGCTACTTGTGGACCCCAATGGTAGAGGCGACGTACAATGTGACGGCCTACGCGCCCCCCGTGCTGGGCGAGAACGTTACGGCAAATAACCTCGTGAGCAGGATGGTTCGCGTTCGCCGTATTGAAGTGGCCCTAATATCTGAAAACTCAGAACTTTTGGCTATAACATCTATACTGGACTCCATCGGGATTGGCTACGACATATACAATAATAACGGTTTTTACCGTTACACAGAAGACCTCGACTTATTGACTAGTTACCCGACGGTGATTCTCTACAAGCCCTCTAGATGGCTAACACCAGACGAATATTCAGCGCTTAATTCCTACCTATCCTTTGGCGGCAACCTGCTAGTTACTGGCTTTGATACTTTGGTCAGCGATTCGCTCCTAGCAGACCTCGTCCGCTCATCCACCTATGGCGACAATATGGGAGAGCCCGACCTGTACGTGGTGGACGCTTCCCACCCAATTATGAACGGTCCCTATGGGAGCTTTCTTGCAGGATACCACATTTCAGGACTATATAGCGACTGTGATAGGACTGAAGCAGACACTGCGCGAGGCGCCGTAACGGTGGCCAAGTTGGCGGACGAGTACGACAAAATCATTGCAACAGACCTTGCCCCAGGAAAAGTGGTCTTTTGGAACGGTAGAGGGGACTACGATTGGAGATGGAATTCGGACTGCGAAGCCATGTTAAAAAACACGTTAGCCTGGTTTATTATCAGGTACGAGCACGAAATCACCGTGTCTTTGGAGGCGCCAGAGTTTCTTATGCCTGGCGATTCTTCGCTATTGAAAGCGACTGTTTATAACCGGGGTTTGAACAACGAGACCAACGTGGAGCTGCAGCTTCTAATTGATAGTAGCTTAGTTAACTCCACGATCATAAGTTTCCTGCAGGTGGACACTTCCTCCACGATCAGCTATCTTTGGGCCTCGACAGCCGAGGGAACATACAATGTGACAGCCTATGCGGTGCCGGTTTCTGGGGAAAACTACACAAAAAACAACAGGGCAACAAAACTTGTGGTGGTCACGTATCCGATAATTCATCCTGTTGAGGGGCAGTGGGCAAACTACACGCTCTATTCTTTCGAGAATGACAGGATAACCAGCGAAGCACAATGGAACTTTACCTATGACCACTATGTTTCGCCCTACCTGATTAATGTCACGATTTGGTACAAGGATTCGTGGGGATACAACTTCACCTATTGGATGATTGTCAACATTATGAATAGAAGAGCAGAAGAATATGGGTGGACTTCATGGTATTACGGCTGGATAGAAACAAACATTACCATTGGCTCAACTATAAAACTTTTAGATGGGAACGCAACCGTAACTGGCAGCCGAATTATCAATGTGGGCGAATACTTCGTAGATTGTTGGGAGCTTTCTTTAGAATACTATTGGTACAATTATACTTTCTGGTATGATAAGGTTTCCGGTTTATTGGTTGGCATGGAATTTGTATACGAATATGAAGAATATTCCTACCGCTGGAACTGCACGCTGGTCGCAACAAACATTCCAATTGGTGGACTTCCCGTACCTTCCTTCACCTACTCACCGAGCATTCCCTTTGTTGACGAAACGGTGACCTTTGACGCCTCAGACTCCTATGACCCTGATGGAACCATTGTTGATTACACTTGGGACTTTGGCGACGGCACCACTGGCAGCGGCATGACCATAAACCACACTTACACTAGGGCTGGGGTATACATAGTGACCCTAACCGTCACTGACGATAAGGGGTTATCTAACACCGCCACGGCTACAGTTATAGTGGTGACGGAGGCAGGGGTCAAACTTGATGTTGATGTGGATGTGGGTTCAATCCATTTCAGGGGCGAAATGGCTGAATTCTACATCCTAGTTTCTTACATGGGCGAGCCCGTCGACGATGCAACCATCAGCGCCATACTATATTATAACGGAACCCTATACAGGGACTTAAGCGCATTTGTGGAGCCCATTACCACAGGGCTTTACAGAGTGACATACACAATACCGCTGAATGCTTCAGCTGGCACCTACGTGTTGGTTGTTAGGGCAAGCATCCTAACCATCAGGGGAGCCTCCCTCAAAAGCTTCCTGTTGAGTCCAACATTAACAACCTGGAACGCTTGGTTGATAGAAATTCAAGGAGACATAGCCACCATAAGAACCGACATTGGCGCAATTAAGATTTCTTTGGCAGCTATTAATGCAAGGCTGGATAGCATAGATGGGAGAATAGCTACCATAGAGACGGACATAGGAACCATTAAGGCAAACATAGCTGACATCAACGCCACATTGATCAATGTTAAGGGAAGAATGGCAACCATAGAGACTGATATAGGTACTATTCAAACGGACATAAGCACCATCAACGCTACCCTGAGGAGCATCAATGGCACGCTGGCAACGATCCAAAGCGATGTGGGCGAAATTCAAGTCAGTCTAGATCAAATCCACGCTACGCTGTTCGCCTTGAACAGAACAGTTGCAACTATTCAAAGTGACGTAGGCACGATAGAAGTGAGCATAAGCGACATTCAACTTCAAGTTACAAGTGTTAAGGGAAACACTGCTACCATAAGCACGACCCTGGGAACCATTGAAGGAACCATAGTTTCAATTCAAGGAGACGTAGCCACCATCGAAACAGAAATAGGCGAGGTACAAGCCACCCTGCCACCAATACAAACCACCACTACAGTTGGCATATCCATCGGGTCTATATTAGCGGCCATCGCTGCCATCGCATCGATTATCGCCGTTGTACTACTTCTGAGGAGACGAAAGCCGCCCAGCTACTAAACCACAATTTTCCTTCCCTTTTTTCTCATCTAAAAGATATTTGAAGCATACAAGGAACTCGATGATAGGGCTATCTAAGTACCGCCTTCCCCGTGTGGGGGTCAACAACAAACAACCTTCAAGAGCTCATAAACAGCCTTAACGGGAACCTTATTAGTTAGCCTGAACCCAAAGCTAAGGATGGAAAACCATGTTGAGAATATTCAACACCATGACAAAGAAGATTGAGCTCTTCAAGCCCATAAAAAGGGGCAAAGTTCGCATGTATGTGTGCGGACCAACCGTCTACGACTATATTCACATAGGAAACGCAAGGGCCTTCGTTGCCACCGACATCAT
>Ga0315312_1002645_pt1 | contig 12218 bp, 9 predicted proteins | sample TDP7_MG_FD_203629 | JGI IMG/M metagenome (GOLD analysis project Ga0315312, IMG submission 203629) | Freshwater sediment microbial communities from Lake Towuti, South Sulawesi, Indonesia - TDP7 | ecosystem: Environmental > Aquatic > Freshwater > Lake > Sediment | place: Indonesia: South Sulawesi... | reverse complement strand
AATTTTGAAAGAGCTTGCATTGCTTTGCCTCCTGAATTTAACCGTTTCTGGGACAACGACTTGTCCATCATTCAGGATATCGGCAAAGACAAGCAAAAATATTCAATCATGTTAAGACACAAGGGAAATTCGAAATTCGAAACAATTTCAAAGCCTGTCCCGAGCGAAGCCGAAGAATTCGAAATTCAAATGTTTAAAACACTTTGTTTCGGATTTTGTATTTCGGTCATTCGGATTTGTTTCGGATTTCGATACTTGTCTGACGACAGTCAAGATTCGAATTACGAATTTTCTTATATTGTTCTTCTCAGACTGACAGCAGCAGCGACTGGGCTGCATTGAACGTAAAGACGCAAAAGAACAAAGGTTTATTGAATGCAAAGCCAGAACGCAACCGAAAGACAATACACGAAACCCAGCACTAATTGTATAGACCAACCGATTATGAATTTCCGTACCGAAGTTACAATTAGTGCTGGGCAACCGATAAACGAAATGTCATAGGGTTTCGGATGATCAGCTCGTTCTGGGTGCCCCGCTTAATTTGTTCGGGATAAATTTCTTGCACGTATGACAGACATAAAACATAATAATTAAAAAAGATATTCCAGATACTCGAAGCTTATTAGGAGATTTGAAAATGAATGAAAACCAGACTAAATCTAAAAATTTACTGGATACGACCGATTGTTTGGAAGCAATTGGGGTGTTCAGGGGATGGAAGAACTTTTTATTTGTAATCGTAGCTTTGTGTCTTCTGCTGTTGCAGATATCCTTCTGGCTCGTAGATACCGAGTGGATTCCCACAACAGGAGCGGTCTGCATCGGGACTTATGAACAGGACGAGAATACAAAACCTGCCGTTGTTGGTAGAGCATCTTCTGAAAATATACAGGATGTTAACGAGGCTGCAAAAAAGGTGGCCGCTAATGCAAACCAGCCAGCCAAAGCGATATCCCCGGAGCCGCAGCAACCCCCCGCAAAAAAGTCCTTATTTGGCATAACATTCAAACACTTGGCATGGCTGATTCGCTTTGTTGATATTGTGCTTGTGCTGACAGCTACGCTTTACTGCCTGACAATGCTTTTTAGCTTAAAAATCTCGCTGATTGGCAGGCTTGGCGGAATAAACCATATTTGCAGAGCATTTTTCCTTTCGCTGATTATGCTGGTTTTGCTGCTGCCGTGGCAGAGAGCCTTTGGCCGTTTAGTCATAGGAGCAATATATACTCCTTGCGAACTGTTGCGGTCGTGTGCTGCCGAAAGTAGAGGCATATTTGGCACTATCCTTCACTATCTGCGGTTCAGTGGTTACTGGCTGTTGATAGTGCTGTTGCTTATTCTGTCGCACATGCGAAGCTGCCGGTGGGCGAAAGCCATTCTTCGCCGGCTTGAGGTGATATAAAGAGATGGCCAAAGAGAAAATCGGCTTTGTTGGCACCGGTATTATGGGTAAGCCAATGGCGCACAATCTGCTAAAGGCAGGATACCGGCTGACCATCCACAATCGCACAAGAGCAAAGGCACAGCAGCTTCTCACCGAGGGTGCAGTCTGGGCTGCAAATCCTGCCGAGGTTGCCACTCGCAGCAATATTGTAATAAGCTGCGTTACGGACACGCCCGATGTCAGAGACGTACTTCTCGGCGAGAACGGCGTAATTGCAGCAGCAAGGCCGGGCCTTATCTGCGTGGATATGAGCACTATATCACCAGTAGCAACAAAACAGATGGGTCAGATTCTCGAAGGTAAAGGTGTAATCTTAATAGATGCACCCGTAAGCGGCGGTGAAGTAGGGGCGATAGAAGGCAAGCTTTCGATAATGATGGGCGGGCCGAAAGAAGCGGTAGAAAAGGTGCGTCCGATTATGGAGGTAATGGGACAAACGGTAACTTATTGCGGCCCGCTCGGTTCGGGGCAGATGACAAAGTTAGCCAACCAGATAATGGTCATCCACACGATAATGAGCTTTGCCGAAGGTTTTGCGTTTGCTGAAAAAGCAGGGTTGGATTTGGAGACTACCTTGAAAGTAACTTCTGCAGGTGCCGCGTCAAGTCACTCGCTGCGAGCGCTGGGGCCAAAAGTAATTGCCGGCGATTTTAAGCCTGCTTTTATGGTAGATTTGCAGCAGAAGGATTTACGGCTGGTTCTCGAATATGCTGAGCAGGTAAAGCAGCCTCTGCCGGGCGTGGCTTTAGCCAAGCAGCTATTGGCCGTCCTTCAGGCCCAGGGCCGAGGGCGCGATGGAACCCAAGCCCTAATCGATGTCATCCGGCAATTGGGAGGAAAGTAGCCCCGCACCAACAAAGCACCTCACTACGCTCAGTTTTTAATGCGTGGTTATTTTTTTACCGGCAGCAATCCACCCTCAAGCTGCACTTGAGGCGGGTAGTCTTTACAACCAGAAGTTTTTCGGTATACTTTATTGTTGTTATGACAGAGATTAGGAAAAATTCGTTTGGTTTTGTGCAGACACAGAAAATTCGGCTGGTGCAGCCGGAGCAGCCTTTGCATCTGGACTGCGGCAAGAGCTTAGCCCCGATTGATGTGGCCTATGAGACATACGGGCAGCTTAACGATGCCGGCGATAACGCCATCTTAATTTGCCACGCTCTCAGCGGCGATGCGCATGTTGCCGGTTACCACAGTGCTGATGACAAAAAGCCCGGCTGGTGGGATATCATGGTCGGGCCCGGTAAGGGAATCGATACAAACAAGTATTTTGTTATTTGCTCAAATTTCCTCGGCGGCTGCAGCGGAACCACAGGGCCATCCTCCATTAATCCGGAAACAGGTAAGCCATACGGTTTGGACTTCCCGATTATAACCATTGCCGATATGGTCAGGGTCCAAAAACTATTGTTGGATAAACTTGGGATAAAACAGCTTTTGGCGGTAATTGGAGGCTCGATTGGGGGGATGCAGGTTTTGCAGTGGGCGATTGAGTACCCCCAGTTTGTCAAAGCTGTAATACCAATCGCAACCACCACACATCTCGGTGCTCAGTCGATTGCATTCGATGCTGTAGGCCGAAATGCGATACTTGCAGATGCAAACTTCGCTGGCGGACAATATCATGGCGAAGCAGGTCCGGATAGAGGTCTGGCGATAGCGCGAATGATCGGGCATATAACGTATCTCTCCGAACAGAGTATGCGAGAGAAGTTCGGCCGGAAACTGCGAGGCGCCGAGCAATACAGCTACGATTTCAACTCCGAGTTCGCCGTCGAGACGTACCTGGACTATCAAGGACAAACCTTCGTTGAAAGGTTCGACGCCAATAGCTATCTTTACATAACTAAGGCGTCGGATTATTTTGACCTGCAAAAGAGCTACGGGTCGTTAAACAAGGCCTTTGCGAATGTCAAATCGAGGTTCCTCGTGGTCAGCTTCACAAGCGACTGGCTCTTTACGCCGGCACAGTCCAGAGCAATTGTAGAATCGCTGGCGGCAAACAGAAAGGACGTCACGTACTGTGATATTGCATCTCCGTACGGGCACGACGCTTTTTTACTGGAGCCGGAGGTATTAGGCAGATTTATCTGCTGCTTTTTTCAGGCTACCTACAAACCGGATGCAGGACAGCGTCCGTGCTCATGTTACGCACGGAGTATGAGCCAGCTCGGCAAGTTCGAACAGGCCCACAGGACGCGCGTGGATTACCAGCTGATACAATCTTTCATTGAGCCGAACACCACTGTGCTGGATGTCGGCTGCGGCGACGGAGAGCTGCTGACAAATCTAATCAGGGACAAGAACATCAAAGGGCAAGGAATCGAGCTTAACCAGGAGCTTGTGCTTGATTGTGTATGTCGCGGCCTGCCCGTAATCCAGCAGGATATCGAACAGGGACTCGGATATTGCAGCGACAATAGCTTCGATTATGTGATACTGTCACAAACGGTGCAGACGGTAAAAAATCCTGAAAAAGTTTTTACAGAATTGCTGCGAGTAGGCAAGAAAGTGATTGTAAGCTTTCCCAACTTTGCTCACTGGCGCTGCAGAGCACAGTTAATGCTTCAGGGCAAAGCTCCGGTAACTGAAAGGCTGCCTTTCGGCTGGCACAACACGCCGAACATACACTTTCTATCGTTGAAAGATTTTGACGAATTTTGCAACAAGCTGGGTGTCAAAGTGGAAGAGAGGATACCACTGACTAAAACGCGTCTTGGCCCGGTAAGATTCGCGCCTAACCTGTTTGCCGAGCAGGTAATCTACATTACGAGCAAAGAGACCAAAACGCATAAGCCATAACGCCAAGCTCAATTAGACAGGATTAACAAGATTATCCTGTTATCCTGTCAAAAAATTCTTTATAAAGGGGACAAAAATGAACCAAGTCGAACGTATAGGAATTTCACTGGATAAAAAGCTGCTTACGAAGTTCGATAAGCTCATTGGCGAGCAGGGTTACCAGAGCCGGTCCGAAGCGATACGTGCTCTCTTACGCCAGCAGTTAAGTGCTGAGCGTCTGCAGCATCCAAAATCCAAAGCGGTCGCTGCTGTATTTTTGGTCTACGACCATCACTCGACAAATCTGACAGAAAAGCTGATAGACCTGCAACATATGCACATTCTGGGCTCGTCACCGCAAGTAATTTCTTCTCTGCACGTCCACCTCGATGAGCAAAACTGTCTGGAGGTGATTGTGCTTCGAGGACGTGTCGGCGAAATCAATCAGGTGGCTGAAAACATATTGAGCATGAAGGGCGTCAAATTAGGACGTATCAATATTGTCGCCAGTTAATTTCCGATTGACAATTTGCGATTTACGATTTATACTTTCAATCACTGATTTAATCAGGAGAGGACGAAAAATAACGGGGCGATTAGCTCAGTTGGATAGAGCGCACGGATCACACCCGTGAGGCCACAGGTTCAAATCCTGTATCGCCCATTTATGTAAGCATTTCAGAATTAAGAAGTTATGGAGAAATATTTTCCAAGAGAAAAATTATTATCGAATTAAAAATATTTTTTTCACGCAGTTTTCACGCAGAATGGGCAAAAAGGATATTGCTTAACTTTTTTTTCTTTGCCGTCCCCTTCCTCTTTTTTGGTCACCGTTCGCAGCTACAATCTCCAGCTCTGCTTTATCAAACGCGAGATGCCTGGAGATTTTCTTAGGGTGCAACGCCCCTTTTCTGATGAGCCCGTGAATTGCTAAATCTTGACGTGCCAAACCCAGCCGGTCAAGGACAAGGTAGCTAATAGATTCATGCATCCAGTAAATAGGAGCTCTTTCAACATTGGTTAATGAAAGGGATAACCTTGAGGAAAACGAGAAAAAGACTCGCCAGACCTCCAACAAGCTGTAGAACCGCCTTCTGCTCACCCTGTCTCTGCTTTTAATATGTCTTATTGCATTACCGATTTATCTGAACAAAGTTTGGGTGTTCAGCAGGAAAAGTGATTTTATGAACGGCTGCTCGAAACCCGTTTTTTTAATATTGCCACAAAAAAGCTCAAAAGAAAAAAGATAGATTGTTTGTGCTTTTTGTGCCTTTTCGTGGCTGTTTTTCTATCCAGACCCCAAATTGCTGCAATACTATCAGATACCTGGCCTGTACCAACTCAACAGTTATTCTGCCAGCCATCTGCCATAGCAGCAAAATCCTTGAAATCGACCGCTCCGTCTCGATGTGCATCAAAACGGCTTGTCAAATGGTTTAGTCCACCCGGCAAGCCATGCAATCTCCTCTTGTAACAACGAACGGTTGTAGAAGCGGGCATCGTCCACCGCGCCATTATAAAAATCGCTCGGGCTACTGTCATCCCACTCCTGTCCTATTGACCATCGTGTTACCGAACTTAAAGAGAAGCTGGTTGAATACGATACTCGCTGAACTCCATCGACGTATATATATCCTGTTGACCCGCTCCTGACGTACGCCAAATGATGCCACTGGTTGTCATTGACAGCAGGGGGGTACTGTGCGTCGGCACCATCCCACCTATAGGGATTCCCGCCTTGAACGCCAAACAACAAAGCGTAACCGCTGGCACTGTCATTAGCTGCAAACACGTTCCCCTCGGAGCTTTGCGTGGTTTTGACCCATACACTGAGCGTAATGTTGGTGCTTGTTATATCATTCACTACGCCATCGATTGCAACATAATCACTGCCGTCGAGGTTCAGGGCGTTCGTGCCAACCTTACCGGCTACGAAGGTCGGATTGCCGCCAAGCGTGCCATGGTTACCCTTACCGGAAGAGTCCTGAGCGTCGCCGTCAAACTTCCAGTGCCCTATCAGACCCCCTAAGGGGGGTTCGGTCGGTGTGATAAACTGACGGTCATAAGGATACAGCCTGATATCGTCAAAGTACAATGTACCTTTGGCACCATTGCCGTCAATCCCAACAGCAAGCTTAGTGACATTCTGCAGGTTCACCCCAACCGATGCAAGGTTGATATTCCATGCTTGCCACCCTCCGCGCGTTAAGTTACTGGCATCGCCATCGTATGTAACCTTGGAGCCGTTGACCTTCACATACATCTGCCCAGCCACATTGTTCGCAGCACCAGAGAACCACAGCGATAGTGTCTTAAAACCGTGCTCGGTCCAATTCTGTGGAGCAGCAAAAGTGCGTTCGGCCTCTGAATATGCTGCGCCACCGGTATTGTTGTAGGCGAGCGGCATCGACTGCTTACCACCGTGAATGATAGTTCGCTCGGCAAAAGGAGGATTCTCATAACCAACGATAGAGCCGTTTGTCGTGGTGCCGTATCCATCCAGCCACGTATTAAATATCCTGTTGCTCGCAGGGTCAGTTGTGTCAAGGTCATTGTAGCTCTCGAAATCGTCTACGACATAATATTCTTGTGTTGTAAAGTTCCAGAGGTCGCCATGCCACAATGCGGGAGTCTGGGCTTCGTTGACCTCATCGACTCGCCAGTAGTAGGTCTTGCCTAAATCGAGCGACAAGGGACCATAGATAGCCTGGCTCACGGTAGTAACAGGGGCAGTGCCGTCTATTACAGCATAGTTGCTGTCGCTAAAGTACACATCGTGCTTAGCTGCCTCTCTTCCTGCTCGCCAGCTAAGGACAGCATCCACATCTGTATCTGTTGCCCCAGAGGCTGGATCAGGCTCTCTTGCATAGACCGGTATGTAGAAGAAGCGAACCTCACTGAGACCATACTGGTTCAGTATTCCTCCCCAGTTGTTGTTAGCTGTAAGCCTGACGTACTTGGCTATTACACCGCCAAAATCAACCGTCGTATTGTGAGCATAACCATTGGTGCCAGGCGCCCTGGCAAACCGGTGAGTAGTACCCAATGTCGTATAGTCGATGCCATTGGCTGAATACTCGATGATAACGTCTTTGAACCCGAAACCGAGCACTGGCTCCAAACCCTCATTATGGTTCCATACCCACATCTCGTGCAGTTTGTGAGCCTTGTCGAATTCATATTCGATCCAGGTCGGCTGCGGCCCTGCAGCAACGCTCAGCCACATATTATCGTCGGCGTCTTTGCCGTGCAATAAGCCACTCTCATCCAGTCCCGAGCCGTTGATGGTATTCTCAGGCCCACGATTGGCTGCCTGGCTGGAAGCTGTGGCAGTTATATTACTGCCTGCAATCGGATAAGCAACGGGCTCAACTGTAAATTGCCACACATCGCCTTTGAACACTATATTGCTGGTGGGGGGAGCATTAACCTCATCGACTCGCCAGTAATAAGTCTGGCCGAATTCGAGAAGGCCGACAGGATCATACGTGTTGGTGGTCTGGCCTTGACTGGCCAGTACGCCCTGCGGATTGGTTCTGCTTGCGTTATTGACATCGGCGAAAAAGGTTCCAAAGTACACATCATGTGTGTCAGCGAACTCTCCCGGCGTCCAGCTAAGTGCCACATCTCGCGGAACATCTATCTCCTCATCAGCAGGATTTGGGGCAATGGCAAGCCTTGTATCAACCAGGCCGTATTCGGCAACACGTTGCATGTCTTCGAGGTTGGGCTGGTCGCCGGGACTGTCATTGCGATCGAAGAGTCGGACAAAACCAGCGGAAGTATCACCCGGCACGTAATGCTTCACCCACGCTGCGGCATTTCCGAGGTTGTCTGTAGCCAAGATGGTAAGATTGTCAGTCACGTTAGCGGCCGTAGGACGGATTGAGGCCCAGGTCTTGGTGAGCCCCCACTTGACACCGGCCTCGGTGATTTGCACGGTGCTGCCCCCGTCCCATCCCGCGCTGGCCGCATTGAATCCCAATATGCCGGTCGATCCGCTAATCGCCCAGTTGGTCTCGCCACCACCGCGGTTGCCCTGGTTGTAGAAGGGGATATCGCCGTGGAACACTATCTTGCCACCGGCATCAAGGTACCTGCGCAGCGTGCAATTTGGCGTATTTGTTTCTACAACAGTGTCCGGCGCGAGGTCCGGACAGAACACGACCACGCTTGCCCTTTTGTCGGCTATGCGAGCATACATCCATGTCTTCAGTTGGTCAGCGTCGAGGATTTCGTAGCCGGCGGCCGCGAAATAGTCTCGTATCTCTATAGTTATGGCCCTGTCTGACCAGTGCGTTGTATAGTTCTCGGCCCAGTAGGCAGCGCGATACACTCCCCACGCTTGTCCCTCTGCCAGCCCCAGCGCCAAAACAAAAGAAATTAAATAAACCAATTTCTTATACATGTCACTCCTCCTTCAAAAAAGGTTAAAAAACAACTTTTGTGCTTTGGCCTCACGCCAAAATACCAACAAAAACGACCAAAAAAAATTCCTCCTCCCAGCAATTTCCAGCTAAATCAACACAACTTTTCAGTACTTGGCTCTACCTCCTTTATTCAAGAGCCCAATGTCTGCTTTCAATCGAGATGTCGAAATTCTTAGCTACACGCCAAAAAGCCAAAATCATAGGTTCCAGCTACTCTATTTATATCAATTTATGCACCTTGATTCAACAAAAACCTGCTCCCTTTAGCACCAGACACAAGAAAAGAAAGAAACTTCCAGCAAACCATAGAAACGCCTATGCTACCCCTCCCCTATTTCTAATGATGTTTGTTGTGTTACCGATATGTCTGGATTAATTTTGGGTTTTCAGCAGGAAAAGTGATTTTATGAACGCCTTCTGACAAATACGGCGACTTAACGAATGTATTACCACAAGGTGAAAGTAGAATGGGGGCACTCACGAGCAGAGGTTTTGACTTTTCTGCTTGCTGCTTTTTATCAGCGCCGCTTCCAGCCTGATAAATCTTTCCGTTCTTCTTTTGAACTTGCCTAAATCTATCCCCAGTTTAGCGGCCTGATTTTTTACAAAATCCAGCGGCTCAGGGTCGGCTTTTTCCCATATGGTTCGCAGCTCCCTGAGGAAGATATTAGTCGTTACCGGCCCAATACCTTTGAACTCCATCAGTTTGTTCTCTAAGTCTCTGGCGTCTTTGGCCTGTTTATGAAGTTCGTTTAAGGAACCGTACTTCTGCCGCAATTGTGCCATCAAATCCAATAGCTTCGTAGCGGTTGAAAAGTCGTATCGAACATAGCCTCCATCATCTAAAATCTTTACTAAACCATCCCACCCGGTATCTGTGATGGCTTTAGGGGTCAAAACTTTGCAGGCATTGAACTGTCTGTAAGTATTGGCTGCAATCTTAAATGATATCCGTTTCCCGAACAGCACTGACGCCAGAAACCATTTGAATATCTCGCCTTCCGTTCCTTTTCGTAGGTCTATTCCCAGCGAAGACGAAAAAGGCTGACCAAATTCTTTGACCAGGCTCTTGACCCGTTCAGTTTCGCTCATCTTTTTCATTTTTTTCTCCCATATAACGCAATCTTTTTGCTATTGGTGGATGAGTGTATAAAAATAATTCTACAAATTTCCCCGGCGATGGGTCGCTTAAATTCTGCTCACTTAATTTTGTAATAGCAGATGCAAAACTATTTCTATTCTGGATATGTCTAATTGTGAACATATCAGCCTGCTTTTCCAGATGCCGCAGATGCCAATTCTGCATCGGCAAGAGTACCAGTCCCACTGCCATCAGAATCAGCGACAGAAGAGGAAATGCAGCAATATCGTAAATATGCTCAAAGCCAAAAAGGTTTATACTTTTTTCCAATAGTAGGTGCGTTATATAGAAACCAACCAGCGAAACCGCTGTTCCAAACCCGATGATTTTCCAGGTATGCAGCAGACGAATATGCCCAAGCTCGTGTGCGAAGACCGCCTTAATCTGGTCATCGGAAAAACCTTTTAGCAGCGTGTCGGCTAAAAATATTCGCCGCCCTTTACCGAATCCTGCCACTAAAGCGTTCACTTTTTTGGTTTCTTTACTCAATTGAATTTCAAAGATGTCTTTGGCTGCAACGCCGCAGTCTTTGCTTAACTTAAGTAACCTCTCTTTAAGACTGCTATTTGCTAACGGACTGCATTTATAAAATGTAGGTATTATTAAAGCTGGAGTGATTTTGCCCAGCATTATAGTAAATAATAGACACACCGCCGTTATTGGTAGCCACCACCAATCTTGAAAATGTCTTAGAAAAAAGTAAAGAATCTTGCCAAATATCCAGAGCATCATTAAAGATATTAATACGCTCTTCGTACTTTTCTTTATCCATGCGAGCACTGTTTGGTTGGACAGTTGGAATTTATGTTCCAGCAAAAAGCTATTGTAGAATTCCAATCCCGCAAACAGCAGGTAATAAATCACAGCAAGAATTGCTAAATAAAGGCTGACCTGCAGATAAATGTCGCCGCTCCAGCTTGCAACCGTATCTTTTAATAACGACGATAATCCTGACAAAAGGATAAATATCAGAAACACTGCCGTCAGTTGTATCTTGATAATCGCTAACAAGTCCTTTTGCCTGTGATATTGTTTAGCTTGTTTCAGATTTTCTTCCATATCGGCTGCTTCCATAATTTGACAGTTTGCTTCTTCCAATACATTATTATAATACCTAAAAACCACCGCAGGCAAAGCTATTGGGTGAAGGTAGCATTATTGTTAACGCAGGTAGCAATATGATAGTTGCTGTTTTTGGTGATGTGCATGGCAATCTGGCTGCTATGTTCGATTGTTGCTTTGATTGGCAAAATCGCAGTGCAAAGCAAATAGACCTCATCCTCCAGACAGGCGATATGGGCTTGTGGTGTTCTTTTGAAGAGGCGGATAAAGCAGCAAGAAAGCACCACGCAGATGACGCTACCGAACTTACTGCAGCACTATACTTGTCTGGCTGCAAAACCGCCCCCATCGAAACCTGGTTCATAAATGGAAATCACGAAAATTTCTCACTTCTGGTCGGCAGAGAAAACCAGCCCGTTGACCCGGCGGGGCGAATCGTTTTCTTATCTCCAGGCTCAATCCGCGAATTTCGTAAAGGTAAAGAGGCCTTGCGTGTAGCAGCATTAGGAGGTATCGAATACCGCTTTGGTAAATATGCGATTCCGTCAAACCAGCGCGTGCAAAAGTATCTCCACCCACCATCCTTAGAGAATTTGCAAAAGACAAGCTCTAAAGTCGATGTTTTGCTTTTGCACGACGCCCCGCTTAACAAGGGATTGCGGACAAAGTTCCCAACCGGCAGCAAACGCCTTACGGAGCTAATTCAGGCCCTTCAGCCTCGCTTTGCGTTCTATGGTCACTATGATGACCCGCCGGAACCTTTTTACATCGGTTCGACTCTTTGCGCCAGCACAAACTTCGCCAAAGCCAAGCGAATCCCGGGCCGTGACGGCGCTATGGGAATCCTTCAAACAGATGTATGGCAATTTCATTTTGTTGAACCTTAAGGAAAATCTCAAACCTTATCAATTTATTTATACCAAATCAGCTACCCCCCACATCAAGATAAACCCTTTACAACGGACTATCGGTTTTTTTAATAATGGGCCAAAGATTATAATACTTTTGTCTGGAGAGCCTTAGAAACATTCATAGAGAAAAATCCAACTAAAAATGCTCTTTACGACAGATTTTTTATCATCTGTGCAACGGCCCTTCAGCAAGGGAAAACCTTCCGGACATTCCGCTCCAACAATTTTTAAAAATTTTAATATTGAAAGAACATCAATGTTTAGGGTAAGTTATTTGTAGCAAAGCAGTTAAAATAGTAAAAAACCACAACAACTAACAGAACAGAAAGCTGGTTTTATGCCAATTAGAGTTAATTCTTGCGCCCTGTCATTCCCGCGAAAGCGGGAATCCATAGGTTTACATGTACTGGATGCCTGCTTTCGCAGGCATGACACAGTGATTG
>Ga0315312_1002644_pt1 | contig 12222 bp, 13 predicted proteins | sample TDP7_MG_FD_203629 | JGI IMG/M metagenome (GOLD analysis project Ga0315312, IMG submission 203629) | Freshwater sediment microbial communities from Lake Towuti, South Sulawesi, Indonesia - TDP7 | ecosystem: Environmental > Aquatic > Freshwater > Lake > Sediment | place: Indonesia: South Sulawesi... | reverse complement strand
AAAGACATGGCGGAGCTCTCGTCAATGTATGATTGCCCCCTAACTGTTTTCGCTCCAAACAACCTAAAGCTTCTTAAGTCCCTAACTAGAACCCTCATAGACTACGGGATTAAAGACCTTGTTTTGGATCCAGGCACCTTCCCCAACGAGGGCCTTGTGAATACCATCAACAACTTCACCATGATTCGTCGAGCGGCTTGCAAGGAAGGTGATGATCTCCTTGGTTTTCCGTTGATGGGTACTCCTATAACTGCTTGGTTAGAACATGAAGAAACGGCTGAGGTGGCTATGTGGAAGGAAGCCTATTTAGCCTCGATGTTGCTTACTAGATATGCTGACATTCTGATAATGCACAGCTTAGACGGTTGGGTTCTCCTTCCAAACGTGATTTTGAGACAAAACCTATACACGGACCCAAGGAAGCCAGTGGCAGTTAAACCCGGGTTAAGGGTCCTCGGAGAACCCAACGAAAACTCGCCGGTTATGTTCACCACCAACTTCGCCTTAACCTATTACACGGTGGAGTCCGACATAAAATCTGGACAAGTGAACTGCTACCTAATGGTCATTGATTCGGGAGGAATATCTGTGGAGAGCTCAGTGGCCGGCCGTCAGCTAACCGCAGAAAAGGTGGCTGAAGCCCTCAAAGAAACAGGGATAGCAGAAAAGGTGAAGCATAGAAAGCTAATCATTCCGGGTAGAGCAGCTAGGCTAAGCGGAGAAATAGAGGAACTCACAGGGTGGGAGATCATGGTTGGACCCCTAGACTCCTCTGGAATACCCAAATTCGTGCAAGAAAAATGGAAAACATAGTGAATTTTGGCTATTTTAACTGGTTCTTAAGATACAAAAAACCATTTGCCGTGCCGTTTAAGGAAGGCTTCCATATCAGGGAAGCGGGATTTTAGCCTATTCATCCTTTTCCTGGAGTTAATATTGCTTAGAAGCGTGAGAACCTCCCTTTGGGTGCTAAATCTTTCTGTTCCACTGTTGGAACGCCTTCGGCTAACTTGAATGCAATCGTCAACGACACAACTCCAAACGCAGGCTGCACAATAAATGCACAATTCTTCCTCGATGCCAACTTCCCCTGCTTTCCAGTAAAGGGCATTTGTAGGACATGCTTCGATGCAAAGTTTGCATTCTACTCCTTTGCAGGTGTTCTTGTCGATCCCTATGTTTCCTTCCTCAAAGAATTCCTTTACTCCGATGGATTGAAGGAACCGAGTTTTTCTCTCCCTTTCTCGCTTTCTAGAGGCCTCTTGAAGGAGCTGGTAAACATCTAGGCTTGAATCCTTGCTTTCAGGCATTTCGGCTCCTCCTTTCAGCCTCTGTTTCTAGAAACCAGTTAGTCAAGACTTATAAATAAAGAATGACTTGAAACTTTCAGGAAGCGAATGTTTTCAGCGTAGTCTATGTTGTTTAAAGGTGGGAACGAAGTGAAATTAGCCGTTGCTGGCAAAGGCGGGGTTGGAAAAACCCTGATTGCAGGAACCTTATCGCGTTTTCTGGCCCGCAATGGATATAGAGTTTTGGCGGTGGACGCTGACCCTGCCATTAACCTCGCTTATGCTCTGGGGATTCCATCTGGTGTGGCATCGAAGATCGTTCCAATAACCGAGAACCATCAATTGATCAATGAGAGAACTGGTGTTAAACCTGGAACCGGTTTTGGCGCCCTTTTCAGGCTGACCCCCACCGTGGACGACATAACGGACAAGTATGGAGTGGTCGGACCGGACAACGTTAGATTGCTAGTGATGGGAACCATAAGATCAGGAGGGTCAGGATGTATGTGCCCGGCCAACGCCTTGATACGGGCCCTAATTAGACATGTCACCTTTGAGCGGAAGGATGCAGTCGTAATGGATATGGAAGCCGGATTAGAGCATTTGGGGCGGGCAACTGTTCGGGGCTTTGACGCTCTGCTTTGCGTGGTGGAGCCGGGCACCCAGTCAATAGAAACTGCCATGAAGATTAAGCGCCTGGCTGAAGATATCGGTGTGAAGGAGGTTTTAGCCGTCGGAAACAAGGTAGCAGCAAAGGAGGATCAGGAATTCATTGAGCTGTCTCTAGGGAAAGCCGGGTTAGAATTAGCGTGTGTTATACCATTTGATCGAACCATCTTGCGGGCGGATACCCTTCGGGTGGCACCAATGGATTATTGTCCAGATTCCCCAGCTATAAAAAGCATAAGAAGACTCGAAGAGAACCTAAAGGAAAGATACGGCTAGACAGATGAGGTCATTTTTCGCTTTCGAGGGGAGACAGAACTAGGTGCACTGAGTTCACATCAACCTCAGATATCCTGCTGTTTTCAAACTCTTTAGATTCCCCTAAAATGTCCTTTACGACTACCTTACCGCCCTCAGCCTTAGCGTAAATAGCATCCTTAAACACGATTCTTCCTTCAACAACCACGCTAAACTCGCACATTTCCATACCCCAGCAGACACAGGTTAACATACCTAATATAAGGCTTCTTCAACAGAAAATGGGTAGAGTAACTTAGATTGAATCTTGTTTGGATCATTGCTTTATGTTAAAATGGAGCTAACCGCGCGTTCTGAAACGCTTACATTTACCACATCCATTTGGCCTTCATTTATTACCATATGCCTTGCGCTTACCGAGAAGATTTTCTGAAAAAGCATTTCAACGGCGCTCTTATTTTAAGCTTTTAATCTTCTGTTAGACGGGACTTCCTCAGCCTACTCTCCCCTACCTGAGCTCACCTAACATGATGTACCGTAAAGCTTTAGCCAGAAAGTGTTTTAGTATTTTTCCTCTTCCTGTGTCTCTTCTAGAGGGGCTTCGAAGTAAATTTCTTCTTCCGGCGGTGGCGTTTCCTCTAGTGGCTTCTCTTCTTCTTGTATTGGTGCTTCTTCTTCGGATTGTGCTTCTGATACGCTTTCTTCTGGGACTTCCATCTCTTCCTCGGTTGGGGCTTCCACGATTTCCTCGGCTTCTGTTTCGGTTTCTGCTTCTACTGTCTCAGGTGATTCAGGAGTGGGGGTAGGGGTTACTTCTCCCGGGATGATGCCCAAGAGGGTGTCCCTGATGTTGGTTAACTCGCGTCTGGCATTTTCGAGGCCAAGCGAAAGGTAATTGCTTTCGCGTTTGTATAACTTGTCATCGAATTCTCCAGTGGCGTATCCTATCTCCAAATTGGCTAGGAACATTTCCAGGGTCCTAGTTTGCTCTTCGAGTTCATTGATTTTTGAGGTTAATTTGTCGACTAGGATTTTTTGGCGGCTCTCCACCTCGTTGATGGCTTCGCTGAGGCCCTTGACAATGTAATCGTAGGTAGTCTGTGAGATTTTACCCGCGTTGAATAAATTGTCTAGAGCCTGTTTCTTCCTTTTCGTTGTTTCTAACTCATTTTTTATTATTTCTGAAAAGGACTTCACGTATACTTCAAAGGAGGACATCACACTTTTACACCTCCTTATCGCGTGAGCAAGACGAAAAAATAATCTTTATTAACATGTTAATATATCCAAAGTTATTAAAATCGCCCTTTCTCCATTTTGCAAAAAGGAGTTTTAATTACATATGTTTAAAATACGGCTAAACTGAGAACTGAAGTTACGCTTTACACGTCAATTGTTAAGCACGGCATAATTTAGACACTCACCGAGAAAAATTATAAAACCTGCTCCAAAAAGAAAACTTGCTTATTTTATGATAAAGAAAAGTTAGACTATAGTATTAATCCTGAGGATGAGGATCCTTTTAGTAAATATCATACATGAATTTTTCTATATAAGGTCTGTTGAATTAACCCTAATAAGTACTAAAGTAATTATAGTAGACAAAACCCTCTATACATTTCAATCCAATCCAAAGGTGGTTCTATGACTTCAAAGGTTTACTTTACCGATATGAGGAGTTTGGGTGCCAATCATTCTTTGGAAAAGAAGATAATTGCTCTATTTGAAGCCTCAGTCGCTAGAGAAGCCATTTCTAAAGGTGATCAGGTAGCTATAAAGATGCACTTTGGCGAGCCTGGCAACCACCGCCTCATACATCCCCAACACGTCCGCGTGATCGTTGAAAAGGTGAGGGAGGCTGGTGGGAAACCATTCGTCACAGACACTACCGGCATCGGCTTAACCTCAGCTCGCGGAACTGCTGAAGGATGCCTCAAAGCTGCGGTGATGAATGGTTATGCTCCAGACGCAATTGGTGCGCCTCTCGTGGTTGCGGATGGCCCTAAAGGCTTTTTCGGCGTTAAGTTGAGGGTTGACGGGCTAAGGTTGAAGGAGGTTGAGGTTGCCCAAGCAATAGCCGAGGCGGATGTTCTCATATCCCTCGCTCACGCTAAGGGGCATCCACGAACTGGCTTGGGAGGAGCACTAAAGAACATCGGTGTCGGTTGCGTAACAAAGTGTGGGCGCGCTCCACTACACCTTGCAAGAAAGCCTCAGGTGGATTGGGAGAAATGCGATGACTGTGGGAAATGTATATCATTCTGTCCTGTTGGAGCCATTGGTAAATCAGACTTAAAGCCTCTGGTGAATCATGATAAGTGCATTTGGGGATGCGGCTGCTGGGACATCTGTCCGAAAAAAGCCATTTCGGGCTGGTCCGAAATGCAACACGAAACGAATAGGGAGCTTTGCATAAGGCTCGCAGACGTAGCTTCAGCTGTAATACGCCACATAGGAAGAGATAAGGTGATGTTCTTTAACTTCGGATATGACGTAACGCCTCACTGCGACTGTGCCCCATACGGAGACACGCCGATTGTTCCGGACATAGGCATACTCGCCTCACAAGACCCAGTAGCGTTAGACAAGGCCTTAATAGACATGATAATCAACTCTCCGGGGATGCCAGGGTCGGCTTCTTCAGACCTCAACGTGATGGAACCAGGAGCAGACAAGCTCTCCGCCCTAATAGACTATCCACCATTCCAACCCTTCCGCCCCCAAGGAGGACCAGACTGGAGAAGCATGATCGAGGCAGCTGCTAATCTTAAGTTAGGAAGCCCCCAATATGAGCTAATTCACGTGTAGACTTCGCGGGCTCCTTACCCCGGTCCCTATTGACCCCATCACCAAAATCACAATTAACCCTTTTAAAGTTCATGACAATAAAATTATAGCAGAACAATTTAATCGGTCCATGGCTAGAGTTGATGGCCTTGAGGGAAATTGACCCTGAAGAGTTTGTGGAAAGGCAGACAAAGGAAATAAAGAAGGCTGTAGGTGAGGAGCGGGCCCTCGTCGCGGTTTCAGGAGGCGTAGACAGCACCACCTGCGCCGTTTTAACACATCGTGCCATAGGTGATAACCTTCTCTGTGTTATGCTTGACGATGCCTTCATGCGCGCTGGAGAACCTGAAAGGGTCGCCCAGCTTCTCTCCCAGCCTCCCCTAAACCTGCCAATAAAAGTTTTGAACGTTCAGGAACGCTTTCTCCAAGCATTAGAAGGACTGAAGGACGCCGAGGAAAAACGCAAGGCCTTTCGAGAGACCTTCTACACTGTTTTAGGCGAAACAGCCGAGAAGGAGGGGTGCCGATTTCTTGTGCAAGGAACAATCTACGCAGATGTCATCGAAACCGCTGGAGGCATAAAAACTCAGCACAACGTTCTCTCCCAGATAGGGATAAGCCCCACTGAACGCTACGGTTTTAAGGTCATAGAGCCCATTGCCCTCCTCTATAAGGAACAAGTTAGGCAGGTAGCCCGACACCTAGGGGTTCCAACAGAGATTTCTGAACGCCAACCCTTTCCGGGACCAGGTCTCTCTGTGCGGGTTGTTGGGGAAATTAAGGTCGAAAAATTGGAGACGCTTAAGAAGGCCACCGCATTAACCGAGGAAATGCTGGTCAAACATCAGCCTGACCAATATTTTGCCACAATCATCAACGACGAGGAAAAGGCGGAGCAATCGAGCCGAAGGCCCATACAAGAGAAGGCAGCCCGATTCCTTAATCTTCCTTTGGGAAAGGTTTCCGCAAAGTTTCTCAGAGACAGGGCAACGGGAATTAAGAGCGGCGAACGGCAATACGGAGAAATAGCCGCCATCAAAGCCCAAACTAACAGTCACATCTATCAGCCGCCCATCGAAAACCTTGTGGAACTCCAGACAGAGATCATAACCGAAAACCCATCCCTCACCCGAGTCTTATACGCTATTCACGAAGCACAAAGAAAACAGCCCTACCTAATTGCCATACGAGCGATTCAAACGCAGGACTTCATGACCGCCCATGTAGCCGAGATTCCCTGGACAACCCTAAAGGAAACCGCGCAGAAAATCCTTGAAGCATGCCCAAATGTTTCAAGTGTGTATTATGACGTGACGCCGAAGCCGCCTGCCACCATTGAGATGGAGTGAAGATTCTTTAAGAAATGTATAAAGCCTTGAACCAATTAATTAAACATGGTTTGGAGAAATCACAATGTTGCGGGTAAGGGTTCACAGGATTGAGTCCATACAGGATCCGGATGGAAATCTAGGGAAGCGGATAGAACTCATTGAAGATCGGGTGGTCCCTAGGTTTGCGGTTCAGCCCCCCACCGAGGAAGCCAAAATGGTTCAGGGCGTCGTCCAGGCCCTTAGACAGCAGTTGCCCATTTTCCCTGCGCAAACCCAGTTTCATCTTCCAAAAATAATTCTCTTCCTGACTGAGCAAGAGTATGATAGCCTCGGCATCGACTTCGACGTAAACCAAACCTACGAACTCCAACTATCAAACCAAACCATTAAATTCAAAAAAGCGCCCTAATCAAGGCATTGCTAATGAAACTCATTTTCCATAGGCTTATCTGTAAAGGCCTGCTTGAAACCTAAGGATGATACTACGGGAACGGCCATGAAGGTTAGGGCTCATGTTTTTGTGAGCGATAGGGTTCAGGGGGTTTTCTTCAGGTCGGAAACTCGATTTGAGGCAAACCGAAGGAACGTTATGGGCTGGGTTCGAAACCTACCAGACGGAAGGGTTGAGGCGGTTTTTGAAGGGGAAAAAGAGGATGTAGAGAAGTTGATTGAGTTCTGCCAGAGGGGTCCTCCTGGGGCTAGGGTGACAAAGGTCGATGTTCGTTGGGAAGAATATAAGGGAGAGTTCCGAGGCTTTGAGATACGCTACAGATACTACCTTAGATGAAGAACTTGTCTTGACGCTTTGAAGGCGTAAAGGTTATCTTAAAGGACGCGTAAAGGCTCAGTCCTAACGTGAGGGGTTGCCTTGGTTACCATCCTCTTAATCAACGACGACGGCATAGACTCAATTGGCCTACTTGCCTTGAAGAGGCACCTCGAAAAGCTCGGGGAGGTCATCATTGTCGCTCCGAGGGACGAAAGGAGCGGCATTGGTAAGGCCCTCACGGCTTCTGGCTACGTAAAAATCATGGAGACACGGCTTGGCGACGGCTCGAAAGCCTATGCAATAACCGGCACACCCGCCGACGCCTATTTCTTAGCAGTAAACAAGATAATTCAAGGGCTACCAGACTTGCTCGCGACTGGAATAAACTTGGGTCCCAACCTAGGAATAGACGACCTATTAAACTCCGGCACCTTGGGCGCCGCGATGGAGGCTGCCATTCACGGGGTGCCCGCCATAGCTGTCTCCTATTGTATACGAGAGATGAATGAAGCACGGGAGAAGGCGGAAATCACTTTGGAAGAGGTGGAACTAACTGCCTCCATTGCTCAAAGGGCCTCCAAATACGTGTTGGAGAGAGGAATGCCTCCAGGCGTGGGCGTCATATCAATAAACGTACCTGAAAAAGCAGATTCCAAGATGGTGGAAATCACCCGCCTATCATATAGGGGTTACGGAGACCTTTACACGAAGCGAGAAAAGGGATACAAGATTATGGGCTGGAGCCTAGATGTTTATCCCGACGACGAACCCGGAACTGACGTGTATGCCATCAAGGAAAAAGGATGCGTTTCCGTTACGCCCATCACGCTCAGGCTTCCATACAACAAGAAAGAATTAGAAGATTTGTCGAGAATTCTCGTCGCTTAGAGGGACCCCTAACAAGGTAAATACACTTCTCAGCTTTTTCCTTATTTTAGAACCTTTCCCTAGGAATCCTAAAATGTGATTCCTTTCCAGCGCTTATGTATTCTCCACCCGCGTCGCGAACAACAGATGCAATCTTTGCGAAATTTTCTGACCCCAAGTATCTGCGCGGCCTAATTACAATAAACTCCTCTGTTTCTTCAAACTCTAACATCTCCTCCAAATCCCTTGGAAAAAGAGATTTAACATCTTCAATTGCTCCAATTCTTCCTGGGGGTCCTGTGGGCGCGGCTGCAGGAACGCTCACTCCTTTTAGCGCCTTCGAGATTTCCGCGAGGTCCCTAGCCAGCATATTTAAAACATTAAGAAGCTGGTCAATTCGCTGTATAAGCTCTTCAACGCTTAACTTTCTTTCGCTCATGGGCTCGCCTCCCTCCACTTTATTTTATTAGTCCTTCATTTGTTTTGCCCTACAAGATACGTCGCAATTTAAAAGAACTACCTTCAACTAATTAAATAGATCGATTCAGAGGCCTAAAGTTGCTAGAGATTGACGGCAGCCAAAAGAGCGGCAGCGGCACCATTCTGCGCCTATCCGTAGCCTTAGCAGGCATCCTCAACGAACCCCTCCACATCTACAACATCCGCCAAAGAAGAAGCCAGCCAGGTCTAAGGCCCCAACACCTTGAAGCCGTGCTAACGGCCGCGAGGCTCTGCGACGCCGAAATCAAGGGCGCCACACTAGGTTCCCGTGAGTTATGGTTTGAGCCCCGCGAGATCGCTGGTGGCGAAATAAGAGCCGAAATTGGCACCGCTGGCAGCATTCCTATGCTATTGCTAACAATTTTACCTCTTTGCGCTTTTTCTAAACGCGCCGTACGCATCCGCGTGGTCAGGGGTGGCACCGATGTCCGCAACGCGCCCACTATAAACTATCTAAAACATATGCTTCTTCCAGTGCTTGAAAGAATGGGTTTGAAGGCCTCCTTGACTGTCCACAAATATGGCTACTATCCAAAGGGTATGGGGGAAATATCCCTAGAAACCCAGCCTTGCGAAAAACTGAAACCAGTATGCATAGAAAATTTTGGGAATGTGCAGGAGTTGGGCGGCGTTTCGGTGTGCACTTTCCTTGAGCATCGGAGGGTGGCGGAGCGTCAATCCGAGGCAGCTAAAGGCTACTTCAAACTCCTTGGCTATGAGACCAAGATTCAAGTGGTAAACGACAAATCCAATCCTCTCCAAATGGGTAGCTCCCTAGTATTGTGGGCAAAAACCGACACAGGTGTAATCTTGGGGGGAGACGCCATCGGAGAACTTCGAAAATCCAGTGAAGCCGTCGGTCAAGAGGCCGCTCAAAACCTTTTCATGGAGCTCGAAGCCCAGGCTACTGTAGATGTGCACCTCGCCGACATGCTGGTGCCCTACGTCGCTTTGGCTGAAGGCGACTCGGTTTATCTTACTCGTTCCATGACTGACCATCTGGACACTAATATTTGGCTAGCCCAAGAAATCTTGGGCGCAAAGTTCAATGTTGAGCAAGTGAAAAATCTTTATCGCATCGAGAAAAAGGGTCATTAGCGGAAGGAGTCGTCATTGGCCAAAGTCAGGGTTCGGGGCGTCTATTCCACCGCGCTAACAAGGTTTTTCCTTGATCACGGTTTCGACATCGTTCAACCTTCTATCTCCATCCAAGAAAGGTTCGGGTTAAAGGGAAGCGAGGAGTCGCCTGACCTTGACATCTATGACCGACCAGATAGACAAGGAGTTCATGCCCTTGGGAAGGCTGAACCCCTCCAAACTTTTATTTCGATTTTAAGTTCTCTCCTCGACGACGTTATAATAAGAAGGTGGAAAGTGGCTCCCGACGGAATCTATAAGGGCTTGATCAAAAGCCTGGACCCTGAAACCCGTTCAGTTTTAGTGGACATAGGACCCGCCACAAGCGAAATTGCTAGCGAAGAAATCTCGGACCCTGAGCAAAGGGAGATCGTCGTCCAAGTTGAAGGAAAAAAACCCGGAACCCAAGGACCCCTCCTAACCACAAAAATCAGGATTCCCGGGAAATACGCCATTTTAATACCCGACCATAGAATCAAATTCAGCCGAAAAATTCGGGACTCGCAAACGCGTTCACAACTATATGAGCTTGGAGAGGATCTGGCTCCACAAAAATGGGGAATTCTATGGCGCACAGCAGCCTCAAGTCAAACCGTCGATGTGTTAAAGAATGAAATAGCAAGCCTCGCGAAGGAAGGGGAGGCCATTATGAAAAAGGCTGAAGGGGCTAAGGCCCCTGCTCCGTTATGGGAAGAAAAGCAGTTTGTAGATGTGGAGTTTCCCGCTCTGTCAAAGAAAAGGATGGATGAGGCTCGGAGAACCGTCGCCCCAACCATTGAGGGACACCACTTTTACAAGGCTTGTGGAGCAAAGGTATCTTTAGCTCTTGATATGGCGGAGAAGCTCCTTGAAAAGGGCTCTCCTGAAGAAGAAGTAGAAGCCCTTTTTGAACAAACCGTGGGGCAAGAGTATCCGACTGAGGGTTCCATGATAAAGATTAAACACGTTAAGCTGGATGGAAATATATTTCACTTGGGCACCGCTCAGATAGAAGCCTTTGATAGCGATGAGTCGCTAATTCGGTTTCGCCGAATTTTCGAGAGAGAAGGAACCTACGATGGACTTAAAACCCGCAAGGAGCCTAGCGACTACGCCATCACAGAGGCCAAGGTGGGCGAATGGCATTTTAAAACACAATATTTTTCAAAGGATGGACGATTTAAAGGGGCGTACATCAACCTAAACACGCCCATAGAATTGTATCCCTACGGAATCCGATACGTGGACTTAGAGGTGGACATTTGCCTATGGCCGAGCGGCAAGGTCCAAAAATTGGATGATGAGAAGCTTGAGGAAGCCGTCAAGGAAGGAATAATCGCTGAAAAAATGGCTAAAATTGTTAGAGAAAAGGCACAAGGCCTCATGAGAGACCTTTCCCGTCGAATAAAAGAATAACAACTAAAAACTACCGTTGCCTAGGATTTCTTGGTGTAAGGGTTGGGGCGATGCCAAATTTGCGGCGGGCACTCACCTACTATCTCTTACCGCCTAGGAGCATGTTTACATTGTATTAGAGAAAGGCCAGAGGAAGCCCTAAAGATAACCGATAAAGTTCACGCCCAAAGCAGAGAAGTTTTCGGCTTTCCTCCAAAACCGCCGAGGGACCCCAAGGGGTTTTCCTGCGGCATGTGTGCCAACGACTGCAAAATCGGCATTGGTGATAAGGGCTTTTGTGGTTTGGTCTTTAACCTAGGTGGTCGGCTGGTCCGGAAGGGAGGGACCTCAGAGAGAGGAATCTTTCAATGGTATTACGATCCGTTACCTACCAACTGCGTGGCTTGGTGGTTCTGCCCAGGATGCACGGGCGCTGGCTATCCAGAATACGCCTACAATCGCGGAGCTGAAACAGGCTACTCGAACCTCGCCGTTTTTTACGGAAGCTGCAGCCTCGATTGCCTATTCTGCCAAAATTGGCACTACAGAAAATTGGCTGCCGATCTTCGCCCAGTCATGAGCGCGGAAAGCCTGGCTGATAAGGCTGATGGCCACGTCTCTTGCATATGTTATTTTGGTGGCGATCCGTCGTCCCAGATGCCCCATGCATTGAAAACCAGCGAAATGGCGTTAAAGAAGGCCAGAGATAAAGGACGCATTCTTAGAATCTGTTGGGAAACCAACGGACACTGGAAAAGAGAGTTTGGGTTGAGGGCGGCTGAGCTTTCCTTTGCTAGCGGTGGCATAGTTAAATTCGACTTGAAAACTTGGGATGACAACCTAAGTATGGCTCTATGCGGAGTTTCTAATAGGCCTACCCTTGAAAGCTTCAAAATGATTGGCGAGAAATTCTTTAAAGAGCGCCTTGACCTACCCATCTTGACGGCCAGCACCCTCTTGGTTCCGGGATACGTAGACGTAGAAGAGGTTCACAACCTAGCGAGGTTCATTGCAGAAATAGACTCTCGCATACCCTATACTCTGTTAGCTTTCTATCCATGCTACGTTATGGACGACTTGCCAACAACCAGTCGAGACCTAGCCTACGAATGCTATGATGTTGCCAAAAAAGAACTTGAAAACGTCAGGATAGGGAATATACACTTACTTTCCTCCGATTTTTGAAAGATCAAGGAGTGCAAAGAACATCCATACACAGAGGATTTTTGATAAAAACCATAAT
>Ga0315312_1002643_pt1 | contig 12226 bp, 8 predicted proteins | sample TDP7_MG_FD_203629 | JGI IMG/M metagenome (GOLD analysis project Ga0315312, IMG submission 203629) | Freshwater sediment microbial communities from Lake Towuti, South Sulawesi, Indonesia - TDP7 | ecosystem: Environmental > Aquatic > Freshwater > Lake > Sediment | place: Indonesia: South Sulawesi... | reverse complement strand
CGTTTGATGCGGCCCTACGCCAACATGATCCTGTCGCGCCAGTCCGCGTTCAACAGCAACGTGCTGGATCTTTTTCGGCTGACCACCAGCTATGTGGCGAGCACGCGGTCCGAGCTCTCCGGGAGACTGGGTGTTTGGAACCAGCAACTGCTAGCCCTTCATGCAATGGTGGTCAGGGCACAGGAAGAACTCGGCGCCTTGCGGGAGGCGGAAGTGGACTTGAGCGGGCAGGCTGAGGAGTTGCGGCAGGAAGTGGCGGCGGTTCGTCAGGAGGCCCTGCTCGACAAGAAGCGTCTCGATCGCATCCTCGACAGCCTCGAGGAGGCTGCAGCCGGCAAGGGGCGTCTGGGCGAACAGCTTCGAGCGGAGCGAGAGCGTTTGATGGATCACACCTATTTCAGATTCGAGCAGCGATACAGGGGAGCCTCGGAGCGAATCCGCATCGCCCAGAGGATTTACCTTCCGGCGTTCGCCGACGCCCGCGACGTGCTGGACATAGGCTGCGGCAGGGGGGAGTTTCTGGAGCTGCTCCGGGATATGGGCGTGCCTGCACAGGGTGTGGATGTCAATGAGGACATGGTTCACGTATGCCGCCAAAAAGGTTTGGATGTGACCCAGGCAGAGGCGTGCGAGTTTCTCTCGCGGCTGGAGGATGAGTCTCTGGGTGGTATCTTCGCCGCCCAGGTGCTGGAGCATTTGGAAAGGCCCGCTCTCGCCCGACTGGTACGGCTGTGCTACCAGAAGCTCCGCAAGGGGGCGCCGCTCGTAGTGGAGACGGTCAATCCCACCTCCGTGCTGGCCGCCACGTCCAACTTTTACCTGGATCTCTCGCACGTGAGGCCCATTCATCCTCAGGCGCTCAAGTTCTTGCTGGAGGCGGAGGGGTTCGGGCAGGTAGAGGTCATCTTCCTGTCTCCGGTGGAGGATAAGGCGAAGCTCCAGGCCATCCCCGCTGGGGCCGGTGCCCAGCCCTTGCAGCGCGAAATGGTGGAGCTGCTCAATCGTAATATCGAGAAGCTTAACAACCTCCTTTACGGGTATCAGGACTACGGTGTCGTGGCCAGGAAGTAGGGAGCGGGTGCGGCAGTGAGGGTGGCGTTCGTGATCCCCTGGTACGGTGAGGACATCTCAGGAGGAGCGGAGGTGGTTTGCCGGGAGACTGCGCGCTGCCTTCGGAGGGCGGACATCTCGGTGGATATCCTGACCACGTGCGTCAAGGATTTCCATCATCCGTGGCACGAGAACTTTCATCCTCCAGGCGAGGCGCAGGTTCATGGTTTAGTCGTACGCCGCTTCCCGGTCGAGCAACGTGATGTGGAGCGGTTCGATGAGCTCAACGCGCGCCTTTTGCGAACCCCTGTTTCCCTGCTGTGGGAGGTGGGGGAGAACGACGAGCCTGCTCGCTACGTCTCTCCTCTCGGCGAAGATGAGGAGCGCACATTCATCGCCGAAATGATTAGGTGCCCCGAGCTCTGTGAGTACTTGCGTGCTCACGGGGACACCTACGAGCTCTTCCTCTTCGTGCCGTACATGTTCACCACCAGCGTGTTAGGTTCCCGGGTGTGGCCGGAGAAGTCAGTGCTGATACCGTGCCTGCACGACGAGATCTACGCCTATATGGGCATATACCGGGAAATGTTCGCCAGGGTCAGGGGTTTCCTGTTCCACTCCGAGGGCGAGCAGCAATTGGCCAGCAGGCTGTATCAAATCTCTCTTGGCAGCGCCTTCGTCCTTGGGGCGGGCGTGGAGACCGAGGTGGAGGCGTCTGAAGAGCGCTTCCGAGAGAAGTATGGGATCGCCCAGCCGTTCATCCTTTACGTAGGGCGTAAGGACCCTACCAAGAACACCCATCTCCTTGTCAGCTACTTCACCAGTTACCGGGCTTCTTATCCGGACAGTGATGTGTTGCTGGTGCTGGCGGGTAAGGGGGCTCTTCCCTGGCAGGTGATGGCCGCGGCCGGCGTGGTGGATCTCGGCTTTATCTCGGATCAGGATAAGTACGACGCCTACAGGGCAGCCCTGTGCACCTGCCAGCCTTCGCTGAATGAAAGCTTCTCGCTTACCATCATGGAGTCCTGGGCGGTCGGCACGCCCGCCCTAGTTCACGGAGGATGCAGCGTCACTAGAGAACACTGCGTTAAGAGCAACGGTGGCCTCTACTTCACCAACGCCGCCGAGTTCGCCGAGTGCGTGGATTTCTATCTTAGCAACCCCCCGCTTCGCAAACGCTTGGGCGAGCGCGGTAGGGCCTATGTGCTGGAGAATTACTGCTGGGAGACGGTGATCGAAAAATACAGGCACGCGCTCGAGCACTTGTCGCGTCGCCGAGAGAGGTACCGTTGAGGGCAGTTCACCAGTTACTTCCCAATTTGGGTTACGGCGATGCAATAAGTTCCTTCGCCCTGCTGCTGCGAGACCTGGCGCGGTCTCGTGGGTGCCGGTCAGACATCTATGTGCGCTACATGGAGCCTGCGGTGCGCAGGGAGTGCATTGAATACCACCACTACTCCCAAAGAGCAAACCCTGATGATTTCATTCTCTACCACTACTCCGTGGGCTCCGAGATTACGGAGTACTTCCTGAGGTTGCCGAACCGGAAGGCGATCATCTATCACAATATCACCCCTGCCGAGTACTTTCTCCCTTACAACCTGACCCTTTACAATGTTCTCCGGCAGGGGCGGCAGGATATGGTTCGGCTGTCAGCCGTGCCCGCGCTCTATTATTCGCAGTACAGCGCCAATGAGCTACGGCACGTCGGTTTCACCAAACTGCACGCGGTTCCTTTTCTCTGGGACAGCAATCGTTTCGACAGGAAGCCCGACTCCAAGGTGCTGCGCGCGTATGGCGATGGCTGGTGGAACGTCCTCTTCGTGGGTAGGGTGGCCCCGAACAAGCGCCATGAGGATCTGATCAAGATTTTCCATCTCTACAAGCGTCACCTGAATCCTCGCGCCAGACTTCTTCTCGTGGGTTTATACCAGGGCCTGGAGGTGTACCACGCGGCCCTGCAAGAGATCATCTCGGCGCTCGGTGTGGACAATGTGATTTTCACTGGCAAGGTGAGGCTTCGCGAGCTCGTCGCCTACTACCGCGTCGGCAGCGTCTTCCTCAACGTGAGCGAGCACGAGGGGTTCAGCGTGCCGCTGCTGGAGGCCATGTATTGCGATCTGCCCATCGTGGCCTACGATGCCGCTGCCGTGCCGTTCACTCTGGATGGAGCGGGTGTGCTGGTTCGGGAGAAAAACTACGCGGAACTTGCCGAGCTGATAGAGCTTATCCGCACCGACGGCGCCCTGCGTACCCGCATACTCGAGACCCAGCGGGCGAGGCTCCGCGATCTGCTCAGTCCCGCGAACAAAGAGCTGTTCTGGAAGGTTCTGCAAGAGATCAGCGCATGACGAGGGTGATGTTCGTCGTCCAGCGGTACGGGCTGGAAGTGCACGGCGGGTCGGAGTTCCTCTGCCGCGCCGTTGCGGAGCACTTGCGGGATTCAGTGGAGGTGGAGGTGGCGACCACCTGCGCCGTTGATTACACGACCTGGAAGGATGTTTATCCACCCGGGCGCGACGAGGTGAACGCCGTGCCGGTGTGGCGCTTCCCTGTGGATGCCCCCCGGGACCTCGGGCGGTTCAACACCCTGTATGAGCGGGTCCTCCTCATCACCCACTCGCGTGAGGATGAGTATGAGTGGATGCGCTCCCAGGGCCCTTACTCTACCCTGTTCCTCCAGTTCCTTCGCGACCACGAGCGCGCCTACGATGCATTTGTCTTCTTTACCTACCTCTATGGGACGACTTTCTTCGGACTGCCGTTGGTGAAGGAGAGGAGCATCCTGGTGCCCACGGCGCATGATGAGCCCCCTGTGTACCTCGGCATCTACGGAGATCTGTTCCGTCTTCCTCGCGGCATCATCTACTGTACCCCGGAGGAGCGCCGGTTCGTGGCGGAGAGGGTCCCTTCGCGGCGCGCACGGGAGGTCGTGGCGGGGATCGGGATAGATTTGGAGCGCGATGGGGATGCCGAGCGCTTCCGCAGCCGCTTCGGTGTAGAGGGGCCTTTCCTTTTGTACGTGGGCAGGATAGACCCCTCCAAGGGGTGCGACGAGCTGTTCTCCTACTTCCGGCGGTATGCTAAGGCCCATCCTGGTACGCTAAGGCTGGTAGTTATCGGTAGGTCAGCCATGCCGGTGCCCAAGCACGCCGACATTATTGCGCTGGGCTACGTTTCCGAGGAGGACAAGGTTGATGCGTACAAGGCAGCCCGCGCCCTTGTGATGCCCTCGAGATATGAGAGCCTTTCGATCGTTCTACTGGAGGCGTGGGCCCAGAGCACCCCAGCCCTGGTAAACGGGGCGTGTGAGGTGTTGACGGGCCACTGCAAACGCAGTAACGGAGGGCTCTACTACACCACCTATGAGGAGTTCGAGGAGTGCCTGATTTTCCTGCTTGAGACTCCGCAGGCACGTCAGCAGATGGGCAGGAATGGGGCCGCATACGTGAGGGAGCACTATCGCTGGGAAACAGCCCGGAATGCCTACCTGGAAATGATCGAATGGGTCGCTTCCGGTGCCGCTGGCGGGAGTGAGAGGGGCAGCGAATGAGGGTTCTGGTTACAGGCGGTGCAGGGTTTATGGGGTCGAACTTCATTCGCCACATTCTTCGCCAGCACCCCACCTACGAGGTGGTCAACTTCGACAAGCTCACCTACGCCGGGAACCTGGAGAACCTGGCGGATGTGGAGCAGGGCTCGCGCTATCGCTTCGTGAAGGCGGATGTCTGCGACAGGGCGGCGGTGGAGGAGGCTATATCCGCCGGGGTTGACGCGGTGATAAACTTTGCGGCCGAATCTCACGTTGACCGTAGCATCAGCGATCCGGCAGTATTCATGAGAACCAACGTGCTTGGCACGCAGGTGCTGCTGGATGTGGCTGTGGCGCACAAGGTCGGCCGGTTCATTCAGATCTCCACAGACGAGGTGTACGGCGCGCTCGGTCGCGAGGGCAAGTTTACCGAAGGGTGCCCTCTCAAGCCTAACAGCCCTTATGCCGCCAGCAAGGCTGCTGCCGACCTGCTGGTTCGCTCCTACTGGATGACCTATGGCTACGGCGCCATCATCACGCGCTCTTCGAACAACTACGGCCCGTACCAGTTCCCGGAGAAGTTCGTCCCTCTTGCCATAACCAACTGCCTGGAGGGCAAGCCTATCCCGGTGTACGGCGACGGCCTGTACGTGCGGCACTGGCTCTACGTGGACGATCACAGTGCGGCTGTGGACCTGGTGCTCCAACGGGGGGTGCCCGGCGAGATTTACAACGTGGGCGGTGCCTGCGAGCAGGTGAACGTGGAGGTTGCGAAGAAGATAGTGCGGGCGCTGGGGTGTGGGGAGGGCATGATCGCCTTCGTCAAGGACCGGCCCGGGCACGACAGGCGTTATGCCATGTCCACCGACAGGCTACGGCGGGAGCTTGGCTGGGCACCGGCTGTGCCCTTTGAGGAAGGGCTTGGCCGAACGATCGCCTGGTACAGGGAACATCGGTCCTGGTGGGAAAAGATAAAGAGCGGCGAGTACCGGCAGTATTATGAAAGGATGTACGGCGGGCGATAGCCAGCGGTGGGCGGGGTGGGAGATGCCGAGAACGCTTATAACTGGCGGTGCCGGATTCCTGGGTTCTCATCTTTGCGAGCGGTTTCTGCTCGAGGGGCACGAGGTCGTATGCATGGATAACCTCATCACGGGGGACAGGGGCAACATCGCCCACCTGGAGGGGGACGGGCGGTTCGCGTTCCTCCGCCACGACGTCACCGAGTACATTGACCTGGCCGGCAAGGTGGACAATGTGCTCCATTTTGCCTCGCCTGCGAGTCCTGTGGACTATCTTGAGTATCCCATTCAAACCTTGAAGGTGGGTGCCCTTGGCACCCACAAGGTGCTGGGTTTGGCCAAGAAGAAGGGCGCTCGCTTCCTGCTGGCCTCAACGTCGGAGGTTTACGGGGATCCGCTTGAGCACCCGCAGCGCGAGGAGTATTGGGGAAACGTCAACCCGGTCGGCCCGCGAGGCGTATATGACGAGGCAAAACGGTTCGCTGAGGCGATGACCATGGCCTACCACCGCTACCACGGCATAGACACCCGCATTGCGCGCATCTTCAACACCTATGGCCCTCGGATGCGCCTCGACGATGGCAGGGCGATACCCACCTTTATCGCACAGGCGCTGAGAGGTGAGGATATCACGGTACACGGCGACGGCTCGCAGACGCGTAGCTTCTGTTATTACACAGATCTCATTGAAGGGATCTTGAGGCTTTTCTTCTCGGATGTTGACAGTCCGGTGAACCTCGGAAACCCGGTCGAGATCGCCATCCTGGAGGCTGCACGTCTGATCAAGGAACTGACGGGGAGTACCAGCAGGATAGTCTTCGAGCCCTTGCCGAGCGACGATCCCAAGGTGCGGCGCCCAGACATCTCTAGGGCGCGCGAGTTGCTGAACTGGGAGCCGCACGTTGGCTTGAAGGAGGGACTCGAGGCTACCGTTGATTACTACAGAAGGATTGTTGCGGGCAGGGCAGCCACCAGAGCGGGCGCCAACAGCACTGGTGTCTCTTAAGGCCGACGGCTCGGCCGTGGCGTTCGTCAGGTTTCTTCCTTGCTTCGTGCCTGCCACTCGTTGCCTCACCGGTCGCGCGATCTTATTGCCGGGTTGTGGATTGCGCCGCCTACCCGATCTATGATAACTCTGTTGGGCTTCTTGCGGCCGGGGTTCGTTGTGGAACTGGCGTGCCCGAGGGGGGCGCGACTGTGGAGCTTAAGGAAACTCTCAATCTGCCGAAGACGTCCTTTCCCATGAAGGCGAACCTAGCGGAGAACGAGCCCAAGATGCTCGCCAAGTGGGAAGCGATGGACATCTACGGCATGATAAGGCGGCAGGCCGCCGGCAGACCGAAGTATATCCTCCATGATGGGCCGCCCTACGCGAACGGTCACATACACCTGGGGACGGCGCTCAACAAGATCCTCAAGGATTTCGTGGTCAAGGTGAAGAACATGGAGGGGTTCGACGCGGTGTACGTGCCCGGCTGGGACTGCCACGGCCTTCCTATTGAGCATCAGGTGATGCTCGACCTTGGCGACCGCTCTGCCCAGATGAGTGTAGCCGATGTGCGGCGCACCTGCCGGGCGTTTGCCGAGAAGTTCGTGAACATCCAGAGGGAGGAGTTCAAGCGGCTGGGCGTCTTCGGGGACTGGGAACATCCCTACCTCACCATGGATTTCCATTACGAGGCCACCATAATTCGAGAGCTCGGGGAGTTCATCGGGAAGGGGTCCGTATATCGGGGCAGAAAGCCGGTCCACTGGTGCATCCATTGTAGGACGGCTCTGGCGGAGGCGGAGGTGGAGTATGACGACCACGAGTCGGACTCGATCTATGTGAAGTTTCCTCTGCGTTCAAGCCCGGAGGGGCGGCTGCCCGCGCTCAGGGGGAAGAAAGCCAGCGTCCTCATATGGACTACCACGCCCTGGACCCTTCCGGCTAACCTGGCCATTGCCCTTCATCCGTCGCTGGATTACGCGGCCGTCTGTGTGGATGGGGAGGCGTTCATCGTGGCCGAATCGCTGGTAGCGGAGGTGACGCGGCGGATCGGCATTCGTAACTACCGCATCGTGGCGCAGTTCAAGGGAAAGGATCTCGAGGGGCTCACCTGCACGCATCCTTTCTACGACAGGCAGTCGCTTTTGGTGATGGCTCCCTACGTGACGCTTGAGCAGGGAACCGGTTGCGTGCATACCGCCCCTGGCCACGGGCAGGAGGACTACCAGACCGGCCTTGCCTACAATCTGGAGCTCTATAGCCCCGTGGACGATCGGGGCAGGTTCGTTGAGGGGACACCTCTTGTTGAGGGGCTCGAGGTCTTCGAGGCCAACCCGCGCATCATATCCGTGATGCGGGCCAATGGAACGCTGCTGGCGCAGGGGCGGGTTGTGCACTCCTATCCCCACTGCTGGCGCTGCAAGCGCCCAGTCATCTTCCGCTCCCCGGAGCAGTGGTTCATCTCCATGCAAGTAGGCGACCTGCGCCGGAGGACGCTCGAAGAGATCGAGCGGGTAGTCTGGATTCCACCGTTCGGAAAGGAACGGATCAATAGCATGATCGCCAACCGCCCGGACTGGTGCATCTCCCGACAGCGGTCATGGGGGGTGCCTATAACCATCTTCTATTGCAATCAGTGTCAGAGCCCGCTTGCCTCAAGGGAGATTGCACGGTTCGTGGCGGACGTGGTGGACCAGCACGGGGTGGACGTGTGGTTCGAGCGGCCGTCAGAAGAGCTGGTTCCTCCCGGCACAGCGTGCCCTTCTTGTGGTGGGAAGTCCTTCACCAAAGAGACCGACATCCTCGACGTGTGGTTCGATTCCGGTGTGAGCCAGGCGGCCGTGCTGCGCGAACGCCCGGAACTCAGGTGGCCTGCGGATCTTTACCTCGAGGGTAGCGACCAACATCGCGGCTGGTTCCACAGTTCAATTCTGGCTGCTGTGGGTAGCCAGGGCGGCGCGCCATACCGGGCTGTGCTCACCCATGGCTACGTGGTGGACGGCCAGGGCAGGAAGATGTCGAAGTCTGCGGGCAACATCATCTCGCCCGACGAGGTGATAAGCAAGCATGGTGCCGAGGTGTTGCGGCTGTGGGTTGCGTCCATGAACTACTGGTTCGACATCCGCATCTCGGACGAAATCCTCTCACGCCTCACGGAGGCCTACCGTAAGATTCGCAATACCTGCCGCTTCATGCTGGGCAATGTGTACGACTTCGATCCTTCATCGGACTGCGTGCCTTACTCGGCGCTTCTGGATATAGACCGGCTGATCCTTCATCGCTTTCAACTGCTGCTGAAGCGCATACTCGGTGCTTACAGCGTGCACGAGTATCACGTCTTCTACCACTCCTTTTACCAGTTCTGCGTGGTGGATCTCAGTGCCTTCTACCTGGATATCCTGAAGGATCGCCTCTACGTGTTTGCAGCCCGCTCGCCCGAACGCAGGGCCGCCCAGACAGCCTTGTACTACATGCTGGAGGCCACGGCCAGGGTTATGGCGCCTGTGCTCTCGTTCATGGCCGAGGAGGTCTGGCAGGCACTGCCGCCGCTGCCGGAGCGGCCAGTCAGCGTCCACCTCGCACTGTTCCCGCAGCCCAATGAGGCTTACCTTGACCCCGACCTCGCGGCTCGGTGGGACACCCTCATCGCCCTACGGGGTGATGTGGCCAAGGCCCTTGAAATGTCGCGGCGCGCCGGCGAAATCGGCAATTCCCTGGATGCCCGGGTGTTCCTCTACGCGCCTCCGCAGTTGAAGGCCTTCCTGGATGGGTACGCCTCCGAGCTGCCCACCATTTTCATTGTGTCGCAGGTGGAGGTGCACGAACAGGATGGTGCGCCCACCGAAGCTGCTCCGGGCGAGAATATGCCCGGTGTTAAGATCCGTGTGGAGAGGGCAGCTGGCCGGAAGTGCGAGCGCTGCTGGGTGTACAGACCCACGGTGGGCGAAAACAAGAAGCTTCCCACCGTATGCGCGCAGTGCATAAGACACATGAGCGGTTGAAGGTGGCCTCGTGCGGGCGAGTCCTTTGCTATTCCTGGGCGTAGTGTCGGCGACCGTGGTTCTCGACCAGATGACGAAACTCTGGGTACAACGCGCGCTCGAACCATATGCTGCTCTGCCGATAATACCCAACTTGCTCGCTATTACGCACGTGCTCAATCCCGGGGCCGCCTTTGGGATGTTAGCTCAGGCACCGGCGGGTGCGGCCTTCCTGGTCTTTGTGACCGTGGCCGTCGTGGTCATCGTGGCTATCCTCATCTTCTGGCGCCGCATAGCAGCCCACACCATTAGCCTGCAGGTGGCGTTCGGCCTCGTTTTGGGTGGTGCGGTCGGCAACTTGATAGACCGCATCCGCTTGCGGGCGGTGGTAGATTTCATAGATTTCCACTGGTTCCAGTACCACTGGCCGGCGTTCAACGCCGCCGACGCCAGCATATGCGTGGGACTGGGGCTTGTGGTCCTGGACGTTTTTCGCGCATCGCGCGGCCGGGTGAGAAGGTGAGCGCTTTCCCTTACGAGGCGACGTGAGATTCTATGCCAGGCCATCCTCCTTCAGCAGCACCAACGTTTTGTTGAAAGCTTCTAGCGTCCTTGTGACGTCCTCTTCGGTGTGGGCGGAAGAGAGCAGCCCCCTGGGCCCGGGCAGGTCCACCCCGTTCAGGAGCATGGCGCACCGGAAGGCCGAGACAAGGGTCGGGTTCGTTCGCTTTAGCATGGTGTAGTCGTACTGGCAGTGCTCGAGGTCGCGGGCGGATGGCCGCGGGCCATCGTTACTCATGAGAATGTGGAAGACCGAGGCATCCCCGTACACGCACCAGTTGACCTGGCGGTCCGCGATGACCTCGTTCATCCCCTCTCTGAGGACCTTGGCTCGCGCGTTGGCAATGGCGATGTCTTCTCCCGTAGAGACAATCCGCAGCGTGGCCACGCCGGCACTTGCAGAGAGCGGGTTGGCATTGAAGGTGCCTGGGTGATAAACCTTCCGGCGTGGTCTTGCCGAGGGGCTGTGCGCGAAGGCGAGAGGTTCCATCAGGTTGGCTGGACCGGTGACAGCTCCTCCAGGGAGACCTCCTGCTAGAATCTTCGCCAGGATGGTGAGGTCTGGCGTAACCTCGTACAGCTCCTGGGCCCCGCCCGGCGAATAGCGGAATCCCGTTACGACCTCGTCAAATATGAGCGGCACATTGTGCCGCGCGGTCACGGTGCGTAGCTCTTGAAGGAAGCCTTCCCGCGTCGGGATGGCACCGAAGGATGCTCCCGAAGGCTCGATGATGACCGCTGCAATGTCCCCGTCTTCTGCCAGTAGCTTCTCGATGAATGCCGTGTCGTTCGGGGGAGCTACTACGCAGCTACTGGCCACCTCTGGAAGGATGCCGGGCGAGTCCGGCCCTTCGAAGGGCGGATTGATACCGATGGCCAGGTTGTCGTGCCATCCGTGGAAATGACCCGCGAACTTGACGATCTTTCTCTTGCCGGTGCGCGCGCGCACCAGTCTGACCGCCATGACAGCGGCCTCCGTGCCCGAGGCAGTGAAGCGCACCATCTGCGCCGACGGCACCAGTCGAGTGACCCACTCACCCCACTCTACTTCCACTTCGTGACAAGCGCCGTAGTGGGTTCCTAATTCCAACTGGTGTTTGACAGCTTCCACCACCTCGGGGCGCTGGTGGCCGAGCAGAAGCGCACCGTGGCCCACCCAGTAGTCTATGAATACGTTGCCCTCGGGATCCCACTTCTTCGAGCCGTCTGCACCGGCAATGTAGATCGGGAACGGCCACATGAAACGCGCATCGTGGGTTACTCCACTGGGGAAGACCTTGATAGCCCTATGGTAAAGGCTCTTGGAAGCGCCGAATCGCTCCTCGAATAGACGAAGTATGGATCTTGGGGTTCTCATGCGGGGCATCTCAGGCTGCTCTCCTTGGGCCATTTAATAGGAAAGGAGCAGCGAAACGAAGTTCGTTAGCTCACCCTTTCTTCCGGGCAGCGATCCCACGCTCTCTTCTCTTCACAATGCTCCCAACAGGAATTCCGCCAAGAGAGTAATTGCGATGATTGAGGGTTATCCACGAATGGGTTCGATGAGGAGCCTGCTCTCGCGGCGTCGCCGCAGAGGCGCAGTAGCAAGCCTTTAGCGCTCGCGTGTCCCTTCGATGAACTCTTCTACCATCTGTAGTGCCTTGCTCTCGTCGATTTGAACCGGCGGGTGTTTCATCGTGTACGCGGCTATCGAAGTCAGAGCGCCCCCCAAGCCGCGATCGCGAGCGATCCTGCAGCACCGGATGGCGTCTATTGCCGCCCCGCCGCTATTTGGAGAATCTTCTACCGATAGGCGCACTTCAAGGTTGAGCGGCACCCCGCCAAACCCCCGTCCTTCCATCCGCAGGAAGCACACCTTGTTGTCGTTTTGCCAGGCCACGTAGTCTGACGGGCCGATATGGATATTGTCGGGATCGAGAGGAACGCGAAGCTGCGATTGCACTGCCTCGGTCTTGGAAATTTTCTTCGACCTCAGGCGCTTATGACTGAGCATGTTCAGGAAATCGGTGTTACCACCGGTGTTGAGCTGGTAGGTGCGATCCAGCGCCACGCCGCGGTTCTCAAACAGCCTCGTCAGGCAGCGGTGCAATAT
>Ga0315312_1002642_pt1 | contig 12228 bp, 12 predicted proteins | sample TDP7_MG_FD_203629 | JGI IMG/M metagenome (GOLD analysis project Ga0315312, IMG submission 203629) | Freshwater sediment microbial communities from Lake Towuti, South Sulawesi, Indonesia - TDP7 | ecosystem: Environmental > Aquatic > Freshwater > Lake > Sediment | place: Indonesia: South Sulawesi... | reverse complement strand
TTCCGAGCTTTCACCCCCCGGGGTCACCCCCACGGGGCGTCGGGTATAACTATCCGGCCAAACAGTCAATTGCCGGAGCCGGACTTTCACCGGCCAGACACGCAGCATTATGGGCTGCGAGCAGAGCTCGCAGAGGGCGCCGAGGCGAAAGAAAAACCAAAAATTATAAGGCGAATTTAAAGGTCATATTAAATTTTGGTTTTTGGTTTAAAATTTCTCTGTGCTCTCGGCGCTCTCTGTGGTGAAATTTTTTTGAAAAGGAAAAAGCATGGCGCGCATCGCAGTTTTTGTCTGTCATTGCGGAACAAACATTGCCGGGACGCTGGATGTAAAGTACGTAGCTGAGGAAATGGCCGGGGAGAAGGGAGTGATCATCTCCCGCGACTACAAGTACATGTGCTCCGATCCTGGCCAGAATATCATCAAGGAATATATTCGTCTTTACAACCTGGATCGAGTCGTCGTGGCCGCCTGCTCTCCCCTGCTACACGAACGCACCTTCCAAAATGCGGTGAAGGAAGAAGGCCTGAACCCTTATTTGATGGAGATGGCCAACATCCGGGAGCAATGTTCCTGGGTGCACAAAGATCGGGCCGAAGCCACGGCCAAGGCCATCGAGTTGATCAAGATGGCCGTGGCCAAAGTTCGGATGAACGAGCCTCTTATTCCCAAGCGCATCCCCATCGAGCGCAAAGCCCTGATCATTGGCGGCGGCATATCGGGAATGCAAGCAGCCCTGGACATCGCCATGGTTGGCCACCCGGTTATCCTGGTGGAACGAACTCCGTCCATCGGCGGCCGGATGGCCCAGTTTGATAAAACCTTCCCCACCTTGGATTGCGCGGCCTGTATCCTCACGCCCAAGATGGTGGATGTGCGCAGCAACCCCAATATCCGTATCCTCACCTACTCCGAAGTGGAGAGTGTCCAGGGGTACGTGGGAAACTTCGAGGTGAAGATCCGCAAAAGGGCCCGCTCCGTGGATATGTCCAAGTGCACGGGCTGCGGGGAGTGCCTGCAGAGATGTCCCGTGCGGGTAGAGAGCGAGTTTGATGTGGGCCTGGGGAAGCGCCGGGCGATCTACATTCCTTTTCCCCAGGCAGTGCCCAACGTGCCGGTGATCGACCGGGTTCACTGCCGTTTTTTCACCCAGGCAAAATGCCAGGTGTGCCAGAAGGTCTGTCCGGCAGAGGCGATTAATTACGCACAGGAGGACGAGGTGATCACAGAAAAGGTCGGGGCCATCGTAGCCGCAACTGGCTTTGACCTGTCCGACCCCAATGACTACAGCGAATATGGCGGGGGACGGTACAAAGACGTGATCAGTGGTTTGCAATTTGAGCGGATGATAAATTCCTCCGGACCGACCGAGGGACATTTAAAGCGGCCATCGGACGGGAAGGAGCCCAAGACAATTGTTTTCATCCAATGCGTCGGCTCCCGCGATGAAAACCTGGGGCGCCCTTATTGTTCGAAGATGTGCTGCATGTATACGGCCAAGCATGCCATCTTGACCAAGGAGCACATTCCCGATGCCCAGGTCTACATCTTCTACATAGACATCCGGGCCGCGGGTAAAAATTATGAGGAGTTCATCCGCCGGGCGATCGAGCAATATGGGGCCACCTATCTTCGCGGGAGAGTCTCGCGGATCTTTGAGAGGAACGGGAAGTTGGTTGTCCGCGGAGCAGACACCCTCTCCAAGGGTCAGGTAGAAATTGCCGCGGATATGGTGGTTCTGGCCACAGCCTTGGTGGCCCGGAGTGATTCTGTCAAGGTGGCCCAGATGCTGGGCATCCCGTACGATCAGAACCATTTCTTCACAGAAATGCATCCCAAACTGGCTCCAGTGGAGAATGTAACTTCGGGTATCTTCCTCACCGGAGCCTGCCAGGCGCCCAAGGACATTCCCGATTCCGTGGCCTCGGCCAGCGGCGCTTCGGTAAAAGTCTGCGCCCTCTTTGCCAGCGACGAACTGATCGCTGACCCTATGATTGCCGAGATTAACCCGAACCTCTGCTCCCTCTGCAAGACCTGCGTGGACATCTGCCCGTTCAGCGCCATCATCGAAGAAGAACGGAAAAGTCCTGACGGTAAGACCCAGAAGCAGATGCGCATCATCGAAGGGGTTTGCCATGGCTGTGGGGCTTGCGTGGCCTCCTGCCGGCCGGGGGCGATTACTCTGAAGGGTTATACGGATCAGCAGATTTTCTCCGAAGTCGAATCGCTGGCCAGTAATTTTTAAAGAATGCTTTCAGCAATCAGCTGTCAGCTTTCAAATTAAAAAAAGCTCTGCTTCTGCCGATGGCTGATTTCTGACTGCTAATTGCTCAAAGTGGGGGATCTATGGAAACAAAACCAGGGATAGAGGGAAAAGAAAAGGGCTGGGAACCGCGGGTTTTGGCTTTCCTCTGCCGTTGGTGCAGCTATGCCGGTGCTGACCTTACTGGCTCTTCCCGGATCAGTTATCCCCCCAATGTACGAATTTTGCGCATTCCCTGCTCCGGACGGGCTGACCCCCTTTTCATCTTAAAAGCCCTTCGCTCTGGAATGGATGGCATTCTGGTCTCCGGCTGTCATCCTGGGGACTGTCATTATACTGCGGGAAACTACAACGCCCGCAGGAAATTTGCCCTCCTCTCCCGCCTTTTGGAGTATGTGGGAATCGATCCGCGGAGAGTCCAATTCTCTTGGGTGTCGGCCTCGGAAGGAGATAAATTCGCCAAGGTGGTTCGGGGAGTGGTGGCAGATGTGCAGGCCTTAGGTCCCAATGGGCTATTCCGGTTCCTTGATCCAGATGAAAAGGTTAAAGAGCCGGCAAACTCTCATCAGTAGGAAGGACGGGAAGCAGGTATGCCCGATAGGGTACAGGACGAGCTAATTGCCATGGCCACGAAGCTTTTCGACGAAGGTAAGGTAGATTATTTCCTCGGCTACAAGAAAGGGACGCTAAAATTCAAAACCTCTCCTCTAATCGCCAGCCATCGGGAAGAATTACAGCAGCTTTGGGTGGAGGATTTTTTCGCCGTCAACTTATCCCTCTACTTGAAAGAAATCAAGGGCCGGGTAGGCATTCTGGTCAAAGGGTGCGATAGCCGATCCCTCATCTCTCTCCTCCAGGAAGGACAGATAAAACGGGAGGATCTCTACATCGTGGGCCTCCCCTGCCCCGGGCAGATCGATCCCCGGAAGGTGGCAGATGCCGCGGCCTGTGAGAGGGAAGAATTGGAGGAAATTTCTCGTAGAGGAGGCGAGATCCTGGTCCGGGTGGGCAGTCAGGAAAAAACAGTCTCCAAGAACCAGACCCTTCTCGATAAATGCCTCGACTGCCAACACCCCAAGCCCTTGATCTTCGATTATCTGCTGCCTGGGGATTACGTTGCGCCGGTACAGCAAATAATCCGTTCCCAAGACGAGCTGCGCCAAAAGCCGGGGCTGGAGAGATGGGCTTTCTGGGCTGAGCAGTTCCAGCGCTGCATCCGCTGCTATGCCTGCCGTAATGTATGCCCGGCCTGTATTTGCCCCCGATGCATTGTGGAAGAGAACATGCCCCAATGGGTTTCTCCCCTGCCAACGGCCGGGGACAATTTTGTCTTCCACCTGATGCGCCTGATGCACATTGCCGGAACCTGCGTTTCCTGCGGCGAATGTGAGCGCGTTTGCCCCATGGAAATACCTCTGATGAAGCTTAACGATAAAATGGCCGATGACCTGCGGGAACTCTTTGATTTTGTAGCCGGGGTTGATTTGAACAAACCCCTTCCCTTCCGGACTTACCGGCAGGAGGACCCAAACGATTTCATTAAATGAACAATGAGGATTTTGGTAGCGGAAGTGCTACCAGTAGATGGACGCGCAAATGTACCGAAAAATTACCAGAGAGAATTTAAAAAAATGGCTCACCGGGTTAAAAGCCCAAGCCGAGGTCCTGGCGCCCGCTAAGGTGAACGGCCTTTGGACATACACGGAATTTAACAGCCAGGAATTGCTACGGGGCTTCCAAAACACCCGCCTTCCCCCGAAAGGTTTGTTTTTGGAATCCTTGAGGGCATTGTTCGGCTGGAAATCTCAGGGCGGATCTCTGCAGCTGAACCCGCTTTCCTCTCTTGATGGCCAACGGGTGATCTTCGGCCTAAGACCCTGCGATGCCCGGGCTTTAAGGACCCTCCAGCCAGTTTTTGCCGGAGATTATCCCGATGTTTTCTTCTTACAAAATCTCTCCCGCACCCTCTTGCTGGGTCTGGCCTGCCAGGTTCAGTGTGAGGGATCATTCTGCAGTGAAATGGGGATTGACCCCCAGGACTCGGCAGACTTTGATATTTTTTTCCGGGAGTTCCCCGAAGGTTACATAGCCAGGATTATCACCGACAAAGGAAATATACTGGCCGGGGAAAGTGCATTTGAGGAAGCCTCCGCGGAAGAATGGAAATTGGCTCGGGGGCAAATCCGCGGGCGAAGGGAAAAGCCCCTCTTTGACTTGGAGAGGGTGCAGGTCAATGTTCTGGAATACTTCCCAGATGAAAACTTCTGGAGGCGCATTTCTGCCAAGTGTATCAATTGCGGGATCTGCACATACGTATGTCCCACCTGCCATTGCTTCGACCTCTGCGACTTGCAGATGCCGGGCCAGGGGGTGCGCTTCCGCTGCTGGGATAGCTGTGCCTTCCCCAACTTCACCAAAATGGCCGTACACAACCCCCGGGAGGAAAAGTGGCGGCGTTACCGCCAGCGGGTCAGTCACAAGTTTAATTTCTTTCACCAGAACTTTCAGACCATTGCCTGCGTGGGATGCGGCCGATGTGTAGTTTATTGTCCAGTGAATCTCGATTTACGAGAGGTGCTCCTGGAGGTAAGCCGATGAATCAGAGAAACGAGTTTCCCGAGGGAAAAAATATATACCAGCCGCACCTGATGGAGATCATCGAAATCATCCCGGAAACGGGAGATACAAAAACCTTTCATATTCAATTCGTAGAGGCCTCTTTGCGCGAAACATTCTCTTTCCTTTCCGGCCAGTTTGCCGAGTACTCTGTTTTTGGGGAGGGGGAGGCTACATTTTGCATTTCCTCCAGCCCAACCCGTATGGATCACCTGGAGTTCAGCGTCAAACGAGTGGGCCGGGTAACCAGTGCCCTGCATCAATTAAACCCAGGCGATATCATTGGCTTGCGGGGACCCTACGGAAACCACTTCCCCTTGGACAAGCTGAAAGGCAGAAACATCCTCTTCATCGGCGGGGGCATTGGCCTGGCCCCGCTGCGCTCCTTAATCCATAACGTCCTGGACAATCGATCCGATTATCAGGATATTACGATACTTTACGGAGCCCGCAGCCCTCAGGATCTCTGCTTCAAATACGACCTGGAAGCCTGGTCCCGGAACCCGTTGGTTAAGATGATCACTACCGTAGACGTGGGAGATAAGGACTGGAAGGGCAAAGTGGGTTTGGTGCCGATCGTCTTGGAAGAAATCCGCCCTTCTCCCGACGGCGCGGTGGCCGTCACCTGCGGCCCCCCCATAATGATCCGTTACACCCTCAAATCCCTGGAAAGGCTTGGCTTCACTCCCTCCCAGGTGTGGACCACCCTGGAGATGAAGATGAAGTGTGGCTTGGGGAAATGTGGCCGGTGCAACGTTGGCCCTATCTATGTCTGCAAGGACGGGCCGGTTTTCAGCTTCGCAGAGATGCGCAATTTCGTCTCCGATGAATTTTGATTCTCTCGGCACCTACTGAATCCTTTTCCCCATAACTTAGCTCCTTCCTTTCGAGATCCCTACAAAAGAAACCCCTAAAGTGATCAATGGATTAGACTAAAATTGTATTGACTCGGGGACACCAAAAATGCTAAACTAATAGCTGATTTAGATGGTAGGGAGGCGGGGAAATGTTTAAAATTGGGGATAAGGCAGTATATCCAGCTCATGGGGTGGGAGTGATCGAGGACATCAAGTGCAAAGTGATTTCGGGACACAAGAGAAATTTCTATGTCATGAGGATTTTGGACAAAGATATGACCATCATGATTCCCACGGATAATGCCCAGAGTGTGGGATTGAGGGGAATCATCGATAAGAAAGAAATTCCCAAGGTTTTCAAGGTCCTGGCAGAAAAGAACGTGGAGGTCGATTGCCAGACGTGGAACCGCCGGTACCGTGAATACATGGAGAAAATCAAATCTGGGTCTGTTTTTGAGGTCGCCCAAGTCCTCCGGGACCTTGTTCACCTGAAATCTGATAAAGACCTTTCCTTTGGGGAGAGGCAGATGCTCGACTTAGCCCAAAATCTGCTGGTCAAAGAACTCTCCATCGCCAAGAACATGGCCGAAGACAAAATGCGTCTTCGCCTGCAAAACATTTTCGCTACCTGAAAGTCAGATCTTCTTTTTAAAAATTCCCGGAAGAAAGGAGGTGAGAAAAGATGGGTATGTTTATCCTGCGAATATTGCTGTTAGCTGCCACCGGCAGCAGCGGTTATTTTCTGGCACAGCAAGCCATTGCCTTCCCAGAGTCCGGGTGGGGGGGAATGGGAATCGGCCTGATCGTTGGTTTTCTGGTCATTTTCTTCGAACGCAGTATTAAACGGGTGCCGCTGAAGGTGATCATCGGCGGAGCGGTGGGGTTCGTCTTAGGATTGATGCTGGCCAACCTCCTCATCAGCGCCTTCTTCACTGGACTTTTCGAGAGGCTGGAGGTTAACTTCTCAGCCTATGTTTTGATCAACAGCGCCCTGGCTTACCTGGGTTTAATCCTGGGAATTAAAAAAGCAAAAGAATTTGAGTTCCCCAAACTCCCTTGGTTCTCCAAAGGGTCAACCCATGCAAATAACGGGCACAAAGTGCTGGATACGAGCGTAATCATCGATGGGCGTATCGCGGATATCTGTGATACGGGATTCATGGAGGGAACTTTTATTATTCCCCAATTCATCCTCCAAGAGTTGCGACACATCGCAGACTCTTCCGACCCCTTGAAGCGTGGCAGGGGACGGAGGGGCTTGGATGTTTTGAATAGAATTCAAAAACAGGCCAATTTGGAAGTAAAGATTGTTGACCAGGATTATCCCAAAATCCAGGAAGTGGACGCCAAATTAATCGCCCTGGCCAAGGATATAAATGCCAAGATCGTAACCAATGATTTTAACCTGAATAAGGTAGCCGAGCTGCAGGGGATTCCGGTACTGAATATCAACCAGCTCTTCAACGCCCTCAAACCCGTAGTCCTTCCCGGCGAGATCATGAACGTAAAGATCTTGAAAGAGGGGAAAGAACCCGGGCAGGGAGTGGCTTACCTGGACGACGGAACGATGGTGGTGGTGGACAACGCCCGGCGCTATATGGGGAAGAACGTAGAGGTCTCCGTGACCAGCGTTCTTCAGACAACTGCCGGGCGGATGATCTTCACCGTCCTGAAAGAAGACATCCCAGAGAATTTCTATCAGGGTTTCAACCATTGAAAGGACACCTCCTGAGCAAGAAAACCCAGAATTCCGGCAGAAGGATTCTGGGTTTTCTTTATGAATGCGGGCCAAGTCGCTCCGGAGCTTCCCGACGGCCATTAACCATCCGGGTCGGGTGAGAGGAGCGGATGATGCGCGTGGTGGCACTAATTCCGGCAGCTGGCCACGGTAGGCGAATGGGGAGCAAAAAGCCCAAAGTCTTTCTTCCATTGGGAGGAATTCCTCTTCTGACCTATACTCTGCAAAAATTCGAAGCCTGCCCACAGGTGGATGAGATTCTGCCCTTGGTTCCGGCAAGAGAAGTCAATCTCGCCGCTGAAATCCTTCGCCCCTACGGTCTCAAGAAGGTTCCCAGGATCCTAACTGGAGGACCAGAGCGACAAGATACGGTTTACTTGGGGCTGAAGGCCATCGAGGGAGACCCAGATTTTGTCATCATCCATGATGGGGCCCGGCCTTTCATCTCACCAGAGCTAATCGACCGTACCCTGTCTGAAACTCTCCGCTGGAAGGCGGTGGTGGTTGCGCTTCCGGCGGGGGATACAATCAAGGAAGTTTCCGCGGAGGGAAGGGTTCTGAGAACATTAGACCGCAGCAATCTCTGGATCACCCAGACCCCCCAATCTTTCCAGTACGGCATTATCATGCAGGCACATGAGAAGGCGAGGAAGGAAGGATTCTGGGGAACCGATGATGCCGCATTGGTTGAAAGATTGGGAATTCCAGTGAAGGTTATCGAGGGCTCCAGGTTCAATCTGAAGATTACTACCCCCGAGGATCTGATCCTGGGAGAAGCTTTGCTGAAATATTCGAAAGGAATGAGGACTGAGGACTGAGATTAAAGTAACTAAATTCTATGGTTTTGGCCAGTCCTCAGCACTCATCTTTCATTACCTCTTATGCTCATTGGATTCGGGTACGACGTCCATCGACTGGTGGAAGGTCGAAAATTGGTCATTGGGGGAATAGAGATTTCCTACCAGAAGGGACTCGCGGGACACTCGGATGCGGATGTTCTTCTGCATGCCATTTGCGACGGTCTTCTGGGGGCCATGGGTGAGGGGGACATTGGAAAGCACTTCCCCAACACGGAGAACCGATTCCGCGGGATTTCCAGTCTGCATCTGCTCCAAAGCGTAGCCAGGATGATCTCTGAGCGCGGACTCGCTGTGGAAAATGTAGATACCACTGTGATCGCTGAAAAGCCATTGATCGGGCCCTACATCCCTCATATGCTGGAAAAGATCGCTGAAACCCTGAAGATCCCCGTCCAGAAAGTCAATATCAAAGCCACCACTTCTGAAGGCCTGGGTTTTATCGGGGAAGGAAAAGGAATTGCCGCCTATGCTGTCGTGCTTCTCTCCCCGAAGACTTGAAAAGAATTCACCGCGGAGATCGCCGAGAGCGCCCTCGGCGTTCTCAGCGTGCTGTGCGGTAAATAAATAAAGGATATGGGAACTCGCATGCGCGTTCGCTTTGCTCCCAGCCCCACAGGATTTCTCCATGTGGGCAATGCCCGCACTGCCCTTTTCAACTTTCTTTTCGCCAGGAAGATGGGCGGAACATTCATCTTACGCCTGGAAGACACGGACGTGGAGCGTTCCACGGCCGAAGCTGAGAAAGCCATCGTGGGAGACCTTCGCTGGTTGGGTCTCGACTGGGACGAAGGCCCCGATAAGCCTGGCAGCCACGGACCATACCGCCAGTCTGAGCGTCTCGGAATTTACCAGCAGTACGCTTGGCAGCTTCTGGGAAATAACAGCGCCTACCGCTGTTATTGCACGGGACAGGAATTGGAAGAAAAGAGAAAGCGCTCCCTGGCCAGAGGAATTCCCCCGATATATGACGGCCGCTGCCGAGATTTAAGGCCAGAAGAAGAGCGTTCCCTAAAGGCCGCAGGCCGACCCGCTTCGGTGCGCTTCAGGGTAGAGGCCCGGAGCGTAGAATTTGAAGACCTGGTGAAGGGCCGGGTGTCTTTTGATGGGCAAGGGATCGGGGATTTCATCATTCTGCGCTCTGATGGGGTGTCTCCTTACAACTTCGCGGTCGTCGTAGATGATGCCTTGATGGAGATTACCCATGTCATTCGCGGTGAAGATCACCTGACCAACACGGCCCGTCAGCTTATTCTTTACAGGGCTTTGGGGTTCCCCCCACCAAAGTTTGCCCATCTCTCCATGATCCTTGGCTCAGACCGAACCCCCCTAAGCAAACGCCATGGAGCGACAACCGTGAGTCAGTTCCGGGAGGAAGGCTATCTGCCAGAGGCTCTGATCAACTACTTGGCCCTGCTGGGCTGGTCCTCCGCAGATGGCCAGGAGATTTTTAGCCGGGAGGAGTTGATCAGAAGGTTCTCCTTGGAAAGAGTCTCCCGCAGCTCAGCGGTCTTCGATGCGGAGAAACTGAAATGGGTAAACCGGATGCACATGAAAAGTCTGCCCAGGAAGAAGGCCTTGGAACTGGCCCTGCCCTTCCTGCAGAAATCCAAAATTGATGTCGAGAGGAAGAGCCCGCGGTGGTTGAGCGCTGTTCTGGAGACAGTTTGGGGTGAAATGGATACTCTCTCTCAGTTGGCTGACCGACTAAAGGTCTTCTTCGACGAAGGATGGGGCATGGATGCCGAGGCCGAACGAATTCTGGCCATAGAAGAAAACCGCAAGGTGGTCTATGGGCTGCAGGATGAACTCCGGGCGGTGGAAGAGGTCACCCCCGAGAATTACAAACAGATCTTATCGAGCCTGGGAAAGCGCGTAGGTTTATCAGGACGCAGCCTGTACATGCCCCTGCGCGCAGCCCTAACCGGAAAAACCCGCGGGCCGGAGTTAGAGAAAATTTTCATCCTGCTGGGGAAAGAGAGAGCCTTAAAAAGGGCAGAGTCTGCCCTGCAACGAACCCGATAAGATAGGAGTGCAGCGAGTGAATAATAATGAACTGATTCCTTACATCTCCAAGTTCAGAAATGCCCGGATCATGGTGATCGGAGACCTGATGGTCGATGAATACATCTGGGGAAGCGTCTCCCGGATCTCCCCGGAAGCCCCCGTCCCGGTGGTGAGCGTAACCTCCGAGAGCTTGCGCTTAGGCGGCGCGGGCAATGTGGTGAACAACCTTCATTCTCTCGGGGGAAAAGTGTGGGTGGGAGGAGTGGTGGGAAACGATGAGATGGGCCGAAAAGTCATCCATGACCTGCGCAAGATGGGCATAAATACCAAAGGCGTGGTCGTGGAACCAGAAAGGATTACCACCGTGAAGACCCGGATTGTCGCCCAACACCAACAGGTCGTGCGGTACGACCGGGAAGTCACCCGGATCATTCACCCGGAGAACATAAAGCAAATCCTCTCCCTCTTAGAAGAACGGATAGGGGAGCTGGATGCGGTCCTGATCTCCGACTACGGAAAGGGAGTCATCTGCGAGCCATTGGTGGAGAAAGTGCGTTCCCTGACTCTGAGTGCGGGGAAAATTTTGGCGGTGGACCCGAAAGTGAAAAACATCCCTCTTTTCCATCAAGTAACCATCATCACACCCAATCACTATGAAGCTGCCGAGGCCGCTGGCCGCTGGATCCAGAATGAGGAAGACCTGATTGCCATCGGCCGGACGCTGCTCCAGCGTTTGCGGGTGAAATCTGTCCTGATCACCCGGGGAGAGAAGGGGATGACCCTTTTCCAAGATAGCGGAGAAGTGACCAACATTCCTACCGTGGCCAAGGAGGTATTCGACGTTACCGGAGCAGGAGATACGGTGGTCTCTGTGCTTACTCTGGCTATGGCTGCCGGGGCTAGCCCTAAAGAGGCAGCGATGCTTTCCAATTACGCCGCCGGAATCGTTGTCGGGGAAGTGGGAACGGCCACCATAAAATCTTCGGAGCTGGAAGATGCTGTGAGAAACGGCATCCGGGTAAAGGGGAAGAGAGTTGCGCCGAACTCCTAAGGCCAGGCCGTGAGTCTGCCACGCCCGCCCAAAGCTGTGAAATTAGTGATGAGCTTCATCTTCAAAGAAGCTAAGGACTTTGCTGCGGCGCTGACAGAGACAGACCACCAATACGGACCCGTGGATTTTTTAAGCGAGCCCCTGCCCTTCGGTTTCACTGATTATTACGAGCCGGAGATGGGTAAGGGCCTCTGGAGGAGGATGGCCAGTTTTGCACCCCTGATCTCCCCTGACCAGCTACGCGGAGTGAAGCTATGGACGAACGCTTTGGAAGCACGATCCTTGAATGAGCGTCAAGGGCGAAAAGTGAACATCGATCCAGGGTATTTAGCTGCTTCCAAGTTCATTCTGGCCACGGGAAAAGATTATAGCCACAGGATTTACCTCGGGGATGGCATTTATGGAGATCTGACCCTGATCTTCCAGAAAGGTGCTTTCACGCCGCTTCCGTGGACTTATCCGGATTATGCTTCTCAGCCCCTATTGGGAATGATCCATCTTTTGCGAAAGCGCTACCTATGGCAGCTGAAAAATACAGGATTCGAGGGTCCCAGGGTTCAAGGGGCCAAGGGGTGAGGTGGATCGATGATTAAAAGTATGACTGGCTATGGTCGGGGAGAGTGGCAAGCAGAAGGGAAGCGTGTGGAGGTGGAGGTCAAGTCCTTCAACCACCGTTACTTGGACATCTCTCCGCATCTTCCCCGGAAACTGACCCCTTTGGAGGCCCAGGTGCGCAACTTCATTAAACTACGGGTTTCTCGGGGTCGGATTGAGGTGTTCGTGCAAATCGAGGAATCCTCCCTTGGGGAACAAAAGCTGGAGCTGGACCTATCCTTAGC
>Ga0315312_1002641_pt1 | contig 12233 bp, 12 predicted proteins | sample TDP7_MG_FD_203629 | JGI IMG/M metagenome (GOLD analysis project Ga0315312, IMG submission 203629) | Freshwater sediment microbial communities from Lake Towuti, South Sulawesi, Indonesia - TDP7 | ecosystem: Environmental > Aquatic > Freshwater > Lake > Sediment | place: Indonesia: South Sulawesi... | reverse complement strand
GAGGGAGGAGCTGGCTGAGGATCGGAGTCAACGATGGTGAAGGTTTTGTTCTGGGTGTCGGTTGCGTTGATCTTTTACACTTACGCCGGGTACCATGCCCTCCTCAAGCTGATCTCGCGCGTGATCGGGCCGCGGAGGCCCAGGAGCTCCTCCTGGCGAGGGGGCGAGGATCCGGCGGTTTCGGTGGTCGTGGCCGCCTATAACGAAGAAAGGGTGATCGAACAGCGGATCGGGAATTTGTTAGGGCTCGACTATCCAAGAGACAAAGTCGAGATCGTCATCGCTTCTGACGGAAGCACCGACCGGACCGCCGAATTGGCTTCGCGTTTCGGCGGTGAGCAAGTGCGCGTCCTGGAGTTAAAGAGGCGGGGCCGAGCGGTCGCGCACAACGAGGGGGTGGCCGCGGCAAGGGGCGAGATCATCGTGTTCACGGATGCGGATGTCATCATGGATCCGTCGTTCATTCGGGCCGTGGTAGATCGCTTCCAGGGGGATGAGAGAGTGGGATGTGTGGTCGGAAAACTCCGGTGGAGGAGCGATGGCACCCCGACAGGCGCCTTCCGGGCGTTCTACTGGAAATGGGAGACAGACCTTAAAGAGACCGAAGGTCGCCTGGGAATCTTGGCGAGCGGCTGCGGGCCGGCCATGGCCGCCAGGAAAGCATTGTGGAAGCCGATGAGCGATCCGGTGGACGACTGCGATTCGGTCACGCCTCTGGATGTCATTCTCCAGGGGCACCGAGTGGTGTTCGCGGAGGAGGCTATCGCCTATGACGTGCCCTTCGGCTCTGCCCGTGGCGACTTCAAGTCGAAGGTGCGGGGAGTGTCAAAAACGGTCGAAATGATACCGAGACGATGGGGGCTGCGAGGGGTTGCAACGCATCCGCTTATCACGTGGCAGCTTGTCTCGCATCACTTCTTGAGGTGGCTGTGCCCGTTTTTTCTGGCGGGCGCCATGGCGTCATCGTGGTTTCTGGCCGGAGAAGGCGGGTTCTACGGAGCCGTAGTGATTTTGGAAGGTCTGGCGGCCCTTTTGCTGGCCCTCGGCTACGCCGGCGAGCGAGTGAAGAGGCATATCAAGGTTGCCTCCGGGTTTTACAGCCTCGCGGTGGTCAACGCCGGCTTCGCGGTCGGGGTGCTCAAGGGCGTTATCGGGGCCGCACAGGGACCGTATGAAACCGAGTAGCGCCCACGTGATCCTGATCTTGATCGGGCGGGTCATGAACGGGCTGCCGCTCAGCGGGGACGGAGCGGCCGCCGGCCTCTTCTGGAGAAAACGACGGAGGTAGATCAGGAAAATGAGTTTAGCTGCGGTTCAACCAGATTTCACGACCATCACCGAAGCTCCTGATCAGCGCGCCACCGCCGACCAGTTGCGAATGCTGTACACGCGTTACGACTTAGCCAGGCGATACTGTGCAGGCGGGGACGTGCTCGAGGTGGCGTGCGGCGCCGGTATCGGCTTAGGTCTGCTCGCGGTGCGGGGCGGGTCAGTGGTGGGAGGTGATATCGAAGAGATCAATTGTCGAGTCGCCAGGCAAACCTACGACGGGAGCCCCCGAATCGCGATCAGGCGACTGGATGCCGAGAACTTGCCGTTTCCCGACCGGTCTTTCGATGTCGTGGTCCTGTTTGAGGCGTTGTATTACTTGCCCCGGCCGGAGCGGTTCTTCAACGAAGCGCGCCGGGTGCTTCGCCCCGGTGGAGCCCTGGTGGTCTCCACCGTGAACTGCCAATGGCCGGGCTTCAATCCGAGCCCGTTCAGCACGAAGTATTTCGAGGCCGGAGAGCTGGCGGAGATCTTGACCACACGGGGCTTCGAAGCGCATCTGCTGGCGGGTTTCCCTGAGGATCCCGGCGGCCTGATCCGGCGGTGCGTCAGGCTAATCAGGCGAGCCGCGGTCAGGTTGCAGGTGATCCCAAAGACCATGAAGGGCAAAGAGTGGCTGAAACGAATCTTCTACGGCAAACTGATCCCTCTCCCCAGGCGGCTCACTGAAGGCATGCTCGAACCGGAGCCGCTCGTGGAAGTGAGCCATGCGACGGATGTCCGGCGTTATCGAATGCTTTACGCGATCGCCAGGACGTAAGCTTCAGCGGGGAGCGCAAAATGACGGGAGTGGTTAGGGCACGCGCGGTACCGTTTTTCGACTATTCCTCCGTGTTCGCTGGTGAGGAGGCCGAACTGCTGGCCGTGATCCGCGATGTCGGCCGGCGGGGAGCCTTCATCCTGCAAAGGGAGCTCGAAGAGTTCGAAAAGAACCTCGCCGCATTCCTGGGTGCGAAGTACGTGCTCGGCGTGGGCAACGCCACCGACGGCCTGCTGATCGCCCTCCGCGCAGCGGGAATCGGACCGGGTGACGATGTGATCTTTTGCTCCCATACCATGGTGGCCACCGCGGCGGCCATTCACTTCGTTGGGGCTACGCCGGTGGCGGTCGAGTGTGGGTGGGATCACCTGATCGATCCGGCGGCGGTAGAAGCTGCCATCACGCCCCGCACAAGGGCGATCCTGCCCACCCAACTGAACGGCCGGACCTGCGACATGGACGCTCTCGAAGCCATTGCGGACAGCCACGGTGCGCCTATCATCGAAGACGCCGCCCAGGGCCTCGGATCCAGGTTCAAGGGGCGGTGCGCCGGCACGTTCGGGCTGGCCGCCGCGATCAGCTTCTACCCGGCGAAGGTGCTCGGCTGCCTGGGCGATGGCGGGGCGGTGGTCACCAATCATGACTCTGTCTTTGAGCGGATGTACCAGCTCCGGGATCACGGGCGCAATCGGGCGGGGCAGATCGTCTCCTGGGGGCTCAACTCGCGGCTCGACAACCTCCAGGCCGCCATCCTGGATTTCCGCCTGAAGCGCTACGAAACCGTCATCGCTCGCCGCCGGGCCATGGCGAGGCTCTATCGCGAGCGGCTCGGGAGCCTGCCCGCACTCGTGCTGCCCCCCGGTCCGGACGGTGATCGGGACCACTTCGACATCTACCAGAACTATGAGATCGAGGCGGGGCGCCGCGACGAGCTGAGAGAATTTCTGAAAACGCGCGGGGTAGGGACCCTGGTGCAGTGGGGCGGGAAAGCCGTTCACCAGTGGCCCCAGCTCGGCTTCACGCCGCGGCTGCCCTACACGGAGGATCTGTTCACTCGCCTTCTGATGCTGCCCATGAACATGTCGCTAAGTGACGACGACGTGCACTACGTCTGCGGCTGCATCCGCGCGTTTTACGGCTATCCGGCTTCGTAGGCCCCCATGTCGCTCCTCGACTCCAGTACCCTGGCCCGGCGCATCAGGCTCCACGCGCTGCGGATGACCAACCGCGGCGGCGGAGCTCACATCGGCGCCGTGTTTTCCTGTGCCGACATACTGGCGGTTCTGTACTCCGGTGTTTTGAATGTCGATCCGGCGAACCCGCGTGCTCCGCACCGGGACAGGTTTGTCCTAAGCAAAGGGCATGCCGGCGCGGGACTCTACGCGGCTCTGGCCGAAGAGGGCTTCTTTCCGGTGAAGGAGCTCCTTAGTCACTACGCAGATGGCTCGCGCCTAAGCGGGCATGTGTCGCACGAAGTCCCCGGGGTGGACCTTTCCACGGGCTCTCTCGGCCACGGCCTCTCTGTCGCCTGCGGGATGGCGTACGCCGCCCGCCTGGACGGGCGCAGCCATCGGGTATTCTGCCTGCTCAGCGACGGGGAGTGCGACGAGGGCTCGACTTGGGAAGCAGCGCTCTTTGCGGCACACCACGGGCTGGACAACCTCGTGGCCATCGTGGACTACAACCGCATTCAGGGAAATCGCCGCGGTGGGGGAAGTCCTCGAGCTGGCGCCCTTTGCTGAGAAGTGGAGCAGCTTCGGCTGGGCGGTCCAGCAGGCGGACGGCCACGATCACGGCTGCCTGATGGCGAGCTTGACCGCGGTGCCCTTTGCCCGCGGCAAGCCCAGTTGCCTGCTCGCACACACCGTCAAGGGCAAGGGGGTTTCTTTCATGGAAAATACCGTCCTGTGGCATTACCGAATCCCCCGTGGTGCGGAGTTTGAGGCCGCGCTGGCCGAGCTCGAGGGGCGCGCATGAGAGACGTCTTCATTCGCACGCTGACCGCCATTGCGGCGAAGCGCCCGCAGGTCATGCTGCTCACCGCCGACCTCGGTTTCGGCGTCCTGGAGGAGTTCGCGGCGCGGTTCCCCAAGCAGTTCCTGAACGTCGGAGTGGCCGAGCAGAATATGACCGGACTGGCCGCGGGCCTGGCGCTCGAGGGCCGCATCGTTTTTACTTACTCGCTCGGCAGTTTCCCCACGCTGCGGTGTCTGGAGCAGATCCGCAATGATGCCTGCTATCACGAAGCCAACGTGAAAATCGTCACCGTTGGCGGCGGCATGAGCTATGGGGCGGTGGGTGTTTCCCACCACGCCACCGAGGACCTGGCTGCAATGAGAGCCCTGCCCAACCTCACCGTGATTGCTCCGGGTGATTGCTGGGAGGTCGAGGAAGCCACCAAGGCCCTAGTGGACTGGCCGGGCACGGCCTACCTCAGGTTGGACAAGTCCGCCGCAGTCGCATGCCGGGACGAAGACGAGGTGTTTGCCATCGGCAGGGCGCGGGTGGTTTGTGAGGGGTCCGATGTTGCGTTGGTCGCGGCGGGCGGCATTCTTGGCGAGGCTCTGCGCGCCGCCAGCCTGCTCGCCGACGCTGGCGTGAGCTCCCGCGTGATAAGCCTGCACACGCTCAAGCCTCTGGACATTTCCACACTGGTCCGGGCCGCCCGCGAGACGGAGGGGATCCTGACCGTCGAGGAACACCAGGTCGAGGGAGGACTGGGCGGCGCGGTGGCAGAGGCTTTGCTCGAAGCGGGCGCGGCTCCCGGCTTCTTCCAGAGAATCGGGCTGCGCTCCTCGTTCCCCTCGGTGGTTGGTTCTCAAAGCTATTTGCGCACGACCTACGGAATGGATGCCGAGGCGATCTGCTCGGCCGTACTTTCCAGGATGTTGCGAAGCGTAGCGGCTTAGCCTCTTATTGCCATGAAACGCCTTTTCGACCTTATCCTCGCCGCGGCCGGGCTGCTTGTCAGCTCGCCGCTGCTTCTGCTGGTGGCGGCCGCGATCTGGTGGCAGGATCGGCACTCACCTTTCTACGTGGCTTCCCGGATGGCCCGGGGCGGGGGGAGGTTCCGGATGGTGAAGTTCCGCTCCATGGTCGCCAACGCGGAAAAGATCGGCGGATGTTCCACCGCCACTACGGATCCGCGCATCACTGCCGTGGGCCGGTTCATCCGATCATACAAGATCGACGAACTGATTCAACTGTGGAACGTGCTGAGAGGGGATATGAGTCTGGTCGGCCCCCGCCCCCAGGTCCCGGCGGATGCGCGCCTGTACACAGAGGAGGAGAAGCGCATGCTTACGGTCCGGCCTGGAATAACCGATCCTGCCACCATAGTCTTCGCCGATGAAGGTGAGATTCTTGCCGGAAGCGAAGACCCGGACCTCCGCTACAACCAGATCATCCGGCCCTGGAAGAGCCGCTTGGCGCTGCTCTATGTGGACCACCGGACATTCCTTGCCGATCTGCGGATTATAGTGCTGACGGCGGTTGCGCTGATCTCCCGCAGCGCGGCCCTGCGAGGCGTCGAGCGTGTACTCGAGAGGTGGGGTGCTGACGAAATGCTTCGCGCGGTAGCCCGGCGGGACCGTCCGCTGTTCCCCTATCCTCCGCCGGGCGCGCTCGAAATCGTGAGAGAGTACCCGCGGAGCGTGGCGGCAGCTTAGCAGGCTAACTTGACGCGAGATCCACTGTGCTACCTCGGAGCTGCATGCCCACTCAAGCGCCCGTCAAACAACCCCTGAGTTTCTGGTACCGCACCCTCCGGCGGTGGGCCAAACCGCTGATGGAAGTCTTGCGCACTCCGCCTTTCTTGGCGGGCGTGTGCCGAGGAGAATACAGACCGGCGCCCCAGGGCGTCAAGATGCGCATACTCCGGTCGTATCTGCGGGGGCGCGCCGGCGTCACCTTCGTTGAGACCGGCAGCTACCTCGGCGACACGATCTCCGCAGTGAAGGATCTTTGTGCCCGCGTCGTCTCCATCGAGATCGATCCCGAGCTGTACGAGATGTGCAGACGACGGTTCCGGAGATGTCCCAACGTTCGGATCATCCTCGGCGATTGCGTAGCCGTGCTGCCGCAGGTGCTGGACGCCTTGGACGGCCCCGCGGCCTTTTGGCTGGACGCTCACTATAGCGGAGGTGTAACTGGGCGCGGCAGCGTGGACGATCCCGTGCTGTCATCGTTGCTCCAAATCAGAGCGCACGGCGTACGGCCCTGCCTGATACTGGCCGACGACGCCCGGTGCTTCGACGGCGCGGATGGGCGGCCCGGCCTGCTGGATGTCTTCCGGGAGATGAGAGCGATAGACAGCCGGTATCGAATAAGGGTGCACAACGACATCGTTGTGGCGGAATTGTAAAAGCCCCAGGGCTCCCCATTCGCGGGAGTGCCAGGCCATTTCACGCAGGGGATACTAGAGTGCTGTTCGAATCCCTGATCGAATTTCTGGAGAGCGCGGCCCGCCTACAGCGTCTGGTCGTCTGGATCGTGCAGGTAGGCATCTTTGTACTCTCAGGAGTCGCGGCCTTCTTGCTCCGTTTCGATGGGGCTGTTCCTGCGGCCCACTTGGTGCACTTGGCGTGGGCCGTGCCGGTTTGGGTTGCGGTCAAGGTGTTGGTTTTCGGGGTGTGCGGGTTGGACCGGGACTGGTGGCGGTTCGTCTCGGTAGACGATGTCATCCGAATCGGCTTCGGGAACACGGTCGGATCGGTGTTTAGCTTCGTCGCCCTCCGCTGGTTAGCTCCTCCAGGTTTCCCGCGTTCCGTCTACTTGCTCGACATGGTGATCTGCTTCCTGGGGACGTCAGGCGTGCGGGTGGCCATCCGCATGATTCGTGAATCCTGCGAGCACCGCGCCCGGCCCGAGCCAGCCCAGCGCACCCTGATCTATGGGGCTGGTCGGGCTGGTGTTGCGCTCCTGCGGGAGATCCGCGCGAACCGCCGGCTTCCTTACAAGGTCTGTGGCTTTGTTGACGACGATCCCGAGAAGGCAGGCTTGGTTATTCACGGAGCGAAGGTGCTTGGTTCCGGCCAATCCTTGGCGCAATCTTGCCGGCGCCACATGGTGGAAATCATCCTCATTGCCGTCCCCTCGGCCAGGGGCCCGCAGATGACCCGCATCCTGCGCATGTGCCAGAAGGCGGGCGTGGCCTACAAGACGGTTCCCGGACTTGGAGAGATCATCGAGAGCAACGGCTTGGCGAAGCACGTCCGGGAGGTGGCCGTGGAGGATCTGCTCGGGCGCAGCCCGGTGCGGCTGGACGAGAACCAGATTCAGGCCAAGCTTCGGGGCCGGGTGGTGCTGGTCACTGGGGCGGCCGGTTCCATCGGCTCGGAACTCTGCCGGCAGATCGCGCGGTACCAACCCGCGGCGCTCATCGGATTCGAGATCGCCGAATCGGGGCTGTTTGAGCTGGAGCGGGAGATCCGATACGCGTTCCCCACGCTCAACTTCCGCCCGGAGATCGGCAGCATCCAGAACCCCCCGCGTCTGGGGGAAGTCTTCCGGCAGTATTCCCCCTCGGCGGTCTACCACGCTGCGGCCTACAAGCACGTCCCGCTGATGGAAACCCACGCCTTCGAGGCCATCGAGAACAACGTTTTCGGCACCTATAACGTCGCCTTGGCCGCTGCCAAGCACGCCGTCGAGGATTTCGTGCTGGTCTCCTCGGACAAGGCCGTGCGTCCGGCCAGCGTCATGGGCGCCACCAAGCGTTTGGCCGAGTTGGTGGTGCTGTCGTTTCAGGGCGGGCGCCCCAAGTTTGTCGCGGTGCGTTTCGGCAACGTCCTGGGCAGCAGCGGGAGCGTGGTGCCGATCTTCAAGCGGCAGATCGCCGAGGGGCGGCCGGTGACGGTGACGCATCCCGAGATGCGGCGGTTCTTCATGACCATCCCGGAGGCGGTGCAGCTCATCTTACAGGCCTCCAGCATGGGGCGCGGGGGGGAGATCTTCGTCCTGGAGATGGGCGAGCCGGTTAAGATCGTGGACCTCGCCCGCAACCTGATCCTGCTCTCCGGTTTTCGTCTCGACGAGGACATCAAGATCGAGTTCACGGGGATCCGCCCAGGCGAGAAGCTCTTCGAGGAACTCAGCACCCAGGAGGAAAGCACGCTGCCCACCAGCCACGAAAAGATCAGAGTTTTCCGCGGGGACCACATTTCCCGGGGCGCGCTGGAAACGCACTTGGACATCTTGCGCCGGCTTTGCCAGACTGGTGACACGCGCGGCCTGGTGCTCGAACTCAAGGAAATCGTTCCGGAATATAACCCCAGTTCTCACCTGCTGAAGCAGGTCTTGGGCCGGGAAACGCCCGCCAAGGCCATGGGCGTGGGCGCGTAGCTCGCGCATGCTAGAATCCCCATATGAAACGCGCTCTCGTCACCGGCTGTACCGGTCAGGACGGTTCCTACCTCACGGAACTACTGCTGGCCCGCGGCTACGAGGTCCACGGCCTTAAGCGCCGCGCCTCCAGTTTCAACACCGAGCGCGTGGACCACCTCTACCAGGATTTCCACGACTTAGGCGCCCACTTTTTCTTGCACTACGCCGACCTCACCGACTCCAGTTCGCTGGCCACCCTTCTTTATGACATCCGGCCCGACGAAATTTACAACCTGGCCGCCCAGAGCCACGTCAAGGTCAGCTTCGAGATTCCCGAGTACACCGCCGATGTGGTGGCGACCGGCGCCCTGCGGCTGCTCGAGGCCATCCGCCGCACCGCTCTCCGCTGCCGTTTCTATCAGGCCTCCTCCAGCGAGATGTTCGGCAGCGCGCCGCCCCCGCAAAGCGAGACCACCCCGTTCCATCCCCGCAGCCCTTATGCCTGCGCCAAGGTTTTCGCTCACCACATCACCGTCAACTTCCGCGAAAGCTACGGCCTGCACGCCTCCTGTGGCATTCTGTTTAACCATGAGTCGCCCCGCCGCGGCGAAACTTTCCTCACCCGCAAGGTCACCCGCGCCGTGGCCCGCATCCGGCGCGGCCTCCAGCGCAAGCTCTTCCTCGGCAACCTCGAGGCGCGCCGCGACTGGGGCTACGCCCCCGATTACGTCCGTGCGATGTGGCTCATGCTTCAGCAGGATTCCCCCGGCGATTACGTCATCGGGACCGGCGAGGCGCATACCGTCCGCGAGTTCGTCGAGCTGGCTTTCGCTCAGGTGGACCTGGATTGGAGAGACTACGTGGAGATCGACGCGCGCTACTACCGTCCCGCGGAAGTCGATTACCTGCTCGCGGATTACTCAAAGGCTCGCACTGTGCTGGGCTGGGAGCCCTCCGTCGCCTTCCGCGAGCTGGTCGGTATCATGGTAGAGGCTGACCTCAACTCCTCTCAGATCACCGCCCGTCATGACGGATAAGCGCATTGTGGTCACCGGCGGCGCCGGCTTCCTCGGCTCCCATCTGGTTGAGCTGCTCCGCGAGCGCGGCTGCGCGCAGGTCTTCGTTCCCCTCGTGGAGGATTACGACCTCACCCAGCCCGCCGCCATCGACCGCCTCTTCCGCGAGCAACGGCCCCAGGTATTGATGCACGCGGCCGCCCTCGTCGGCGGCATCGGGGCCAACCGCCTTCATCCCGGCCGCTTCTTCTACCAGAATGCCCTCATGGGAATCCAGGTTATCGAGGCCGCCCGCGTGCACGGGGTGGCCAAGACCGTGGTGCTGGGCACCATCTGCGCCTACCCCAAGTTCACTCCCGTGCCCTTCCGCGAAGACGACCTCTGGAACGGCTACCCGGAAGAGACCAACGCCGCCTACGGCATCGCCAAGAAGGCCCTCCTGGTGCAGTGCCAGGCCTACCGGCAGGAATACGGCACGAACGCCATCTTCCTGTTGCCTGTCAATCTCTACGGCCCGCGCGACAACTTCGATCCGGAGACCTCGCACGTCATCCCCGCCCTCATCCGCAAGTTCGTCGAGGCCCGCCGCGGCGGTCTGCGCCAGGTTACGCTCTGGGGGGACGGCTCTGCTACCCGCGAATTCCTCTACGTCAAGGACGCCGCCGAGGGCATCCTCCTGGCCACTGAGCGGTACGACAAGCCCGAACCCGTCAACCTCGGTACCGGTCAGGAGATCTCCATCCGCGATCTTGCTGCCAAGATCGCCGCCTTCACCGGGTACGACGGCGAGATCCTCTGGGACACCTCCAAGCCCAGTGGACAGCCCCGCCGCTGCCTCGACGTCACCCGCGCCGAGCGTGAATTCGGCTTCCGGGCCCGCACCTCCCTGGACGCCGGCCTCCGTGCGACCATCTCCTGGTACCTCTCCGCCCCTCCTCTGTGAGCTCCTCCTGCCTGTTGTCTTCACCCCCCGCGACCGTGGGATAGGCTTTAGCCTGTCCTCGCCCGCCGCGTGATACCCTCAAACAAACAACACTGGAAGGAGCTCTCTTGAAAACGGCGTTGGTCTGCGGTGCAGGCGGTTTTATCGGCGGCCACCTGGTCAAGAAGTTGAAGGCCGAGGGCTATTGGGTGCGCGGTGTGGATCTCAAGGAGCACGAGTTCGCTCCGACTGCTGCCGATGAATTCCTGCTCCTGGATCTCCGCAAGAAAGAGAATTGCGAAACCGCGCTCGGGGGATCGAGTTTCGACGAAGTCTATCAGTTAGCGGCCGACATGGGGGGCATGGGCTTCATCCACTCCGCCGAGTGCGAAATCATGTACCACAACGCGCTCATTAACCTGTACATGACGCACGCTGCCGCTCAGATCGGCGTGCCCCGGTATTTCTTCTCCTCCTCGGTCTGCGTCTACCGTGACATGAAGCCCGGCGAGCCCGAGATGACCGAGGAGGAAGCCGTCCCCGCGCATCCAGACAACGAATACGGCTGGGAGAAGCTGTACTCCGAGCGGGTCGCCATGGCCTATGGCCGGCGTTATGGGATCCAGGTGCGCATCGCGCGCTTCCAGAACTGCTATGGTCCTGAGGGAACCTGGTGCGGCGGGCGGGAGAAGGCGCCCGCTGCCGTCTGCCGCAAGGTGGCCGAAGCTGATGACGGCGGCACGATCGAGGTGTGGGGTGACGGCACCGCAGTTCGCTCGTACACCTACATCGACGACATGGTGGATGGAATCTGGTGCCTCATGCAGTCCCACCTGGAGGGACCTGTCAACATCGGCTGTCCGCAGTACGTCACCGTGGACCAGCTCGTAGCCACGGCCGCTGCCGTGGCAGGCAAGCGCATCAACATCGCACACGTGGACGGTCCAGTGGGGGTTCACTCCCGGAATTTCAGCAACGCCAGGATTTACTCCATCGGCTGGCGGCCAAGAGTCTTTCTAAGGGAAGGAATCGCGCGGATCTACCCCTGGATTGAAGCCCAGGTCAAAGCGGCCCGCCTTTCCGCGCCCGGAGCTGGTCCGGCTCGGGCGGCCTCTCGGTAAGATCCTGTGCCTCTGGCCCTCGCCGCCCTCCTCTTCTTCGGCCTCCTTACCCTGTGGGTCCCCGCACGCTGGCCCCTGAGCCTCTTTCAGGCCGGTGTTTTCGCCCTCGCTCTCCCCTTTTGCGTCCGCCTGATCCGCTCTCCCTACCGCCTCCGGACCGGCTTTCCTGTGCTTCCCCTCGCCGGAGCCGTCCTCTGGACTCTCCTACAGCTCGCCGCCGGCGCCACCATTTACCGCCACGCCACGTTCGAAGCCCTCCTCTACTGGGCCACCGCGCTGGTCGTCTACCTCCTCGCCCGCCAGCTCCTCGATTCACCGCGCCGCCGCCATCGCTTCCTCCGCGTCCTGCTCTACTTCGCCTTTGCCCTCAGCGTGCTGGCCAGCCTCCAGTACTTCTCCTCCGCGGGCAAGGTCCTCTGGATCTTCCGCATGCCCTACGCGCCTCCGCTGGCTACCTTCCAGTACCGCAACGACTACTCCGCCTTCATCGAGCTTCTGCTCCCTGTAGCCCTGTTTGAGGCCCTCGCCGACCGCCGCCGCGCCCTCTTGTTCACCGCCATAGCCGGCGCCATGTACGCCTCCGTCGTTGCCGGGGCCTCTCGCGCCGGCTCCGTCCTCGTCACCCTGGAGATCCTCCTCGTCCCCGTTCTGGCCCTGGCCCGGCGCGACTTCCCCGCGCCTCGTGCCCGCTCGGCCCTCGCTCAGGCCGCGGTGTTTGCCGCCATCTTCACCGCCGTGGTCGGCTGGCAGGTGCTCTGGGG
>Ga0315312_1002640_pt1 | contig 12233 bp, 15 predicted proteins | sample TDP7_MG_FD_203629 | JGI IMG/M metagenome (GOLD analysis project Ga0315312, IMG submission 203629) | Freshwater sediment microbial communities from Lake Towuti, South Sulawesi, Indonesia - TDP7 | ecosystem: Environmental > Aquatic > Freshwater > Lake > Sediment | place: Indonesia: South Sulawesi... | reverse complement strand
GACTTCGTAGGGTGTTTATATTGACGATGGCTTTCTCCCGTATCAACTTGATACCAACCATCGCTTTCTATCAATTTTATAATATCACGAATCTTCATTCTTGCCTTTCTATTCGGGCATTTTGCTTAACGTTCCCAGCATAAAATATCTATATCCTCTGGCTTTAATTTTACCATCGCTTCTACCCTTAATCCAGCAGAATAGAAGAAAAAAGGTGAATGGTTTATCTATGGAGCTGTTCCAACGCACTGGTCCGGCATAGTTAAAAGGACTAATGATTTTGTCAAGAGTGTAGACCTGACCCCAATCTACCCCGAAGGGTGGGAGGGGAAAAGTATTTGCTCTTGACAAGCCGCCTCTATTGAATGTTATACGACGTGTCTTTTAAGAGCTATTGAAAGGGGTTTCTCTTTCAATGCACTCACCCTTAAGATGGAAAAACCGATGATATTTCCCTCTTCATCAACCTTTTCCATTACTGCATCGTTTTCTGTTTCCCTGAAGTATCCTTTTTTTCGCTCAAAAAGGACTTCGAGATAATCCCCTCCTTTGTCATACCAAACTTTTATTTCCTTTCCCATAGCACCTCACCTCTCTTTATCGTGTCTGTGAAATATGCAGTTATAACAAACATATCCCCAACCAATATTTTAACTACAACACATGAATACTTCTCGGTAACAGGCGTGAAGTCGTAATGCCGATAAAATAGCTCAACATCTGGATCTGTTCCTTATTGTATTATTGTAATGACTGTGAAAATTTCTAACGGGGTCTATATCCTCTAACTTCAATTTTACCACCGTTTCTACCCTTAATCCAGCAGAATAGAAGAAAAAAGGTGAATGGTTCACCTATGGATCTGCCCCACTGCAGTGGTCGGGCATAGTTAAAAGGACTATTGATTTTGTCAAAAGTATAGTCCTGCCCCCCGGTCTCAAGTTTAATTATCCTCCCGCCGATAAAATTTTGTCAAAAATTCCTATATTTCAAGAATCATTTATAATTTCCAATCTACTATCTTCACCGAAAAGTTTTTTGGCCTCTTCACAATGTTTTTGACTTGAATTAACATATACCCATTGCGCCCATTTAGGGCTAGCGGATTTAAAACAATTTAATAAAAATCTCCTAATTAAAAGATCTGCATTAGGTAAGGAATAACCGACCATAATAACAAACTTAGCTTTGCGTAAATCTTTAGTGGCTAATGTTAATAATTCCTGGAATATGCCTGTATATTCTTTATTAAGAATAGGCGGAATTAATACAGGTGGGGAACGAAATGCTATATAAGGGATATTAGAATAATCATCATTTATGTTATAAATATAAATGCTTTTACCTTTGTCACTCCAAATTATCGGCGGTTTCCATCCATTCACTTTTCTTTGTAAACTAGGAGTGTTTGCCCATAGCCAGTTTACAGAACCATGTAACTTGCGAACAATAATCTCATTTTCTTCTTTTGGATCTTTCAAATATATGACTTTCTTTTTAATTTCATTTATAATTTTTTCCAAGAGCAAATCATAATTAAAAGTTATAAAGCAGAATTCAAAATGTTGCAGTTTATCGAATATCCATTTACTAAATTCAAAATAATTTGCGCTTACAGAAGCTTCATCTCCATATTCTAATAAATGACCACATAAGTTTACCAAGTAGGTCTCATAATGAGCTCTACCAGATATTTTATTATTGTGATCAAAAATTATTTTCTCATAAATAGATATATATGCGGACCATACAGAAAGTAGAAGCTCAATGTCTTTAATATTATTTTCACAGAAATAAGATAAAGGATATCGATCTAAAAGAGCCTCAAAGTCACCTTTGATATCCGATGTCTTCGAAGAAACCCTAAGGCAGTCATCCCATAATTGCTTAAATCCGGGGAAACCAAAACCTTGGGAAAACCCATTACCTAAAATAAAAACATATATTGGGTTGTCTTGATTCATAACTGCTTAGCTAAATACTTTTTGCAATAGCGAATTAAAAAGATTATTAAATGCATTTCTTGATTTTTACTGTTTTTCTTTTAAAAAAAGTAGTCTAGTTTGTCAAAACCAACATTTAGATTTTTTAAGGTGAAATTTTTTTCAATAAACTACCAGAGACTATCCTCCTGAAAATAACTGAAAAAGGGGATAATCTACTTTTTATCCCCTTTACTCCTTCCTCTTGACCTTCTCCTCAGCTTTTCTCCCGACCTAATGGTAGATTCCAAGTAGGGGTGTATTGCAATACGCCCCTACCGGTAATTATAACAATACCCTGTATATGATTTGGAATAAGTGCTGGATTTGAGTGACCTTGCTCTTTTATAAAAGGGCGGTTTTTCAAAATTTATTTAATCTTTTCAATCAGAGATTTTAAAGAGTTAATAGGAATTGCAAAATTTAAATTCTGTGCTCCCTCTTGCGATGCTATAGTAGTTATGCCAATTACCTCTCCCTTCATGTTAAAAAGTGCTCCACCACTGCTTCCAGGGGAAATTGGATTAGTTATCTGTAAAAGTTTGAAACTATCTATCTCCCGTATACTGCTAATTATTCCAGGTGAAACTGTATTTTCCAAGCCGTATGGATTCCCTATCGCTATAACGTCTTCGCCAACTTGTAAATCATCCGAGTTACCCAAAATTACAGGAGAAAATCGTTCGTCGTCTCCCTTAATATGTAATATCGCAATATCCTGGGAATCTTCCCCTACAATCAAAGATACTTCCTGGTAGGATTTACCATTGATAAATTTAATTGAAACACTATGAGCTGATTCTACAACGTGATAGTTGGTGGCAATTGCTCCATTTCTACTGATTACAAAACCACTACCTTGGCCTAACATATTGCCATTTTTGTCCAGCGATTCAACCAATACAATAGATTCGTCCCACTTTTTCTTAATCTGAGGTTTTGTCAATGTCGTAGTTACCGGGGAGATTTTGCTACTCAAAATCTCATTTCGCAAAGTTATCTTTGTATCGCGACTGGCGGATTCCAAGAATACATTCCCCCTATGACTACTAATCAACTCTGCAATCACATCTTCGGACGAATAATAGACTCTCTGGGGAGTTCGTGTCAGAACACTAACAACAAACCAGAAGCCAAAGGCTATTGTGAGTCCAATCTTCATTGGTCTTCTGAACCTCGAACCAGCCCACAATAATGTAATTCCAATGGGAGCAAAAACAAAAAGCATCATAACTACAAACCACTTCTGGTAATACCATTCTTCTTTCTTCAACTCATCCATAATCAATGTTCCAAAAAACCATAAGGCGATACAAGCAAGTGTTGCAAAGAAGCTATTATTTAGGGTGAGTGTTCCCCTCGAATATCTATTTACTACTAAGAAAAACCATAAGGTCACAATTAAACCCAAAAAAAAGGGATGCTGTTTTACTCTATTGAGTAACCATAAAGTTCTATTTTTACGTGTAGCTTGTGCTGGATATACAAATGAAGTTTTACACTTAGGACAAGTGACGCGCAATACGTTTGTTGTCTTAGGAATCCCCAGCTTTTGCCCGCAATTTTTATTGGGGCATACAATTATAATTCTTTCTTTAAGATTTTCTTCAGTCATCGGGTCATTCCCTTTATTTCGCAATCGCCATTTCGCATAATTTGTCCAGCATACACGACGTCGCGACCATTGGGAGATATGTCCCAAAGGGTAAGGACGTTAGCCCGCAGCGTATATGCTGTGAGTCTGTTATACGACGTATGACGCTGAGTTGGGTTGAATCTGATCATTCATTGACCCCCTCCATCCTTTTTGAATCTACTCTTTAGAAATATGTCAGAATAGCAAATATTTTCAACATGTCTAATCATGTCATACTCCTTCTTTCTGGGTCTCGCAAATCTTTTGTTACATCTCTCACATAACCAGTAATAACTTGTTCCGAGCAATCCTTTCTTCCATGTCAACTCAAGATTACAATTAGGGCATAAGGGCCCTGTTACCCATACATACTCATCCCTCATGCTAAGATTCGGATTTGGAATGTAGGCAATCCAGTTGACATCATAAAGGGTGAAAGGGATTTCGTCTTCATCACCGGTTCTATATCTTACAGTAGCAGCGGGGAATCCTCCCCTTCGCATACGTGGTATAATGTATACTGCAATTGAAACACAAATCAGAGAGAGGGACGCTATCCATATAGGAATAGGTTGCGACATGCTGTAAAAGAATTTATCACGAAAAACGTAGAGTGTTCCGGAAGCAATTAGTAATATAATTATTTGTATAACTAAATTCTCAAGTATTTTCCAGATGTATCGTCCTATATTTTTCATGTTCATTCCTTTGGTAAATATATGTGATTATTGAGTTGAAGACCAAACCCGAGTAACATGTCGTATAACGGTTCCACATAAAAGAAGTTCCGCCAACGCCGGAATTTGGGTGAGTGCCGTTAGGCACGGACCTTTTACGCTGTGTTATATGAAGTGGCGCCAATGTTATATCACCATTAGTTAAGCCAGTTTTCGATCTTTAGCTCTTGGATTCTATTGAAATCGGTATCATCTGAGACAAGAATAAAATTTCGGAAGATGACTAAAGAAGCTATCAAAATATCTGCGTCTCCGACAAGTTCCCCTCTCTGCTGCAAATTTGCATAGATTTCTGCCGCTCTATCAAAAATATACTGAGTATCCAGTAGCACCAACCCGAATTCTCTACAAAGCAGCTCGAATCTCTTTAATTGCACAGTAGCATCTTTTGCTAAAAGACCACGTTTTATTTCGTAATAACTAATCCCATTTATCAAAATCTTTTCCCCTTCCAACTTGGCTTTTTGTGTCCTTTTCTTTACTTTGTCATCCCCTTTCATAATTGCAGTGATAATATTTGTATCAAGAACATATGTCATTTAAAGAGATGCCTCCTTCTCACTGCATCGTCAAATCCTTTTATCTGTTCAGGAGTTAATTCATTCAGGATTCCTGATACAGACTCTAATACTAAAACACCTCTTATTCTTTTAACAAGCTCGTCTTCAGAAATTTTCATTTGTTCAGGAGGAATTTCATTCAATATTTCTGATATAGTCTTTAGTAGTCTTTTCTTATCTATATCTCTAAGAAATTCTTCGTCAGGAGTCAACTTATCAAGAATTCTTGAGACCTTCTCTAATATCTTTATCATTTCTGCCTTTCTAAAGAACTCTTCAGTGAGTGCTGTTTCACTTTTAAATTCAATCGATCGATAGATCGAGGACGAATAATCAATTTGCAATATTGGTGAGAGATTTGGAATAGCGAAGAAAGGTTTTTCAAAGGGCTTTCCCCTAAAACTTAAAACCCACCTTTCCAATTTTTCATTCACGCTAATTTCTTCCATTGAACTACTCTCAAATACATCTTGGAATAGATGGAATTCCGGCTTTACATCCTGAGAAGTCATCTCATATAACATTATTCAAACCTCCTTAATAGTTCTCCCTCTATTAGTTTAAAGAACCAATCATCCGTTAAATCATGTGCCTCTTTTATCCAATCAACGATTTCATCTTGATCTTTAGGAACATCTTCAGGGGCCGATTGAACTATTGTTTCCCATAATAAGGCGTCCGACTCTTTTGCTTTACCCCGAATAAATCTAAGATGGACTGCTCCTTTGGGTTTTGTAGAAACAAAAGAAGTTCTCAGGTCAAAACCTAAAGGTTGCTTTTTTACTTCTGTACCTTCAAATAGTTTCGGGTACAAGTTTATGCTTGTTTTCATTTGTTCTTTTAAAAAATTGAATATATTTTCTTTTTCGAAATCAAAAGCAATAGCGTCAATATAACGTAATACCACACTATTAAATTTCAAATTATTTTTTGGATCAGGATAAACTTCAAAGAGAGTATTAACAGATTGGATGATTCTCTGCTCAAAATCCTCCCATAGGTATCCCTCAGTATCATTAACAGTGATGATTCCAGGGCCTATTTGAATAAGAGGCCATTTATCTTTGCCTTTCCTAAATCGATGCTGAACCACATATCCTGCAATTTCATCTGGCATACTTGCCGTAGGTAATTGCTCATGAAATGGATATTCATTGCTAACTTTATCATATATCCTGCCAACTATTATTCTGTAATGTGGGTCTATCTTTATTCCGGGAGCAGGTTCTTGAAGTTCCCACCGTAACTCAAATATAGCCTCTACAAGAGGCTTATTTTTTAAGATTTTTCTTGTCATCTTCCAACCTCCATATCATTTTTCATAGGCGCCATTTCATATAACTTGTTCGCATACGAAATAGGTTCGGATAGCCTTCCAATTTTGATGTATAGACGAACCAATTTCGGATATACATCTCTCGCTAACAATCCTTCAAGAATAGAGTAATAACTTTCTTCCCTGGCATCTCCACGATTAGCAACTTCAAACATTTTTTTCATATATGAATTTAGCATTTTATTCTTCCTAACCTACCAACTCTTCTTAATTATAGCATATTTTTTTCTAAATAAAAAAACACGCCGAAGAGGCGGGCCTTTTATAACTTTTAGAAATTTTACTTATTTTCTGAAGATAAATATCGATATATATTTGACGAATAGGAAAATGGGGGATAAAATAAGGTAAAGATATAGATACAATCTTCTACAAAGACAATGACAATCTTCGACAATCTTCAAAAAATAATCTTAATGAAAAGGGGGATGGAAAATGATGGGAAAATTGAGAAGTTTTCCTGACGATTTTATTTGGGGTGCTGCTACTGCGTCTTATCAGATTGAAGGAGCCCACAATGCCGATGGCAAAGGAGAATCCATTTGGGACCGATTTTGTAAAGTTCCCGGAAACATACTTAACGGCGATACGGGAGATATTGCCTGTGATCATTACCATCGTTACCGGGAAGATATCCAGCTGATGAAAAAAATTGGTCTTAAAGGTTATCGTTTTTCTATCGCCTGGACACGAATCTTCCCTCAGGGAAAAGGTTCTGTCAATCAGGCGGGACTGGATTTTTACAATCGTTTAGTGGATGGACTATTAGAAGCGGGTATCCAGCCTTTTATAACTCTTTACCACTGGGATTTACCTCAGGTCCTTCAGGAGGAAGGCGGATGGGCAAACCGCGATACGATAAATTATTTCCGGGACTATGCCACCACGGTGGCCCGGAGCCTGGGAGATCGTGTCCACTACTGGATTACCCATAATGAACCCTGGGTGGTTGCTTTTCTGGGATATGCGATGGGAATTCACGCCCCCGGAATCAAAGATCCCTCCACTGCTATACAGGCTTCCCATCATCTATTACTCTCCCATGGGGAGGCAGTTCAGATTCTGCGAGAAAATGGGGACGCCAGAACGCGTGTGGGAATTACTCTCAATCTCGCACCAGTACACCCTGCTTCCGAGAAGGAGGAGGATAAACAGGCTGCTCGTAGGTTTGATGGCTACCTAAATCGGTGGTTCCTGGATCCTATTTTCAAAGGTTCCTATCCCCGGGATATGATTTCCTGGTATGGTAATAAAAGTCCGCAGATCCAATCCGGAGATATGGATATCATTTCCCGGAAAATAGACTTTTTAGGAGTCAATTATTATACCCGCAGTGTAATCAAGGCGGATCCGGGAGAGAAATATTTGGGGATAGGAGTGGTAAGACCGGAAGGAGCGGAATATACCGAAATGGACTGGGAGGTTTACCCACCAGGAATCTATGAACTTTTAACTCGCATCCACAATGACTACCAGGCACCTACCCTATACATAACAGAAAATGGGGCTGCTTTTGCTGATAAGGTGGATGAAAATGGTGAAGTAAATGACCAACGCCGTGTTAACTACCTGAAGGAACACTTCATCCAGGTCCATAAAGCAATTGATGAGGGAGTAAAACTCCGTGGGTATTTTATCTGGTCCTTGATGGATAACTTTGAATGGGCTTACGGTTATTCCAAGCGTTTTGGACTGACCTATGTCGACTATGCTACTCAAAAAAGGATTATTAAAAAAAGCGGCATCTGGTATCAGCAGGTAATAAAAAATAACGGAGTGGAAGAATAATTATAAAAATTAAAGTTAAAAATATTTAGCCGGCCGGATGCTTGACGGTAAAAATATTTTGTCTTAAAATTTTCTTCCAAGAGGGGAAATTAGTTGTTTAAGGAAAAGGAATATGAATTACCCGCCGGTTATGGCGACGACCGTCTGATATTGATGGTAAGAGACCCTTACTTTCTTCATGCTTACTGGGAAATAGGGGAAAAAAAGCGGTTAGAAATTAAGGAACAACAAGGAAATTTAATAAAAGCCCACCGAGTTCTGCGGGTTCATCATTATTCTTCCAGTAGAGAAGAAGAGCTCTCGCCGGCTCATTTCGATATCGAAGTATCTGGTGATATTGGCAGCCAGTATATCCAGTTAGAACGGCCGGATAGTATTTGTTATGTAGAACTTGGTCTGGTGGCAGAGGAAGGAAATTTCTTTACTATTTTAAAATCCAATTACGTCCACACTCCTCCGGTTCCTGTGGGAACCAGCACCGGTAGAAAGTAGATCCAAAATAACTAAAGATTTGCTGAATCATCGCTAATTAGTCAACTCCGGCAGGATAGATAAAAATGCAACCAGGACATTTAGCTTTTATATTACATGCTCATATGCCCTTCGTGAGACACCCGGAATATGATGACTTTCTGGAAGAAAGGTGGCTTTTTGAAGTTATTACTGAAAGCTATATTCCTCTTCTTCATACCCTCGATAGTCTGGTAGAAGATAAGATTGACTTCCGATTGACCATATCCCTCAGTCCCACAGTTATCACCATGCTTGATGATCCTTTGCTCAAGAAGAGATATTTAGAGTATCTTTCAAAACTACTAAAATTGGCCGACCGAGAGGTAGAACGTACCCGGGATACAGAATTTTATCCCCTTTCACTAATGTACCAGCAAAAATTTGCCGAAATCCAGAAAATCTATCTGGAAAAATATCATGCCGATTTAATTGCTGCTTTTCGCAGGTTACGGGATTCAGGAAAACTGGAATTACTCACCTGCAGTGCTACTCACGCTTACTTACCTTTGCTAGAAATGTATCCTTCGGCGATAAAAGCACAGATAATAATTGCCCGGGACTATCATCTAAAAATGTTCGGCCAACCGGCAGAAGGAATCTGGCTTCCAGAATGCGGTTATTACCCGGGTCTGGATAAGATTCTGCGGCAAGCCAACATAAAATATTTCATTGTAGAGGCTCACGGAATTGTAAATACGATCCCTCCGCCAAAAAATGGTCCTTATGCACCGGTTCGGTGCCCGGAGAGTGTAATAGCTTTTGCTCGTGATTCTCAATCCTGTTGTCAGGTCTGGAGTGCTACTACTGGTTATTCGAGCGATACTGACTACCGGGAATTTTACCGGGATATCGGGTTCGATCTTGACCGCAAATTTCTTTACCCTTTTCTTCAGAAGGATGGAATTCGGACCGCTACTGGATTTAAATACTACCGAATTACTGGAAAAACGGAAGGTAAACAAATCTATCAACCTTCGGTGGCCCTCCAAAAAGTGAAAATGCATGCCCAAGATTTTTTAAAGTGCTGTTCGCAACAGTTGCAATATCTCGCTAGCCAGATGGAAAAACCTATTGTGGTGGTGGCATTTGATGCTGAACTATTAGGCCACTGGTGGTTTGAAGGTCCTCAGTGGCTGAACCATATACTCCGGGAGGTCCCTAATTTTAGCGAAAGCTTAAAATTAACTCATCTAAAAGAATATTTAGAAAATTGCCCGGCCTTGGAACTTGTCCAACCCAGTCTTTCCAGTTGGGGATATAAAGGTTACAGTGAAACCTGGCTTAATCCCCGCAATGACTGGATCTATCCTCATCTTCATAAAGCTACCGAAAGAATAATCGAGCTAGCTCAAATTTACCCCGTCACCCATGGGGTAAGGAAACGAGCTCTTAATCAGGCGGTGCGAGAATTACTTTTAGCCCAGAGCAGTGACTGGGCATTTATTATCCATAACCAGACAGCGGTGGGTTATGCTCGAAAAAGAATTATGGATCACCTGGGAAGATTTAACCAGCTCTACCAGCAGATTCGAACCAATTGTCTGGATGTCCCCTGGCTGGAATATTTAGAATACCAGGACAATATTTTTCCCGATTTAGATTATCGGGTATATGCCGACCATAAATCCGCAGAACCTAATGAAAATTAAAGGGGGTAAAAATAGATGGCAAAAGTAAAACTGTTTTCTTTCTGTGATTTAGCGAAAGAAAGAGGAGCCCGTGATGCTTTGATCATTCCTACCACTACCGTGGTTACCGCCCCGTGGGTAAGAATGAAATGTCAATTCGGATGCGATGGTTACGGCGACCGTTTAACCTGTCCCCCCTATTCTCCCACTCCCGAACAGACTCGGCAGATCCTGGATAGTTATCAGAAAGCCCTTCTCATTCACGGAGATGAATGGACGGATATCCGGAAGATAGTAGTAGAATTGGAAAGAGAAATTTTCCTGGCCGGTTATTATAAAGCTTATGCGATGGGTTCCGGCCCCTGCAATCTATGTTCTACCTGTAATGTAAAAAGACCGTGCGTTAACCCTGATGCCCGCCCTGCCATGGAAGCCTGCGGGATTGATGTTTTCCAGACGGTGCGTAACCATGGACTCCCCATCGAGGTTTTGACTTCTACCGCATGTAAGCCCAACTACTACGGCCTGGTCCTTATCGAATAAAACGGATAGCTACCAGCTATGAATCTCTGTATTTCGGAGCGGAAATAAACTCCGCTTTTCTTTAACCTCTATTATTTTATCTCCGGGTAGGCGAACCTCCATTATGATGTGAAATCATTCTTCACATCAAAGGCTTCAAGGTCAATCCATAAAGTATGCCCAGTATAAGCATTTCACCTAATCCAGTAACGAGCGTATAAAGCAGTACTCCAACCGGCACGTTGAACATCATCCATCCTGAGGCCACAGACATAACAACACGGAAGAACCATACTAAGAAAGCGAAGTTTATTCCTTTTAATAAAACTGTTTCACCAGGTAAACTTCTATAGAGAAGTAGAAAAACTCCAGCCATGACAAATCCATAAACAATGTCAATCACAACTCCTGCCGGGAAATTTATGGATGTTTTTGCTATTGGCTTGTAGACCTCATAGAGCCTTTGGCCAAGAGGATTGGCGTTAATCAAACCATCCATTGCAACGAAAAGGACTCCACTGACGATGCTTACGATAATATACCTGACCATTTTACCCCCTTATTTGGTATCACCTAAATCTCATCTCCTAAGCTGGAGATTGTAGAATTGCTCGATAACTTTGTACATACTTTTTAATTCATAGCTCGTCAACTTATCTCTAGCGGCTGCCACTCCCACGCCTCTCCCCTTTTAATAACGTGGCCGAGGCTGGGAAAGGGAGGAAAATGCTGTCCAATAACCCAAGATTTTTCTTCCGCTACCATGTTAAATATTTGTCGTTTACTTTCTGCAGCCTCTTTAGGTATTATGTCATAAATAGGTAACCAATCAGGATGTTCTAAATGAATTGGGAAAAGAACTGTATCACCTATGTATACGAGTTTTTCCCCTTCAGATAAGAAATACACAACCATATGTCCAGGAGTATGCCCGGGTGCTTTTATTCCAAAAACGCCCGGTAAGATATTTGATTCGGTATTGTCAAATTCAACCAAATTAATTTTTTTCTGAATAAGTTGAAACGTTTCCTTTACCATACTTGCCATCTTTACAATAAGTTCATTAGCGTTGTTCGAAGCCTCATCTGATAGCCAAAAGTCCGCTTCACGTTTCCAAATAAAATAGTTAGCATTAGGAAATACAGGATTTTTATCTTTGTCTAGAACCCCACCAATATGGTCTGGATGAGCATGGGTAATGATGATTGCATCAAGGCTCTCAGGATTAATACTAGCTGCTTTCATATTTTGTAGTATTTTGCCAGTGTTAGCTCCTATACTACCTGCTCCTGTGTCCACAAGTATTTTATGCTTAACAGTGTTAACATAAAGATAAGTATACGGAGTTGTAACATGGTCCGTTGGCAGATTACGCTCACGCAGTGCTTCCTGAACCTTTTCTATTTGCACATTCGCAAAAAAAGCATGAAGCGCATAATCGTAGCTGCCATCACTTATGGAAACACACTCAAAATTTCCTAAGTTGAACCGATAATAACCTTTGTTCATAGTAATATCCTCCTGAAAAAAA
>Ga0315312_1002637_pt1 | contig 12236 bp, 15 predicted proteins | sample TDP7_MG_FD_203629 | JGI IMG/M metagenome (GOLD analysis project Ga0315312, IMG submission 203629) | Freshwater sediment microbial communities from Lake Towuti, South Sulawesi, Indonesia - TDP7 | ecosystem: Environmental > Aquatic > Freshwater > Lake > Sediment | place: Indonesia: South Sulawesi... | reverse complement strand
CTCTTTGGGATTGAGGTCGAAGAGAGGCAAACTTAACCCCCATAAGTACTTAACCCCCATAAGTAATAAATCCAGTGGAAATGCGTACAAATTGAGTGAAGAAGGATGAAGGTATTTCTCGCGCCCGGTTTCTATAAGAACATTAAGAGAAGCGTAATGGACGGCGTGAATGTTAAGGAATTGGACATTAGGGATTCTTCGCTTAAGGAAAAGATTCTCAAACGATATGATACAGGCGTCGTTAAGCTATGGGCTTTAAAGGACTCGCTTCGTGACCGCTGGAACTCCATTGATGAAGGAGATCTTGTATTGTTCTACCATGCAGGTAGGCTAATTTACGCTGCCAAGGTGGGTTTCAAGTATCCTTTAGCCGATGAGCCTGAACAGATAGAGAGCGGTAATCGTCTCGCAGAGAGTGTTTGGGGGAGAGATGTCGACGGTAAGACATGGCCCTACCTATTCTTTCTAGAAGACGTTGGAGAGATTGACCTTCCTTTATCGAAACTTAACGAGTTGGCTGGATACAGCATGAAGGCTGTGGTTGGATTCATGAAAGTGCGGGAGGAAAAAGCGTTGAGAGTCATCGAGTATCTGCCGAAGGTCTATGTTAAGCCTTCCGTTGAGCCGACGCCCAAACCGCCATTGTTGCTTCAGCATGATCAGATGGTCGAGGCCATTTATGCTCTTGGCGAGTTAATCGGATATAAACCTGAGAAGAAGTGGAGGCATGAAAGATACGAGTTTGACGCTGTTTGGCATAAGCCGCCCAGAATTGGACCTAAATATGTGTTTGAAGTACACCTGAAGGGAAGTCTAGAAGCGGCCTTGTTAAGGCTTAAGCATGCTCATGACCTATGGGAGTCCCAGATATTCCTGATCTCAACGGAAGATCAGCTCAAAGAAGCTCAAACCAAGTTTCTAGGCGAACTTCACGAAAGTAGGGATAAGGTAACTCTTCTAGATGTTAAGAGCGCCGAAGAGTTCTATGATTTCAAAGGCAGATATGAGTGGCTTGAAAGAAAGTTTGGGCTTAGACCCACATGAAGAGATGAATTGTCAATAGCGTCTTCAGAAACTGTGGAGATTGTGGGTTGAGAGTAGATGACCAATACTTTCAGCGACTCGACACAGGAAGCTGCCAATATCAAACAAGAGGATCTTCAAACTCTTCGAATTGGCTGTTTTATCGGTTGCATCTTCCCAATTCGCATCGATTCGCGCTGCGATGTCTGGATTGAAAAGTGGCCTAGAATGGAAAGCCTTGTGAATCCGGACTTTGGGCAACTGGTGCGGGACTTGCAATTCGTTCTCGACGGTAAGATGACATGATACAGATTACAGATATTGACATTGACGATTTCATAAGAAAAGCTCAAGCATACCAAGGCTCCGTATATGCACTAGAAGATTCGTATCGTGAGATTCTGAATCGACTTGATATTTGGGATGATCTAGCGGAAATTGATGACTCAAGAACGACATGTATATTGGAATTCCTAAATCGGTGGAAGTGCCGCCTTAGTTATGATTGCATTTCAAGCCTAGCAAGAACTCTTAGAGAGACTTCAGAATCGCTCTTGAAGTTCAAAAGTTATCGCCTTGAAGAAGTAAGTTTCGATTCGCTCGTTGAAGGTCTTGATGTCATCAAAGATGTGTTCAGAGGAATAGCATCCGTTCGAGCTGGAGCAAAAACAGTCGGCGCTACTGCAACATCGAAGATACTTCATTTGGTCAATCCGAGATTCTTTATGATGTCGGATAGAAACATTAGGCATGGCTATGGCTACTCTGGCAATGAGGTAGGCTATGCAAGATTTATGCGGCATATGAAATCATTCGCTGATGCTCTTATGCGTGAATATTCGTTAGCGCGAAACATACCGATGAATTCCGTTTTTTCGAGTCTTGTGTCCGAGTGTAAGAGTAGAGCAACAACAATTCCCAAACTGTTGGACGAATACAACTGGGCGAAATTCAATCTTTAAAGGTGGTAAGTCTGGTTGGGCATATGTGGTGGCTGCGGTGCTGAAGTGAGTGATGATGAGCTGTATAGGTGCGGTGAGTGTGGAAAGACCTACCGCGAGAAATGCGCTGTAGCAGATAGAACGATCAAGGAGCTAGGTGTATGCTCAGACTCCGAAGAGCTTTATGAAGCTGAAGAATATCCCCCTAGGTCTGAAAGTGACATACTGAATCGGCATGCGATACGCTTAAGCTGAGTATAGCTTAAAAGAGTTCGTTTTACGTCTCTTTAATAGAGACATATCCTGATGTATAAGGAACGTTTAAATAGAACCCGCTTTTATACTTACCTTAACGGGTGTTTAGGTTTGAGATATATTGTGGATCTTCCACCAGAGCTTGCCGAAGAAATGAACAAGAAGATTCGTTCTGGCAAGTACAAGTCTCCCCAAGATTTCATGATAGCGGCGATGCAGAACCAAGTCTACATCGAGTCCCAAGAAAGCGTGGAAGCGGCTTCGGAGGTTTCGAGATCCTTGGAATACTCCGCTCCAGCCTCCTCTTCATTTGCGGCCCCGATGACGAAGACGGTTATCCAGCTCCTTTCCTCGGATGTTGCGAATGTGAAGACTGTTCCACTGAAAAACTTCCAGAGACCCAGCCTTCTATGGGGTCAGTACAATCGCTTCTTCCCGGTCAAGATTGTCACCAGAGTCGCTGCAAACCTTGCCAGAGAATACTCGGCTGATTATGTCCTCTTGGGGGAACTCCAAGAAAAGTCTGCTCAAATTGCCAGAGAACTCGGAAAGGTTATCGAGCGCAAAGACAAGCAGCTGGGGCGAAAACGAGGCACAATCATTTCAGCAGGGCTTCCGATCGGAAGAGAGCAGGACAAGGCGAAGTCTAGGTTCAAGAACCAGTTCGTCGGTTACATGGCAGGGAACAGAATCGAGGGCGCAGCGCCTACGCTTAAGTTTTTGGATATGATGAAGGATGAGAAGAATTCTGTTCTGGCAGGTATAACTGACTTCGGTCTGAGGTTTGCTTCTCTTTCAAACCCTGTGATCGATCTTGAGGACTATTCGACTGCTCTTTCGGCTGAAGAAGTGGAATTCCTGTTAGACCACATTGCCTCGGAAGTTGTAGGAGAAGCGAAGTTGATCCGGCTCATCCTTGCAGGCGTTAAGGAAGGGATTGCGACTCCTGAGGAATTGAACGACCGGGTCAAAGCGTACAGTTCCGATTGGAAGGGGAACGAGGTCGTAATGATGCGTTCTGGCATTGTGAGCAGAATGGGCGAGCTTGGGCTGTTGGAAAGACGGAAAGACGGGGTTAAGGTGACCTATCTGCTTACTGACCTTGGCCAGAAGTATCTGGAGAGGCTGAAGAAACTGGAGGCGTGAAGATGGCGGTAGTTAGTCTTAGCATGTGCACCTGCCCCGTATCTCTTGATACAATCGTCTGCGCAAAATGCGGAGGAATGCTGCCTGCTCCTTCTGGAGTGCTTTCAAGAATCGACTTGGGAATCCAACAGTGGTTCTACGATCTTGATTCTGAATCTAGGCTGAACTCAAGCCTCGCCATGTACATGGCCATCGATCGCCAAATAAGACAAGGTGCGCCGATCACGGCCGCTGTGCAGCAGGCTGTGAAGGAGATAGGCTCAGGGCTTGGCGGCCTCAGAGAGGAGATCGAGCACAGGCTCACAGAGAGATTCAATGAGCTAAGAGGCGAGAACGAGAACTCTACAAGACTGCTACGGGAAGCAGTGGTTCAGCAGGTTGAGTCGATAGTCAGGGAGATTAAGACTCTATCCGAGCAGGGCAAATCGATCGCCGAAATTGAGACTCGTGTCAGGGAAGCCGCTGGTGCTCTGCAAACATACCTGACCGCGATACGGCTGCCAGGAGTGAAGGGCGAGGAGGGCGAGGCTAATGTTGTACGCGATCTACAGGACGCTTTCCTGGGTCAATCATGCATCAGGATCGAGCCCATAGGTGGGGCGGATGCGACGGATGCGATAGTCAAGTTCTATCACGGAGAGATCGAGATTGGCCGAAGTTTGGTTGAGGTGAAGTCAAGGAAGGCTTGGAGCGGTGAATACATAGAGCAGGTCAGAGATGACGTGAAAAGATACAATGTCGCACTTGCAGTGCTGGCGGTGGATAAGCTACCGAAGACTGCCAAGGCAAGGGGATTCCATATTGACATGGAGGTCGGAGTGGTGATAACAATACCTCCTGAATTAGTTGTTCCGACAATCACAATGTTTTATGAGATCCACGCTGCCAGCTACATGCTGCAGAAGCGCGCGCTAGACTTGGAATCGGTGGCATCTGACAGGAACCTAGTCTATTGCATCAACGACAACATGAAAATACTCGACGACTGTAAGAAAATCTCTGATGTCGCCGACGATTCTGCCAGAAAAATCAAGGGGCATGTCACCAGTATCAGCTCTAGGCTCCAGGAGAACAATCGCAAGATAGCCCAGATACTTTCGAAGTTCTCGGGCTCCACACAGGAGAAGTAAGCGATGGAAAAGATAGAGAGACAATCTGCATTTTCTATGAGCTTCATACGTCGATCTTCAGACTCCAGAAAAAAAGCACTCGACATTAGAGCTCTTTCAACAAACAAGGATTTCCTTTTCTATGTAAATGACAATCTCAAGCATCTTGATTGCAAGGAGATAATCAACACTAAAAAGGATGCATCTTCAAAGATCGAGACTCTGGCAACCTCGATATCTAGTAGGATTCAGTTAAACAACAGTAAAATAGCGAAATACCTCTCTGAGGCAGAGGTTGCAAGGTAGGGAGGACACTGCTCATGTCTGAAAACCAGATATCACTAGCTGTTGAAATGAGGGAAGATGGTGAAGAAAGACAAACCCCCATCAACTGGCAAAATCTTGTCGTGCAGATTGTCGATGGGTACAGAACCCAAGGGCGAGGGATCACTCACGGTGTGCAAAAAGACGCTGTACAGAACAGTTGGGACGCTCGAGTTGATCCAAAAGGTCGAGGCTGGAAGATGCGATTCGAGCTTCTTTCAAACTCAGAGAAGATTCTGTTCGCGTTTGCTGATGAAGGTACCTGCGGTCTCACGGGCAGGGTCCTTCGGCTAGAGGAGATGGAAGAGTATCTTCCTGAGGAAGAGCGATGGGGAAGGTTTGAAAGTCTTGCGTTCGCTAAATCCACTCAAGGTGACATAGTCCCTCTCGGATCGCGCGGAAGAGGGAAGTTCATTTTTGTTGGTGCGTCAAAAGATCACAGTATTTTCTATGACACTTTGCGGCCCGATGGTAGCTACAGACTGGGGACGAGAACAGTGAGGAAGACAAGCTCTCCAATTCGCGCATGGAACAACAGCCAGGGAAAGGAAGAACTGCATAGGTTATCAGCGGGCATGCTGAACCCGTTGACGAAGACAGGAACACGCATAGTCATTGAGAATCCCATAAGAGAACTTGTAGATTCCGTTAGGTCCGGAGCTTTCGCAAGGTTCATTGGCGAAACTTGGTGGGAGATAATTACAAAGTTCGGCGCAAAGATAGTCATTTCTGCCGACGGAAACGACACCGAGGTCAAGGTGCCGCAAGAATTCGTTCTCCCCGAAGAAGATTCCGATCATTTCAAGGTGTGGATACAGGAGAATGTGAAAATAACGTCAGGGAACGCTGATTACCTCGTCAAGCGATTGCATATTGTCAGCAAGAAGAATGGTGTGCCCGATGACCTGAAGGGTGTGGCAATTCAACGTGGAGGAATGAAGGTCTGCACGATTGAGCCACGTTACATGCCCCAAGAGCTCACCGATTCAATATACGGATACGTTACCGTTGGGAGAGAGGCTGAGCTTCAGTTGCTCAAGGACGAGAGCCCTGATCACTACGGGTTTGATTTCAGATTCGGTCTACCAAAATCTATTAGACATTATGTTGAGGACGAAATCGAGAAGTTCGCCCGTGCGAAATTGGGTTGGCGTACCGATACCCGTGCAATCCGGCGAGAACAGCAACGAAAAGCCGAACGTACAGCACTTCTTGAGATCAATCGAATTGCCAAAGCCCTTGGGTTCGGGCATGGGCCTGGGCCAGGAAAGCAACGTAGGAAAGGTGTCAAGAGGCCATGGAAGAAGATAAGGATTCAACTTTCCGACATACAATTTCCGCGTGAGGACGATCTACGCGTGAATTATGGCGAATCGGTCAAGGACATCTCTCTAAGGGTGGTTAATGACACTCGTCAGGATGTGGCTGTCCGACTGAAGCTTTTCATCAGGCAGGGTGACAGACCAGTGGAAACATTTGTTGATGAAGATTTGAGAATTCCTATCAGGGAAAGTTCAAAACGGCATGGACCATTTGAAGCGAAAATGGAACGTAAGAAGTATCCAGCAATTGGAAAAGTGACCCTCGTGGCGCGCATAATTTCATTGTTGTTGCCGAACAAAGGGGAAACGCTTGACGAAGAGAAACGCTCGTTCTACCTGGAAGAAGATCCGCCCCCACGCGGAATCTTTGAGGACTGTATTGCTGCGGAGTGGGATACGAACGATCCTGATATAGGGCGACTTATGGGTGACGATGAACCTGGCGAACGAAACGGGGTCATTGTTCATTACAATACGCAACATCCGGCATATGCAGCGGTTGAGGATAACGAAGCTGATGCGGCTGCGTATTTATTCCGTTTAATGGGCTTCATCCTCTGCAAGCTGGATTTGCAGTCTGACAAGTCAAGACTGTATCGCGAAGAAGATAAGAAAGAAAATGAGAGCATTGCCAGAGCAACCATGAGATTGATGAGCGACTTCTCCTTCAGATATTACGAGAGACAAATGAGCCATGCCAGTGATAATTCGTGAAGAAATCGTAGTCGCGGGGAAGAGAGTCCCCGCTAAGATATACAAGTCTGGGAGTCAAAGACCGCTGACGAAATCCGCGAGGGACAAGGCCAACAAGCTCGATAGGCTGCTTGCACAAAAAATGCGTGAAATTGAAAACGAAATGGAAAAGCAAGGGCTGCTAGAACTTAAGAGCCGACGTGGAGTACTTAGACTTTGGTACGAGGTCGGAAAACGGCTCTCTTTTGTAGAGACTACCGATCTAGTGTCAGCCGAAGACCGGAAATTCATATGGCGGGCGCTCTATGATCATGCCGGAAAACTTGCGCCAAAACCTCCACATCCAGGCCCAGATCTACCGCAGAATCGTAGAGCTGATGACCCTCGGAACCATTTTCGATACTGTTACCTAATTGCCAAGAAATTCCCAAATTTTGATTTTGTGGAAAGTGTGGGCGATTGGTCATCGTGGATAGACCTCCTCGACTCTCCTACAATACAAAATGATGAGAGAATTCTAGAATGGATCGCGTCAGAACAACAAGGTCCAGCGGAAGATTCAAGAGTTGACTGGCTCCGAAAATTGATAAACGGGATAAGACGCGAGTTTCCTGCTGTCGGAGCAATGACGGACACGACCGTTCTGACTGATAAGGAACTGACGCAGAAATTGGAAAATATGTATCGCTACACGTTTCCCAAGCAAGGCGGCGGCAGCTCGAAAAAAGGAAGTCGCTAGCGGTGACATGAACAAATCGGGAAGCAAAAGAATTGGAAAAGGAATGACCTCAAGTCCACTCAAATGCGAGTTGTTGGACTCATACCCAATAGGGTTCAAAACCTGAAAACACTATTCTTTAGGCGACGGACGAGGGCGACATTGTATTTCTGACACCGCTTGTAGAAGTCTTTGACAACATTCCCTTGATCCGGTTTGGCAGCCGCAATAGCGTTTACTGCAGTTTCCCAAGACCAATAGCTATGATCGATTCGCTCGATCAATGGATCAGAAGCATGTTGGAACCAGGCCTGCAGCCTCGAAAGGTGTTCTCTGTCTTCCCGGTAGGATAGGCATCTAAGCCCCGGTAGAATCAACGCCGCAGCGAAGCATGTGAAGGCCCTCTACCATGTCAACGAAGTAGATGTGCGGCTCGCCTACTCGCTTCCCGGCAGAGTGACCAACAAGGATCGAGCTCCTAAACCTGAGGAGCTCCAACCCCTCCTAGAAATCGGAGACCTCCGAGAGAAAGTCATCATCACAATGATCTCGCTTGGAGATTTCAGGGAAGGAACTCTGGTCCGCCTTAAATATCGCCACTTTCGAGAGGACTTGGAGAGAGGCGTCTCTCAAGGTATTTACTTACTTGTCATTTCAAGCAGTCCAGCCCTGGGGCGATAATGGGAACGAACTCGCGCCGATTATAGTCATCGACAAGAATCTCTAGAGCACTCGGGATCGAAAACATCCTGAATCCACCGACAACAACATACAAGCTGCTGTTGATATTTATTGGTGTGCCACGTGCGCTTTAGACATGAGCCAAAGCCAGGATTGGAAAGAAATCAAGTCAAAATGACTTGACACCATTTAAGATAGGGAATCAACTTGATCTAGAGCAAGATCAGCACACACTGCTTTGATGTTGCATGTCGTGGAAAGAGACTAGAATGGACTATTCCAGTGGCATGTTGCTAATTTGTTGGCTTGACGCACATAGGCAACGTATCAAAGTTGTCTGACTTCTGTTTCAAGATGGTGAACAAAATTGGGATCCGAAGGTTTGTCGACGTAATCTACGTTCCAGAGTCCAGATTGACAAATCTTCGCATTTGCAGAGCAAAATCCTAGCCATTCTTTGGATGGAGGATCGATGCTGAGATTAGTTCCAAGTTTTCCCATAGTTGCTCAGCAGACCGATCGAATTTCGCTCAATATAGACTCGCTTGCTTTCAGGACCTGGAATGGCATCAACCTTCAACCATAGGAATGGCATTGCCCGGATGTACTGGCTTACTTTTCTCTCAATAGAACGCTCGTGGCTCTTGATCTCTGCCGTTGCTGATGAGAGCTTCATCCATGTGGGATAGTGTTTCTCTAAACCTTCCCTTCTCAGAATAGCCATTCCGATATGAAGACGGAAGACCGAAGCGCGGTGGTTTCCGCCGCCAGCCCATCTCCCCGTAAGGGATCCCCGATGGGTCCGTAGTCTGTCCCATAATGTTGTACAGCAATCTCTCTTCACTGCGTGCGTGCCTACTCTAACGACTCTCAAACCAGACCTACTGGAACGCGCTTCACTTTGTTCGAAGAAGAAGTAGAGACCTCGTCTCGGCCAGTTCATCTTCCCATAGCAATCAGCAAGACAACGTCTTCCCCCTAACCGGTCCTCCAGATCCTGAAGGATCCCATGAAAATGGTCAAGCCTAGGCATTCGCTCGAAATAGTTCAACACTCCTCACTTGGGTTTTCTTCTAAAATCGAGAAGATGGATTTGATTTTTAACACCTTTTCAGTTTGAAAATTGAAGAAAGGCAAAGGCCCTGCAAAGCACATTTCTTACGCTTTCCGCATATTTCTTTTCCATGATGATAGAGTAGTCGTTCAAGCTTCTTCGGATCAATGCCCGCGTTTTTGCAGAGGTGTACCATCATTTCTTCATGCTCTGGCAGTCCTAATGACTTTAGCATTTTTCTAACATTGATATCGATGGGGAAGACATCTTTCTTTAGGAAATCTCTGATGAAAACGCTTATTCTCTTTGCCTCCTTGCCTTTAATACCCATAATAGATTTGAGTTCGTCACGAGTTTCAATCCCATTCATGTCTTTCATGTCCTGCAGAAGTGCTCTGAAAGACTTGTTTTCTTTTCTGAGATATTCTGAAAGCTTTGGTAGCCAGCTATACGGAACTAACTTCTTTGGATAACCAAGTTCTCTACAATCGTTGTCTTCCTTTATGTTACGAAGATCCCCTTGATGCTTCGACTTGAATTTGGGTCTTACCTCCTCCCAAAGTTTTTGCTGCCTTTCGTCTACCCTAGCAATCCAACATAGATGCATCACAAGATTGTAGTCAGGATTGTCAACCCACTCCTCTCCTTGATATGAGGCTAATGGCTCTGGCAGTTTATGCTGTTTCTCTAACACTTCATAGATTTTCTGAATGTATCGTAACAGATCAAACTGCTCTATCATTTGCAATCCGCCTTTTCCTCATAGTAAGACGAACGATGACTAGCGCGGATGGTCAATTGCTTATTCTTATTTCTCTATTCCTCGGCTTGCGTTATGCAAAGATCTTTTCTCGTAATTTCTTTAACATGACTACGTCATCGGTCGCATTGACCACTTCTTCAGGCGATATTAGAACGATCTTCTCCTTGAACGGATAATTTCTAGCAGCTTCTCTTAACTCTTCATGGAAATCATGACCCGCAACAACAACTAGTTTTAGAGACCATTGGTGAACTAGATTGAAACGATACATAAGGTCTGGAACACTTCCCTTCTTCTGAATCTCGAAAGGAACCCACGTTAAATCAAAAAGCCTCCATGCCAAATCAAGAACTTTGCCTTTAGCTTTGAAAGGGTCTTGACTAGGTCTTATCTCATTGATTGATGGTTTCTTCGTGGTTCCAAAACCAAATACTTCGCCAATAGTAATCAAGGCCTCTAACAGATCGTCATGAGAAAACTTCTCTTTTGGTTCAGGAGCTTTCTTTATTTCGAGCCGCTTGTGCCAAGTTGTCGGTCGAACAACGATCTCAGTCTTGTCTTTCAGCAGTTCCTCATTGTCAAGATTATCAGCAATTAAATCGAAGTCTTCTTTAGATAATGGGCGGCATGTCTTTCCTTGAAGATACATAGCCCATTTCTTCTTGTCAGGGAAGATAGAAAGTTGGAAGCCCTCTTTCTTTAGTAGTTGCTTAAAATCTAGGTAGTAGCCTTCCGGAGGCAATCTGAATGGTCTTATCTTATAGACTACATCCTCGCCCCAAGCTTGGTCACTAGCAAGATATCCCATGTCAGAGACTACATCAAATAGACCAACGATGACATAGTCCTTGGTGGCATAGTACACAATTTTATCTCCTATTTTGATTTCTGCGAATTGAGAAAACTTTGGCTTCTTCTCACTTGGACTTCTGACAGTACAACCGATCATATCGGAATGCTGCTGGTAGGCAAGAAGATCATGAATAATAAACCAATAGTTCATTAATGATCTAGATATTAGTTCATGCGCCTACTAGAAAATGCTTGCTTTCGGGCAAGAGAGAGATGAGGAGCTGTACAAGTGCGGTGAGTGTGGAAAGGCGTGTTGTGAAGAATGCGCGGAGAAAGACGAAGTGATCAAGGAGCTCGGTGTACGCTGACCCCAGTAAATGGTCATTCAAAGAGATTAAGGAAACTTGCACCCCAACTTTTTTGGTAGAGTTTAGCACATTCGCGTATCTTGGCGTAGCAAGAAGAGAGACGGGAGAGATGGGGCTGAGTTTGCCCTTGGGGTCGCGATAGACCTGCTTTCGATTTTCGCCTGAAATACAACAGGACGATGGGCCCGAGGAGAAGGCGATCATCGACTTTCGCAGCCGGCAGTGAAATCTCTGCGACTTAATAGAATTCTTGTTAACTCTCGATTGAGTATTTTTCTTCTCTAATGATTCTAGAAATTCTCGGAAGCTCGACAAGTTCTATAGCAAGGCCGATTAGTGCTTGCGGAAGTCGGAGACCAAGGTTAGTTGCATGTGCTATGAAAATCTACAGAGCTTTAGAGCTTTCCCACAATGCATCAAACTGCTCCAAGAATCGGGCGCAGCCCATTACGCTAAAGTCCTCCTCGAGACTTTCTACGTTGGATGTAAGCCCACTAAGCGTTAAGTTGAATGAACCGTGAATTAGCATTATCTTATCGACCAGCATCCCTTTAGCATGAAGCTCACAGGAAACTCTTCAACCATTCAAGAACACCGAAAGTGCCTGTGCCAAAGAGAAGACTGCCAATGATCAGAATAGCTTCGTACTTTGACGCAATCCGCCTGTCTATGTATCCCATATGAACACTTAGGGTATGATCTTAGGCTTTCATTTGTTCTGATTGTGACTTTCCACCAACCTACTGTAGTAATCAACCGGTTGAAGCAATGGAGATAAATCCCATTCGCCTGCAACACCACATTCACATTTCACAGATACCTTATTCCGCTCATTATCTGGCCTGAAAAATAGGTCTGCTCCGCAATTTGGGCATTCGAATGGCCCAAAAACCATCTTCTTTGAAGTGGCTTTCAGATGTTTGTAATGTCTTCTCTCGATCCGTGTAGCCATGATACACCGCCAAAGCTATGCTAGTCTAGATATGAAGCTTGTAATTGTGTCTTACTAACCTACTGTAGTAATGACAAATCTGCTAAGATGAAAAT